>Ga0315537_1002068_pt1 | contig 15495 bp, 13 predicted proteins | sample SalMarSW160270MG_FD_203091 | JGI IMG/M metagenome (GOLD analysis project Ga0315537, IMG submission 203091) | Salt marsh sediment microbial communities from the Plum Island Ecosystem LTER, Massachusetts, United States - Salt Marsh Sediment SW1602-70 ... | reverse complement strand
ATTACAAATATATGAACGGCAACAAGGGTATCGGCGTCATCAGTGATTACGATGAGCAGCCGATTTATCTGAATTCAAAATTCGGGCCTTTTTGTATTGTAACAAGCGGATTTGTAGAAAATGCAGAGCTGCTGGCAGAGAAACTGCTGCGCGAAGGGGTATCATTCAGCGAGGTAAGCAAAAGAACAGTTAATACGCCGGAACTGATAGCGAAATTGATAAATAGGGGAAACAGTATCGTTGACGGCATAGAGAAGATGTTTGATGTCATTGAGGGCTCGTGTTCGATTTTACTGCTGCATAAAGACGGGATATACGCGGCGAGAGACCGGCTGGGCCACACGCCTCTTAGTATCGGCAGACGCAGCGACGGCTGGGCGGTTACCGCTGAGACAAGCGCTTTTCCAAATTCCAATTACAGGATAGTGAAAAATATTGAGCCGGGAGAGATAATTCTGATGAATGAGGCAGGGATAGCACAAAGGAGTCCCGGCGCAAAAAATGCCAACCATATATGTGCTTTTCTCTGGATATATACGGGCTTTCCAGCATCAAGCTACGAGGGAATAAATGTTGAAATAGTCAGGGAAAGATGCGGCAGATACCTTGCAAGACGCGATGAGGACATCGAGGTTGATGTGGTTTCGGGGATTCCCGACTCTGGAATCGCTCATGGTTTGGGATATGCGATGGAATCCGGCAGGCCGTTCAGGCGCCCTCTTGTTAAATACACGCCCGGTTACGGCAGAAGCTATACTCCGCCCACACAGCAGACACGTGACCATATTGCGAAGATGAAGCTCATCCCCATAAAAGAAGTAATCAAGGACAACAGTATCGTGGTATGTGAGGACTCTATTGTCCGGGGCACGCAGCTTAAGAACTTTACAATCAAAAAACTCTGGGACTGCGGCGCTAAAGAGATTCACATAAGGGTCGCCTGTCCGCCTTTGATGTTCCCGTGCAGGTTTAATCTTTCCACCCGCAGTATAGATGAGCTTGCCGCTCGCAAGGCGATTCGCAGCATAGAAGGTCGGGATATCGAAGATGTGTCTGAATATATAGATTCCAACAGTGAAAAATATAAAAAGATGGTTGAATGGATAGCCAGAGATATCGGTGTAACGACACTGAGGTATCAGACTGTAGATGATATGGTCAAGGCCATCGGGCGCCCAAAAGAGAATCTGTGCCTTTATTGCTGGACGGGGCAATACCCTAAAGCAAAGCATCCGAAATCAGCGATAGATATAGTTGAATTAAAGAAGCCATCCAAAGAGAAGGCAAGAGAAACAAAAGTTTCACTCTAAAACGGATTTGCGAAGTTCTCAAACGTCTAAATTTGTGTTTTGCAGGTTTATAGCGGCAGTGGTTATCTATGCCGGCCTTGCTGTGTATTTGTTTCTGCCGCACTTCAAGCGTTTCAATGGCATTCAATATTTGCTGCCGGTGAATCTCTGCCTTGCGTGTCTTGGCTGCTATCTGTTGAGCCGACGGTGGGTTGGCTCCTATATCGGCTCGATTTTTGCCGGGGCGATTTACGGCTTCGGGCCATATATGCTCGGGCTTGTTAAATACCATCCATCGGTAACTTTGCTGGCGGCGGCGATACCGTGGCTGTTTTGCCCCGCAGCACTTATGCAGAACCGAAAATGGCACTGGATGAGTGTGTTCCTTTCGACTCTTCCTTTTGTGACGATAGTGCTGTTCTTTCGAGTGACGGAGCACCAGCGAATATTTCCGATTTCGATACAAACCAGAGTCCGTTTATCCGACCTGTTTGGTCTGCTGGCGCCGCTTGTTGCAGCCAGCCGGGGTAGAACGCTGGTCGGTTTTTATCACGTTCCTGTGGCGTGGCTGATTATGGGCATTTCTTTGCTGCTGGCGGCTCAAAGAAAAGGCATAATTGCAGTTATTGTTCTCGGCTCGGTGTTTGCTCTTTTCGCACATCAATTGCTGCTGTTCACGAAGGTAAGCCCGATTATCTGGCTTACAATTCCCATTCTGTGCTGCTCGGTGCTCATAGGAGAGGGGATGCAGGGCTTTGCCCTGGCGAGCTTCTCCGATAGAAAATGGGTTCTTGCAACCGTTATCCTAATGGGCGTCCTGACTATCGTGACATTTCTTATTGCGACGCGGTATTTATTTTTATTTGCGGGGCTGGGCAATGGTGCGGCGCGGCTGCTCATCGATACCGCAAAGTTATATATTTTAGGCGCACTGGCGGTGGGTGTGATATTCCTTATTCTTTGCGCGAAAAAACGCCTTGGCTACCTGAGATGGTTGATAATCTGCTCGGCTACGGTGGTCGATATATTCCTCAGTGCGAGATTCGTTATCGACAGGGTTTTTATTTAGCGTGCGGCGTTTTAGTTAGCTCAGGATGAGGGTATCGGATTATACACCGAATGTCTCTCTCTCGATTTGACCGAGGTAGAATCGGCCGTCATTTTGCATAAACTTTATGACTGCGTCGAACTGCTGATGGATGAAGGTGTTATCATTCGACACCAATGAAATCGCAATGACGGCTGCCGTTTTGCTGTCCTGATGGTCAACCTCGGAAATGGAGATGTTGAATCTGCTTTTTAGCCGGCCGGTCAGACTTTTAACGATGCTGCGCTTCTGCTTCAGCGAAGCTACGCCCTGCAGATGTAATTGAGCTTTCAGGACACCGACAATCATTTTTGACTTTTATAATCCGTATTTGAGTAAGCCGTTCTGAGTTATTTACTTATCTGCCGCCGTTTCTAAAAAGAAACTTTCACTTTTGTTACTCCTGCGATTGCTTTGCCATCCCTGCTTTTTTTGTCATTCCCGCGCAAGCGGGAATCCATTATCCGTCGGGCCTGGATTCCGGCTCAAGGCCGGAATGACAGTTACATCATTTGATTGGAAACGGCGATACTTTTTCATTTATTCTTGTTTGAATATACCTAAATTGGCAGGCCGATGGCAAGGATTTTCGGGAGTTTTCCGTAAGACAAGCCGTTCACAACAGGGCAGCCATATTTTGGCCTAAAGATGGTTTTCGCACCGTAAAAACAGTAATTACCACAATAGACAAATATCAGCCCTGCGGTAATGTAAAGCAGGCGGGTGCCGCTAAACGCCTTTCAGGGCGGAGAGGTGGTGAGGCGGCACCTGACTTTTATCATACATAACGCATTTTTCATACCAGCACCTACCTCATTCACAGAGTTGATTGTTGCGGTGGTGTGCGTCTGTCACAAATCAGGCGGTTTTAATTACGGACAAAAATCAGGTGCTGTGCCGATAACAATAAAGCTGGGTGATTTGCTTTGGCCACACAACAAAGCACTTTTTAGACTCAACAAAACCAGAAAGGGGCTGGAGTTCCTCTTTCACAATCTCCTCCATCCAGCCCTTTTCTCTTTATTCGGCTTGAAAAGTGCCAATAGGCCAAATGAACCCCCGTGTCTTCTTGTCGAAGACAAGAGCGGGGTTGATACGGCCCTTTTATCGACACTTTTGGGAGGCGACTTTGGCTGAAGATTTGACTATTTGCCTGAGGCGCTCTGCTCAATCGGCTTCGAGAAACAAGTTGGAGTCAGCGAAAATGTTTGCAAAAATATGTTCACAAAACAGGAGTTATACCAATTGTAGGAAGTTAATGCGCATATTTGTCATTTCGAGCGTCCATAAGGACTCCATAGGAGAGCCAAAGGCGAGTCGAGAAATCTATTAAAAAAGATTTCTCCGCTTCGGACTGCTCTGCAGCACTTCGGTCGAAATGACAGTAGCGCAAGTATTAAATACAATTGGTATTAGAGAATTTTGCCAGTGCGGTTCTTTCTGAACAAAACTATTAAAAGCATCTAATGCTCCAAATACATATGTGCTATGTTAAGAGTGTTGCCGGGTCGAGATTGGCCGATTCAATATCCTTGAAGTATTTGGCGGTCGCCACCTTCAGCTCATCCGTTGCCTGCTCATCGCAGACAATAATACCCCTTGGGTGCATCTGCAGGGCGCTGATTGTCCACATATGATTTATGCCACCCTCAATAGCTTCCCGCAAAGCACGCGCCTTGTTATGGCCGTTGACGATTATCAAAACCTCTTCAGCATCCAAAACAGTCGCCACACCCACGGTCAAAGCGGTTTTGGGAACTTTGTTGACGTCGTTACCAAAGAATCGTGAATTAGCGATTATAGTATCGTAAGTCAGCGTTTTCACCCTCGTTCTCGATGATAGTGATGAGCCGGGCTCGTTAAATGCTATATGGCCGTCAGGACCTATTCCGCCGACAAAGAGATTAACGCCTCCTGCCTTTTTTATCTTCTGCTCGTAACCTGCACACTCGGCCTGCAGGTCGGCTGCATTGCCGTTTAGAATGTTGATATTTTCCCTGATTATATCTATATGGCTGAAAAAATTGTTCCACATAAAGCTGTGGTAGCTTTCAGGATGGTCTTCGGGAAGGTTCACATATTCATCCATATTAAAGGTAACGACATTCTTGAACGTTACCTTTCCCGCCTTGTTAAGCTCTATCAGCTTTTTATACATCCCCAGCGGCGAAGAACCCGTGGGAAGGCCCAGCACAAATGGCTTGGAATCACCCGGGCCGAATCCGTTTATTCTCTTGACAACATAATTGGCAGCCCATTGGGATGCTAATTCGTAATCTGGCTCAATAATTACTCTCATAGTTCTCTCCTTGTCTAAATTGATTTTTAACTCCGCCCCTGGCGAGACCTCGCCTTTAGGCGGGAACGCAATTTTTCCATACGGCCTATAAGCTCATCACCAAGCTGAGTTTTTTCTGTAATGTGTTTCTTGATTTCAGCAACAAAGTCGTTTGTTTCAAACGTCCCTCTGACCTCCGCAAAATCCCGGTGTTTGACTCCCTCACCTCCGTCAATGCCAAATCCAATCTGTGCGGTATCGGCAAACTCCTTTCCCGCATCGCTGTGAAGGATATTGTCAAGTCCTATCACAGCTTCTTTCCATCTTGTTGTCAGCTCAATGACGTCGTCCGCCGTTATCTTATCGATGGTTTTGCCCAATTGCCCCTCCACAACGCTCACCACCCAGGTCCATTCGTAAGCCGGGTAATTATCATACATTGACTTGAATGCCTGTGTAACCTGCTCAAGGGTGTTTATAGTTCCGGCTTCGATATCTCCAAGCATCTTCTGCACGACCTGTTCCGGTGCGAACAGGCCGGCCAAATCCACCCATTTCCCCACCCCTGTATCAGTATCCGGCTTCAGAGCGGCTCGAAGTTCGTCAACATTGGCGAAATGCCCGTCTTTCAATCGGCTAATCAAACAATTACCCAGAAACTTATCAATACCAACCTGATACAGCTTAATACCTCTGCCTAACGATGAATTTGTAATCTTGCAACTGTGGTAGATAAAGTAATCGCTCGTTTGGCCGGAGTTTAATTTGATATTCGTAAGCAGCTCACGACCGTTAAGCATCTTTTGAATCGTATATGGGCTTAAAAGCTTGAAATTTATATAATCCAGTTTATTTAGGTCTTTGCGTTTGTCCCTTTTCGGCCACTTCCGAGCGTCCCGGACGGTTCCCACGCTGCGCAAATTCACACCCGGCACAAGGACACTTTCATCCTCATGCTCAATCAGGTATGAAAAAGGCAAATCCGAGGTATCAGAATTCCTGTAATGCCTGCCCATTACCACGGTGAAAGCACCCACTTTTGCCGGCCAGAGCATATACGAATCGCTTGCGGTCTTCGAGCCGCGCTCGACAATGCCCTGGTGAACAGGGCCGAGCTTATACATATGATTGCTCTGATTCGTCCCGCTGCCGGCATTTAAAAAGGAAAACAATCCTGCAATCAGCAGTGTCGATTTATGATGTGTAACGGTATAAGGCCCTGCAAATATGGCACAGGCCTCGCCGTGAAAGCCGCCGCAGTTTGCGAAGAATACCGAATTTTCAGCAGAATACTGCTTGGATAATTCCGTCCCCTGGCCCACAAAACATTTGGATATTATTGTGCCGTCGCTAATCTTCGCACCGGAGCTGACGATGAAATCCTCTGCAAAAACTCCGGGTCCCATATAAACAGGGTCCTCCGCACAACTATTGATTGAGCCATTCTCCAGTTTGTTTACCCCCTCAATTACACTTGAAGGGCCTATTTTGACATCTTTTATGATTCGGCAGTTGACGACCCTGGCGCCTTTGGCCACAAGCCCCATAGAAGAGGTAACCGAAGCCGAGTAGTCGGCTATCATTTTCTGCAGCTTTTCAATCATTTTCGGCCTGTGCCGATAAAAAGCTATTATATACGCAGTATGTGCCGACAGACGATCATAAATCGGTATTTCTCTGCCGCCTGCCTCGTTTACAACAGTGGCCTCTGTCCCATTGCCGAATGAGCTTTCCCGCTCTACCGCGAGCAAATCGATATTATCTATTACCGCATCATCCTCGATTACGTAATTGGCGATGTAGTTTTTTACCTGGCCTATATATACGTTATCGCCGATTGTGCAATTGTGAATCGATGCGTTGCTTATGCCGGAGGGCTTGGTAACGCCGCCGGGAAAGGACACCTGCTTTTCAAAAACACCTAACTTTATGTCTCCGGAAAAATGCGTTGCCCTTACTGCCTCTGTATTAAATCCCTCGGCAGCCCGGACCTTCGACCAATCGTTACAGCTACAGCCCTGGTCGGTTAGTTTGGCAATTTCTTCTGTCGTTATCGGATAAAATTTCGATGCCATTTCTTAACTCCCTTTTACCTATCTGCATTAATACTCGGTAATTTTCGTTTTTGCGTCCCGATAACTAACCGTGTTGAATAACCAGCCTGACTCCAAAAGAATATAAAGACCCAAGTCCCATAAATCAAGACATTTTTATAACATATAAATTGTGAAGTGATTGCTTTTCTTTCTGATATTCTGAAAAGTTACAACGTAAAAATTTTTCTGTTGATTCCACCCTTTTTCGCCCGGTCTTGGGACAGATGAGAACATTCGCAGGCAATTTGCATAAATCTTTACAAAAATTTGCAGGAATCTATAGACACCTGCCGATGTAAAATTATACAAGATAATCATACCCTGAGTTTGGGCAGTTATCTCTGGTTCTTTTGAGATGTTTACAAGAGTTGAGCTATGTCAAATCAACCAAGGGTGGTAAAGGTTTTAGCGGCACTGCTTGTTTCAATGACGGTGGGGGCTGTAGTTTTAATGGCTATGGGCAATAATCCTCCCTCTAAAGGACCATTTTCCCTCGCAAGCTACTTTCGGCTTGACCCTGTCGAAAAAGTCATTCATTCCCAGGCCGCTCAATCACCAGACCGATGGAACCGTATCGAGATATACTATAGCGGCACCAAAGCCGGTAATATAGAACAACTCGCATCGCTTAGCGGACTGCTCAGCCCGGAGGATATTAATTGCCATTTTGTTGTCTGCAATGGTCTCGGAGGCGGCGACGGACAGATACAGCCAACCGCAAAGTGGCAAAAACAATGGTCAATTACCCCAGGCAGGACCTGGTACGGAAGCAGTCAAACCATCCGAATCTGCGTTATAGCCGACGGATACTCCTGCTTCCCGACAGACTGCCAGATAAAAAGAATAGAACAACTGGCGGAAGGGCTTCACAGAAAATTCGGCATTGATGCCGATTCTATCCACTACCCGGGCGGCTGGCAGTAGTGCGAAGCCCCGGCGCCAGTCAGATTGCATTACCAACCCCAATCGTCTCTTCGGTCATCCTCAAAACGGCCGCCTCTGCGTCCGTATCCCTCGTCATAGCCCCTGCCGCGCCTGCCGAATCCATAGCGCTCATCTGAATATCCTCTCTGCCGTCCGAATTCACGGGACCTCTGATGGAAGCGAGGGACATCTCTTTCATCAAGGGCTTCCTCAGCCCGTTCTTTCATCTTCGCCTTGAGCTCCTCAAGTTTCTGGAGCTGCTCAGGCGTAAATACTTTCTTGATAGAGGCCATCGTCTGAACTTTCAGGACGGCCTGGTCACCGAGCACCTTACCAATATCCGTTGCAGCTTTGCGAATGGCGCTCTCTTCACCTTTGTCAACGGCTTCACGCAGCGCCTTTCTCGCCTCGACAACCGCCTCGGCAACGGCTTTGTCTTTTTCCTTTGCTTCCTCGGTTATCTTCTTAACGGATTCTTGCTGCTCATCGGTCAACTCCAGTCTGCTAAGTATGCGCAGTATTCCTGGCCCGCCGAGACCAGCCGGTCCGCCGGGCCTTTCCATACCCATACCGAATCTGCCCGGTCCTTCAGCACCAAACTCGTAGCCGCCTCTCTGCCTGTAACCACCTCGGCCGGGAGCAGCAAGAACCAGGCCTACCAAGGCCGTCAGCACTAAAACAACAACTGCTATTGATTTGAATCTTGTCTTTTTCATCGTTCGTTCCTTTCACTGCAAGTTAAGTTACTACTCTTTTTCACTGCCCTGTGTAACACAGTTTTCACAGATACAGACGGATTCAATGGAAGATTTATTGCGTATTCGGGGGAATTCACGGAAAATCGGGCATAAAGCCCTTTTTATTGCTGCCGGTTCTTCCGTTCGGTCAGCAAATACAAGAACACTCCGACAGATAGAAATGCCAACAGAAGAATGAGACTTCCTCGCTTTTCATGCCAGGCATAGGAAACAGAGCTGTAAATCAGAAATGCGCACACACCGCAAAACACAAGTGTCGTAACCGGATATCCGGTTACCCGATAGGGACGCTCGGCCTTTGGCTGCTTATAGCGCAATACGATGACCGAAAGACTCGTCGCAAGGTAAAATGTGTAAACCGCCGCTGCGGTGTAAAGAATCGTATCCACGAACGAGCCGAATATTATAATAAGGGCTGCCGCAATTGTCCCCTGCACTATGAGCGCCCATACAGGCGTTCCTGTCCGTCCGTGCCATATTCCCAGAACACCGAAGGCCCGATGTTCGGCGCCGAGTGCGTATGAAATCCGCGCACCGGTGAAAATCAGGCCGTTAACCGCCCCCAATGCGGAAATGCAGACAAGAGCGCCGATTAAGCCGCCGCCAATTTTCGGAAAGATGGTCGAGATGCTGTCCGCGGCCACCGCTTTGGATGTCGCCAGACCCGCGTAACCGAGAGTATGAAGAAACGCACCATTAACCAATAAATACAGCACAGTCACCGCTGCTGAGCCAAGCGCCAATGCGCGGACAATGTTGCGTCGCGGATTTTTTACCTCGGCGGCTACGTAGGCCATTTCATTCCAGCCGCCGAATGTAAAAAGCACGAATATCAGCGCCAAACTAATCGGAAACGGCTCAAAAGTCGCAGAAACCTGAGAGCCCTGCGGCGCAACAAATGCAACGCCAACAATAGCCAGCAGCCCCAGCGCCTTGACCATTGTAAGGATATTCTGGGTCCATTTGCCCTGTTTGACGCCGAGAATATTTATCACCGTCAGAATCAGGACCGCCAGAGCTGCATAGATACGCTGGGTGTATGAAAAGTGATAACTGGCCAGCGGGTCGTAGATTGTGCGTGCATACATCGCAAAGGCAAACGCCATCACGGCGATGTCGCCGGGCCTGACTATCGCAAGCTGAATCCAGCCGAACAGATAACCCGCCCATCGGCCATACGCCCGGCTGAGATATACATAATCGCCACCCTCCTGAGGATAGGCCGAGGCAAGCTCGGCGTATCCCAGCGCGCCGAAAAGCGATATCAATCCTCCCGCCAGCCAAATCGCAAGAACACCCCACCAGCAGTATGCTCCTCTGGCGATATCCGGAGCCATTTGAAAGATGCCCGCACCGATGATAATACCAACAATAATGCAGGCCGAATCAAACAGAGACAGCTCTTTCCGGGGGGCTGATTGCATAGCGCCTTTTGCAGTTTAATCCCTTCTTTATACGAGTTATGTTCGACTATTCGCTCAGGCGTTTCTTGAGTGTCACGCCCATACCGCCGCCTTGCCGATAAAATACCGTCTCGAGCTCCGGCTTTGTGGTAACAGCCGTCACGTAATCCTGCAATTGCCCGCGCATATCGATGTTATGTGCCAGAATCAGTCCGCCCGGACGAACCAAAGGCAGCAGCTTTTTGAGATAATCGATGTAACCCTCTTTGTCCGCATCGATGAAAAGAACATCGATGGGTTCTTTCAGTTTGGTAACTTCCTCGTGTGCATCGCCTTCAATGAGTGTAACGATTTTATCGACGCCGGCACGTTTAAAGTTCTCACGGGCAAGAGCAGCCCGCTGTGCATCAATTTCGTATGTGGTCAGCTTCCCGCCTGTGGACTGCAGGGCCAGGCACAACCAGATACCTGAATATCCATTGCTTGTTCCTATCTCAACAACATTCTTTGCATTTACTGCCTCTGTCAGCAGCCGAAGCAATCTGCCGTCTTCTATCGGGACGTTCATCATCCCTCTGCTCTGGTTTTTTTCCATATCGTCAAGGATGCCAAGAATCTTCTTCTCCTGCTCTGTCTTTGGTACGGGCGCGTTTTCCGTGGCCGCTGCATCGCCCCTGCCATACATAGGCCGACCCTGACCGCCCCTCATATCTCCGCCGGGCCTGTCCATCCCTTCCGGCGGCCCGCCCATACCTCTCTGAAATCTTTGCCTTCTCTGTTTCATATCTTCGAGTAATTGCCCAATCTTATCCAGGTCCTTCTGTTCGTGCGCCTTTGTAAGCTCGTCAAGAAACGTATTAAATCCGCCTCGCATTTCGCCAGGTCCACCTCGACCGGCTCGCTGCTGTCTTTGCGGTGCTGCCTGCTCATTATTATCTTCCTGTGCCACAAGATTTGCAACCGCTGCCAGCAGAACTGCAGCCCCCATAACCAACATAATCTTCTTTAGCATTTTTGCTCCTTTCCGAGTTAGAATTTTTTATAGTCCTGATACGCCGAACCTGCAAATAAGTAAAGGCGAATTCGAAAAGGAGATTTATTGCAGTCTTCCCGACAGATTCTTACAAAAAAGACAAAATGCTCATTTGCAGGGTCTTTTTGATACTACTTTTTTCAACAGGCCGAAGTTTTCTTTCTCCGTCAGCACCACCCACGCCCGCCAGTCTTTTTTGCAGATTCGCACCGGCTCAATTGTTCTCACATCCTTTAGCCAGACCAAAAAACCGTATCTGCAATCGCTTTTACTCTGCCAGTATTCATCGCTGCCGAGGATATCGCGGTTATATCGCCGCTTTATTTCCCCTATCCTTTCCGGCGAAAGATTCTCGAAATTCCCGACCGCCGCAGCGATTGCCGCTGCGCAGACAGGCCCGGAGCTTATCTTCAAAAATAATTTATCACCGGCAAAAATTCTCCCGAAGGCATAACGCTTTGTCTTTGTAAAACGCGATTCGATTTTCTTTCGGCCTGCTAAAATCGCATCCAAATACGGCTTTTTCAGGATTACCAGATGATAATTTGCCATAATAATTAGCCATTTATCATAAAAACTCAACCGACAATTGGCAACTGCTTTGACGAATAGCTTAATTAACCTTATAATAAAAATGATTTTTTGAGGATACAAGGATGGAGCCGATTTTAATTGCCATAGGAACCGTTTTGATTTTGGCTGTCCTGGTGCTTTTGGTTTGGCTGATAAGCACAAGTTTCGCAGCCAGAAGGGAAATAGCCGGCCAGGCCGCCAATATAGGCCTTTTGCAGCAGCAGCTCGAAGCTTTAAGGGCCGCCCAGGATAAAACTACCGAAAACCTGCAGAACTCTTTGCAGCAAGGCCAAAATTCCCTTAACCAGGGCCTGCAATCCAGCCAGAAAGTGCTCGGCGAACTGCACAGCCAAATCGGTGAATTGCAGGGAACCAACAAGCAGATGCTTCAGGTCGGCACCGAAGTCCGCCGGCTGCAGGATATCTTAAGCTCGCCCAAGCTGCGAGGCCAGATGGGTGAATGGTCGCTCGAAAATCTCCTGGCACAAATCCTTCCGAAAGACAGCTACAAACTCCAGTATAGCTTCAAAGACGGAAAGACGGTCGATGCCCTGATTCAGTTAGCCGATTTCTCAGTTTCCATCGATGCGAAGTTCCCGCTGCCGGACTTTGAAAAAGTCGTAACCGCTGAAACTGATGAAGAAAGGACAAGACTTCGCAAACAATTTCTGAAGGGCGTAACCACTCATATCGACAAAATTGCTTCTGATTATATCAGGCCTGCTGAGGGCACGCTGGATTTTGCCATAATGTATATACCAGCCGAAAATATCTATTACGAAACGATTGTCAAATATGCAGGCGAGACGCAGGATATCTTGCAGTATTCGCTCGATAAAAAGGTAATCCCTGTATCGCCGAATCTTTTATATGCGTATCTTATGACGGTAGTGATGGGCCTGCACGGCTTACAGATAGAAAAACAGGCCGCCGAAATCCGCCAGAACTTAAAACGGCTGAACGCCTCTTTTGCGGATTTTATCAACAACTGGGACATCCTCGGCAAACATATTCGCAACGCATACAGTCAATACGATGAAGGCCACAAAAAACTCGACCGCTTCGGCCTGCAACTAAACCAAATACAAGACGAAGGAGAAGAAAAAACATAATTGCAAAAAAGACGGATTGGGAGTATAAGCATTTTAGTTGTTTGTCTTAGATTTATGAGTAATTGAGCAGGGAGGACTGACCATTGTCTGATAGGTACGGAAGCCATGCTGATTACATCGGACGGGTGAAAAAGGATGCAGAAATAAGGATAAAAACTGTAGAAGCAGCTTTACGCAAAGCTTTTTCTCGTTTCATAGATAAACGCGAAGTCGAGGTAATCGTATTTTCGGGCATGTCCGCTTTTGACCTTGCAGAGGCTGTTATTAGTAATCCACTGATTTTAAAATCTCTTTTGGCGGTTTGTAATATTGCTGGACGTGCTATAGAAAGAGACTTGTCAATCAAAAATATTGATACATATAATCCCAGACTTGATAAAGACAAGGCTAAAGTTATAGCCGGATATATCAAGCCGTTTCTTCCTGAATATATGGAAATTCCGGCTCTCAGTCAGATAGATAAAGTTGCCTTTATTGACAAAGAAATAAGGAAAGGAAAAGGGCGATGGGAAAGACTTGTCGTTGAATGTCTGAATAGGTATGAAAAGACTCTATATAAAAAGAGGAAGTTTAGCGCCGGAAAAGAGGAATTTGAGTTGGATGCGGCTACTCCTGAAGCTGGCGAAATAAATGCAGGAATAGATATTAAACGAATTGAGGCAAGGCGTGATATTCATAAAAGGTGTGATGAGATTGTAAATAAAGCGGCAAAACTAAAATCGGTTTGTCCGAAAAGCAAGTTTGGAGTCGTCGTTTACTATCCTTTCATAGACGAACACGTTAATATTCAAAATCGACTACGTTCTGATAATATAGACGGCGTAGTTTTTGCCTCTGAAGCGAAAGATTCTGTAGAAAATGCGGTAAGATTGCTTTTGTCAATATTAGGGATGTCGGAATGAAAGACCGAAACAAGAGTCATATCTTGGTTCATGGAGATGCTCGGAATCTTTCCTTCATCGGGAATGAAAGCGTCCACCTTATTGTTACTTCTCCCCCTTACTGGTCGCTCAAACGCTATAAAGAGCACCCTATGCAGTTGGGGCATATTGAAGATTACGAAACATTCGTAACGGAATTGGTGAAAGTCTGGAAAGAGTGTTATCGTATCCTTGTTCCGGGTGGCCGACTTGTTTGCGTTGTTGGCGATGTCTGCCTGTCACGTCGAAAACATGGACGCCATGTAGTAGTGCCATTGCACGCCGATATCGCCGTGTCCTGTCAGAGAATCGGTTTCGATAATCTCAACCCGATTATCTGGCATAAGATTGCAAATGCAAGCTATGAGGTGAATAACGGCACAAAGTTTTTAGGCAAGCCATACGAACCAAATGCCATCATCAAAAACGATATAGAATTTATTCTGATGCAAAGAAAACCGGGGGGGTACCGTCGGCCAACCCAGAAACAGAGGGAGCTCAGCAAAATATCGAAGGAGGAATATAACAAGTGGTTTCAGCAATTCTGGAATATTACCGGTGCTTCCACTAAAGAACATCCTGCACCATTTCCATTAGAGCTTGCGTATCGTCTTGTGAGAATGTTTTCCTTCTACGGGGATATTGTTATCGACCCCTTCTGCGGGACAGGCACTACGATGCTGGCCGCTGTCAAATCCGGCAGAAATAGCATAGGCGTTGAGATAGACCCTTATTATTGCAAAATGGCTGTGCGCAGATTGCAGAAGGAGACTCACCACCTTTTCAATGAGGTAGAAATAAAAATGGTCGAAGCAGACGAATTCAATCAGGCATTGGCCGAAACCACAATATAGCATGAAAAGCTATGTTTTGTCTGGGGCAGATGAAACCGATTTATAAAGCCATAAAGGCCACAAAAAACTCGACCGTTTTGGAATGCAACTAAACCAGCTACAAAGTGAAAAGGGAAATGCGATAGATGTTTAATGAAATTTTAGAGAAGCTATCAGAGATTTCATCAAAACTTGATCAATCGGGTTCACCGATATCTTGGATTATACCTTTTTTATCGGGTGCTTTTGTAGTTATTCTTGCAGAGGTTGTCAAGCATAGATTATTTAAACCCAAATTAAATTTGGAATTTGATGAGGGTAGCGGTTGTATATCTGATACATGGGAGATTAATAAAGAAGGACAAAAAACAGCGGACGCACGTTATATCAGAGTAAAAGTGACTAACAACAGCAGAATTATTGCAAAGGATTGTAGAGGGTATTTAATTAACATAGAAAAGCAAAATAAACACGGAAAGTTTGCTCCAACAGTTTATTGTGATAGTATACAGTTGGCGTGGTCTTGCCAAAGAAAGAGGAATCGTTACGAGGCCGTAGATATATCAAAAGGTGTTAACCAATATTTGGATGTTATCGTAACCCGAAATACCTCGAGGGAGTTCGACCCACAGATTATGGCGAAGCCTCTCCGTTATTTGGATTTGTTTAAAGAAACAGGGATATTTCACCTGATTATTCAGGCCTCTGCGGCTGGTGCTGACCCTAAAATTATTAAGCTAATTTTCAACTGGAAAGGTGTTTGGAATGATTTCAGCGCCAAAAAGGGGTGAAAAACACATAGGTTATAAATGGTTAAACTATAGCGCATTAAAATTTTATAAGGGATGCTTGTATGTCTGAAACCATTTATGATTGTATTATTGTTGGAGCCGGGCCGGCGGGGTTCGGGGCAGCACTTTATACCGCGCGAGACAGATTTAAGACTCTGCTCTTGGAAAAATTTATGCCCGGCGGACAACGAAGAAATATAATTGTCCCAAATTCTGTGGTTGGTCATTTTTGGCACAAAATTTTGTGTTTTCCAGGGCTTAAAAACCACAATAAGTTGGACGCCGAAAAAATTCCCCACAATCTTGGGGCAGTTGCAAGAAATAAAGTGATTGACAAAATGGTGAATAGTCATTAATAAGTAAATTCCTGCTTCCGCAGGAATGACACATTTAATGCT
>Ga0315537_1002067_pt1 | contig 15499 bp, 21 predicted proteins | sample SalMarSW160270MG_FD_203091 | JGI IMG/M metagenome (GOLD analysis project Ga0315537, IMG submission 203091) | Salt marsh sediment microbial communities from the Plum Island Ecosystem LTER, Massachusetts, United States - Salt Marsh Sediment SW1602-70 ... | reverse complement strand
ACTTGGATCAATCCCAGCTTTCCTAAATAAATCTCTTATTTCTTTAATTGGTTTTGCAACATACATATCAACTCTGGAAGAATACTGGTCTTTAACAGAGTTTACCACATTCATTATCTCTTTCTTTAATGGCTTTTGAGACTTATTCACAGATACATTCCTAATAATAGAATAGCCTATAATAATATTAGGATTTCTTGTTTTTGTTTCTTCATCAATTAAAATATCCATAAAAATATTCAACTTGCCGAATTTATAAAATTTCTTATTTTAAAATTCCTGGCAAACATGCAACATTTTTCACTTGCTCTAAACTCTTGTCCTGCTTTACAACTTCCATAATCTTATCAGAAGCATAAATTCTTCCAGGAACATTCATATTTCCTTCTTTTGGAATTTCATAAATATTTTCTGAAATTTTTTTGAATTTCATAAATTAATAAAGAATTAAGGATTTTTAGATTTTTAGTTATTATAAACTAAAAGTTGGTACCATCCTTCTGCATCACTAAAATCTTTCTCTCTAATCATTCGTTTAAGGGCTTCGTGAGCATCACAAAGTATCTTTGCACTTCTATTCAACCCATAAAGTCCATCAAGAACACTCATTATTTTTTCCCTTTCTTTCATTTCTTTTTTAACTAATTTAATATAATCATCATCTGGATTACAATATGCAACCATTGCCAAATTACCAATTAAATCTTCTTCTAAACCCTCTAATTCTTCTATAGAGGGAATAATATTTTGAACTAATGACATAGAATTAATTTCTTTAATGGTTATTTAAATATTTTCATTTAAACATCCATCACAACCTGCACAATAAATTTATTTCCTTCTTTCTTAACAAACATATCATTATAAGTTATTGCTTTTATGTCAATATGAATTTCATAATTTTCTGCACTATCTCCAACAACTTCTGCACTCAACTTAAAATCATTTGTTATTTTTATTTTCTTAATTTTCGCAAGAAAAAAATTCTCACTATCAAACAAAAACAAAAGTTCTTCTAAAAAATTATATAATAAACTTTCAAAATCCTTTCCTTTAACATTTATTATAAAACTTTTTTTCTCCTTGACTTTCTCGTCGCTCATTGAATTAAACATCGCCAAAGCAGAATTTTCAAAAACTTCTTCTAAAGAATTTCCAAATGCCTGAAATTTTATATCTGCTGTATGCTCAAGAAATTTGAATTTCATAATTAATTCAAGAAAAAAGAGTTTTTATTTTTGTTGATTAAAGAGATTGTTCTGGAATTATTTCTTGGTTAAAGAGATTATTAAAATCCCTTAAAAAACTTTGTTCAATTTTTCCATCTTTTTTATAAGCTACTAAAATAAGATTATTATTAGAAATTGAAATTAAACTTCTGTAAAGGTCTCTCCAATTGTTTTCAACATAAAAACATCTATAATCTACTTTGATATATCTAAAAGGTTTTTCATCTCCTTCTCCATCCCCTCTGATACCATTTTCAAAATAAATTGGAAAAGCCAAGCATCCTTCCAAGCCTAATTCTTTTTTTCTTTTGTGAAGAGCACATTTATTTTCTTTTATTAACTGACGGACATCTACCTCCAGTAAATCTATAAATATCTTCTTCAGGTTGGAGATATCCTTCTTTAATTAAATCCTTATATTTATCTCCAAAAATAATTTTAATTTCTTTTTCATCTAATTCATGGTAAAATTTCTCAGAAAAATTATTACAACAATTTCTTTCAGGAGGACAATTATTACAATTAATACTATTCTTTAAAATATCAAATGCCAATTCTGGATATTCATAAAATTGCATATACAAAAAGAAAAGAGTTTGTTTATAAAATTTATTATACAGCCCAACAAAATAATTTTAATTGCTTTAACTGTTCTCCAGGCTCTGTTTCTAATGTTTTGGTTATTGCAGCTGCCTGTGCATAAACATTTTCTTTTGGATATCGACTTAATTCACAACTTACACTCAATCCACATATTTTTGCCTCGCACTCAAGATAACTTGGAATTCTCGAATTTATTTTTTCTTTAATACTATCAGGAAAATTACTATCATTCCATTCACTTGGAGCAGTAGTTCCTAAGATATCACTTCTCAAACTTTTATTTAATTGAATTTCTCTTAGAATTGCAATTTGCACATCATAAACCTGTGAAGAAATATCTTTTTCTCCAACATATCCTTTATTTATAACAATTAATACTGCTCCTGCCACCAATAATATAGCAAGAAATGCTTCAACAATTTTTACCCATCCTTTTTTATTTTTAATCATTTCACCATACTTTGATATTTACATATCCTAATAAAATATTCGCTTTTTTATCAACATATTGCACAGGGATTTCTCTGACCTGAACATCTTTTGGAATCCCCTTTTCTTCTGTTTCTATGGTTGTCCCATTGTTATAAGTAAAACTAAAGCCAAATTCAGTTCCAGAAGGAATTTTTATTTCTTCTCTAAGGTCTTCATAACCCTCACCATTATAATCTTTTATTAATCCAATAATTTTTTTTTCAAAAATATATATTTCTTTATTTACCAAAGGAATAGAATATCCAGAAGGACTTCCATGAAATTCTGCATCTTTCTCTAATGAAGTGCAAGGATGTATTGTTGCTTGTTCTAATTCTGGAAGTTCTTGTGAATTATATATTTTAAAGAAAACTTTCTCTTTATTCTCTCTATCTATAATTAAATTAGTATTATCACTTTCTGAAATATTTGCATTAGCAATATTCCCTAATTCATCTTTAACAATTAAATGTGAAGTTACAACTGCTTCTTCTATTAAATCTTTTAATATAACACATTCATGAGCTGAGGTCCTATTAATTGATATAGTAATACTTGTCAAATTTGCAGCAACTTTTTCTGCTAATTCTATTTTTAAATAATCTAAAAGAGATTCTTTATCTTTTTGCACTCTTAGCTCAGGTTCTATAATTGAATATAAAAAAACCAGGAAAGTTATAAAAATTACAAATGACAAAACCACTCCGACATGTGAACCTCTTTTATACATATAAGTATGAATATTTATCTTTTTATATTCTTTATGTTATAAGAAAATTTTTACTAAGGTAACAATCCCTAATATTAATGTAGCCACCCCTATAATTACTCTTAATTTTTTAGTTTTAATTTTTTTAATTGTTAGTGCAGATAAAGGAACTGAAAAAATAGCTCCAATAATTAAATAAGGCACTAATACCCAATCAATTATTTCTTTTGTAACTAGCATATAAGTTATAACTCCTACAGCACATGTAAATCCCTCAGCTAATGAAGTAATTCCTATAGCATTTTTGCCATCAACACCAGATAATAATTGCCCCCCTGTTACAACAGGTCCATATCCCCCTCCACTCATACCTTTATTAAAAGATGCAATTAAACTTAATCCAGTTATTTTTTTCCAGGAAAACTTATAATTTTTATTTCTGGTAATTAAAATTACTAATCCTATAACTGAAACAAGAATTCCAATATATAATTTAAGATAAAAGCTTGGCAGATTTACTGCTATAAGAACTGCAACAACTGTTCCTAAAATACTACAAAGTGCAATTAATAATGCAACTTTAAGATGAGTAGGAATTCCTCTTCTAAAACTTTCACAAATTCCTAATTTTTTTATTGCTCCACAAATTCTTTTTGGATTAATTGTTTTAGGTTTAAAATCTACATTTCCTACAATGTGATGAGTTATCCCCGCAAATAAACCTGTAATTAACTCAGAAACTAAAACTGCTGGAACAACTTGTAAAGGTGCAAATCCAAGAAGTAATAAAATAGGAGTTAATATTGTTCCATATCCCATCCCTAAAGTAGAATCAGTATATTCAGAAAAAAATGCAAGAGCAATAATTAAAATTCCTATTCCTAAAGCTAATCCAAAAATCATTTTTTAATTAAAACTGCAAAACTAGTTTTTTCTAATTTATTTGAAACATAATCTCTTATTTCTCTAAACAAATTTATTAATTTTTTATTCTTTTCAATTGGAGTATGTTCATGAAAATATTTACTTACAGATTCAACAGGCGCAAGTGCTCCATCCATTAATCTTATTATTTCTGCAATAGAAATTTTATCTGGAGATTTAGAAAGTTTGCATCCTCCACCCATTCCCCTCTTACTTTTCACATAACCTGCTCTCTTTAATAATAATAAAATTTTTTCTAAATATTTTTTTGGAATCTTTTTTCTTTTTGAGATACTTTCTATTTTTATTAATCCTTTATTAAAATTTTCAGATAAATCTATTATTGCTAAACATGCATATTCGCTTTTAGTAGATAATCTCATTTTATTGTCTACTAATTCTATCTACAAGGTATATTTAAAGATTAACTATTTAAAATATATAATTTATTATCATACGAAAATTAAATTAGCTACAGCAGAAATTAAAAAAGACATTAATACTAAAGCAAATGAATGTTTTATTCCTGCCTTTATGCTCCCTTCTGCAAAATTTCCCAAATTTAATTTTTGTGGATTGCCTCAAAAATTCAACTTCTCATAATCCCCATGTTAAACTCAATAAACTTGAAGCCCCAAAAATAGAAGGGGCAATCTTTAATTTGCACAAAACATTTATATTAATCAATTATTTTTTTAACATATAATGAATATATCAAAATCTGGAAAAGAGTATATTTTGAATAATAACCAAGATAAATTTATTGATTCTTTTAAAAAAAGATATCCTTATAAAAAATTAAGAATTGATGGTAAAGATTGGTATTATTTAGATACTTGTAAAAAGAATAGTCCAATTTTAGTTTTATTGCACGGCGGATTCTCAAATGCATATTTTTACTTTCATCAAATTCCTGAATTTGAAAAAGAATATAGAGTTCTTGCTCCAACAATCCCTCAGGGAGTGAATAAATTAGAAGAAATTGTAGAATCAATTAGAAAATTAATATTAAAAATAAATAAACAATCTTCTCCAGTTATTCTCTTAGGCATATCTTTTGGAGGAATTATATCTCAAATTTTTCTTCACAAATATCCCAAAATGATAAATTCAATTATTTTATCTCATACAGGAACTCCTCAATATTGGAAACAAAAACGATTTTCAATTATGAAAAACATATATTTAATGCTTCCATATTCAATAATTAAAATATTAGCTAAAAAATTAGCCATAAAAAAAGAAGAAATTTCGACTTCAAAATGGATTGCTGCAAATTCACAATATTTTACAGAACTAGCAGAGAATTACCTTACTAAAGAATTATTTCTATCAAGAATTCAAGCTATCCTTGATTTTAAGAATTATGAATTAAATTCAAATCTCATAAAAGAATGGAAAGGAAATGTGTTGATTTTAGCTTCAGAAGATGATAGATTAATTGATCAAATTTTTTTATTAAAATCACATTATAAAGATGCAAATATCCATATATTTCCTAAAGGAAAAGGAGGGCACCATACAAATCTTTATTTTCCTGAAGAATATAATAAAATAGTGAAAATATTTCTTGAGGAGAAAAATTTAAAAAAAACCAAAAAGGTTTAACTCCCAAATATTAAATTAGCTACAGCAGAAATTAAAAAAGACATTAATACTAAAGCAAATGAATGTTTTATTCCTGCCTTTATGCTCCCTTCTGCAAGTTTGCCAATTGCTAAACCACTAAAAAGTCCTTGAATTAAAAGCAAATATAAAAATGAAATAGTAATTTCTTCCTGACTTCCTCCCCCTGCAGTTACCCCTCCAATCCCAAAAGTTCCGGATTCAGCAATTCCTGATATCATAGGAATTATTTGAAATTGCATAACTAAAATAATTATTACAAAAACAAAGAAAATAATATATCCCTGAACAACTAATGTAGATATTGCAGCTTTTCTTTCTTTTCTTAATTTGTCTGATGTACGGACTGCTTCTGTAACTGATTCAAGTATTTTTCCTATATCTCCTCCTGCTCTTTCTGCCTGCCCAATCAAAGTCAGGGCTCTTGAAATAGTTTTGTTATTCACATCTTTTGCAAATACTCTAAGAGCAGCATTCAAAGGAATTCCTAAAGAAATTTGATTAGCTAATTTTTCAACATGAACACTTAGTGCTCCGTATGATTTATCTTTTATATTAATTATACTTTTACTTATAGGGGTTCCTGTTTTTACACTCTCCACTAAATTCCTTGCAAATTCCAAAAACATTTCTTCTTTCTCATTTTCAATTCTTGTTTCATTAATTGTTGAAAATACAAAAGGAGCTACTCCTATTAATGCCCCTACACCAATTATAAAAAAGAAAAATCTTGTCTCAATAAAGAATAAAGATGAAATTATCATTACCAATGATGAAATAATTCCAATCCAGTGTATTTTTTTCATTTCCATTTTATCCCTTTGGTTGTTTTAAATGCAAAAATGTTAGGAAAACAATATTTATTAGTGAAACACCTAAAACCATTATTAAAGTAATCATTTGATTACTTAGAGAAATTCCTAAACCACTTATTTTTATCATCATTAACAAAAGCATTAAGATCATTGGAGCAGCAATAACAACACTAATATAAATATCCATAAATGTTTCAGCAGTTTTAGTATATTTTTCTCTCTCAAGTCTGTAATCAAAAAGTAAAGTCTGTGCCCTCTTATCAAAAAAAGTTGGAAGATTTCCTCCCGAAGTTATTGTTGTTGCTAGACTATTAAATAATTCTGCAAGTTTTTTACTTGGAGTATTAATTGCAACACGCCTCAATGCAGTAACCAAATCATAACCATAAATATTAATTTCATTTATTAATTTTGTAAATTCTTTTTCAAGATAAGGATATTCTTTTGTTGAAATAATTATACTAAATATTTTACTTGGTTCAATTAATGAACCAGAAATAGCTGACATATGTATTGTTGCAAAAGGCAATTCCTGATCAATTTGATATTCAGCAGATTTTCTTTCTAATGAAGGATAAAAATACAAAAATAAAAATGTTCCAATTGGAATTACAATCAGAATCCAAAAAATTTCCAAGAACCTAATTCCAATACTTTCAGTAGCTCTGGTTATTATCAGTAATTCAGCACCAAAATTAAAAAATAAGAAAAATAAAAAAAGAACAAATCCAACAACAATAGATATTGCTGTAGTAAATAACATAAATGAAACATAACTTGTAGGAGTAAATTGTAAATTAGTTTTTATTAAATCTTTGTTTATCTTAGAAAACTGTTTCTTTTTAATTATTTTCCTTGCTAAATCTGAAAAGAATTTATTTGCTGTTTGAATATAAACACTAGGTTTTTTTGTTTTTTTCTCAACAACCTTCTTTTCTTTTTTCTTTAATCTTTTTAATGTTTCTTTCTCAAGTTTTGAAAGTTTTATCTCTCTTGCAATTTTTTCTGAGGGTCTTCTAAGCAATTTTTTGAAATCAAATTTTTTTGTTTCCTTATTTGGAGAGGGCATGGATTCTTTTTCCTGTTCTTTAATAACTAAAGGTTTTGTAAGAGACATTTTTTCTAATGTTTCAACAAGCTCCTCATTTTTTCTTTTCAAAGAATTTTGCAATGTTTTTATTTGAGAAGAAATCATCTCTTTCTCTTTTGCATCTTCTGTGTTCTTAAAATAATTAAATAAAGAATTTAATTCATTTATTGTCTTTTTTTCCACCAAGATGTCCTTTTTTAATTTTGATGGAAAATTTTCACCTTCTTTCATTTTATAATCTCCTCAATTTGTTTTTGAATTTTCAGCATAATTTTTTTTGATTTATTAAATTTCTCATAATCTTTTTTTTTATAAGCTTTTTCTAATTTTGATTCAGCTTCTTCAAGAGATTTTACTAACTGCTTAAGAAATTGAATATCCTCTTTTTTTATCATATTTAAAAAAAAGGAAAATGTATTATTAAATATTTTGATTAGAGATAAATTTAAAAATATCTTTTTCTTTTTTTATCAATGAAAAAGAAAAAAAGAGGAATTGAGATTAAGATAAATTTTTCTAGAAGGTGGCTTTATACTTTAATTGTTATTGGGATTTTGGCACTTGTTAGTGTCGGAGTTTATGCTGTTGCAGGAGTTAGTCATGATTTAAGTGAGTTAGATTTACCTAGCTGTTCCAATGGACAGGTTTTAGGTATGAGTGGAGGAAGTTGGGGTTGTGTTGATGTATCAAGCGGAGTAGATTTTAAAGGGTGGTCTTTTTCTAATGATATTCTTTTAGATGATAATGAACAAGTTATTAAAACTAATGATGAATGGTTAAGATTAAATCAAGAAGGACATTTTACAAGCGGAGTTTATACTCCTGGGAAATTAAGAGCAGAAGGAGGAATTTATGTAGGTGATGATGAGTATTTTTATAGATCAGCTGAGGATGTAATAAAAACTGATGATTCATTCACTTCAGATAGGGCAATTCAAGGAAATTCTTTAAAGCCAGAAGGAGATATAGTAGCTAATTCAGAATGTAGTGAATCTCAATGGGGAACTATAAAGAGATGTTTTTCACTAAATCAGGTGTATTCAATATGTGTTTGCTCAAGAGTAAGTGGAAGGTGGAAATGGAGAATTCTAAATCCTTCTTCATAAATAAAATTATTTTATTCAACACCTAACTCTCTTAAAACTTCTTCTGGTTTTTTATAATACCTGTTAATTATTTCTTGAACCTTATTAAATTCAAAAATTTTATTTTGATATAACTTATAAATTAATTGGACTCTTCTTCTGAATTCTAAATTAAGTTCTTCAGTTCTCAAACCATATCTTCTTGCAATTTTTTCAAATATTATACTATTTTTTTTAAAATAAAATTGATCGTCTGCAGGATTCCATACAAAAGGAGTGTTTGTAAGAGCAACTCCGTCAGGAGTAACATTTCTAATCTCAACAATTTCTCTAAGTTTTCTTGTCTTTTGTTTGTTAACAATTGCATGAGTCATAATACAAATACAATCAAGAACATTCATTAAAGTTGGAGAGAGATTTATTGGAGGAGTCTCTAATCTTTTTATAACAGTATCAATAGACTCTGCGTGAATTGTACTAATAGAAGAATGTCCTGAAGCCATTCCTTGAAATAATACAAATGCTTCTTTACCTCTAACTTCTCCAACAATTACATAATCAGGAGTTTGTCTGAACGAACTTCTTAACAATGTAAATAAAGTTATTTCTTTTTCCCCAACTCCTGCAGCAGTTCTTACAACACTTGGAAGCCAGTTATCTCTAGGAAGATTTAATTCTCTTGTATCTTCAATACTTACAACTCTTGCTTCAGGAGGGATAAAAAATGCAATAGCATTCAACAAAGTAGTTTTACCAGATGCAGTTCCTCCTGTAATTAGAATATTCATTTTATATTGAACCAACAGCCACAAATATGCCAGCATTTCAGGACTCAAAGTATCAAATGCCAATAATTGTATTGGAGTCCATGGAGTTTTTGTGAATTTTCTTATTGTGAATGTAGGTCCTTTGCTCGTAATATCTTTTGTATAAGTTGCATTTACTCTGCTTCCATCAGGAAGACTTCCATCCAAAATAGGTTGAGAATAAGAAATATATTTCCCACATCTTTGCGCAAGTTTCTCAACAAAACTTTCAAGTCTATCTGTACTTTTAAATATTAAATTTGTTTTAATGTTTCCATAAATTCTATGAATAATATAAATGGTACTATTAACTCCATTACACTCAATATCCTCTACAAAATAATCTCTTAACAAAGGTTCTACTTCATTAAAACCTATAAAATCTCTGCAAAGATAATAATATATTTTTTTATAAGTTTCATAAGAGATATCTATTCCTAATTCAACTGCCAAAACTTTAAATCTTTTATCAATATAATCCAATAATGTTTCTTTACTTTTTCCTATAATATCATAAAAATTAATAAGGTCTCTCATTGCAGAAACTATTTGATCTTTGTATTTAGTTTCTGTTTTATCTAAATGAGGTTCCTCAATTTCATATACTAATTCATAAATTTTAGGATCCCAATAAATATGCACAAAAGCAAAAGGAGATATAAGGCAATATCTTACATTAATTTCTGTTTTATTTTTTTTCCTTTTTAAAATTGGAGTTTTAGGTGAAAAGTTTATTAAGACTTTCTTATAATTTTGCACACTTATTTTTTGGTTTTTCATTATCAAATCATCTCTTTTATTCAGTTCTTGTAATTTTTATAGTTTAACTAATTTCAATATTAATTACTACTCTTTCATCTCCTCCTTTATTTGAAATTAATAATTGATAAGGTGTTGAAGCTTTACTTATTATTTTTGATTCATCTTTCCCTTGATAAGTTATATTAATGTCTTCACTATAATCTCTAGTTAAAGTAATTAAATTAAAATTTCCTGTTTTCTCAGTATGGATAATTAAATTTCCGTCAGTGACATTTACTCCTGGCTCACTATAGGTACTTTTACTTTCCATTTCAAAAATAATTAAATCTTTTTCTCCATCTATTTTTAGTGTGCCTTTTTTTATTCCTAATTCTACTAATCTTTGATTTCCAGGAGCACCTATTGTTAAAATAGTTGAATCCAAATTTTTAACCAACGTAATTGATTGTTCAATAATTGCTTGATCCTGAAGTTCTTCTATTTTAGGCTTTGCATAAGCTAAAACTAATCCAATCATAACAAAAGCAATTAAAGTGTAAATCACAGTCTCAACCCAGATCTGTCCTCTATAATTTTTCTTTCTCACACTCTTTTTCATAAATTGTTAAATGTGATTTAGTTTATAATATTTTCTTTCAATTAGAATTATATTAATGTTGAACAATCATCAATTTCAGATAATGAATCAGAAACTTCACATTGCTGTCCACTTACAACAGGAGCAATTTGTATTAAATCAGGTTTTGTTGTAATATCTGTTATATATGTTAACCCGGCATTTTTTCCAGGAAGCACAACATCTCCGGAGCCAGATGGATAAGGTTCTAAGCCATCTATTTCCTGTTCCTCATTTGTCAAAGTATAACTATTAGTACTACCTTCAGAAGAAATAGATACTATAACTTTCTCAATATCTATATCTGTAACTTTTATTGAGAATTGAAATTCATCTGTATCAGAATTATAACATGTATATTGATCATTTAAAGTTACTTTATCATAAACTCCAAAACAAGATTCAACAGTTCCAATTTGTCCTTGCACTATATTTCTTACAACAACCCAAACAATTACAGCAACCACCATTACTAATGCAATCATAAGAACTGCTGCAACAACTCCTGAAATTCCTTTATTGTTATATAATAATTTCATATCCATATTGTTCTTCACACATATAAGTTTTTTTGCCTTCTCCAGAACTTCCTATTAAAACAGGAATTAATATAATTTTATTTGCACTGTCAATTTCACTGGCTATATTTTTAGAGAAACTCTCTCCTTGATTTAATCCTAATTCAGGCCAATTAGATAAATCATTTGTTTCATGACTTCCCTCTTTGAAAATTTTTAATTTCATTTGATAAATAGGAACATTCCCTCTATTAATAACACTTAAAACTCCTCCAGAATAACTTGCTTCAAAATTTACATCAGGACAATTAAGTTTTATGTTTTTACCAAATTTTGTTCCTTCTTCCTGAACCAATCCTCTAAACCATAAAAAAACAACCAACCCAATTGCTACTACCATTGCAATTAATAATACAGTTGCAATAACAGGTGAAATTCCTCTATGATTTTTTGACAATCCTCTTTTCATTTTATTATAATCCTTTTCTCTTTTTTAAATATTTTCTATATTCAATAATAAATTAATAGATAAGATTACACCATGATTCTATTTCTTCAACTACTTTTTCAAGATTTTCTAACAAATTATGTGTAAATATAATGTCTGACCCTTCACTTCGTTCCAAAGCATCATAAAACATTTCTTCAATTCTTTCTTCTGTAAAATAATTCTTTACTAAATTATCATATTTCTGACTTTGGAAAATTGAATTAGTATTTTGATAATTTTCATCAAATAACAATTGCCAATCTGGTTCATTTATTAAAACACCTATTCTTTCAAAAAGAGGCAATCCTTTATCTAAAAATAATGCTCCAATTTCATTTCCATTTTCTTTTTCTCCAAGACGATAAGCCATTTCTTCTGTAAATGATTTTACTAAAGGTAAAATATTTCCAATTATTTCAGGTCTTTTTCTCATAATTTTAACAGCAGGAATTGCAAATGCATGATATCCTCGCAGTGCTTCAGGCGAGAAATGTGTAGAACCATATTTAATGTCCATTCCATATTCCTCTTCAGTTAAATATCCTGAATTATAAAGTTCTGTACAAATAACTGTTCCACACTTCCCCCCTGAACAACCTATTATACCACATTCTTGCTGTTTCTTTCTTTCAGTTGAAGAAGTACATTCATCATCAGAACATCCTCTTGTTACATAATCTCTATAAACATCATTCTTATAACAATAATTGCTTCCTGTATATCCGCTTGTTCCACATTCTTCTTTCTTTTTCTCTCTTACATCACAAGAGTCATACCAATAAACATCACCACTATAACATTTGAAATAAGAATGAGATGTACATTCCACTTCACAATCACTATCTTCACTATCTGTATCTCCATCACAATCATTATCTAATTCATCATCACAAGTTGTCTCTGTTTGTTCATAATTTAAACCATAATCACATTCAGACCAAGCACCATCTGTGCAAGTTTGTTCTGAACCCAAACAAACACCTTCTTGTAAAGCGCATAATTGAGTTTCATCCTCTATACAACTTCCACAATCACTATCTTCACTATCTGTATCTCCATCACAATCATTATCTAATTCATCATCACAAGTTGTCTCTGTTTGTTCATAATTTGAACCATAATCACAACTTGGCCATTCTTCATCTTCAGTACATGTTCTTTGAGAATCTTCACAAACTCCTTCTTGAAGAGGGCAATCTTGAACTTCTCCTTCAGTACATGTTCCACCTTCCTCCACTACTACTCCACCACAATTTATAATTTCTTCAACCTTAGCTTTTCCACAACTTGCAAATCTTTCTTTTCCTTCTTCTTCCTGAAATCTTACAGGAATAATTTCAACAGAATAAATTTGTCCAAGACCTGAATTAACTAAATCAAAAACACTTGTTCTTTCATCACCTGGTTCAAATAAATTTTTTGTGCTAAATAAAATTGTTCCTCCTTTATTTTCTTTAGAGGTAATATAATTAGACAAATCAATTGTTGCTAATTCTTGGTCTGATTCATTTGTTGCATGGATAAAATATCCCGCAAGATTAAACCTTCCATTATTCTTTAAAATTATAGTTAATTCATCTGAACCACAATCATAAGAATATTCTTTTATAAAAACAGAAACACCATCAGGACATTCCAATGCTTCTGTTGGAACATATGTTTTTATCCATTGATAAACTACAACACTCATAACTATAGCAGAAGTTACAAGAAGAACATATCCTATCATTATACTCACTGCTTTTTTGTCTTTACGCAGAAACATTTTAGCTTGTGACAACATATTGTTCCCCCTCAATTTCTTGGGAAATTACAAAATAAAAATTCTCTCCTTGTTCTAAATCAAAATCATAAGCAAGGTCTCCTATTTTGATAACAACTTTTTCTATTTTTCCATCTTTTGGAATAAATTCACTTTTTCCAGTTTGAATAATTCTTATTCCTTCTCCAATATCCACACTAACTTCAGAAGCTAAATCTTGATATACAATGAAATTAAATTTTTTACTATTTCCAAATAAAAAATATAAATTTCTATCTTCAGCAGCATAATCAGCATAACTTTCTACAAAATCTGTTAAAAGATCTTCCATATCATTTTCATTAAGCTCGTTATATGTCCCATATTCCAAAACATTTTGACTTTCAATTCCTAACTCTTCTCCTAAATTATAAAGTTTAATAACTTCTTTTTTTTGTGTGTAATTTTTAATAGCAGCAAATCCAATAATTAGTCCAATAATTATAATTGCTGCAATCAAATAAAATTGTCCTTTATGATTTTTTGGGAAAATATTTACTCCTCTTTTTTGTTTCATAAATAAATAATAAAATATAAGTTTATTAATCTTTTGAAGATTTAGTGTAGACCCAAAGGTTTGCTTATAGAAAACTAAATTGCTACCTCTATTCTTCCTCGGCTCTGCGACCTGTTAAGCATCTAAACAAATGTTTAGGGCTGCTCCGATCAAGGCCTGACCCGTTTCGCACCTGCAAGATCAAAACAGACAAAGCGTCAACGTCCGAATAAAGACAATTTAACATTCCACTCACTTGCCTTCTTGCAGTTTGCCATAAAGTCCATTTGCAAATGGCAGAGGACTAACCTGCCAACCTGGTCTACAAAATTATTGAGAAATTACAGTATTTAAGAGTTTGTGTTTTTTAACTTTTATAATTTTGTTCATATAATGCATCTTTTAATCTTCTAATTCTATTTGCATCTTCAGGTTTTCCATCTAAAGGTCCTTGATATTCTATTCTATCCTTTGTTATTTTATATAATTCTCTTCCTATTGAACCATAATTTTCTTCAGCAGTTGTCAAAAAGATTTCTCCCCCAACTTCCCTTTTACTAACTAAAATACCATTTGATTTTTTCTCTCCATAAACTAAACATATTGGACATTCCCTTTTTAGACCGCCTTCAAATGCATCTTCTAATGTTTTCAAATTTTTTATTTCTTTTATCATTTTCTCTTCCTTTTTTTAATTAGAATCTTTAGAACTATTTTCTTCTCCAGATTTTTCATCTGTTTCTTTAGAATCCTTTTTTCCTGATTTTCCTTTTTTGAAATTAAAAAATGCAATTCCTCCAATTAATCCAATTAATAAGATAACTCCTGTTGCAATCCCTCCAGAAGATTTTACAAATCCAATAACAGAACCAGTAAATCCAGAACTTGTTGCTTCATTATTTTCACTAGCATTATTTAATTCATCAATTGTTTCAAAATTTAAATTAACTGTCCCATCATTATCTGTTGTTTTTGTTATTTTGTTTAAAGGATGATTTCCGCCTCCCCCACTTCCACCATTATTGTTGTTTCCTCTGGAATTAGTATTTGATGAAGAATCATCATCACAATCAATAGGACAATTTGAATATGTCTCTCCATTATTACAAGAACCATCGCCACAGAATTCATCATCAAAATTTGAATCTGAATCAATTGTAAGATCTAATTTAGTAACTTTAAAAGTTTTAAAAGTTGAAGTCTGGTCAGCCTCTTCCCCCTGAATATAAAATTTCACTTCTCCTCCATCATTCTCATCAACAACTACCAAATCATATTTCCCATCAACAACTTCACATGACCCTGTAACAACACCATCAACTTCTCCAGTCACAACATAACCATCAGGGATATCTACTCCATTTCTATATTGAGCAGTTCCATAAAATCCATGAGGATAAGAAATTGCAGCAATCAAAGTAAAATTAATTAGAATTAAACAAAATATTATTGGAATTA
>Ga0315537_1002065_pt1 | contig 15501 bp, 8 predicted proteins | sample SalMarSW160270MG_FD_203091 | JGI IMG/M metagenome (GOLD analysis project Ga0315537, IMG submission 203091) | Salt marsh sediment microbial communities from the Plum Island Ecosystem LTER, Massachusetts, United States - Salt Marsh Sediment SW1602-70 ... | reverse complement strand
AGATGGCTGGACTCCTATGGTTTGTAATGCCCGGCGTGGGTCTGGTCTTGTTAATCGCCTGCACGAATCTGGCAGGTCTGCTTCTGGCTCGAGGTGCAGCCCGTCAACATGAGATGGCCGTGCGGGCGGCGATGGGCGCCGGGCGATGGCGTCTCATACGTCAGTCACTCACGGAGAGCATGATCCTGTCACTTGCGGGTGTTTGTCTCGGATTGGTATTATCCTTGTGGATAAGAGCGGCACTGACAGGTTTTATCATCGATCCCTCAAGCAATCAACACTTCAACCTACAGGTTGATATGAATGTTTTGATGTTTGCGCTGGCCGCTGGCGTGGTCACCACCTTATTGTCCGGCCTTTTTCCGGCATTGCGTGCTGGAAACACCGATCCGTCGGCGGGGCTCAAAGACAGCGGCAGCCGCGGCGCCCCCAGGCTCCGTCTGGGGAAGGTGCTGGTCACAACACAAGTGGGTTTGTCCGTCATCCTGGTTGTCCTCGGCGGGCTCCTATGCCGGACACTTGTCAATCTCTACCGAACAAATCCGGGATTTGACACGGAGAATCTTTTGTTGGTTCCAATCAAACCTTACCAGTCTTTGTCCCCACCAGATGATCTTGATGTTTTCTTTGGTTCCGTGCGTCAGAAAATTGCAGGAGTTCCCGGCGTTGAGTCGGTCGCCCTCTCAAATTGGACAGTGCTGAGTGGATCGATAGTGAGCCCTGACATATCGATCCCCAGCCGTCCCGATGCAAAGCCGCGCGAGTCCCTTGCACTGATTGTGAGTGACGGATACTTTGCGACCATGGGAGTCAGCCTGCTGCAAGGGCGCGACTTCCGCGTAACGGATACAGAAGACTCCCAGCGTGTCGTCATCGTCAATGAGGAATTCGGACGGTTGTTTTTCCCGGATGAGAATCCTCTGGGTCAGTTCATCACGTTGAGTCACAAGCAATATCAAATTGTGGGCCTATGTAGTAACCACAGTTGTCGGCACCTGCGTTTAGGCATTTCACCGATTCTTTATCTGCCTCATTCACAAAACTGGTGCTCCAATATGACTTACGCGATACGCAGTGTGCTTCCACCGATGTCTCTGGTCCCTGCCGTGCGTAAGGCTGTGGCCGAACGAAACCGTAACCTGCCAATTGAGGGGATTACGACACAGAAACTCTTACTCAAGAAGTCTCTAAGGTATGGACGCCTTTTCGCATATCTTTCCGGGAGTCTTGCCTTCCTGGGTTTGGCACTGTCCTGCATCGGCCTGTATGGGATCATGGCCTACAATGTCGCGCGACGAACCCGTGAAGTGGGCATTCGCATGGCCTTGGGCGCTTGTCCCTGGGATGTGGCCTGGCCGATCTTGCGAGAGGCTCTGATACTCGCCGGCATAGGTATAGCCATCGGCTTACCTGTCGCGTTAGCTCTGGTCCGCTTGATCCGGTTTATTTTCTACGGTATCGAACCTCATGATCCTCTCACGATGATCGGGGCCGCCGTGCTTATGGTCGCCGTCGCTGCCCTGTCGGCGTGGATTCCGGCCCGCCGAGCGGCTAAGATCGATCCGATGGAGGCGTTGCGTTATGAGTAATTGCGAAACAATATAAAACAGGAGACAGAATACGGAAGCGATACTATGATTAAACTAAACCACATTCAAAAACGTTACAACACCCGCGCTGGATTTGTCTATGTCCTGCAACAAATCAACCTAACCATCGAAAAAGGAGAGTTCGTCACCATTATGGGACCGTCCGGCGCGGGCAAAACCACGTTGCTGAACATCATCGGCATGTTGGACGGTGAGTGGGAGGGCGAGTATTACCTGGATGAGAATCCCGTCCACGAACTCAAGCCCAAGCATCGTCTGGCCTTGAATCGCCAGTACATCGGCTTTGTCTTTCAGAACTTCAATCTTCTGGACAGTCTCACTGTATATGAGAATCTTGATGCCCCGTTGTCGTACAGAAATGTAAAGGGTTCGGAACGGGCCAGTATCGTCTGTGACACGCTCGACCGATTCGGCATTGTCGGCAAGAAAGACCTCTTTCCAAGCCAGCTCTCCGGCGGCCAGCAGCAGCTCGTGGGCGTGGCCCGTGCGTTGGTTGCGAGCCCCAAACTGATTCTGGCGGACGAGCCCACGGGCAACCTGCATTCGAGCCAGGGCAAGGACGTCATGGACCTGCTCAAGAAGCTCAATCGCGAAGGCACCACGATCATCCAGGTGACGCACAATGAAGGCTATGCGGCCTATGGCAATCGCATCATTAAACTCAAAGATGGCTGGCAGGAAGGGGAAGTCGTAATCGAGCAATCAGCAAGGAAGGAGTAAGGTATGGCGGCATTGTGGCAAGACATTGGTTATGGCCTCCGAATGTTGAGAAAGAGTCCCGGCTTTACGGCCATCGCCTTGGTGACGCTGGCGATCGGCATCGGAGCCAACACGATTATGTTCAGTGTGGTCAATACGCTGCTATTTCGACCGTTGCCCGTCAAAGACCCCGACCGATTGGTGCGCTGCGAGTTTGATAAGCTCAATATCGTCCCATATGCGGGCTATGTCGACCTGCGTGACAATAATCCGGTGTTCAGTGATCTCATCGCCAACAGTTACTACGGCGGAGTGCCTGCTGCCCTGGTAAGAGACGCCAGTGTAATGCCTGTGGCGCCGCTGTTCGTCTCGGCCAACTACTTCAGCGCCCTGGGGGTAGCACCCCTCCATGGGCGGACTTTCTTGCCTGAGGAGGAACTGGGCGGTGCCGAGCCGGTGGTTGTCCTAAGCTACCGAACCTGGCGGCGCCTGGGGGCTGGGCCTGAGATCGTGGGCCAATATGTGCGTGTCAATGGTACGCTCTGTAGAATCATTGGCGTGGCACCAAAGACGTTCACAGGCACAGCCGTCGTCGGCCCCGACGTCTGGTTGCCTCTGGGTACGGGCGGTCTTGTGCGCAGATACTATCAAGAGAAGCCGGAGAAGCCGGATGAAAGATGGTACTATCCGCCATCGGTTTTAGTGGGACGACTGAAACCTGGCGTGAGCATATCTGAGGCGCAAGCACGGCTGCAATCTATGTTCCCACACCTGAAGCAGATGTATCCCAGGCGGTACAAAGAGACGGCCATGTTTCGCCTCCACCCATTGCCCAGACTCAACGCCGGTGGTGTCGACAATGACAGGCCCACATTGGGTCGTATCAGCCTGGGTTTGATGGGAATCTCCGGGGTCGTCCTGCTCATTGCCTGCCTGAACCTAGCGAATATGATTGTCGTTCAAGGAGGGGGGCGCCACCGAGAGATCGCCATCCGTGCGGCCATCGGAGGGGGGCGTCTGAGGATCATGCGGCAGTTACTGATCGAATCGCTTCTCCTGGCCGTATTCGGAGGAATTCTGGCTGTGGCTGTGGCCCTCTGGGGCATCCGGGTTCTCAAACTGTGGGCAGCGATGGGCCAACTCCCCATGCAGTTGGGGTCGGCCATCGCCTCGGGAATCGCGCTCGACGTTCGCGTCCTGGCAGCCACCTTGAGTTTCTGCCTGATTGCCACCGTGCTCTTCGGCCTGAAACCGGCCCTGCGCCTATCAAGGCGCGATCTCTGTGGTGACCTGAAAGAATCCGGCCGAGGCGTACTTGAAGCCACGCGAAGAAGGCGATTTTTCGTACCACGCGGCCTGTCGGTGCTCTGCCAAATGGCCCTGTCTGTCGCGCTCGTCATGACCGCGACCCTATTGGCTCGAACCGCGCTGAGGGCTGTCCGGGCCGAACCGAGTTTTGGCCTGAATGGCAAGGTGATCGTCAGCGTGAAGGCATTCGCGGGAGGTTACGACATTGCCCAAGCAAGGCAAGCCTGCGAGAGGTTGGCCGAGCGGTTGAAGGATGTCCCCGAGATTCAGGCGGTTGGCCTGTCTCGTAAATCTCCCGTGGACCTGGGGTGGTGGCCCTGGAGTCGCGAAAGAGTCGTCGAGTATGTGCCAGGCGGCGCCGACGATGCGTCAGGTAGCCTACTGACGAAGGCACTTCACGAGTACGAGGTGGACGGCGATTACTTCAAGGCAATGGGAATTCGGCTCCAGCAGGGTCGGCCCTTTCGCCCTCTCGACAGTGCCCCCGATGCAGAGGAAGTCGTGATCATCGATGAGCTTCTGGCCCGCAGACTCCGGCCGGATGGCAGTGCCCTTGGCTGTCTCATCCAGTATGGCGATGACGGGTTATCGTCGCCCCGCCGAGTGGTTGGAATCGTACCGAACCTACAGAGCGTTTGGGGCAATGGGGAAGACCAACCCCACGTCTATGAGCCAATCAAAGCCCACCACGTGCCCGAATCCATCCATCTGCGAGCCAGAAGTACGGCACCGGGAGCTGAGGCCGCCCTCGTGCGAAGCATCGGCGCACGCATTCGAAAGATCGATCCTCGTCTGCCGGTCGTCGCGGTGGCGAGTCTGGCGGACCGACATCGCAATCATCCCACCGTATTGTTCACGGGAGTCGTTGCCCGACTTGCAGTGATGTTCGGGGCCATGGCCCTGTTCCTGGCCAGCCTGGGCCTTTACGCTGTTAAGAGCCATATGGTCGCTTCACGGACCCCTGAGATTGGCATCCGCATGGCGTTGGGCGCCACTCGGCGGAACATTCTGACCCTGGTACTGCGTCAGGGCGCAATATCGACGTTCGTAGGGCTGTTGGTCGGCACGCTGCTGGCGATCGTCATGACGCGGGTGATTCGCAGCGCGCTCCACGGCATCAGTACCATTGATCTTGTGAGCATCGTTGTCACCGTGGCTATGCTCACAGCTACTTCACTGCTGGCCAGCTATATCCCCGCCCGTCGAGCGTCCAGGATCGATCCAATGGATGCGTTGCGATACGAATGATCAAGGGAGAATAAGGAAAACAGAAGACAGAATTTGGAAGGAACAACTAATGAAGGCATTATGGCATGACTTGCGTTATGGGCTTCGCCAGTTGCGTAAGAGCCCCGGTTTCACGGCGGTCGCGGTGCTGTCACTCGCCCTGGGCATTGGAGCTAATACGGCGATCTTCAGTATGATCAACGGCATCCTGCTGAAGTCTTTGCCGGTACGCAATTCGCATGAGTTGCGTGTGTTCAACTGGACATGTGATACAATTCATAATCAGGGTAAGATGCGCGAACTTCAAGGGGCATACAGCCTCACTAAGCCTGGTAAGCACTCCCACGGATCCTTCCCGCATTTCGCATATTTGGATTTCGCCAGGCAGACACACGGTTTCTCCGATATTTTTGCCTTTTCCGACGGTGGGTATTCCGTGACGATCAATGCAGGCGGTGTTCCGACTTTGGCCAATGCGCGGATGGTGTCGGGCAACTTTTTCAAGGGCTACGGCACACCGGTCCTGATTGGCAGACCGATCGCACCCGAGGATGATCGCCCTGACGCTCCGCCGGTAGCCGTCCTTACCTATCCTCTTTGGCAACGCGTCTTTGGTCTCGATCCTCATGTCATTGGCCGGACTCTCATGGTGGGCAAAACAGCTTTTACCATCATTGGCGTACTGCCTCGTCATTATGTTGGCCCCCTGGTCGGTGAAAGGCGCACCGATTTCTATGTGCCCTTGACGGCTCAGCGGCAACTTATGCCCGGTGAGAGGTGGTTGGATTTAGATAACGCATGGTGGGTTCAGATGATGGGGCGGCTGGCTCCCGGGGCTAATGAGGCTCAGATCCAGGCATCATTGGAGCCTCTGTTTAGTCATGTTGTTAATCGCTCTGGAGCGGAGATTGACCGGCCAGGGATCTTGTTGCAGAAAGGTCATAAAGGGGTATTGGGTGGTCGTCGAAGGGCGGCTGAACCCTTATGGTTCCTGCAGATCGTGGTGGGTCTGGTCCTGCTGATCGCCTGCACGAATCTGGCAGGCCTGCTTCTGGCTCGGGGGGCGGCCCGTCAACATGAGATGGCCGTACGGGCGGCGATGGGCGCCGGGCGGTGGCGTCTCATACGTCAGTCACTCACGGAGTGCATGATCCTGTCACTGGGAGGGGTTTGTCTCGGATTGGTGCTGTCCATATGGATAAGAGCGGCAGTGAGCGGTCGTATCTTCGGTCCGTCAAGCAATCGATACTTCAACCTACGGATTGATGCGAACGTTTTGATGTTTGCACTGGCCGTTGGCGTGGTCACCACCTTATTATCCGGCCTTCTTCCTGCATTGCGTGCCGGCAACACCGATCCATCTGCAGGGCTTAAAGACAGCGGGAGCCGCGGCGCCCCCCGGCTTCGGCTGCCGAAGGTGCTGGTCACTGCGCAGGTGGGTATGTCCGTCCTTTTTGTCGTGGTCGGCGGGCTCCTATGCCGGACCCTGATCAATCTCTATCGGATGGATCCGGGATTTGACACGGAGAATCTCTTGTTGGTTCCAATCGATCCTGGCAAGTCCCTGTCCCCCCTGAAAGATAAGCAACTCTTCTTTGATTCCGTGCGTCAGAAGATTGCGGGAATCCCCGGCGTCCGGTCCGTCGCCCTCTCAAATACGACATTGACGGGAGGATACGGATTGGTCCCTGACATTTCGATCCCCAGCCGTCCTGATGCAAGGCTGTCCGAGCTATTTGCACTGAGCGTGAGTGAGGGATACTTTGCGACCATGGGGATCAACCTGCTGAATGGGCGCGACTTCCGCGTAACGGATACAGAAGACTCCCAGCGTGTCGTCATCGTCAATGAGGAATTCGGACGTTTGTGTTTCCCGGATGAGAATTCCCTGGGCCAGTTCATTATGATTGATGATGAACAACATCGAATCGTGGGTCTGTGCAGTAACCACAAATATTGCGGTTTGCGCCGAAGCATTACACCGACTCTTTATAGACCTCATAGTCAATACGAGGTGTTCGGTATGATCTGCATGATACGCAGTGTGCTTCCACCTTTGTCTCTGGTACCTGCCGTGCGCAAGGCCGTGGCCGATCTCGACCGTAACCTGCCGCTGGAGGGGATAACGACGCAGAAACTCGCTATCAAGGAGTCTCTTCGTCTGGAACGCCTCATGACATCGCTTTTTGGCAGTATTGCCCTGCTGGCCCTGGCGCTATCCTGCATCGGCCTGTACGGCATCATGGCCTACAATGTCGCGCGACGAACCGGCGAAATGGGCATCCGCAAGGCACTGGGAGCACGTCCCTGGGACGTAGCCTGGCCGATCCTCCGAGAGGCCCTGACACTCACGGCCATAGGCGTAGCCATCGGCTTGCCTGTCGCACTGGCTCTGGGAGGACTGATGCGGTGGTTTTTCTATGGCATCGAACCTCATGATCCTATCACGATAATCGGGACCGTCGTGATTATGGTCACGGTCGCGACCCTGGCCGCCTGGATACCGGCCCGTCGAGCGGCGCGGATTGATCCGATGAACGCACTTAGATATGAATGAGGAACCAAAAAATGCGAAAAAGAAGACTACATAAACCTATGACAGAGCCTGGGGAACACAAGCGACGCATTTGCCGATGGCTCGTAATCGCCTTAGTCTCGCTGGTTGTGGCGGGGTGTTCCGCTCCAATTTTGAAAGAGGATCCTAAGATCAAGGCATTGACCACCGGACTCAATACGATTGATACCGTTCAACCGGCGGACCTCTCGGATTCACCGCCGATTTCCGTTGAACAGGCCACCAAAGAGGTTACCGAGCAAATCACCGAGCCCAATGAATCGATCCCGGTGATTGAGCTTACGCTCGAACAAGTCCGCGCTGCGACCCTGGCCAATAATCTGGGTCTCAAAATCGAGCTGATCAATCCGGCTATTGCACAACGAGCACTTGACGCAGAACGGGCCAGGTTCGAGGCGGCTTTCTCTGGTTCGGCGTCCTACAGCGCCTCGGAGACCGATACAGGCGTATCGTCCACAAGAAATGACTATCGAGTGGGCATCGATGTCCCTCTATATACCGGCGGTTTAATCGAAGTGGGCATGCCTTTCGGGGAGTTCGACTCCGACACATCCGATGGCGTGGCCGATGCGGCGGTCAGCGTATTATTCATTCAGTCCTTGCTTAGAGGGGGCGGAACGCGCATCAATACGCATTCGATCCGTATCGTCGGTTACCGGAAGCACATGATAGATGCTCGAACGAAACAAGCCGCCATTAATCTTCTGGCGGCTGCCGACATTGCTTACTGGAATCTCTACATGGCCCGCCGCGATCTTGACGTTAGCCGGGAACAATATAAGCTGGCTCAGGACCAGCTCCAGCATGCTCAGAAAAAGGTAGCCGCGGGCGCCGTTGCCAGGACAGAAATCGTACGTGCCGAGTCGGGTCTATTAAGTCAGGTCGGTTCCTTTATCAACGCCGAGACGGAGGTTCAAGATAGACAGCTTGATCTGCAACGCATTATGAACCGCCAGGACATGCCGCTCAATGCAAACATAAGGATCGATACGAAGACTGAGCCGAGTCCGCTGAAACTGGACGTCAATCCGGAAAAGCTCGTCGAAGTCGCGCTTAGTAATCGTATGGATATCATTCAGTGGGAATTACAATTGGCTATCGAAGAGCTGTACTTGGAATTGGACCGCAATGAGATGCTCCCTGATCTCAGTTTGCGTTACGATTATGACGCACAAACAGAAGCCGGTGATATAGGGCATGCTCTGGGAGCTTTTGGGGACAAAACTTCTGATACACATTACGTTAGTCTTTCTGCCAGAATTCCCCTGGGTAACCGGGCGGCCAAAGCGCGCTTGGAACGGGCGAGACTTGAGCAGCTTCAGAATCAGACCGATTACGCCAACTATCGCCAGTTTATCCGGCAAGAGGTATATAATGCAGTCCGATCTCTAAACAAAAGGTGGCGAAATATCCTGGCGGCCGAAAAAAACGTCGAAGCGGCCTTTCGTAAGTATAGGATTGAGCAATCGCAGTTCCAGATTGGTGCCCAGACCAGTACGGAAGTGTTGCGCTCCGCGGCGGAGCTGGCTAAAGCACAACTGGATAGGATTAGGGCTCTTGCCGGATACGAAATTGCTCAGATCGAACTTGCCCGGGCTACTGGGACACTATTGGGATACAGCCGGATCATTTTAGAACCGACAGATATTCAGGATCTTACCGACATTCGCTAAACAGACCAATGATTCCGGTGTCGTCTACGTTGATCGCTCTATTTAATCCATCCCAAACGAAGCTGATGCGGTGCCAAGCACCTTCGGGGATGACTATCACTTCTCAATCTGCTCTATATAACCTAAAAGCCGGTCTCCTTGTCCGCAAACGTCTTCCTAATATAGAGATTCCTGTGGAGATTACATATTATAGCATTTCTAATAAATTATTCGGCAACGATCACGAATTTACTAACGCAGGTGTGAACAACCTGATCGCCCTTTACGAAGCCTGGAACAAACTGGAAAAGGCCGAACAGTGGCGATCAAAACTGCCACAAACAGCAGCTTTTTAGTTCTGTTATAAGTGAAGTTGATGCAAAACGAGGGAAATTTCACAAAATGCTCAAGCGAGCATTGGCTACCTCCAGCACCGCCTCTGCTTCGAACGGTGAACAGTTAAGCCCGTTCCGGATCTCATTGAGAAATCTGGCATCAAGAGTCTTTGAATCCAGGCGTCGAAGCGTTTCTTGCTTCTTGTTTCGTATTCCCATAAAAGACTCCTTCCTGATAACATATTTTTCACATATCATAACACACATGACCGGTGAGACATATGTCAGGAAGGACAATCCGATGCGCAAAAAGCAGCGTTTTCAAGCCAAAAATAAGGGTGAGCAAATCCAGACATCTGTTACATATGGCCATCGCTAAGACGTGTTGAAAGCGGTTATTTTCCTCTTCTAAGAGCATCGTGTCCAAATTTGTCTCTAATCCTGTCAAAGGCCTTATCCAATCTTTTCTGCACTGCCGAATAATTGAAGGCTTTCCGTAACATCCAGAAATGCTTCATCAAGAGATATCGGCTCAATTTGCGGTGTAAACTTTTCGAAAATGGCGTGAATCTGCTGTGAAAGTTCAACATATCGTTTCATTCGAACGGGTAATACTATCACATTGGGACATAATCTGATTGCCTTCGACATAGGCATTGCACTGTGAACTCCAAAGTTATGCGCTTCATATGATGCTGCGCTAACCACCCCTCGTTGTTTGGGATCACCGCCGACAATTACAGCCTTTTCAATCAGATCAGGATCATCAATCTGTTCTACCGAGGCATAGAAGGCATCCATATCAACATGAATGATTTGTCGGCTTTCAGCCATTTGCTATTATTCCTTCAATGGGTTAAACCAGCTTGCCACACTATTTTGCTATGATAATTATATTCTCTTAATTGCACGAATAAAACAAGGGATGAAAAACACAAAAAAACAGAATTTTATAGCTACCACTAACTTTTGAAAAAAACCGCAACCAAAAAAGGCTGCGGTGAAAAAAGATTAGCGACATCGGTACGTATGTCATATGCTGTCCTTATATCGGCCCAGCGGTACGGGAAGGAGACGCGACTTGATGATACAACAAGAACCGATGCATTCTCGGAAGCTGGCCTGATGGTGTAGCGGATCATTAGGCTTGCTTTGTCCCGGTCAATGCTCATCTTTTAGCGACTCTCTGCCTTCGTAAAGACCTTTAACCTCCGCGGCTGTCAGAGCGTAGCTGTAGATGCGGACATCGTCTATTCGGCCGTTCCATGTGCGTTCGCTGCGTTCTGCGTTCGAGCCGATCCACACATCCGAGCTGTTTGACTCTATTCGGCCTGATGTTCCGGCCGAGACATCGGGCCGGCCGTCCACGTATAATGTCGTTGTCAGGCCGTCATACACTCCCGTGATATGATGCCAGCGGCCGTCGTTGACATTCTTCCTGCCTGGTACGCCGCTGCTTACACCGAAGTCGCCGGACACGTTCACACCGCAGTCAAACTTCAAAGTGTTTGTAAATCCATCTCTTTGCAGCGTCCAACTGGTTCCCTTGGAAATAACCGTTTCCCAGGGCCGGGTGTATTTAATTACTTTTATCCATCCTGAGATGGTAATCTCCTCTGCAATATTGAAAAGCGAATCATTCCCGCAATCCACCCAGTCACCGTCTCCGTCCAGTTCAAGCACTTTACCCCTTACCGGATCGTCAACCACCAGTGCATCGCCGATGAACGTTCCGTCTATTTTATTTCCAGACGAATCGGGCACTGTATTGCCGCTGATATCGTCAAAGCTGTACCATGCTATGAGTTTTCCGGCAAGCAAATATTGTCCGTGATACGATTGACCTTCCTGGTACAGTTGCAGCTTCGCTTGAAATTGCACTCGCAAGCCGGGCCGTATATCTTCGGGCAGTTTTGTTATGGCCTGGCTCTGCCATTTCACTGCTTGCTCGAACCGGCCCGCCTGGGCAAAGGCCGCCGCCAGCGTATCGATGTAGTTGTAATTGCCCCAATTGCTAAGCTCACACGCCTTCGTGGCGTTCTCGACCGCCTTGGCCCCATCACGAAACTCCGCCTCAGAACATGTTGCCTGGAACCGGGCCAGTAGATTCAACATCTCGGCGTGCCACGGAGCGGCCGCGGCCGCTGATTCAAACTCGTTGGCGGCTCTGCTGTATTCGCCCCGCTGCTCATACCCTTGCCCCCGCGCGGCAAACCGCAGGGCCAGTTGTCTCTGGGCGCTCATCGTGCCTGCATCGACTTCAGAGTCAGATGGCTGCACCGATTCTCTTGCTGCGATCAGGAGTTCCAAGGCCTTATCCAGATAGCCCTGCTCAATATGGTCCCACACAGCCGGGAGCAGCCGGTTCTCCTCCGTAAAAACCTTCTCGGCCTGTACCAAAGGCTGGAAGTTATCGTGACTGGTATTGTGCAGGAACATTGTGCGAAGTCTGTCGAGAGCTTCTTCAGCTTCCTGCCTGCGACCTAACCGGTATAACGTCATCGCAGTATATGCCACCTGGTCGGGGTACAGGTCGGCACCGCTTTGGCCCCGCAACTGCTCGGCGTGTTCCAGGTGGGCCATGGCATCTTCGTAAGCCCCGGCCCGATAGTGCGCCATGCCCGCCAGGACCTCGCCCGCCCATGAATCCTGCGCAAGTTCAGCCACCTTGGCGGCCAGGCTAAGTGCTGCGTTCCCATCATCAGTTCCTGGGTCGTAACAGTCGAGTACACAATTGGCCATCTGCCAGTACGTTGGTGGCTGCGTTTCCGGCCACGTGGACAGGCTCCTGAGCCACTTATCGAGGCCTTCAACAGTCTCGTCCTCCTGCCCAAGACCGGCGTGGCAAAAGGCTGACAAACGCCCGGAGAGCGTAGTACGCACTCTTTCCGACCAGCCTACGAGCCAGTCTTCCATATCGGAGATCATGACCCGACAGTGCTCTTGTTTGGTCAGGGCAGGACCCAGTGATTCAATCGTCGGCCGGTTCGGGTCGATATCCGCCTCCCAGATTTCCCACATTGGATTTCCAACAACCAACATCATCTTTTTCCCATCCCGGGACCAGCGTCCCCATATGACCGTTCCTGAAAGGACCCGGGAAGCCGTCTTCGTCTCCAGATCGAAGATCCAGAAGCCAAAAGGCGTCAATTCCGAACCAATGCTCAACTCGCGTCCTGTCGGGGACCATTCGATAGGGATTGGTTCATAGTCGGTCTGCATCGGCCGCCTCCATGCAGCCTCGTAGTAAACCGGAAGAATCGGCAGCCTCCAGGTCGCGACTGTTTCTCGAGTCTCCAAATTAGTGATCAGGATTTCGCCCCTGTGTTCATAGGCGATGTATTTTTCATCCGGGGATATAGCGGGAAAATATGAAGGGCTATAAATAATCCGTTCAGGCTTGGCCTGGGGATCGTCGAAAACCTTCTTGTAGATGAACCAGTCCTCAAGGTAACGATGGTAATACACATGCTTTGAATCCCTCGACCAGCCCAGAAGCACTCCTTTGCCGAGGTGCCATGGCTTGCCACCGGCTGCCGGAACGATATATATCTGCTCGAAAGCCGACCGGAATGAAAAGGGTGACTTGACAAAGGCAATGTACTTACCGTCCGGCGACCACCTGGGAAAATGGCCAAAACTCACGACAGATCGAGTTGTACCCCGTTCCAGATCCTCGATAATGTCAATCCCCTTTGATCCGGGCTTTAGGGGATGGGTGAGGGGAGTCTCGTGTTGCCATATCTTTTCAGGATTAAATCGGGCATAGACCATCTTCCGGCCGTCCGGTGAGTAATCCGCGGCTGCACCATTCGGAACCAGTCTGCGAGCCTTTGAGTAGAGCTCTTGATAACCGCGGTGGGTTACGCGTAAGAGCCTCGCAGTAGGGCCGCTTTCGGTGCGATCCGGCAGCGAGAGTTCTCGGCCGGATTCGAGACAATCGGCCACATACTTCGCCAACCGTGGGACGAAGTAATACGCGAGTACCCCGGGTGGTGTAGCACTTTCTGCGTCAGCCTCACTATACCTGCCCAGTGCAATCAGGGCACCAAGAAGTCCACATTTATAGCTGGCTGCATCCGGCCGCCTTTCGAGGCACTCTTTCGCATCGGCCAGCGCCTGTTCATAATTGCCCATACTAAAATGGGTCTTGCGCCGCTGATCGTAAAGTTCTGTTATATCGGGATAAGTGTCGCCCGCCAGTTCGATGGCGCGATTGTGATTCTCAATCGCTTCACTGTAACGCCCCATCTGGCGAAGCGCGACAGCCAGCAGAGCGTAGCCCGAAGGATTCTCCGGCTGCACAAATGTCATCTTGTCGGCGTCCCTCTCCATATTCTCGTAGTCACCAAGCGCAAAATAAGTCAAAGCACGCGTCTTTCTCGCTGCATAGTGCTGGCGGTCCAGGTTCAGGGCCTCCGATAACATTCCGACCATGTCGTCGAGTGTCTCGGCCGTCCGAGCCCGCACTATGAATGCTTCAACAGTTTTGGGTGGGTATTTCTCTGCCAACGTACGATACCTCGCGGCAAGCGCCTCATTACCAAGCTTGATGTACAACATTGCCAGAAGCTCGTACACGGCCCCTTCCTCGGGATGCTCGGCTTCAAGTCGTTCGAGTATTTGAAAGGCCTCTTCCGTCCTGCCCATATTGGTCAGAATACGGGCCGCAAGCAATCGACCGTTTAGATGATCGGGCACAAGCTCAAGCAACAATGCGGTTTGCTCAAGAGCCTGTTCGTACTGTCCTTCGCCATAGTACGCCTCGGCAGAAGATAGCATTGTCTCGGCCTTCTGAAACGCAAGATTGCTTTTTTCCTCGGCAAGCTTCCTTTTGCCGGCCATGTTCTGTTTGTACAGCTTGACGCTCAACAGACCCATCAAAACGACAACCACAACGCACGCCCCGGCAATAACCTGCGTTCGGTTCCGGCGGACGAATTTCCTTAGACAGTATATTATTGTCGGTGAGCCGGCCGTAACGGGCTCATGATTGAGATGTCGCCGAATGTCTTCTGCCAGGGCGTGGGCGGTAGGATAACGCCGGTTCGGATCCTTTTCCATCGCTTTGAGCGTGATCCAGTCCAGGTCGTCGTGCAGCTTTTGCCTGAGCGTCCGAACATCCATCCGGCGTAGCTCCGCCAATTTCGTTGACTCTTCTCCGGAGACAGTACGCAGCCGGGTGCTTGGGGTCTTGGGATCTTCCTCACGGATCACATGGCGGATATGCTCAATACCGCCTTCCCTCAAGGTCTTTGCATTGAACGGAAGCACACCGGTCAGTAACTTATATAACACAACACCGAGTGAGTAGATATCCGTGCGCGTATCCAAATCCTCGAGGGTCATCTTCGCTTGCTCAGGACTCATATACTCCGGCGTCCCCACAAACTCTCCCTGCTCGGTATAAAGAGTCCGTTCGGTCAGTGGGCTTGTTAATGCCTTGGCAATGCCGAAATCGATGATCTTGGGTACCGCGTTGTCATCCCCCAGCGAAATCAGAATATTGGATGGCTTGATATCACGATGAATGATTCCCTTCTGATGTGCATGTTGCACAGCATCACAAACCAGTAAGAACAGTTCAAGCCTTTCTTCGATCGTCAGCTTATGCTGGTCGCAGTAATCGGTAATGGATACTCCCGTAACGAGCTCCATCACAAAATACGGCCTGCCTCCTTCGGTCGTTCCCGCATCATAGACATGTGCAATACTTGGATGATTTAGAAGTGCCAGGGCCTGCCGCTCGCTCTCGAAGCGGGCGATCACCCGTTTACTGTCCATGCCGGGCTTGACGACCTTGAGGGCTACTTGGCGCTTCATGGGCTGCTCTTGCTCGGCCAGGTATACGATTCCCATGCCCCCTTCACCCAGGACTTTGAGAAGCTTGTAGCGGCCGATCCAGGTCTCTGGCTGTTCCGGGAGGGGTGCTCCGGAGCGGGTCGTTTCGACAGATCCGGATGTCCCGTCCGGCGTATTACTCTGCTCCCTTGATTCTGCCTGTCTGATGGCCTGGTCACAGGATCCGTCGATGACGGAGTCGTCCTTGTCGGTGATCGTGGCAAACAGGCGGCCCAACTGTTTCCTGTTAAGGC
>Ga0315537_1002064_pt1 | contig 15501 bp, 19 predicted proteins | sample SalMarSW160270MG_FD_203091 | JGI IMG/M metagenome (GOLD analysis project Ga0315537, IMG submission 203091) | Salt marsh sediment microbial communities from the Plum Island Ecosystem LTER, Massachusetts, United States - Salt Marsh Sediment SW1602-70 ... | reverse complement strand
GCTAAAGCCAGGCGGTAATCGAAGTGAATATCGGCAATAAGGGGAATCCCGATACCTTTCTTTATGTCAACTATAGCACGGGCGGCTTCTTCATCGGGCACGGCCACGCGTATCAATTCGCAGCCGTATTCCTCAAGCTCTTTAACTTGCTCTATAGTGGCGGCGGCATCACGGGTATCGGTCTTGGTCATGGACTGCACTACGACCGGTGCCCCGCCGCCGACGGTGACGTCCCCTATTTGTATGGCTTTGCTAATCCTTCTAGAGTTCATTATCGTTTTCTACCTCACCCCCTGTGTCCCCCTCTCCTATCAAGGAGAGGGGGAGATCTTTAAAAGAGGGGCTGACGCCCCTCTTAGACACCCTGTTTATCTAAGGAATCAGGCTCTCCCCGGCGATAATGCGGGCGATATCCTGGTAGGTAATTGCCAGCAGGGCGGCGATTAACAGGAAAAAGCCAGCGGTATGTATCAGGCCTTCCACTCTGGCGGAAATCCTTTTTCCGCCTCTTATCCACTCCAGCACAACGAAAACAATTCTGCCGCCGTCGAGGGCAGGCAACGGAAAGATATTGATAATAGCCAGGTTAATACTGAAAAAGGCGGCAAACTGCAGCAGATAGCTGAACCCCGCCCGGGCAGCTTCGCCGGTAAGCTCGGCGATACCTACCGGACCGGCTACCGTGGCTGGCGACGCGCCGATTATCAGGCTGATGATGCCGTTCTTATAGAGTATGTACGTATCGATACACTCGGTAAAACCCTTCGGGATTGCTTCCCAGAAAGGTAAGCTTTCCCTGACGGTGGCGGCATCCGGCACAGCGGAGAGAATTCCTACTGCTCCTTCTCCTTCAGGCGGCTGCCAGCGTGGCACCACCGTAATCGTCTCGCGGGTGGCATCGGTATGCTCCACCACCATTTCGAGCTCCTGACCCAGTTTCAGATTAATTTGCGTACTGACATCGGCGAGGTTTTCTACGGGTTTTCCGTTTACTGTCAGGATAGTATCCCCGACCTGTATACCCATCTCCTCCGCGGGCGAATTGGCGGCTACTTCTTGAACCACCACCTCTCCCTTAACCACATTATGGGGAATCATGAAAGCTAATGAGAAGAGGATAATCGGTAATATCGCGTTCATAATAGACCCAGCGGCGAGGACGATAATCCTGACCCATGGTTTTTTACTCGCCAGACTGCCCGGTACGTCGGGGTCCTCTTCACCGGCCAGCTTGACAAAGCCGCCGATGGGGATAGCGTTGATGGAATAGCGCGTCCCACCCCGCATGAAAGACCACAACCGCGGCGGGAAGAAGAGACCGAACTCCTCGACTTTTACCCCGAAAGCCCTGGCGGAAAAGTAATGACCGCATTCGTGCACCAGCACCAGCACTATCAGCACGCCGAGCAGAGAAAAAATGGTAATCAGCATTCGCTACTCCCACCGGACAACTCAAATGCTTTTTCCCGGCTCTTAATCCCGGCTGAAATAATGGTGTTTAGATTGGGATGCTTAACATTCTTATGCTGTTCCAGTGTCTTTTCGATGAGTGACGGGATATCCATAAATTTAATGCGTTCCACCAGAAAAAGTTCAACCGCAGCCTCATCGGCGGCGCAAAGTGCCGCCGGATACGTCCCGCCCGCCTTAATCGCCTCGACGGCAAGTCGAAGGCAGGGGAATTTCTTCGTATCGGGCGGCTCAAAGGTCAGGCTGCCGATTTTTTTTAAGTCGAGAACGGGCAGAGTCGTATTAACCAAGCGGTCAGGATAAGTAAGCGCGTACTGAATGGGCAAACGCATATCGGGATAGCTCAACTGGGCTTTCACCGAGCCGTCGGCGAACTCAACCATCGAGTGAATAATACTCTGAGGATGGATTATAACACTGATATCATCAACGGGTACACCGAAAAGCCAGTGAGCCTCGATAATTTCGAGTCCCTTATTCATCAGAGTAGCCGAGTCGATGGTCACCTTCCGGCCCATCTTCCAGGAAGGATGCGCCAGTGCCTGCTCTACCGTTACTTTCTCCAGTTTAGCCCGGGTATAGTGGCAGAACGGACCCCCGGACGCCGTGAGAATGATGCGGCGTGCCGACTGCTTTTCGCCGTGAAGACACTGCCAGATGGCGCTGTGCTCGCTGTCGACGGGGAGAATCCGGGCGCCGCCCTTTTTAACCTCGTTTATGAGGATTTCACCCGCGGCTACCAACGATTCCTTGTTAGCCAGGGCAATGGTTTTACCGGCTTTGGCCGCCGCCAGAGCGGCCTTCAAACCACCTGTACCCGAAGTGGCTATAACGACGATATCTACATCCCGGTGGTGGGCGATATCTTCCACTGGTAAAAATGCGCACAATGGAATATCATCAGGGTTTTTTGCGTCAGTGATGTAATTTACGAAACGCGGCTTGAACTCTTTTACCTGTTCCGCCAGCGCTTTTATATTATTGCCTGCCGCCAGTCCCACTACCTGAAATCGGTCCGGGAGAGCCCGTACGACTTCCAGAGTCTGCCGTCCGATGGAGCCCGTCGAGCCCAGTATTGCCAGTCGTTTTACGGTAGTGGCCATTACAGCTATATCTTACTACAAATATGGGGTTGAAGCTATGGTACGTTTGGTTATGCCCGGTTTTGGTTAATCTTGGATGCTCTCCCCTGACCCCCTCTCAAACGGATACATATTTAACACGCACTTTTCGGGTTGTTTGAGAGGGGGAGAAGTTTTTAAGAGGGCGCTTCGTCCCCTCTTCGCCGGCTACTCCCCGCAAGCGTAGTTATTAAATCCCTGCGGATTTCCCTTTACAAAAGGGAGAGTTTCTATTCTTATACTTTCGTTAGCAGGGGTGTATAAGAGGGGCAAAGCCCCTCTTCTCTTCTAATGGGAGGGTGGGTGGGTAAAATATCACACTGTGGAGAGGGGTCAGGGGTGAGGCAAGCACCCATTAATCAAAGCAGACAAAGCTTTTTGTAAAAGACACGGTTCGGGGAATAAGTGGCGCTGCTATGAGACGATTATCTCAGATTTTATGGCTTTATCACCGCGGTAGTAGGTAACCGGGATACGGCTCCCGGAAGGCAATGATTTAATAGCTTGCTCAAGCTCAGCGACGTTATTGATACGTTGTCGATTGACCGCGGTAATGACATCGCCCGCCCTGATTCCAGCCCGCTCTCCGGATGAAGAGCGGGCAACCAAACCGACGAGAGCACCAAATAACGGCGGTTCTCCAGGTTTGCGGGTAACAGTGCTGGCATCGGTTACTTTAAGTCCCAAGTGTGGACGCCTGTTATTACCGCCCGCGGCCAGCAGCTGCTGCAAACGCGGTCGGTCGAAGCCGATGATAGCCTGTCCGTCAACGACTATGACGGGTACGCCCATCTGCCCCGTAAGCGCCATCATCTCTTCGGCGGCAGCGCGGTCGCGGGATACGTCATGTTCGATATATTTCACACCAAGCTCACCAAGAAAGCTCTTGGCTTGATGGCAGTAACCTCAGGTCGGTGTGGTGTAAATCTTCACTTCCATTTTCAATTTCCCCGTTTCTTTCAGGACTTACTCCCCTTATCCAGTTTCACCTTGGACATCCTGGGGAGGTTAAGGGGATTAGGCTTACGCCTGGGGTCGTTTAAATTCACGATAGAATTATGGAAATCCCTGATTTCACCACAATATTTACATTCGCCGCGGCTTTTGGGGCCATTAGCTATTTCAATAACCCAGAAGTGGTGGCACTGGTCTTCGTCTGTTTTGTTTTCAGCTATTTCATTTACTTTTTGTCTCATCACACACCCCCGTTCTCATCAATGCTATTTTAACTCCCCGGAGAAGATAAGTATGCGACTTTTATCCCAAAAAAGGCGAACGGGATTCGGTAATAGAAAATCCAAAGAAAATGATTGAATAGTGAACCGGGGGTAATTTCGGCGGGTTTATAGAGAGGGATTATTTTGAATCTGTTTTTTGCTCAATAACTACCTCAAAAGCACAGTAGATAGCTTTATTCGGGCAGATATCCTCACACAAGGTGCACCATTGACGGCATCCGGTACAGCTGTTTTTCGGTATAATGGTCGCCTTGTCGTTTACCAACGATATAATGTGGCAGCTGCAAACACCGACGCATAAACCGCAGCCGTCGCATTTCTCAACTTCTATCTGAGGCATGTCCATCATGTTCTTACTCCATACCAACTACTATTTTAAGACTGAATACTCCTGGCTGTCTGTGACCTTTCTCTCATCAGGTAATACCAGCCACTTCCCGGAGCGTTTCCTGGTCAGTAATAATGACACGGTTACGCTCCATTCTGATGGTGCCCTCTTCTTCCAGGGTCTTGAGTGACCTGCCGACCATCTCCCGGGCAGTACCTATCATGGCTGCCATTTCTTGCTGGGTGAGCCGTGGTTTCTCATCAGTCCCGTTACCGGCATATTCCAGAAGTACCTTGGCAACCCTGCCGGTGACATGCCGGAAAGACAGGTCCTCGACCAGCGATACCAGCCGCTGTACCATTTCCATCAGTATCCGGATAACATTCAACGATACCTGAGGATATTCCTGAATAATCCCTGCCAGGTCGGCTTTATTTACCGTGTAGAGAACGACATTGCCCATTGCCTCGGCGCTAGCCAGGTTGGTATCACCGGTGAATACCGGGACATCGTTAAAAGTATCACCGGGGCGGATAATCTGTAAAATCTGTTCTTTCCCGTCGGCTGAGGTCTTGAAAACTTTAACCACGCCATCAACAACAAAAAACAGAGTATCGGCAGGTTCTCCTTCAAATACGAGTATTTCTCCTCTAGCGGCCTTCTTTTCAAAAAAATACTTCTTGAGAGAATCAAGCTCAGCCTGGTCAAGACCGGTGAAATACGGTATTGATTTTATTGAGTCCAGCTGAATCCCCATATACCGAAATAGCTCCCGATGGCGTTTATAAAATCGTTTATAGGATTATAGCAACTTTGGAGGTATTCAGCAAAGTGAATAACCAAAGGGTTCAATTTCATTTGGTTGATGGGTGCTTACCTCACCCCTGACCCCTCTCCAGCCGGAAACATCGGTGAAACACTACAATTATCACTGGCTGGAGAGGGGAGTAAGTAAAAGAGGGGGCGGAGCCCCCTCTTAAAAAACTCTCCCCCCTCTCAAACAGACTGAAAAATGAGCATTGATTATATTCCCGTTTGAGAGGGGGCCAGGGAGAGAACGTCTTAAATTAGCCAAAACCAAACAAAACTAATAAGAACAATAAGGGAAACGTGGTTTTTTCATGAATATATACAGAGGACAACAGTGCCTATCAGGCGATTCTATGGAAGGAATAGCCAACGCCCGGCTCGGTGAGGATGTATTTCGGCTGGGAGGTATCGGGTTCTATTTTTTGACGTAAATGGGAAATATATATCCGCACGTAATCCACATCGTCGATATATTCCCAGCCCCATACGTTTTCCAGGATCTGCTGGTGGGAAAGGACATGGTCGGCGTTTTCAATGAGCAACGCCAGCAGACGAAATTCACGGGGGGTCAGCTTTAGTCGTTCACCGTTTACTTCAACTTTTCTTTCCTCAACATCGACGATAAGGTAATCATCAGAATAAACCGTCTTTCCCTTTTTCTCCAGATACGAAGGCTGCTCGGCACGTCTTAGAGCCGAACGTACCCTCGCCAGAAGCTCCCGGTTTCCCAGCGGCTTGGCCAGGTATTCGTCAGCCCCGCATTCCAGACCCCGTACGATATCATCCTCACCGGTGCGTTTTCCGGTGAGCATGATTATGGGTATATCAGTAAATTCACGAACACAGCTGCAGGTCTGCCAGCCATCGATGCCGGGCATCATAACATCCAAGATTACAAGGTCGGGCTTTTGATCGACAACCATACGCAGCGATTCCTGGCCACTGTTGGCCAGTATTACCTGATAACCATTGCTTTTTAAGACCTGCTCCGACAGCCTGAGCTGGGCAGGTTCATCATCGACGACAAGAATCTTTTTGGTCATAGTTACTACCAAAGAGGATATTTTCAGGGCGTACTACCCATTTTCACAGGCGGTTCGAAGAGCGTTTTCACGTACCATTTCGGGATGCTCCAGGTATTCATTAACCAGCGTCATCAAGCGCTGGCTGCTGGCGTGAATATCGTTGAGACTGTGCCTCTGCTGCTGATTAATCGGTCCCGGTACTTCGTCAAGCATCAACTCCGTAAAACCGATAATAACATTAAGAGCCGTCCTGAATTCATGAGACATTTTGGAGGCTAATTCGGATTTCGCCCGGGTTGCTTTCTTTAACTCTTTATTAGCTTCTATGAGCAGTCTACTGTGACGCTGCAGGTTATCGGTGAAACGCTGGGTATCACGCTCATTCCGGGAAATACTATATACCCTATGTGCCATTAGTATCATTATAGCATTTTAATAGCCATTAGGCAATATATTTACGCATGAATATTCAGTTTTCCTGTGTAAAAAGCGGATAAATGAATACGCCGGATTTACCTTTAAGATTATGCTGGAGGATATAAATCCGGCGTTTGGGGAGGGAGTTATAATGCAGGCTTACGAATAATTGAGGTGTCTTTTTAATTCTCGAAGCTTGAGAATTATCCTGACAATACCGATTATGGAAAACGCGTAGAGTAATAAAACTTCGGAAATCTCTATAGCTTTATAAGGATCATACCAGGCACCACTATAATAGAGATACAGTATATCTAGCGACAATATCACAAAAACAGCCATGAGGACTAAATCCAGGATTTTCCACTTGAGTTCTTTGATTTTACTTCGCTTTCCCATAATTATGAAGATTTACCTTTCAGATACGTCTCGATAGCCCTGTCCAGGTAATAGACGGCGACATCTTCCCTGCGGAACATGCGGTCGCCCCTGGGCCCGATTTTTTCTGCTACCAGCTTCCCTTCTTCACTCCACCGCCTGATAGTGTTGGGGTGTACTTCAAAGATAGCGGCGACTTCACCGGTGGATAGCAGCGTGCTTAACTTCTGTTCTTTATCGTCCCTTTTTCTTCGCGGCATCTTCTAACTCCTACCAGTTTATTTTCGAGACAATATCCGGTTCCGGTGAGACACCAAACCAGTTAATAAAGGCTGCTTCAGTCCCGGTATCCGTTATAATTTTCCTCTTCACTTCTTCATACCGTCCCTGATAATCGGGCATCTGATTGCCCTGTTCATCGAAGGCGATTACCATATTATTAGCGGCTCTGATTACGGTCTTAATCATTACTTTTTACCTCGTCAATTTATCTTTCTATACATATCGTAAGCGACGGGGCATTAAATCCTCATTAAAGCGGTATAAATAATCCATTAAAAATTGCGGATTGAAGTTATGACGGGTTTTCTCTATAATGATTTTGCCGTTATGAGAGGAGAATATGAGCCGTTTAGTAGATAAATTGACCAAATCCACCCGGGCCGCCTCACAGCCCATGGGCTTCAGGACGGCCCGCGCCGACCGGGAAGAGCCGAAGATGCTGGTGATAGCCGGTGTGAAACTGGATAATACCAACCAGATTGGCGATTACGTTGCCGGAGCTGATGCCGTATGGCTGCGTTCCGCGAAAGCCCATCTTTCAGCCAAGGTAATCCAGCCGGTTATAGAGTCGATGCCCGATACCCCCTGCGGCGTCAGTCTGGAGGACACCGGTACCGGTAATGCCAAAGCCCTGATAAAAGCAGGTTGTGATTTCCTGGTGTTTACAGATACCAGCCCGATAGAAGCTGTGCCTGCTGAGGATGAGGATGTCGGAAAGATTCTGCAGGTGGAACCGTCGCTGGAAGACAGCATGATAAGGGTAATCAACAACCTTCCGGTGGATGCCGTATTAGCCAGCGATAGCTATAAAGCGAATACTCCCCTGGCCTGGCATGACCTCATGAGCCTGCAGCGTCTGGGACTTTTATTAACCAAACCCCTGCTGGTACCGGTTCCACCGGGTATATCCGCAAGCGAGCTTAAAGCTATCTGGGAAGCCGACGTTGACGGCGTGGTAATCGTAGCCGACCCCAGCCAGCCGGATTTCTTTAAAGGTATACGACGGACCATCAGCGAATTACCTCCCCGCACCGCTAAAAAACATGGCAAATCAGAAGCTCTGCTTCCCTATACCGGGAGCGCCCAGCCGACAGTCACTCCCGATGAGGAAGAGGAAGAATACGAATAGTTTTATAAAAATCAACGTTAGATATTCTTGTTTTTAAAGCTGGATAACGCCTTCAACACCGGCGACGAAAACTTTATGAGGAGGACCTGTAAAAATGGCTGAATCCAAATACGGGAAGCTTATCCTGACCGGACTTATCAGAGATATACCTCACTATACGGGTAAGTCGATTGTGGCTCATGACGGTGAGTTGAATACGGACTGCAGCATGGGGTACCACTGCATTTCCAAGCCGATGTCTTTCGACCGTCCTCATGCGCATGATTTTGCCGAGATGCTGTGTTTTATCGGGGGTGACCCGGAGGATATCACCGATTTCGGGGCGGAAATCGAGATGACCCTGGGAGACGAAGGCGAAGTCCACCAGATTAATACACCGGCGGTAGTCGCTATGCCCCCGGGATTAATGCATTGTCCCATAGTATTTAAAAAGGTGACCAAGCCCATAGTGTTTCTGGAGGTTTCTCTCACCCGCATATGGAATCCTGCCGGAATGCCGGATAAACCGCCCGAGCGTAAGTAAGGCGGAGGGTACCACAGGCAACGGTACGGAATACACGCAGGCTTCAGGTAATGAATGATGCATTAATATGCTTTTCCTGGTGCCGGACCCGTCATTGTATATAGGGAAAGGTGAGTAGACGGTGGTTATTCTACAGAAAAAGCCCTTAGACGCCCTGGGTCATCTGGTAGGACTTACCCTCGGTGGCGATGGACGGGGCAATAACCATCTCGGCCCGGTGCATTTCCCTGATATTAGCCGCCCCACAGAAACCCATGGCCGTACGCAGGGCGCCGACGAGGTTTTGTGTGCCGTGGGTAAGTGAGGTAGGCCCGAAGAGAAGCTGCTGTAATGAGGTGGTGGTCCCTACTTTTATACGCGTACCGCGGGGAAGGGCGGGGTGGGGATGTGACATACCCCAGTGATAACCCAGTCCGGGGGCTTCTTTCGTCTGAGCCAGCGGTGAGCCAATCATTACGGCGTCGGCACCGGCAGCGACAGCCTTGCATATATCGCCGCCCTTTTTCAATCCGCCGTCGGTAATGATGGGTACGTACCTGCCCGATTCCTCGTAATAGGTATCACGAGCAGCAGCGCAGTCGATAGTAGCGGTTATCTGGGGTACGCCAATACCGAGTACTTCACGACTGGTGCAGGCGGCACCGGGACCGACACCGACGAATACTCCGGATATTCCCGTCTCCATCAGCTCCAGACAGGCGGTATAGCTGACGCAATTACCGACAACGATAGGCATTTTAAGCTGCTCGGACAGCTCGGAGAAGATGAGACCGCGATAACTCTTGGAGATATGCCGGGCGCTGGTAACCGTGGACTGCACCACCAGAATATCGCCGCCAGCCTCGGATACAATGGGAGCGAGTCGCTTGGTATTGGCGGGTATCAGCGACACGGCGCAGATTACGCCAGCTTTCTTGATAGCTTCTACTCTTTCACCGACGAGGTTATCTTTAATCGGCTCGGTGTAGATTTTCTGCATCAACGCGGTTACTTCATCGTCAGACGCCCGGGATATTTCAGCAAGTTTTTCCGCAGGATTCTCATAACGCGCCTGAATTCCGTCCAGATTGAGAATAGACAGTCCGCCCAGTTTACCGAAAGCGATAGCAAAATCGACATCTACGACGGAGTCCATAGCGGAGGTAACAATAGGAAAGGAGAAGGTAAAGTCTTCAATACTGAAATCGGTAGAAGTCTGGTCAGGGTTGAGGGTAACATCTCCGGGCACGATGGCTACTTCATCAAATCCATAGGACTGCCTGAGTTGTTTGAATCTGTTAGTAGCCTTTTCACTGCACATCTGTGCTATTTATTATAACAAATATTTTTATAGCATTGCAACAAAAAAAGGAAACGATTTTTTTTCAAGGCGTTTGGGCATGCCACGAAACGAAAATACCATTGACAAGTGACCCGATACTTTATATAATTTTGCCACAAGAATATTTATTAAATTACAGGTAGAGTATAGTGTTTATCCTGTTCATGATAATAGGACTCGTCTTTCTCATCTCTGGTGGGGTGGGGCTTTTCATAGTTAATATCAACATGATAGTAGGCGACCACACCTGGATTATCGGTAATATTACTTTCTCGGTCTTTCTCGTCGTGGGTGTCTTGATACTGCTGTTCATGGCTATTTTCAACACAGAATTCGACTAGACAATCCCGCGTACGACTATTCCCACCACCTTTTCTAAACGAAACTCAACTGCGTGCAGGCTGGACAGGTTCAGGCTCGTGAGTTTATAATAATCAAGGTAAGGACAAGAATAATGCCGATTCTCTATGTTGTCGCCACCCCGATAGGAAACCTCGAGGATATTTCACTGCGAGCGCTGCGCATCCTCGGTGAGGTAAAGCTCATCGCGGCTGAAGATACCCGCAAGACAAAACGCCTGCTTTTAAGGTACGATATCAAGACCCCGATGACGAGTTACTTCGAGCATAACAAGATGATAAAGCTGGACTACCTGCTAAAGAATGATATAGCCCTTGTTTCCGAGGCGGGAATGCCGGGCATATCGGACCCCGGTTACGAACTGATTGCCGCCGCCAGCCAGCGTGGTATTCCCGTTATCCCTGTGCCGGGACCTTCGGCGGTAACGACGGCTCTGGCTGTATCAGGACTGCCGACGGACAGATTCGTATACATCGGGTTCTTGCCACACAAAGCCAACGAAAGAAAGCGGACTCTGAAATCGGTTATCGATGAGACGGGGACTATCATTGCCCTGGAAACGCCGCATCGGCTCCCAGCGGCGCTCGATGATATTCTAACAGTCCTCGGCGATAGGAGAATAGCGGTCTGCCGTGAGCTTACCAAGCTCCATGAGGAGATTTTCCGGGGAACGGTAAGTGAGGCTACAAAATATTTTATAAAACCGAAGGGAGAATTTACCCTGATTATCGAAGGCAGGGATAAAAAAGAGAAACCTGTTTTAACCAAAGACATAGAAAAACAGCTCCACGAACTGTACCTCGGCGGTGCCACAGCCAAAGAAGCCATCGCCGTGGTTTCCGGGGAAACGGGGCTTTCAAAGAAAGAGCTTTATAAAGCCTGGCTCAAACTGGACAAGGTCTGGGAAAGAGAGCGGGGCTCGTGTAAAAACGCGGAGAGGAGTAAATAAATGCGGCGAGGCTGTGTTTCTTTAGGCGAAATCAAATGTGACGAATGCCATAATACCATCCCCTACCCCAATCGTTACCTGGCTATCGACGAAAAAGATGGGGTAGAGGACGAAGAGGGCGAGACCCGGCGTTACTGCGTTGAGTGCTGCCTGAAAAAGGGCTATGCCCACTATAAAGAAGAGAAAGGTGAGCGGGTGCTGACCTTTTTCTAGGCCAGATGCCTTACCCTGATAATTACTGAACATGAGCGAAAAAATCTTCATCGGAGTTGCCTGGCCTTACGCCAACGGCTCACTTCACCTGGGACAGATTGCCGGCGCCAATCTGCCCGCGGATATTTTTGCCCGTTACCACCGTCTCAAGGGCAACGACGTCTTGATGGTATCCGGTTCCGACCAGCACGGCACACCGACGACGATTAAAGCCGAACAGGAAGGGAAAACTCCGCAAGAGATAGCCGATTATTACCAGCGGGAATTTCTCGAATGCTGGGAGAAGCTGGGGATTTCCTTCGACCTGTACACCACCACCGGCACCGAGAACCATACCGAAGTAGCCCAGGATATTGCCCTGAGGTTGCTGGAAAAGGGCTATCTGTACAAAAATACGGTATCGCAGGCATATTGCCCCCAGTGCCAGCGCTTCCTGCCGGACCGTTATATCGAGGGCACCTGCCCGCACTGCAACTCGGTGAACGCCCGGGGTGACCAGTGCGAAGCCTGCGGCAAAATGCTGGATGCCCCAGAGTTAATCGAAGCGCGCTGCCGCCTGTGTGGAACGCCACCCAAATATAAGGATTCGGAACAGTTCTTTTTTAAGCTTCCCGCTTTCAGGGACAGGATACTTGACTGGGTAAAAACGAAGACTTCCTGGCGGGCGAACGTGTTGAATTTTACCACCCGCTATCTGGAGGACGGCCTGATAGACCGGGCGTTCACCCGGGACATCGACTGGGGTGTGTCTATGCCGGTCGAAGGCTATGAAAACAAGCGTATTTACGTCTGGTTCGAGGCGGTTATCGGCTATCTATCCGCTTCCAAACAGTGGGCGAAGGAAATAGCCGGTGATGCGGAAAAGTGGCGTCCGTTCTGGGAGGACGGCGTCAAGAGCTACTACTTCATCGGCAAGGACAATATCGTCTTCCACACCATCATCTGGCCGGCGATGCTGATGGGTTACGAAGGCCTGGCTCTGCCCTATAACGTACCCGCCAACGAGTTCCTGACCATCGAGGGTAATAAGATATCCACCAGTCGAAACTGGGCGGTCTGGCTGCCCGACTACCTGGAACGTTATGACCCCGACCCGCTGCGGTATATACTATCCATCAATATGCCTGAAACCAGCGATACGGATTTCTCCTGGCGCGAGTTCGTGCGGCGTAACAACGATGAGCTTGTAGCCGCCTACGGTAACCTGGTGAACCGGGTGCTGACCTTTGTATACCGGAACTTTGACGGGAAAGTGCCGGAGCACGGCGAACTCGATGAAGCCGATAAATACCTGATGAATAATATAGACTCCAGTCTCGAAAAGGCAGGTGAGTATATTTCAAAATGCAATTTCAAGCAGGCAATAACTTCAACGATGGCGGCAGCCCGTGAAGTTAACCGTTACCTGGATGAAAAGTCGCCCTGGAAGGTAATTAAAGAGGACCGGCAGGCAGCCGCCGGCTCTCTTTACGTAGCCCTTTACGCAATATCGTGCCTGAAGACCGCTTTTTATCCCTTCCTGCCTTTCAGCTCCCAGAAAGTGCACGAATACCTCGGTTTCGACGGCAAGGTAGAGGAGCATGGCTGGGAATCCCATCCGCCCGAACCAGGTCAAAAGCTGCGGGAGCCCAAGCCTCTCTTCACCAAACTCGATGAGAGCATTATTCAAGAGGAGACAAGTCGAATTGGAACTTGACGAGATTTATAAATCCGTCCAGGGAGACCTGCTCGAGGTTAAAAATACGCTCAGGTCAATCAGCCAGATAGATATGCCCTGGCTTTCCGAGCAATTAAGCTATATCGTTAAGGAAACCGGCAAGGGAATCCGCCCGGCGCTGACGCTGCTATCCGGTCAGCTCTATCACTACGATTTAACCTACCTGCTGCCCATGGCTGTCTCCGTAGAGTTAATGCATACCGCTACTCTAGTCCATGACGACGCCATCGATAAGGCATCGACGCGCCGCGGCCAGGCAACGATGAACAGTATCTGGGGTGATGAAATTGCCATACTCATGGGTGATTATCTTTTTGCCCGGGCCGGGGAATACGTCTCGGATACACAGACACCGCGGGTTATCAAACTCTTCTCACATACCCTGGGGACTATATCCAGCGGTGAGATAAGCCAGTTCCGGGGGGCTTTCATAATTAACCAGGACCGCGACCATTACTTTCACCGTATCTACGGAAAAACAGCCTCGCTGTTTTCGCTTTCAACACAGTCGGGCGCTATCCTCAGCCAGGCACCCGAGGAATCGATAACCATAATGAAGGAATACGGCGATAATCTCGGCATAGCCTTCCAGATAGTGGATGATATCCTCGATTTTACCAGCACGGAAACCGCCATGGGTAAACCTGTGGGCTCGGACTTGCTCCAGGGCACACTTACCCTCCCGGCATTAATGCTTCTGGAGCGGTATCCCGATGATAATCCCGTAAAGAAGCATTTTGAGACTAGAGACAAGAAATACGTAAGCCAGGCGATAGATATGGTGCTGAATTCATCTATTATCGATGATTGCTACGAGGTAGCCAGAGAATACAGTCAGTCCGGCTGCCGGAACCTGCACCTACTCCCGGAAACCGAGAGTCGTCAGGCGTTCTACGGGCTGGGCGAATACGTTGTCAAGCGGAAAGAATAGACTGCCTAAAGATTAATCCCCCGTCCAGATACTACCGTCAAGATAGGTCTCTTTTTTAGCGGTGGGTAGTTTCTCTTTGAACAGGTCGATAATTGCCTGGCTGGCAGCAAATCCCTCGCCGCGATGGGCGGCAGCGACTGCCACCACGAGATTGATATCTCCCACGTCAAGCTTGCCCACCCGGTGGTAGATGGCCACATTGTTCACCGGGAATTTTTGCCGAATCTCATCGGCGATATCACGGAGTCTATCCTGCGCTTTACCATCGGAATCAGTGTATTCCACCGAGAGGACAGACTTGCCGCGCGATTCTTCACGGATTAACCCGACATAGGTTACGACACAGCCGCTGCTGGCAGTCCCGGCCAGATTGACCACCGTATCGGGAGAGATGGGCTGACTGGTTATTTGGACTAATTTAGCTTCATCCATAATCGGATACACCGGATTACAGCAATTGACAACAGGCATAGACTTAACTGTTATCTATTAAAGAAGTTATAAGCTATATTCTAGAAGTCTTTAATCAGGTCCCGTCGGTGTCTGCTTGGGCACGAGCCGCGGGACTCCCGGTGCCTTCTTGGGTTTAGGTGCTTTTTCAGCTTCACCGACCGGCTTTACCGGTGCGGGTATCTTTTTCTTCGCAATTTCATAGTCAGGTGTTGGCATTCCCATATCACTGAAAACCTTTTCCAGCTCTTTACCCTCGAGGGTTTCCTCCGAGATTAGCTTCTCAGCCAGTTTCTTCAGTTCTGTTTTGTGCTCGGTCAGAGTCTTCATAGCGACGTTGTAAGCATCGCTGATAAGCTTGCTTATTTCACGATCTATCTCCAGGGCAAACCGCTCACTATAGTCCCTCTGCTCCGATATCTCCCGTCCCAGGAAGACCATTTCCTGCTTGTTTCCGAATGTCCTTGTGCCGAGTTTATCGCTCATCCCGAAGTCCATTACCATCCGGCGGGCATAAGCGGTTACTCTTTCAATATCGTTATGTGCTCCGGTTGTCCTCTCTTTGAAGATAAGATCCTCTGCGGCGTGGCCGCCGAGCAAAGTCGCCAAGCTGTCCTTGAGCTGCGAACGGGTTGTTAAATACCGATCCTCCGCGGGGAGTTGCTTGGTATAACCCAGCGCCATGCCACGTGCTACGATGGAAATTTTATGAACCGGGTCGGCGTGAGGCAGTATTCTGGCAACAATGGCGTGCCCGGCTTCATGATAGGCAATTACTTCTTTTTCCTTGGGACTGATTTTGCGGCTTCTCCTCTCAGGCCCGGCCATCACCTTATCAA
>Ga0315537_1002063_pt1 | contig 15504 bp, 13 predicted proteins | sample SalMarSW160270MG_FD_203091 | JGI IMG/M metagenome (GOLD analysis project Ga0315537, IMG submission 203091) | Salt marsh sediment microbial communities from the Plum Island Ecosystem LTER, Massachusetts, United States - Salt Marsh Sediment SW1602-70 ... | reverse complement strand
CGACGAGTTAGATTCGATTGCACCGAAAAGAGAGGAAGTGACAGGCGAGGTAGAGAAGCGAGTGGTTTCGCAGCTTTTGGCGCTCATGGACGGTCTCCAATCCAGAGGAAAAGTTGTGGTGATTGGAGCAACCAACAGGCCGAATGCTTTGGATCCTGCGTTGAGGAGACCCGGACGCTTTGACAGGGAAATCGAAATAGGAGTGCCCAACAAGGATGGGCGTCTCCAAATTCTACAAATTCATACAAGGGGAATGCCGTTAGCAGATGATGTGGACTTGAAGCGTTTAGCCAACGTTACTCACGGTTTTGTTGGCGCTGACTTAGAGGCTTTAACTAAGGAGGCTGCTCTTCACGCGCTTAGGAGAATACTGCCTGAAATCGATTTTGAAGCCGAGAGCGTGCCAGCGGAGATACTCAACAAGATAATAGTTGACATGAACGATTTTCAGGAGTCGCTGAAGGAGATTGAGCCGTCTGCTATGCGGGAAGTGTTGGTTGAGGTTCCCAACGTCAAATGGACGGACATTGGCGGATTAGCAGAGGTTAAGGAGGAGCTGCAGGAGGCTATAGAGTGGCCTCTGAAGTATCCTGAAATCTTTGCTTATATGAACACTGCCCCTCCGAAAGGAGTTCTATTGTATGGTCCTCCGGGAACAGGAAAAACCATGCTGGCAAAAGCAGTGGCTAACGAAAGCGAAGCAAACTTCATCAGCATCAAGGGTCCCGAAGTTTTGAGCAAATGGGTTGGAGAATCCGAGAAGGCAATAAGGGAAGTGTTCAGGAAGGCAAGGCAGTCAGCGCCCACAATCATATTCTTTGATGAGCTGGATTCGATAGCTCCTGTCAGAGGAACGGGATTCGGCGGCTCTCAGGTGACGGAACGGGTAATCAGCCAAATCCTAACAGAACTAGACGGACTAGAAGAATTGAAGGACGTTGTGGTGATCGGAGCCACAAACCGCATCGACATCGTTGACCCAGCCTTGCTGCGTCCCGGAAGATTCGATAGGCTGTTGAATGTGCCAGTTCCAGACTTGGATGCACGAAAGGCTATACTGAGGATTCATTTGGAGAAGAAGCCGCTTGCCGAAGACGTGAAGATAGACACGTTGGCGGAAAAGACTGAGGGATACTCTGGAGCGGACTTGGCTGCATTAGCTAACACAACTTCGATGCTGGTCATCAAAGAGCATATTGCAAAAAGTAAAACCATAGAGAAGGCGAAAGAAAACCTCAAAGACCTAAAAATCACCATGAAAGACTTCGAGAAGCCACTAGAAAAAATGAAACCATCAGCAACGCGAACACAACAACAGTAAATGCAGCAAAAACAGACCTAAAACAAACCACACCCACTTTTTTCTACAGCCTACAAACAAGCTAAACAGGGGGGAGATATCCTCCCCAGTAACCTCTTTTTTGATTAAACTATTTTGAATACGCATAGCGCTGTTTGTGAAAAGACAAAAGAGTAGCAGTTTCAGACTTTATTGAAGGTGAGATTGGATTGAAGAAATGGGAATGTGTACAGGTTAACCACCACAATAATGTTGGAAAAACAATCGAGGAATTCCAAAGCAGAGGCTGGAGTTTTCACACATATTCTGCCGCTCAATTACGAGGGTCAGAGATTAACCACTACGTACTATTCGAAAAAGACGAGTAAACCGAAGATTCAAAAGTGGCGATGGCGCTCGCCACCCATGCAACCCCTCTTTACATATATTATTATAGATAAGAAGGCTGTAAAACAGTTTGATGGCTTGGTTAGGACTTGAGGGTTGTTTCTGACTTGACTTTTGTGAAGTCCTCCGCAATTCCCCTCTTTTTTGTTCGAAATTGAAGTAAGCTTCTCATCCATTTGAAAACAGCGGGTAATGTTTTATAGATTCTAGAAGAGAAAGAGTCAAAATCTGCGTGCACACGCACATAAATTTGGCAGTTCACCAATCTGTTGATACGAATATTTCTGGACAGACCGAGAACTGCTTCGCTATTTTGATCAACGATGTATATCTTCAAATCGTCGATGCTAACGGTTGTTCCCTTTGGATAGTGAAGTTGGTTTTGGTTCAAGAGTTTTTGCTTAGTGCTTCGACGGCATAAATTGCGATTGCTACCGCAAGGAAAACTCCTATGATCATTGAAAATGCAAAAACATTGATGTCAACTTGGACAGTGGTACTGGTAAAATACGTGCCTTCACTGGTAAGCAATGATGAAGTGCTCAATCCAAATAGAATCAAGAGAACCGCTGTGACTACTGCCGCTATTACGCTTGGAACGATTATTTTAACCCATTTGCCCAAAACAGTCTCACCTATTGATTCACATTACATTTTGAGGGGTTTAAATGCTTTGTTATCCTAATATCCGAACTGCTATGATTTCTCAAAACATTGTCAAATTGAATAAATCAACTTAGAAAGCATTATTCCATGAACGAAACACTGATAACTTACGTTAAAATAGCAGAAACACCACAAGACATTCAGGAACTGCTCGAAGTAGGCTTTGAATATGTCTGCGAAAAAGACGAAAGGGTATCCTTCAGAAAACGAAAGTGAAAACCACAACTCAAAAACTTGATAGTCAGGTGTAAAACTTGAGAGTTATAGCTGATCTTCACATTCACAGCAGATTCAGTCGTGCCACAAGCCAGAAAATGAGCATAACCGAGATTACCCGTTTTGCAAAAATAAAAGGACTAAAACTTGTGGGCACAGGCGACTTCACTCACCCAAAATGGTTTAACGAATTGTCTGAAGAACTGACAGAAGTTGCTGGCACCAGCCTCTACGGCTCCAAGAAGCATCCGGAGTCGCCACTTCGTTACATGATAACCGTTGAAGTCTGCACCATATTCGATGTTGATGGAAAAGCCAAGAAGATACATCATGTTATTTTTACGCCTAGCCTCGAAACTGCTACGCAAATCAGTGATAGGCTGAAGCGTTACGGTAGCCTAAGCGTGGACGGCAGACCAACCTTGTATATGACAGCGCCGCAGCTTGTGGCGGAGGTTATGCAGGTTTCGGATGAAAACGAGGTGGTTCCCGCTCATGTTTGGACTCCATGGTTCAGCCTCTTCGGCGCCTTCAGCGGCTTCGACAGAATTGAAGACTGCTACGAGGACATGACTAAGCACATTCACGCATTGGAGACAGGTCTCTCTTCGGACCCGCCTATGAACTGGAGACTAAGCAGCCTCGACAGGTTCACTTTAGTTTCTAACAGTGACTGCCATAGCCACTGGCCATGGAGAATCGGAAGAGAAGCCAACGTCTTCGAGCTGGAACAGCTAACATACAGGGAAGTGGTTGACACCATACGCAAAAAAGACCCGAAACGCTTCAAATATACGATAGAAACCAACCCCGCATACGGCAAGTATCACTGGACAGGACACAGAAACTGCAACGTCTCCCTCCCAACCCAAGAAGCAAAAAAATATGGTAACCATTGTCCAGTCTGCGGCAGAAAACTCACCAGAGGAGTTGACCAGAGAATTGAGGAACTGGCTGACCGCCCCGCCGACTATACACCAGAAAATCCGATAGGTTATAAGCGGTTGCTGCCGCTATCCGAGATTGTCAAAGCGGTTTTGGGTGTCAGCTATCCTGGAGCTAAAAAGGTTTGGAGCATCTACAACCCATTAATAGCGAAGTTTGGTGATGAATACACTGTGCTCATGGACGCGCCCAAACAAGAAATGTCCAAGATTGTTGATTCAAGGATTGCAGAAGCCATCGTTCGGGTTAGAGAAGAAAAAGCCAATGTAATACCCGGATACGACGGCGTCTATGGGCAACTCGTAATCTTCGACCAAAAACAGCAAGTTAGTCAACAAAAACCTAAACAGAAGAGCATGGCAGACTTCATGTAACCAGATTGCTAACAGTTTTAAGACAGAACGAAAACTTTAATCGTCATACAAAAGGGATGAATGCGTTTTGAAGGACATGCTGGCGAAATCTGTTGATTATGGCAGGAGCCTCGGAGCCGAGTACGTTGAGGTTCGGGCGCAAAATCTCTTCAAAACCCTCTTGACAACCAAGGACGGCAGAGTTGAGGGAGCGAAGGATGGAATCGAAGGCGGGGCTGGCGTCAGAGTTTTGGTGAATGGGGCTTGGGGCTTCGTGTCTCTTGGAAAACTGGATTCTAAACTGGTAACAGAGGCTGTTGATGAGGCGGTGCGGTTAGCGAAGGCGACTAGTCTCCGGGTGAAGAAGCCCGTGAAGCTTGCTGATGTAAAGGCGGTGGAGGATAGGGTGATGGCTAATTCGAGGAAGAGTCCGCAGGATGTTTCTATGGAAGAAAAGATTGATGTGGCTTTGGCGATGGATAAGACAATTTTCGGTTATGACAAGCGGATAAGAAGCTGCACCATCAGCTACTTGGATGTGACAGGAACGAATTACTTCATCAACAGCGACGGAACCTGCATAGAACAGGACAAACTTTACGTCTGGTCACGAATCCTAGCCTCAGCACGAGAAAACAGCATCTACGCCTCTGCAAGAGAAGAGATAGGCTCCACATCAGGCTACGAAATCTTCGACACCGAAACCCCAGAAAAGGTAGGAACCATGGTCGCCAAACGAGTAGTCGAACAGCTGAAGGCTAAGACGCCGAAAGGGGGAAGCTTCCCAGCGGTCATAGGCCCAAACGTTGTAGGCGTCTTTATGCACGAGGCTATGGGGCACCTGGCAGAGGCAGACCTCACCTTATCCGGTTCTGTGCTCTACGACAAGCTAGGAAAACAGATTGCATCAGATGCGGTTACAGTCTATGATGACGGCACAGTTGAGGGTGCCTTCGGGTCCTTCAAGTATGATGATGAGGGAGTTCGGACACAAAAAACAGCTTTAATCGAGAAGGGAACCTTGACTGGGCTCATGCACAACCGTGAAACAGCATGCAAGCTTAACATGGAACCCACAGGGAATGCTCGAGCCGAAGATTTCCGGTTTGAGCCCATCATCAGAATGCGGAACACGTACCTTGCAGCCGGTGACAGTACCTTCGAGGAGTTGATTGAAGATGTTGATTTTGGTTATTATCTTAAGAGTTTTCGGGGTGGACAGGCGAACTTGGATGGAACGTTTCAGGTGGGTATACAGGAGGCTTACGAGATCGTTAAGGGCAAACTGGGAGATGCTGTTAGAAGTGCTTCAATAAGCGGGAACACTCTTGAGACGTTGCATAAGGTGGATGCGGTTGGCAGAGATTTTGAGTTGTGGTCGGGAAGATGCGGTAAAGGACAGATAGCGTTCATCTGTGATGGGGGACCGCATATTCGGGTAGGAGAGGTGATTATCGGTGGCGGAGCCTAACGTATCAGAATTGATAGATTTTGGGAAGAGGGCAGTTAAAGTTGCCGTAGGGAGAGGCGCCGAAGAGGCTGAGGCTTTCCTGAGCATGAACAGCGGCACCTCGATAGATATTGAGAGGGGACAAATCGTCAGAAGCATCAAAAGAATGGATCAGGGTTTAGGAGTGAGGGCAGTTTACAGGAAAGCAGTCGGATTCTCCTACACAAACACGTTAACAGATAAGAACATAGAAGAGGCTGCAGCAAGAGCCTTCAGAGCCGCCAGAGCCAGCAGACCAAACAAGAACTGGCTGAAGTTTCCTAGCCCCAAAAGTTTTGGTGAAACAAAAGATACCTATGACAAAAGAATAGTTGCGGTCTCGTCTGATGAGTTGGTGGAAACTGCAGCGGTTATGTTGGGGATGGTTGAGGCGTATGATAAGCGGGTTTTGGCGGTTGATGGGGGGGTTGGAACAGCTCTGGGTCATACGGTTGTTGTTAACTCTCATGGCGTTGAAGCTTATGACAGGGGCACTGCTGTTGGATGCTCCATGGAGACGATAGCAAGGGATGGAGCGGATGTGACTCCAGCATGTTTCGAATTGAATGCGGAGAGAGTTTATGACATTGACCCTGAAGCTGTTGGAACTGAGGCTGCGAGACAGGCTGTTTCATCCCTTAAAGCCAAAAAGATCGAGTCTGGAGTTTTTCCGGTGATTTTTACTCAGGCTGCGTTTCATTCCCTACTTTATTACACGCTGATAAATGCTGTTAAGGCGGATTATGTTCAGAGGGAACGGTCTGCGCTTAAGGATAAGATTGGAGAAAAGGTTGCCTCAGACCTTGTTACCGTATATGATGATGGGCTTCTTGATGGAGGTCTGTTGACAAGCAAATTTGATGGCGAAGGCGTTCCATGCCAAAAAACGTTAGTTATCGACAAAGGCGTGCTGAAGAATTTCCTGTATGACAATTACACGGCGAATAAGGTTGGAGCTGAGAGCACTGGAAACGCTTCGAGAACAGGGCTTGCCCCTTATGCATCAACGCCAGTATTAGAGGCGAGCAACTTCACGTTTAAGCGAGGAAACAGGACGCCTGAGGAGCTTGTAGGCGAGGTTGATGAGGGTCTGTTAGTTTATGGCGTTCAGGGCGCGCACAGCAGCAATCCGGAGAGTGGCGAATTTTCTGTTGTGGCTACTCCAGTTTGGAAGATTGAGGGTGGAAATGTGGCTTATGCTGTGCGAGGGGTGATGTTGACTGGTGTGGTCTTTGATGTTTTAAGGAATGTTTCGGCTCTCGGCAATAACGTTAGGAAGATGGAGCAGCTGGTTGCGCCGTGGATTAGAGTGGAAAATGTCAGAGCCGTTGGAAGGAAATGAAACATTTTTATTGTTAGTGGGACTCAGGTCTTTACTATTGCCTGAAGATTGAAAACGGAATAAACTTGGCAGGAGAATGAGCAGAGGAAATGGCGGCGACAGAAAAGGCAGCGTCTCGCGGCGGAAATTTTTTGAATATACAGATTCTCAGAAAAGTTGTTCAGTTTCTCTCTTTCCTGCTGTTCGTTGCCGTTGTTTTTGGTTTGGGACCTTTTCCCATTGTTCTTCCGGTTATGTTCACGTTGGGGCTTCAGCAGCAGGCATTGGGCGACGCTTTTGCGATGATGCAGGCGATGTTAAGTGAGACTGTTTTTCCGTGGATTCCCTTAGCCTCATTTTTCCTTGTTGCCACTTTTCTGGGCAGGTCATTGTGCGGTTGGGTGTGCCCGTTCGGTTTGGTTCAGGACCTGATGGGATATGTCAAGAAAAGGCATCTGGAGGTTTCGGCTAGAACCCACAATTGGATGATTTACATCAAATACCTTGTTTTGCTGGTTGTCCTCCTTGTCAGCGGGTCCATGGCGGCGATGCTGGCTTCGGGCTCAGGTGAAGGCTACAGTTCGGCTTTGGGGGTTTTTGCTCAGGCGCCCTTTAATGCTTTAAGGCCCAGCTGATACGCTGTTTGCGGTTATTCCAAACGGAATCTTTAACCTAGTTAACAATGTTGACGCTTTTCTATCAGGAGCTCTGGCTATACGTCCCCTCCTGTGGGCACGTTTCGTTATATTGGGGGCAGTGTTGGTTTTTGCAGCTTATGTTCCCAGAAGCTGGTGCAAATATTTTTGTCCCCACGGCGCAATCTTGGCTTTCCTGAACCGATTCAGTTTCTTGGGCTTGACGAGGGACCCATTGAAGTGCACAAAGGCGGGATGCAACGACTGTGTACAGGCATGCCCCATGAACGTTCCCATACTGGACTTGCCATGGGAAAAGTTCACGCACCCAGAATGCATATACTGCCTAAAATGCGCAGACGCCTGCACAACAAAAGCCATCAAACCAAAAATCCCATAACTTCTCCACAATTCGGTTAATTGACCCTATTTCTAATATCAAAGAACTTTTGTTACTGTTTTGTCTTCCAGAATTTTTCCGGTGATAACTAGGATGTATCCGTTTTGGTGTTTTGAAAAACGAGCATATTTTGGAATTGTCTCTCGTGGAATTCTCCAGATCTCAATTGGTTTAAAAGATTCATCGAAGATTACGGCAATCAAATAATCAAACAGTTTCTGGGTCAGGTTTCTTATCACACCCAATTGGCGTGACTTGTTATGCCTCGTCAATCTACGAGCCTTGATTTGATACTTCACTCCGGTGTTCTCGTCTACGGCATCGTAACCTTTACTTGATTTTGCCGCTTGCAATAAACGCAATCTCTCACAGACTATCTTTTCAGCATAATCCGAGACAGGGTTGTTGCTTGATCTAACGAGTTTACGTCGACGGAGTTCCTCCATCAGATTTCCGTATAATTGCAAAAGTTTTTCTGCATCTAAATTCTTGACATCAATCATTTTACAAAACCTTTTCAGTTTCAAGTCCAACAAGCAATATTGGAACCGTTAAAATTTCTTCAAAAATCGCTATATCCCTCTTCACATTTCGAAACTTAGGTTCTCCGAAAGTTGAAGTAACATAAACTAACACATCTAGCGTTCCATGTTTATTTGCAAGGATTGCTCTAAGAAAATCTCGATGCACAGCATCAATCAAACTCAATTCAACAGAAACAGCTACTTTGTCTTTATATGCATCCCATCTCCAAAGTACTTTTTGCAAAATGTATCGTTCTAGATGCCAACCCCATATACGAAACATTTCTTGGATTTCACTATGATCAACTTTTGAAACACTTAGCAGAATAGACTTGATCTCTTGCAATAATCCCTTATTTTCTAGAATCTTGTCGGCATCTTTGTATACAAATAGTTCAAGCTCAACCATCACAAATTCCTCAATCAATCATCTATGTTTGGTGCAGATTCCTTCTAGGCAGTAGACGGTTAGTTTTTGTTTTTCTGGGCATTTGCTTTCCAAGTCGCATCTTGGGCACAGTGTAGAAACGTCAGAGATGTTCAGTGTTCCGTTACTTTCGTGTATATAGTAGACCAGTTTGAGGTATTTGCCTTCAGCTATCCGTGGAATCCTGTTTCTGTTTTTGAGTCCAAACCACTCGTAAAGCCTCCTGTCTCCTTTTGAACAGTTACAGGTTCTGCATACAAAAACAGCGTTGTCTGCAGTGTCGGGTCCACCTCTTGAACGGGGCAGAATATGCTCCAAAGTCAAGTCACATTTTTTTCCGCAGTAAATGCAGGCATCCTGCTGTTCCCTTTCCTTGACGTATTCTCTGATTGAGGTAGACCAGTTGATTTCTCCAGAAACCAATTTCTTGAAACGATCCATAATGAATCCATACTGCTTCTTGCCGTATCCTGCTGATTCAGAAATTATCTTTGCGTACTGCCAGAAAATCAAGTCCTGAATAGTCTTCACAGCACGAGGAGGCAACTCTAAAACCAATATCTCTGGTTTGCAAATGGTTTTATGTTTTGTGTGTGCAAACAATGTCATTCGTCAACAATATGTAACAAAGTGCTCATGCGACTCTTACTTATCACAAAGACATTTCTAAACAATTCCTTGTGGGTTTTCTTTACTCTCTTTACAAATGCAAGGTATGCCAACAGACGTTTTGCATAATCTAGATATTCGTCAAAGACTATAACGATCCCGATTTTTGCTAAAAAGGAACAATTTGTTATAGACCCTAATAGATGCTTCACATCACGAGCAGTTGTGTTCTCAACTTCTATTGCAATGAAACATCTCGGATTTGCATTAAGGTTAAGTAAGGCATCATTATAACCAGTTCCGAGACTTGAATATTGCAGATTTCTAATGAATTGACTTACTTCACTAAGATTAGCAATGGAGTCATACATTGTATTCAGAGTTCCCTCCTTAAAGGAGAACGGCTCGATAGCAATGTCGCAAGTTGGAGAATAGATGTGTTCCATCCTCATTTGCCGTTCATCTTTGATTAGAGGTTTGTTATATGCAAGTTTCAGCTCATCTTCAGGTACTGCCTTTTTTAAGACATCTAGGAGTTTTTCCTCAAGTTTTGTTTTTACATTCTTTTGAAAAGTTTTACTTGCATACTGCACATTCTCACCTCATAAAAGTCCTAAAGTTCCATACATAAATCAGGTTCAGAAGTTATAAAATTCTTTGTAAAGCACGAATAAACTTCTACATGTAAGTGGCGCGGGGTGCGGGATTTGAACCCGCGTGGCCCCATGGACCACAGACTTAGCAGGCCTGCTCCCTACCAGGCTAGGAGAACCCCGCATCGAATATTTTGTTCAGAGCGTAGCCTAAAAAAAGTATCTATCCGAACCTAAACCAAGTTTTTATAAAACCGTTGCATCCATACTATTGGAAGATGGGCCGGTTGTCTAGTTGGCTAGGATGCAGCCCTTACGCGGCTGAGGTCGCAGGTTCAAATCCTGCTCGGCCCACCATTCAACAAAAAACACGTTTCTGCAATCATATTAGGAGACTAATAACAGTGCTATGTTGAAAACAGCCTTTTTTCTGAAAAACCAAGAAAGACAATGATTGTACTCTTTAATGGCTTAGTCAAAGCTTAAAAGTCACAGTTTAATAAGTGAAAATATATCTGATTCACGTAACTTGTATAATTTCACTGGGAAGTGACAAATGGTGTATGATGTGGTAATTGTTGGGTCTGGACCAGCTGGCTTAACAGCCTCCATTTACACGAGCAGGGCTGGGTTGAAGACTCTTGTTGTTGCTGGAATTTTGTGGGGTGGTCAGCTTATGCTTACGCAGGAAGTGGAGAATTTTCCGGGATTCGAAAACGGAATCATTGGACCCAAACTTATGGAGGAGATGCGGAAGCAGGCTGAACGCTGCGGCGCAGAATTAATCTTTGAACATGCTACATCTGTGAACTTTGAGTCCAAGCCCTTCAAGGTGACTGTTGGAAACACGGTTTACGAAGCAAAGACGGTCATCATAGCTACTGGCGCTTCGGCTAAGTGGTTGGGTTTGGAGAGCGAAACAAGGCTGAGGGGCAGGGGCGTTTCGGTGTGTGCTACGTGTGATGCGCCCTTTTTCAGGAACAAAAAAGTTGTGGTTGTGGGGGGAAGTGACACAGCCATGGAAGAAGCTTTTGTGCTCTCCAAAGTTGCGAGTGAAGTAAAAGTCATCCACAGACGGGACAAGTTAAGGGCTTGCAAGTTCCTTCAAGAAAAGGCTTTCGCGAACCCGAAGATAACGTTTGTCTGGAACAGCACAGTTCAAGAGATTCTGGGCAAGGACCGGGTGGAAGGGGTTAGGCTTAGAAATGTTGTTTCCGGCGAAGAATCTGTTCTGGAGTGTGACGCTGTTTTCGTAGCCATCGGTCACAAACCTAACACAGCCATCTTCAAAGACCAAATAGAACTGGACCAAACAGGTTACATAGTAGCCAGAGAAGAAACAAGAACCAACATAGATGGAGTCTTTGTTGCAGGCGATGTTGCAGATTACCGTTACCGCCAAGCCATTGCCGCAGCCGGATCAGGATGCAAAGCCGCTCTGGACGCAGAAAAATATCTGATAGGGACCTGAGACAGTTCTCTTAATTGGTTTCAACAGGTCAATGGAAAAGAGGATGCAGCAGTCACATTTAACAAAGCTTTTACACGGGATAAACCCATAAACTGAGTTGAATACTTCTCCACATAATACGGGTAGCGGAGAAAGGAGACGAATCAGCCATGAGCGTACAATCTTACTCCAAAAAGTTGGGAATCGTCGGCAAACCTAACACCGGCAAATCCACATTTTTCTCGGCTGCAACCCTAATTCCCGTGGATATCGGAAACTACCCGTTCACCACCATTAAACCCAACCGAGGCATAGGATACCTGCGGACCCCCTGCGTCCACACAGAATTCAATGTTGAAGACAACCCAAAAAATTCTCTGTGCCTAGATGGAATCAGATTGGTTCCAGTTGAGTTGATTGACGTGGCTGGACTGGTTCTCGGAGCTTGGAAAGGACGGGGACTAGGAAACCAGTTTCTGGACGAAATCAGAAGAGCAGACGCCCTTCTCCACGTAGTCGACATTGCAGGAGCAACAGATTCTGAGGGAAGAATCTGCAAACCCGGACAACATGACCCCCTAGAGGATGTTAAGTTTCTTGAGACTGAAATAACCATGTGGATGAAACAGATACTGAAAAAGGACTGGCCTAAAATGGCTAGGACAGCCGAGTCAGGCAAAGAAGACCTGATCTCGCTTCTTGAATCCCGATTGAGCGGCTTAGCCATCAAAAGATACCACATACTTGAAAGCCTAAGAAAAACCGACCTTAACATGGATAAACCGGAACACTGGAGCGACGAGGATATCATAAAATTCTTGGACATTCTACGAAGCGTTTCCAAGCCAACACTGATTGCAGCCAACAAAATCGATCTTCCACATGCAGAAGAAAATGTTGAGCGCCTAAAAGAACGCGGATACAATGTGGTACCTTGTAGTGCAGAAGCAGAGTTAGCCCTCAGAAGAGCCGGAGAAAAAGGTTTAATCGACTACAAGCCTGGAGACTGCCGGTTAACTGTAAAAAATCCTGAAAAACTCACGGAAGCTCAAGACAGAGCGCTGAGGGTTATTCAGGAACAGATTTTGTTCAAATTCGGGTCTACCGGCGTCCAAAAAGCCATAAACACTGCCTTCTTTCAGCTCCTGCAGATGGTTGCTGTCTATCCAGTAGAAGACAGCGAACATCTCAGCGACCACAAGGGTCGAGTGCTCCCCGACGTATACCTTGTACCCTATGGAACTACTGTGCGCCAACTTGCCTATATTATCCACACAGAACTGGGTGAAAGTTTCATCCACGCAATCGACGTTCGTGGAAAAAACAGAATCGGAGAAGACTATGTGCTGAAGAACAGGGACGTAGTTTCGATAGTCAGCGCCAAGAAAAGAGGATAAAAAATTTACTTGCCGAAACGGCGCTTCCGTCTCTGGTATGTTCTAACCGCACGCAGAAGATCTATACGTCTGAAGTCTGGCCAGTTTACGTCCACAAAGCAGAGTTCACTGTAGGCGGACTGCCACGAGAGGAAACCGCTGAGTCTCTCTTCTCCGGAGGTTCGGATGATAAGGTCAGCGTCTTGCCTTGGCATATGAGCTGTGTACAGGTATTTTTCAAAAAGCTTCTCGTTTATCTGCGCGGGTTTCAGTTCTCCAGTTTTCACTTTCTTAGCTATCTTCTTTGTTGCATCAACGATTTCTGCCCTTCCACCATAAGCCAGAGCCACATTCAAGAACCGGTCAGTATACATTTTTGTCGTTTCTTCTACACTCTGGATCACCTCTTGAATCGATTTAGGTAAGAGGTCCAGACGGCCTATGGCTTTAACTCTGATTTTGTTTTCGTGAATCCTCTCATTCTCAAGGATCGAACGTAGTTTTTCCTCAATCAACTTCATAATCTCCTCCACTTCTTTTGGGGGACGACGAAAGTTTTCGGTTGAAAAAGCGTATAGAGTAATGACTTTTACATCCAGTTCTATGCACCAATCCATCAGTTCATCAATGTTGTCGGCGCCATGGCGATGACCGATCCAGGGGATCAGAGCTTTATGGGAAGCCCATCTGCGGTTTCCGTCAAGGATGATTGCCACATGTTCCGGTTTTTTTTCATCTCTAACTTGGAACCATAGCCACTTCTCGTATAATTTGTAGATGCCCAACAGAGAGAGCAAACCTTCAAGCATAGTTTTTACCACAGAGAGTTAAATAATTCTGTTATTACAATTCTGCCAAGTTGTTTAGTTTTTTCCAATTTCATTACATGGATTCTGGAACTATATAGATAGGATTTTTAGATAATAAACCTTTCAATTTTATGCAACTCGTTGTATGTGCACAATATAAACAAACATAAACATGGGTTAAGGCATCCAATTGATCTGCCCGTCAGCTGTCCTCAAAGTCCTCCATCGAATCTTCTGTCCCTTTGAAGTAGCCACTGTATCTTCTACGCAACAATAGCACTGTTAAGACTGTGGACACGATCACAGGTATACCCCCCACAATGGCAATAACCAATGGGGTGGAAGAGGATTCTGGGCTGATAAGAAGCTTTGACGCCTCAACAAACGTAACAGAAGACCAAGCGACAGCAACTACTATGACAATGGTACGCCACAACCGGAAGTCCCGCTCAAAGAACCAGCGAACCGCCCTGCCTGCAAGTATAACGCATATTCCGATCCCTATGAGGTATGTTGATCCAAAAAGGAACTCTCCAATAAGGCTTGGAACCTGTGCAAAGGGGTCAGCCCCTGTGTCAGCCAGTGTAGCAGCCACATTTGCCACTGCGGTTCCTCCCAAGTAGCCTCCAACAAGAATCAACAAGATTCCTGCGATCGCAGAAAATCCTGCTATCTGCACAGTGAATGAGGGCGGGGAGTATTCTCTTATCCATTTGATAAAGTTACGTGCTGTTTTGTCGAGCCTGAATCCTCTCACAACAAGAAATACACCCACGATCACGGCGAGGGCTTGTACAGCGTACGCCAAATAGTTGAAGATCGCTAGGACACCTAAAACTATGAAAAGGATTCCTGGAAGACCAAGGAGCATTCGGGAATAGCGGGGGTTCTCTACAAGAACTTTCATGTACCGAGAAAAGAGGGCGGCTGATTCTTCGATAGATTTGCTATGCTGTATCACAATTCTTCGAACCGAAGTAACAGGCACTCTTGATTCAATAAGCGGCAACACCATCTCGTCTCTGTAACCGTCGGTAACTAGGATAACATCTGTAGCCGGAAACGCGTTTAGAACCTCGGTGAGTTCAGCTACGAGTTGCCTGTCAGCCTCCACTCCTTCCAAATCGGAGCCTGCTATGGTTGCAACCTCATGTTCTTCTTGTCCCTTGACATTCTTCTTCAGGTTGTCGTAGATTCGGACAGCTTCGAACATGGCATTGGCGTCAGCTTCCTCAGGGTCTCGGAGGGCTAGACTCGCAGCAGCATTTACGTTCTCTTTTCTTCCAAGGACAGGCGTGTTTATTCCCGCTTTCATGCCGAGATCGTCGTCTCTGTCAACACATAAAACAAGAATACGCTCCGGCTTGGCTGCTGTCGGCATGTTTGCTCTCCTATATCTTATTCTGTTATTTGGAGGCACACTTTAATCTTGTCTTTATTTTTTCTATTCAAGATTCCGTGAAAAGGTTTTATCTATGAATTAGTCAAAATTATAGCATCCCTTTCTCAGCCAGAAACTGAAATTCTTCCCACAACAACTTCTCACCACGCTTCAACTTCGCTAACGCCCTCTTCTCCAGCTCTTTCTCGAGTTCACTCTGACGTTCAGCCTGTTTTTTATCCGCGGTTTCCTTCAAGTCTCGTTCAATGGTTCTGATTTTTTCTACAAGTTCAACGCATTTTTGGTGCAGTTTCTGGGCTTGCTGTTTGGTTTCCACATATTTTTGATGAGCATCATCAGCTTCAACTTGGAGTTTGCGGGCTTTGTCTAAGACTTCAAGCATCTGTTCATGGAATTTTTGGCTCTGTTCAGCCAGTTCAGAAAGTTTTTCGTGAATTGTTTTTGCTTCGGTTCCAAAGCTTTTCTCGTCGGTTCGCAACTCGAAGAGCTTTTCTTTCACTTTTTTTATTTGCTTCTGAACTACGAGTTGTGCTTCAAGCTGTCTCACCTGATTAACCAAGTCCTGCTCTTCCTTTAACGGCAGGGAGGTGGTTTGAATCTTC
>Ga0315537_1002061_pt1 | contig 15513 bp, 10 predicted proteins | sample SalMarSW160270MG_FD_203091 | JGI IMG/M metagenome (GOLD analysis project Ga0315537, IMG submission 203091) | Salt marsh sediment microbial communities from the Plum Island Ecosystem LTER, Massachusetts, United States - Salt Marsh Sediment SW1602-70 ... | reverse complement strand
TTTCGTTTTTTACCTGTCTGCGTGCAACGCACAGGTAGATAGGAAATCTTATAACATAATTTGAGAAAAAGTGGGGAATTATTCTGACCCTAACTGGGGAATTATCCTGACCCCAATTGGGGAATTCCTCTGAACCTCGACACTTAATCAATTTTTTTAATAAATTGTCTTTTTTAACCTCGGGTAATGTAATTGATGTATAGCCAGGATATGTTTTGTATGATTTTGCTATTTTTTTCAGGATATAGGGTGTTTTTAAAATTATATCAATATTATAGAAAAAATCCCCATCGACGTCATGAAGTTTTGAATTCTCGTGAAAAATTTCTAAAAGAGAGAATCTAGTATTTTCAACAATGGGCACATTTATGTCCCTAATCTTTGCAACTATCATATCATCTCATCTCTATCTTATGGAAAAGGATGTGGAAAAAGGTTCAGTTCTTTCTCTTCTAACTTTTTCCCCCATTTCTTCGGTACCTCAACCAATCTTTTACTACCCTTAAAAGGAAAATCATGATTGCTGTGTAATGGAATAAGTTCAGGTACAATTACCTTAATAATATTGAAACCTATATCCTTTACATCCGAAGTAGTTAAGTTTACAATAATCACATCCATCTTCTTCTCTGTCAAAATACTCACAAATCAAATCTATACTGACCTTTTAAGAAAATTTGGTGATGCTCAAACTGATAATCCCTTATGCTATTATATAAAAAGGATGGATTCATGCCTAAATAGAATATTGTAAATGAGGAAGGTTGGTATTTAAGGAGAGTTGAAATTTCCAAAGCTTTGCTTAATTTATTATAATCCCCCTCTACTCGAATGGAAAATGATTTTGAGAGGAAGTATTCTGTTTTACCATAGAATAGAGTGATGTCATTTGCTTTATTACTCCACATTTCTCTGAATAACTGATACCTCTGATAAGAAACTTTCATGCGAAAAAAAGTAAATGGGCTAAGAGCAAATGAAATCGAGCCATTTCTGTTCCAACCATACTGATGCTCAGCATGGTTTATAGTCTTACCCCATTCATAAGATAATGTCAATAATAAGTATTTATTGGGGCTTGTTTCCAAATAAATGGAGTAATCCCACATATTTGAATAATACTTATCAAGGAATTTCCTTCCAGAGTTTGCACTCGAAAGAGAAATTTGGGTTTGTTTCAATAAGTTTAAATTGACTGAATATGAATATGCTCTCTTCTTCTTTTCATTAAGAAAATTATCTTTAAGTTCATAAGAAATTTGGAAACCTGCTTCGTTTATGCCGAAAGTGTTAGGATATATTACAGGATAAAGGTAAAATGAGCCGCCCATCAGGTCATTCTCTTGTATAAACCCCAGATCACTCCGAAAAGTGGGAGAAACTAAATCAACATCAAAACCACCATATAAATGTTTCGTATAAACATCTCCATCAATTACGTGCGCATAACCATTAAAATCCTCTCCGTCAAAAGCTCCGGTATAATCCGAAAAGGTTATCCCTTGTAATCCCTTGCTGAGAGTTGTATCTTCAGGTTCTCCTGTCATGGAATACGCTCCCTGATAGGATACACTAAGGTGATTATTTAACAACTTTGTTTGTAAATCCCCACTGAAGGCAGTATTTGCCCCCCCACATGCTTTTCTATCAACAATGTTAATTCCCCCTTTGCTAATGCCAAATGTATTGATATTCCTCTGGAGTTTCAATAGATTTGAAAAAGAAGAGGTAGTAGAGCTTATAGTAGCACTAAAATCGCTAAAAGGGATAATCCAAGGTGTATTCTCATCTTTTGCTGATATGAAAACGAAACTGTTTTTCCCAAGACTTCCAGACATCTTAAGAGCGAAGATTGGATTGTTTATCTCCCTTGTATAAAAAAAGCCAAGAGGAGAATCCAGAAGAGATTTACCTTCCAAAAAAAGAGGTCTTTTTTCTGCATAATATACGGCAAAGGGTGTATTTACATCCAACTTTGGAGCATCGGCTTCAATTTCGGCAAAATCAGGATTAATTGCTGCGTCAACTTTTATATTAGAAAAGGGAGTTGCTCTTGTAGATAATCCAAGTCTCCAATTTACTTCCCCTTTTGCAAGTTTATCTTCACCTTTTTGTATCAAGGTTAAATATGGTATTAATGAATATTCTTTCTTTCCTAAAGCTGTGGAAGTTTCAATAATAAATGCGCCACCTTTTGAAAAAAGATACGATTCATCCCTTGAGAGTTCAGGCCAGGAGTATTGCTCCATATTTTCCCGTGGTCTCAGTCTTATGAACTGAACATTCCATTTCTTTCTGGATTTCCCACTAAATTGTAGAGATGAAAAAGGTATTTTAAACTCTGCAGTCCAGTATTTCTTGTTGATTGTTGTGGCGACATCCCAATTTGTGTCATAATCAAAATCCTCTCCTCCAGCCTCATCCTTCCTAAGCCCATCAATTTTGCTTCCGTTCGGATTAGTTCCAAATATATAAGCATCACTTTTATCTCCAAACGTATCCAAATATACTACAATTAAATCATCCTGAAAACATCTGTCTCTTTCCTTCAAATTCGCTCTTAATTGTGACATATCATCATCTGTGCTTCTAACAGCAAGATATAAAAAGCTATTATCAAATCCTCCAAACGCCTCTGTTGCTACCGGAGGTTTCGCTCCTTCAACAGGTATAAATTCAACAAAATTTGTAATTATCGCTTTCTCTGTATATTCATCATCCTCAATTACACCGTCGATAACTGGTTCCCTCTGGAGGTGCGGAAGGGAAATCGTCAATTTGCTATCTTTTTCTTTATGATTGAATAATTCCTGATTATGCACACTTATCAGCAATAAAATCATAAAAAACCCTTGAATCATTTAAACCACCTTTTTCTTACTGGACAAATTTTCACATCATCCTAAAGCAAATCCCGGGTGCCTTTCTTTCGTTTGGTATATGACTACTTTTCTCTATTTTCTAATGTAATAATCCTGTCAAAATGAGGATACCATTCTTTTAAGCCATGTAACACAAACACAAGCGTTTTCCCTGCGGTTCTACCGAGTATTTTTTCTATAACCTTTTTCACACTCTCCCTATCGATATTGGAAAATGGTTCATCAAATACATATACATCAGCCTTTTTTGAAAGTGCTTCAATAATTGCAAGTTTCTGTTTCTGTCCCATAGAAAGGTTCTCTGCATTTTTTTCTAACAGACCTTTTAAGGCGAACTCTTTTAAAAGATTTTTGTCTTTTACCAATTCCTTTACCTTAATTGGAGGAAAGGCAAGGGGAAGTGTAATGGAACTAATCCTTTCTGGAAGAACGACCTCACCATTCTGGGGTGCAAGATAGCCCGAGATTATGTTTGCTAATGTGGTCTTTCCAGAACCGTTCGGACCTACTATTGCAACCGTTTCTCCTTTTTCTATTTTTAAATTGAAATCTTTCAGAATAGGCTTATTATTAAATGAAAAATCCACGCCCTTCAGAAGAATGGTTTCACTATTTTTAAAATACTGTTTCTGTCTTTCTTTCTCAAACTCAAACAACCTTTTCAAAATCTGTAAATACCTTTGCAACGAGCCTATGGGCCTTATAAGTTCCATTAAAGAAGTAACCGCCCTCCAGAAGGCATTTATATATGCAATATACCCTCCAAATGTCAACCTTCCTATGAGTACAAAATAGCCTCCAACAGTCAAGGATATTGTATCCGATATATTCTGCACCACACCAACAGAAGATTCTAATGTCTGGATGAGTTTGAAATTGTCATAGTTTATTTTCAAATATCTATCCGCCTCTTTATCATAAACTTTCGTCATCTCAGGAATCAAACTAAAGGTCCTAATTATCTTAAAGGCAGAAATCAGGCGGTTCAGAACATTCAATAATGCCCCCTCTCCTTCCCTCTCCAAAATTGTTATTTTCTTTATCTTTTGGCCCAGAACATGAGAAATAAAAGCAGTAAATGGAATAACAATCAGCAAAATCAAACTGAGTCTCCAAGAAATATAGAAAACTGCGCCCAAAAGTGCAATAATTCTTGCCCCATTAGTAAACATCCCCATTACTACATCCATAACAGGCAACAATCCTTCTGAGACATCGTTATAGATCCTACTCAAAAAATACCCTTCGCCTTTTTTCAAAATGGTAGAATAATCCTTACTATAGTAGGAAGAAAGCATTTGCCCCGTTGTTTGCTTAAAAACATGGTTTTTCAGTGACTTAATCCACAGTTGCACGCAAAATCCCCATGCATTTAAGACAAATCCTAAGCCCAGGTACACTAGTACCAACTTTAGGAATTTATGAAAGTTTCCCTTAACAATAGCTTCATCAAAGATAATCTTCAATAAAATGGGATGCGCAAAACCTTCTATCATAAATAGCAAAGAAGACACAAGAAGTAAAAGTAAAAATTCGTGTTTTTTTCTCCTCAAAAAGTGCAAGAATACTTTCATTTTGTTACCTCATCAAGCGTAAAATCGGCTGCATCCAGGTTAATATATCTATAAAGTGTGCGCATTACGCCAGCAACCCCTGTGGCATAATCACAGGAAATTCTGTACAAATTATCTCCAGGAACAGCATACCTTTTCTTGGTTTTTAGTAAATATAATTGCTTGATACCCGTAAGCGGTCTTTTTGCCATAGTGAGATATTTCTTTTCTGCAGAGAATACATAAGCATCTGTAAGAACATCAATAAAACTCGCCAACCCAAAAGATAGACCACTAAAAACCGCATATTTCCTATTGACGTCATTTATAATTTTTTCTGTCTTGTCCGACATTCCATACCTTAGCAAAACTTTCGCAATTCCACCGCTTCCAGCTTCTATGTAAGGCTCATAAGTTGTATTATCATCAGCGGAAGCAGGAAAACTTAAAACACCCTCTTCCATCTCGAAGCCATGTGATAAATCAAATTTCAGAGCTCTTTCTCCATATGCTAAAAATTGTTTCTCCCCCATTAACTGGTAGAGCCTTAATAAAAATAGTGATACCCCACTTTGTCCATAACCATAGCCGATATATGTCTTCCCTTTATCTTCCCAGTAAATACCTTTATCATTTTCTTGAGCAGAATGCAAGAGAAATTTTCCTAAATCTATAGCTGCATCCAAATATTTTTCATTATTGGTTTTTAAATAAAAATACAGATTTGCCATACCTATACCAGCAGAGCCATAAAAAAGCGAATGGTGACTTTTGAGCAATCTGTGATTATTGCTGATGTGCATACATTCGAGAGCTTTTGCTTGATAGCCCAAATCCCATAGTGTCCAAGCTATACCTGATGTTCCTGTGAGAAAACCAGGTGGGTATGTCAATTCATTCACATCTTTTAACTTTTTCTCAATCCAATGAAAAGCCCTTTTGGGGATTGAGAAACCAGAGTTTTTTAAAGCATACATCACACCTGTAGCCCCAAAACCTATGCTCAAGAGATTTGTCTTATACATAAATGGGTCAGCAGGGAATAATCTATTTTCCTTATTGTATTCCAGGTGATTTGAAATAAATGCTCCAAATTTCTTAATTATTTCTTTCACTTCATTTTTCTTTATATCCTCTGCATATTTGGGCTTCTTAAGTCTAACTTGTCGTTTTAAAGAATCAATTATGTAACTATAATCTGCATTTCTTTGTAGGCAGCACTTTACTATATTAAAAACCATTTTGGGCCAGCCAAGATCATCTAAAAATATTTTCAAAACATTATCGTGATAATCATCTCTTAGTAGAAAGAACGAATTGGTAGGGAAAAGAAAATAAGACATCACCAAACCCATACTATAGATATCATCCTTAAAATCCTGAATTGACTTAAAAACCCTTCTTGCATCTCTAAATCCAAGTGTGAATAATCTGGTTGGTTTTTCAATACCTACCCTAAAAGCTCCTTCAAAATCTAAAAGTTTTAAACTATAAGTGTCATTATTTATTATCAAATTTTGTGCAGATAAGTCTCCAAATACTATGCCCTTCTTATGTAGTGTTCTTAGAACATTAGTAAAACTAACAAATAATTTTACAAATGTATCATAGTATTCTTTTGTGTCTTTTAAGCAAGGATTAACTTTTGTAAGGGGATTCTTTTTAAGAATTATCTCCCTTATATTTAAACCCTTTAAATACTCTTCAACTAAGTATGTATGCTCCCATTCGTGAAAGAACTCTATAGGCTTTGGCGCTATATCAGTACCTTCTAAGAATCTCAAGATTTCATATTCCTTCTTCAATAAAGACACAGCATCTTTCCCCTCATCGTCTAGTATCGTGTATGGTCTTGCTTCCTTTATTATAACTTCCTGCCGACTTTTTCTATCTTCAGCTAAGTATACACCTCCACTATTTGAGAAAGACAATGCTTCCTTAATCAAGTACCTATCTTTGTTGAGGACAATTTCCTCTGAACTATCTTTCTCACTTTCTTTTTCAGCAAATGGATTTTTCGCCCAAGAAGGGGGATTGAAATAAGGAGTTCTTGCATCTTCAATCAATTCATTATCGGGTGAGACCAAAACTGGTATTTTTTCTCCAGTTATAGATAACATAACATTTCTTTTTATTCCACCATACCTAAAGTATAACACTTTACAATCCTTATATCGCTTATCAGAGAGTATATAAGGACCATTATAGAGCTTTAATTCTTTGAAAAGTTCTTCTGTTAACAATCGGAATTCATTCTTATTTTGGGGATATATAGTAATAAATTTACCAGACCCACCTCTATCCCAATTCTTATTGTTAATTATTTTTATTATATTTGTGTCCAACAAAAACTTAAAGCCAACTCTATTCCCTAATAGTATTGGTGAAACTTTTTGGAGTATTTCCTCTGCATTTTCAAATGTTGCAGATACATGTATTTTCCAACCTTGCAGAGATAACTTAATACCTTCAGGCATAGCATAAAACCACATCCCCTCCCTTTCTATAGTCCAATTTTGGTTTAAACCTTTTACAAGTTTTTTTATAGTATGTACGAACTTTTTATTAGGACTATACATTTGTCTAAACGGCTCATAAAAAAGCCCATCGATTAAAGTGTATATCCTCTTATCTACATGCCGTTTATCTCTAATTTTAATCTCTCCAATTACCTTTTTAAAATACAAAAATTAAAAACACACGGTAGGGGAAATCCCTACCGTGTGGAACTTATACGATCCTGTAATCTACTCTTTCGTTCCATGACAGCACAGAGCAAGACTACTCGTGCAGCTATTAGCACCTATTCCTGTGCCAGTAGGCAATATAGGTTGCTTTTTTTGTAGATTGAGTACATTTTTCATTTTTTCTCACCCCCTTTCATTTTGCCCTTTATTTAGCCTGGAACCAAGAAAAGACAATATCATCATGGTTTGTTTTGCATTGAGAATTGGTGGCAAAAGTCTAAGAACAAAAATATCATATGTAGCTCCTTACACCAGCGCCTTTTGCACGCTTATGATACAATTATAATCATCCGTATTATATGAGCCGTTGTTTGGAGACCAGATAACATCAAATCCATCCTTGCTTGTATATTTTTCACCTTGAGTAATATTATCCTTTTCAATTTCTCCATTCAATGCCATTACGGAAATGCCCGGTGATTCCTCTTTGTCTATTATAACTACTTTCTTGCCCTTGTCAATAAAATGTCTTGTTTTTACCAGGGCACTGGATGAGCGTCCTATTTCCCTTGAACTTTGTCCATTGACATAGTACTCCGTGATAATTCTTCCTTCTTCTGTAAAATAGATTCTAACCACAGCAATTCCTCCTTATTAAGGTTTACATTACAAATTAACCAAGCAAGAAGTGTGCCAGATTAGCCACCTCCCTACGAAGAAAGTTCACCACAGAGACGCAGAGTTCGCAGAGAAAGACAATATCGTGATTTCCCATAGTACCCCCCCAAAACAAAGACATTAACCACAGAGACGCAGAGTTCGCAGAGAAAGACAATATCGTGATTCCCCATAGTACCCCCCCAAAACAAAGACATTAACCACAGAGACGCAGAGTTCGCAGAGAAAGACAATATCGTGATTCCCTAAATCCCACCAAGATATTTTTTGCCACGGATGAACACAGATAACATAAATTTCACCACAGAGCAGACAGGGAACACAGAGGACAACAATAATAGTGTATTACCCTACCTCCACCTAACACCTAAAGACAATATCAGCCACGGTTACTGCACGGTTAAACATAATTCAAGGTTCAAACGAATAGAAACAAGGTTGTTGAGTCATGGTAGGAAAAAACAATTATTTTTTTCTTTGGGGACTTTGCGTCCCTGCGGTGAGGAATAATCCACAAGCGCCAACTGTGTTGGCACCCTGTTTTGCCCAAATCAGAGTAAAGCCTTGCCAGCAATGTCTTTAACCTCTGCCAACTTGGTTGGCAGTAAAAACCCTTAAAGTTGGCAGTCTGAGGTGTTGCTCTGTGCCCGGATTGTAAAGGCTGCTGAAAAATCCATAAAGTAACAGCACCAAATGTTATGGAAAACGGATTAATGCTGAAAAGAGAAAAGGTACTGTCCTTTTATGAATAATTGATATGAGTCCTGTTCAATTTTGTGAGGTGAAATGTGAATATTAAGATTATGATTTGAACCTAAATATAGAAGGGTAAAAGGAGTAGGTTTGAAGGAGAACACTTGCGATAGTAATGTATAGCCTCCCTGTGAATATTGAATATTAAGTTTATATGTAGTAGATTTCGAAACTGAGTATGTTACTTCACCAGTGAAAGCAGAACTCTCCAAGGTTTTTTCTCCCTGCTTATTCCATATTTGATACTTGCCAAAAGAGAGATTCACCTTTAATAATGGGAATGGAGTGAGGTTAAACCAGCATCCTAGAAGACCGACATCCCCTGTCTCTGCAGGATAGGTTAAATAGTTTATCTCTTTCCCTTTTCTTCCATAAACTCCTAACAGGAAATTACCCCAGAAATAGCTCACATTACCATCGAATGTCCACAATTTATCGAATCTCTGTGTCTCGTATAAGATAGCGTTCATCTTATAATAAATCGAAAGAGAAATCTGATTCTTTAGTAGAGTTGAAAGAGAAATTCCTTTTGTAGATTTCAGTTCTGTATTACTCTCATAGGAATTAGATTTTTCAAATGAGAGTCCTGGAGAAATGTTTGTAATCCCGTATCTATTTGGCCAGAACTTGAGATTTGCATTGAATCCTCCCTCCCTGCGACTATTGTACTGAAAAAATCCGTTGTCTGCCCTGAAAGTAGGGGAATAATTACGGTACCAGATCTCAGAATCAAAGTATCGTGCATTACTCGTTAGCCAGGTTCCAAATGCATTTCCAGAAAACTTTTCTCCATCAAATGCAGATGTATACTTATCAAACATAATCCAGGGAATGTCACTGAATATAGATGTGTCATTTGGTTCATGGGTGAATGAAAATGCGCCCTGCCATGCAAAAGTGTATTTTTCCCAGAATCTTAGCTCTCCGTCACTGCTGAGAACCCGGTTATAAGCTTCTCTGCTTTCGCGGTCAGTAGTAGTAATCCCAATATAAGAATTTTCCCAGAATTTATGTTTTATACGTAGAATATTTGAGAGTGACTTCTCCTTTGTTTGAACAGGAGAGCTCATATCTTGAAAAGGGATAACCCATAAAGTTTGGTCATCTCTTGAAAGGATATACCCGACTTCATTATTGGATAACTCTCCGGTGAACTTGAGAACAGCCACTGGGTCATTTATCGTTCTTGTATACACAACTGGTAAATGAGTTTTGAAAACATCCTTTTTTTCCATAAAGAGAGGTCTTTTTTCGGGATAATAGAAAGAAAAAGGGGTATTTATCTCAACTTGTGGGGCATCTGCTTCAATCTGAGAAAAGTCAGGTTTTATTGCATAATCAACAATAATATTAGAACTCAACCAATATTTTCCAGAGAGCCCTGCACGCCAATCAAAACTCCTTTCTCCTTCTTCTTTTTTTCCTGCACTTATTATGTAGGGTAAGAAATCTATTGAGTGTTTTACAGAAAGGGGAACGTCTATATAAAGGTGACCCATTTTTTCAAATGTGTTAGGTTCACCTTTTTTATGAGGTATCCATGATGAGTACTCGTCCTTCTCACCGTGTGAGAAAACCCTTGCAAACTCTATCCTAAAATCCTGAGTTTGCGTTTCTTTAAATCTTAAACTTCTGAATGGGATTGCGATTTCTACTGTCCAACGGTCTTTGAGTATTCGGCCTTGAGACCTAAAATCAAGGTCAAAGGTAATATCGGCTTGTTTTGGGTTAGGGCATAAGAAGTCCATTTGTGTGCCAGCTGGATTTACAAATAAGTCATAAACTCGTGTTGGGGGATTATCCGTTGCGATTCGTATCTCTATCCAGTCACCCTGAGTGAACCTATCTCTCTCTGTCCTTGTGAAGCGGAGTTTCGAAGGTTCGTTGTCATAACAGATAAATCCAATATAAAGGTTTGTTTTATCCATCCACACAAGCACATTTGTTTCATAGAAAGGTTTTTCTCCTTCTTTTGGCTCTACCTGTATAAAGCTATCTGCACTAGCTGCCTTTTGCCAATATTCCTCATTCAGATAACCATCTATCTTGATTTTAGGCTTCTCAATAATAGGCACATGAATTGTGTATTCCTTGCTTGCGCAAATAGAATAAAAGAAGATTGAAATGAAAATGACCATTATGTTAAGTCTTTGAACTAAACTGTTCTTCATAAAGCCTCCTATATAATGAGGAGATTTGGTAAAGATACTCGTGTTTTCCTTCCCCGATTATCTTACCATTATCAATCAGAACTATTCTATCTGCGTGCAGCACGGAGAAAAGCCGGTGAGCTATGATGAGCGTTGTTCTCCCTTTCATAAGTCGTTCCATAGCTTCTCTGATGAGTTTTTCAGAGGTCGAATCTATTTCAGACATTGCCTCATCCATAATCACAACTTGAGGATCCTTAAGTATTACCCTAGCTATTGCGATTCTTTGCTTTTCGCCTCCAGAAAGCTTAACACCTCTTTCTCCTACTTTCGTTTCATAACCCTTTGGCAACTTAATAATAAAACTATGAGCGTTAGCCGCTTTTACGGCTCTCTCTATTTCCTCTTTAGTTGCATCTATTTTCCCATATCTGATGTTTTCCTCAACTGTCTCATCAAAGAGGAAGGTATCTTGTGAGACTATTCCAATTGCCTTTCGTAATTCATCAAGATTTATTTCCTTAATATTTATTTTATTTACAAGAATCTTGCCCGCTTCTATTTCGTAAAATCGTGGAAGTAGACTGAGTAGTGTCGTTTTTCCTCCACCCGAAGTACCCACAATAGCTATTTTTTCTCCAGCATTTATTTTCAAGGAAACTCCTTTAAGAACAGGATGAGAGTAGTTGTAGGAGAAGGTAACATTCTGATATTCTACCTTTTTCAATTTTTTGGGAAAACTTAAGTTGCCAGAAAAAGACATCTTTTCAGAAGGGGTATCCATAATTTCAAAAACACGTTTCAGTGATGCAAGGGAAGTCTGAATTTGCGTGTTTAGAGATGCTATGGTTTTAGCTGGTCCATAAAGGTAGCCAAGAAAGGCATTAAAGGCAACAAATGTGCCGAGAGTTAAATTGCCCCTCATTATTTCCTGTCCACCATACCATAATAGTATTAAGGGAGCAAGTCCTCCCATAAAAGATATAATAACCTGTGCCAGTGAGCTTAGTTTCGTATACTGTATACTAACAATGTAGGCTTTCCTTAACTGATTAAGTAGTGTTGTCGTTCTTCTTTTTTCTATGCAGAACGCCTTTGTAAGTGAAATACCAGAAAGGCTTTCACCAAGTGTATCGTAAACATTTCCTATGTTTTCCTGCATCTCATATGATTTTTTTCTAACCCTACTTGAAAAAAAATACGTTGCGTATATAAAAAAGGGTAATATAGCAATTGATATAAGAGCTAACTTCCAATGGAGAAAAAAGATAATTCCCATTCCCACAAAAAATGTCAAAAGGTTCTGAATAACGCTAATCATAGCCTCTGCTAACAAGCCATGTAGATTGCTAGAATCATTTGCAATACGAGACAAGAGATATCCTGTTTTTGTATTATTGTGAAAGGTAAGAGTAAGACGTTGTATATGCTGAAATAGCTTCATTTGGACTTTTATTATTACGTTCTCACGAAATATGGCTAAACATATAGAACTTAAAAAACCTGAGGTTGTCCTGATTAGCATAAATAAGACCAATCCAATGATTACCCAATTTAACAACTGAAAGTTCTTTTCTGGAAAAATTTGGTCTATAACATAACGAGTAAGCAAAGGCATAGGAAGTTGGAGTATTACGTTTAACATAATAAGAAAACCACCAGCAAGAGCCCATTTTCTCCACGGTTTAAGGTAGGATAAGAATCTATGTATTAGTTTTAACTTCACTTTTGGAATAATCATTTTTCAATATAATTATCTATTATTTATTTCCATGCAAACCTGCCACGGTTTTAATTCTCTGTTTGCAAAGGAATTTAAACCATTGTCAAACTTCAAAAAAAATAGCATAAAATTTTTGTTTTTACAAGAAAAAATTTCAATAGCTCAATAATCATATGACCTATTTTACTCTACAGTTTCGGTATAACAATACTCTGTTCTATTAGTTTTTGCTTCTGTAAACCAGTTACTCTTTAAATCCGTGATGCAATATCTATCCTTTGGTATGCAGAGAAACAGAAAAAAACTATACCCATACCCAAAGCTGTATTGTTCGGGTACAATAACTAACTATGATTTCTACATTTTTTTCTCTAGTAAAATCTTTGCCTCCTTTTTAGCAGGATAGATTAGCCCTAATTCAAATATACATCTATGTGAAAATCATCTTTTTGACGAAGTCAAAGGCATGGGAATTCTGTTCTGAAATTTTACTATAAGTGACGAGAGCTTCATGTAGATTTTTCCGTTCTATTAAACAATTCCGTTTTTTTCTATCAAGGTTTAATTCGTTTCCCTTTCTAGCAGAAGCAAAACAGAGTTTGCAGAGCCTAACAGCCCAGCATTGTATACAGTCAGGAGTTGAGACCTCTTTATAGTGGTTAATTGTATTAAGCATTTTCCTTTCTTCCAAACCTGATGCAACATTCCCAAGATAGAATGCATTACCCACCCTTTCACAGGGATAAAACTTACCCTCTGCGGTAACAAAAAGCCTTTGTACCCCAGGGACACATATTCCATTTGGGGGAGCTTCTTCCCCTAAAGGCTGAAGTTTGCGTTTATGGATTCTAATTAGTGGTCGCTCAAAAAAACCTTTTTCAAGACCGGAAGGTTCGGTACCATTTACTCTTGAAGTGATATAATTAGTTTTCAATTCTTCTATATCTTGTAATAAGTCATCATTTGAATCTTGTCGAAACTTCTCAAAAAACTGAGTATCAAAAGAATCTACGAATGTAGGTGCAATTGGATGTTCCGCAAACATTTCAGTATTAAAAAAAGCGTTTACTTTCAACAGTTCGTATGGTGGAGCAAGCGTCACCGCAAACGCAACATATGTCTTATAATAATCCTTATCCAACTTTCTTAATCTCTTGATATTTTGTACAATAATATTGAATGAGCCGGTACCATCTGGGAAAACTCTATATCTATCATTAAGTAGTTGGGGACCATCCAGGCTTATCTGTAAAAGGATTTTATTCTTTATAATAAAGATTAGCTTCTCATTGGTTAAAAGAGTACCATTAGTGTCTATATGAAAGTTAACCTTCCTATGTTTCGTTCTATTCTTAATAAATTCGATGGCTTCTTTTATTTTATTCCAAGTAGTTAGTGGTTCACCTCCATAAAATGAGATATCGACATGCTTTGACTCTTTAGAATGATTAAGAAAATAAGATATCGTTTTTAACATCATTGTGTTACCCATTGTACTATTTGAGTGTGTTCTTTCATAGGGATAAAGTCCTGAATAAACACAGTATTTACATCTTAAGTTGCACCTTTCCGAAATATTTAGAATCAATTGTTTAAGTTTACTATCTATCAATTTTTGTAAACATTCTTTACGGGCTGAAGGGAATAACTTTGAAGGATGATTTTGGGAAAAATATCCTTTTTTTTGATATATTTTTATTGTGGAAAGAGCCTTCTTTGTTTCATTTTTGGAGTAAATGTCTTTCCATTTCTCAGCAATGTTTTCTTGTGGTAAAATCCCTGCTTCATCTACAATATCATAAATTATTCTGTCAACTTTCAATATTTGATTGGTATTAACATCATATATATAATATGCGTTTTTTGTCTCAAACTTGTGAATGAAGGGTTGCATCTTCATTTCTCCTTTTGTACTACTTCATTTGTAATTAATATTCTCATGTTTGCGAATCAATTAATAATCTCTATTCATGAACGAAAAATTCCTTTTGATATTTTGTGGAGCAATTTTAAAATCGAATAACACTAGTTAAATCTTTCTTTCTAAATTATTATATCTTCAATAATGGGAAAGTACAATTTTAACTGAAGATAAAAAACATAATCAATATCATAGATTCGTCCATAGGGAGGATAATGCACGTTCCCTATGGACGATTTTCTCATACTTTATAGTGGGGTTGGGGATACCGCGGCATTTGCGCCGGCTCCACCAGCTGCAATTCCACCCGCTACTCCTGCCGCCATACTAGATCTTTGCCATGATGAACCTTCACAGGTACAAGTACAAGCACACCCACAAGAACATGAACCAGGTTCGAAAGGTAATAAATTACCTCCCCACTGCATCTCTGTAATCATAGTTTCACCTCCTTTCTCATTAATAATGAGAACTACACCAGCGCCTTTTGCACGCTTATGATACAATTATAATCATCCGTATTATATGAGCCATTGTTTGGAGACCAGATAACATCAAATCCATCCTTGCTTGTATATTTTTCACCTTGAGTAATATTATCCTTTTCAATTTCTCCATTCAATGCCATTACGGAAATGCCCGGTGATTCCTCTTTGTCTATTATAACTACTTTCTTGCCCTTGGCTATAAAATGCCTTGTTTTTACCAGGGCACTGGATGAGCGTCCTATTTCCCTTGAACTTTGTCCATTGACATAGTACTCCGTGATTATTCTTCCTTCTTCTGTAAAATAGATTCTGACCACAGTTATTCCTCCTTATTAAGGTTTACATTACAAATTAACCAAGCAAGAAGTGTGCCAGATTAGCCACCTCCACCAAAAAAAAATAACCACAGAGACGCAGAGTTTGCAGAGAAAGACAATATCGTGATTTCCCATAGTACCCCCCCAAACAAAGACATTAACCACAGAGACGCAGAGTTCGCAGAGAAAGGCAATATCGTGATTCCCTATAGTACCCCCCCAAAACAAAGACATTAACCACAGAGACGCAGAGTTTGCAGAGAAAGACAATATCGTGATTTCCCATAGTACCCCCCCAAAACAAAGACATTAACCACAGAGACGCAGAGTTCGCAGAGAAAGACAATATCGTGATTCCCTA
>Ga0315537_1002059_pt1 | contig 15519 bp, 8 predicted proteins | sample SalMarSW160270MG_FD_203091 | JGI IMG/M metagenome (GOLD analysis project Ga0315537, IMG submission 203091) | Salt marsh sediment microbial communities from the Plum Island Ecosystem LTER, Massachusetts, United States - Salt Marsh Sediment SW1602-70 ... | reverse complement strand
CTCTGAAGCCGGTAATCACCTCGTCGAAGATCAGCACGATGTTGTTCTTTTTTGTCAGTTCCCGCATCGCTTCCAGGTACCCCTCGTTGGGGGGAATACAGCCGCTGTTGCACATATAAGGTTCGGTGATCACAGCCGCGATCTGATCCTTGTGCTCGCGGATCGTCTGCGCCAGTATCTCGACGTTGTTCCATGGAATTGTCAGAAGATCGTCCCCGGCGTGTGCCGCCATACCACCGGAAGCGGGGACCTTGTTGGGCTTATCCGGCGGTCCCAACCGCTCCGCGGTCACTCCACTGAGACTGAAGCAGGTGTTGTCCAACCACCCGTGGTAACAACCTTCGAATTTAAGCAGCAGGTTTTTTCCCGTATACGCGCGGGCCAGCCGGATGTTCATCTGGTTCGCTTCGGTCCCGGAGTTCACAAACGACAAGCGTTCGAAGCAGGGTACATGTTTAATAAGCTTCTCCGCTACCTGCAGCTGCAGCTCGAAGGGCTGCGCATAAAAGGAACCCTTTCTCATTTCCGTGCTTACGAAGTCGAGAATTTCCGGGTTTGCATTCCCAAGAATTGTCGCCCCCAGGGCCGCCAGATAGTCGATATACTCGTTGCCGTCCGCATCGTAGAGTCTCGATCCTTCGGCCCGCTCAATGAACAGCGGAAACGGATGGTAACCTTCAAAGGTCGATCGAGATTTGCTGGATACTCCGCCGGCAACTAGACTGCAAGCCCGGTCAAACAACCGTTTCGATTTTTCAACAGTATACTTCGCCATAACTGCTCCCCTTTTCTCAATTTATCTCAAGATCAGAAGAAACTTCTCTCAAATGCCGAGATAATATCCGAAAGAGCCTTGCCTGTCAATCGGAAACAGAAAATTGTCAATCTAGAACGATATCTTGACATACTTCAAGATTTGAGCTAATATATTTCAAATCCTGTGATTTATTTTATCGAAAACTGAGATAAGAGATGAAACCGATCTCCGACCACGAGACGATGAAGCGCAACAATCAGCTGGCGATTCTAAGGACGATTCGGGCGTTGGGACCGGTCTCGAGAGTGCGGCTTCAGAAAGAGACAAACCTCAGCTGGGGAACCATCACCTCATCGATCAAGGAACTGCTCGAGAAAAGGGTGGTGAATGAAATCGGGGCTGTAAACACGGGCGTGGGAAGGCGTCCGGTTGAGCTGGATATGAACACGGCCGAGCATTTCGTGGTAGGGGTGCGTCTGGGCAGCTCCTATATTCGATCGATAATCCTCGATATCAAGGGAAATACCGCGGCGGAGTACAAGGAGTTCGTCGATGCCCGTGGGAGCAAGGAGAGGATTCTGGAGCAACTGTTCGAGAGCGTCGACACGATCCTCGGCAACGCCGGGATCAACCTGGAAAACGTCGCGGGTATAGGAGTTGCCGCACCCGGAGCAATCGACGCCCACGCCGGCATCTGCTTGTATGCTCCCCACCATCCGAACTGGAAAAATGTGAACCTAAAAAAATCCTTCGAGGAAAGATTCAACAAGCCCTGTTATGTGGACCACGTAAACAACTGCACAGCCCTGGGCCAGATGCTGTTCGGCCAGGGACGGGGGATCGACAACTTCCTCTGCGTTCTCCTGGGAACCGGAATCAGTGCCGGTATCATTATAAACGGAGAGGTATATCGGGGCACGAACTGCGCGGCCGGAGAGTTTGGTCACATGTGCATCGATCCAAACGGCCCCGAGTGCGCCTGCGGCAGCAAGGGTTGTCTGGAGGGCTACGCAAGCGGACCCGCGCTTGCCAGGATCGGTAGAGCGAGGGCAGCGAAGAATCCAATCTCCAAGATAATTGCCCTGACTGGAGGCAGCCTGGAGGACATCTCGGGAGAGGCTGTTTTTCAGGCCGCCGTTGAAGGGGATCCCGATGCGTTGAAGATATTCGAGGACATGGGCTTCTACCTCGGCATAGGAATCAGCAACCTGATCAACCTGTTCAATCCGGAGAGGGTCATACTCTGCGGCCGCGTTTCCCGGGCTCATCGGTTTTTCCTCCCTGCTCTGGAGAAAACCGTAGAGGAACGAGCCTGGAACATTTCGAGAAAGGAAATCAAGGTTTCGTCGATTGAAAATACACCGGTACTGGGGGCCGCCGGAAACGTTCTTCAAGGGATCTACAACGGCGGTCTGCTGTTCGACACCTTTCAAGCGAGGGGAAGGACGGAACGAGGCAAACCTGATGTGTGAGGACAAACCGGATCGTAGATCCAGATAAAAAACTTAAGGAGGTCCACAAAGAAAAGGTGTATCTCAGTGCTCATAGTCCTGGATATGATGGCAATCTGTCTGCCAGTCTTTGCCGGTCCGGGGAAACCGGAAAAAGAGGAGTTGACCTTCCTCTACGTTCCGGGAGAGGCCGACCCCTTTTATCCGTCCATCGAGCTGGGGGCAAAGGACAAAGCCGCAGAGCTTGCGGGGGACAAACACTTTGAATAGTATACGCAGAAAGTATATCGGGAGTGATCATGAAACCAACGGTCTTTTTAACCGGTAGCTCCGGGCGAATCGGAAAACGGGTATTAAACAAACTCTTGAGTAGGGGGTACCGGGTCAAAGCTCTGATACACAAGAACAAGCCCGAAGGGCTCGCTGCCGGGGATGTCGAGTTCGTCCATGGCGATATTCTGGACCGGAATCAGATGATCGCCGCTGCGGAAGGCTCACAGATCATCTGTCACCTTGCCGCCACCTTCGATATGTTTCCCCCGATTGTCTTCGAAAAGGACAATACCTCTCTGTTCGACAACATCATCCGGGGTACCTTCAACCTGCTGGAAGCGGCAAGGAACTTGAGTGAGTTCAAGCTGTTTGTCTTTGCCAGCACCGACGCCCTGTATGCTACCGGACCGATCCGCTACGACACTCCTATTACTGAAGAAACGCCGATCCACCCGATGCCGGGCAGGTTCTACGCCTTGGCAAAAGCCGTAGGGGAGAGCCTCTGCCGAAACTACGGAAAAACCTACGAAGTACCCTGGACGGTGATCCGCATAAACTGGGCTCTGCAGGAGAACGAGCTGCTGCGCATCTTCAGATACGAGTTCTGGGAGGAGGACTTGGATCCCAAGGAGAGACGGCGCCTGGAACCGAAACTCGGCGGCGGCAAGGGCCTGCTCTGTCCCCTGTTCGCCGACAGCTCCCCCGCCGTGGATCAGATCGCCGACCCCGACGACACGGCGGAAGGATTCGCCCTGGCTATCGATCATTACGACAGAGCCAAGAACAACATCTTCAACATAGCCGCACCCGGACCTTTTCGCTACCAGGATTTCATCGAAAGGGTAGCCGCGAAACTGGGAAAGGTCTACGACAGTGCCGTGGTGCAGGGGTACGAACCCTACTCTATCAGCAACGCCAAGGCTGGCGAGCTTCTCGGATACAAACCGAAACACACCATGGAGAGCATGATCGAGAAAGCACTGAAAGGTATCAAGTGAGATGAATGATAAACCGTCGTACGGAAGCGATTCGGCACCCAAGCTGGGATTGGTGACAAACTCCATCGGGGAGTTCAACGACGCCGGAAAAGAACACAGCGAGAAGAACGTTCGGGCTTTATTCGAGGCGCTCAAAGGGGAGGGAAGGATCAGCAAGGACTCCATCTACTACGGAAAGCGCATCTTCGGCTACCACGAGGCCGGTGCCGTGGCGGAGGAGTTCGCCAAGGCCCAGGTTGACGTGATTTTGATCTTCAACTCCGCCTTTCCCAACGGATATGTTTTTCCGCTCATCGCCATGAATCCATACTTGCAGCGGATACCCCTCATAGTAGCCGCGGATGAGGAACCGAACCTGGCTATCGGCAGCTCCGAATGGGCCACGAACAGTGTTTGCGGCAACGACATGAACAACTATGTGGCCAAATACATCGGCAGATACACCCGCTTCCTCGACGGATCACCCCTATCACCGGAGTTCCGGAGAGAGCTCAAAACCCTGCTCAACGCCTACCACGCGGTCAGATGCCTTCGCCATGACTACCTGGGCCGTTTCGGGGATGCTCCAGGGGGATTTCACTCGGCAACCGGGGACCAGCTGTTGTACTTCAAGACCTTCGGTACGACGGTCAACACGGTGGATCTGCTGCGGGTGCGTGAGGTCTACGACTGCATGGAAACCGAAGGTCTCAAAGGTACACAGAGGTTCAGCGAAGCGGATATCAAAAAGACTCAGGAGGAGATGAGCCGGGGTCGACTGAATCTGCTCAGTGACCAACAGATGCTGTACAACGGAGCGCGCCTCTACCACGCCCTCAGGGCAATCATCAAGGCCGAAGGATTCACCTCGGCGGCCTTCAAATGCTGGCCGGAAATCCAAGGGGGAAGCTTCAGCATGGTCCCCTGTCTGTCCATTGCCTGGGCTCTCGCCAATCGCGACGTGACAGCCTTTGCCTGCGAATCCGACTGGCCTGGTGCCGTGCTCCAGACCATGGGAACCCTGCTTTCCGGCAAACCCGCTGCATTCCTCGATTTCGTCAACTGGCGCCCGGGCAGCAATATCCTCCAGCTCGGCCACTGCGGCATCGGCATTCCCGGAATCATGGAACCGGAAAATCCTGCCGTGCTCGATCGGGCGAAACAGGAGGGACAACCTCCTGAACAACTCAAAGCGCAGGTACTGGCCGGCGAAGTTGCGGTGACCGATGCCATCATAGAGCATGGGGTCAGCCGCGAGGCGGGGGTTAACGTCGGACCCAGCGTGATTGGCCAGTTTCAGTACGGTACCAAGACCGGCATCGACATGGTACAAACCCCTGAGGGACGGCTGAAGATGCTGGTATTCACCGGCCGGAGCTCGGCCGATACGGCAAGAAACATCCTGTACTCCGGGTCCGACCTGCAGGTAAACGACTACCAAAGGCTGTTCCAGCTCAAGCGAGACCATGGGTTCTCCCACCATCTGGCCGTTGCCGTGGGGGATATCTCCCAGGAGCTCAAAGAGCTCTGTGCCTACTACGGTATCGAGCACATCTCTCCAGACAATTAAGACAGGTGGTCTATCGTGAGCAATACTCTCACCCTGCCGGATTTTTTTGAATCTTTAACAATGCTGAGGGAAGACCGGGGACTCAAAACGACCCTCCTCGGCATCGGACCGATGTCCAAACGCATCGTCCGCGTTTCCCTGAAACTTGCGCAGCGCAGAGATTTTCCGATCCTGTTCATCGCCAGCAGAAACCAGGTTGATTTAAAAGAACTTGGCGGTGGATACGTCTGCTCTTGGGAGCAGGGTTCTTTCGTAGAGACGATAAGGGAGTTGGCCGAAGAGGTCCGGTTTTCCGGACTCTGCTACATCTGCCGGGACCATGGAGGTCCCTGGCAGCGGGACACTGAGCGCGAGGCTAAGCTGTCCCCGGAGATAGCTATGGAGATAGCCAAACGCTCCTACATCGAGGACCTTCTGCGAGGGTTTGATCTCCTGCACATCGACCCGACCAAGGATCCCCATACGCCGTCCGGATCTGAACTGGAGACGGTGATCCGCAGGACCGTTGAGCTGATCGAATGCATCGAAACGGAGCGAAAATCGAGATCCCTTCCGGAAATATCCTACGAAGTCGGGACCGAGGAAACCAGTGGCGGCTTGACCGAGGCGCAGGTATATGAAGGATTTATTACGCGGCTCAATTCGATCCTCACCACCAAGGGATTGCCGCTGCCCGCGTTCATCGTCGGTCAAACCGGCACCCTGGTTCGAATGACCGAAAACGTGGGTCTCTTCGATGCCGGCGCAGCCGAAGCGCTCTCGAGGGTGGCTGAGAAACATTCCACCGGATTGAAGGAGCACAACGCCGACTACCTGGATGATTCGATACTATTGCAGCATCCTCTACTCGGCATCACCGCGGCCAACGTAGCTCCCGAATTCGGAGTGGCAGAGACCGAGGCCTACCTGGAGCTGGGCCGGGTAGAAGAGGCGGGACGGGATAGGGGTGATCTCCAATCGAGCTCGCATATCTTCGACGTCATCGCCCGGATCACTATAGCCAGCGAGCGCTGGAGGAAATGGATGATGGGAGAGGCTCGAGATCTGGCTGTGGAGGAGGTTGGAAAAAACGAGCGGTTACGGATGCAGATTGCCCGTATCTCAGGCCATTACGTGTTCTCTGATCCTGAGGTCATCTACGCTCTTGAACGGTTGAGGCGGAACCTGGCCGTGCTGGGAATCGATCTGGATCGATACGTCGATTATAGGGTTGAAAACTCAATCGATCGCTATGTCACTTGCTTCAATCTCGAAAACCTGACGGCGAAAGTACTCGAGCGTTCGCAATCTACTGCTGATTGACGGAATGAAAGCGACCAGGGCCTATTCGGCTCTGGAAATTCTCGACGGTTTCGGGGCATACTGATTCAGTTCATATGAGCTCCGACGAACCTCTCTACTCGGTAATTGAATACATTCTCAATAGGGCTTCCTCGGAGGAGCTGGAGGTCATTGCCGAAGCGGTTAAGCGCCGCCAGAGCCCCGGTAAAGGACTGGGGGGAATAAATCCCCGGGGAATGGCTGAAAACGTAGCGGAAAAGGTCAAGCAGCAGCTTGGGGGGATGCTGGATGTACAGACCATCTCCCGTCAGATCGTAACGGACCTGATCCGACAGAAAGAACCGAATATCAGCGACAAAGAGCTGGAGGTGCTGCTGGACAACTGGCTGCCGGGCACTGCCCGCAGCCGCAGAGAGGCAACGCCAGCGGCCGAGCAGAGCCGGGAGCAAGCCCAGGAGCGGGTAGCCCCGGATGTGCTGATAACCATGATCAGTCAGTACGTATCGGCAAGACAGGGCACCCTCCCCCGGCAGGAGCAGGACAAGCTCCCGAAGAATTGGCAATCCCAATATTGGGAATCCTTCCCCGACAAAGTCCGTGGGCAGATCCGGGAACACCTGAGCGGCCGGCTCAGCGAAGTGGAATTCTGGAATTCCGTCATTTCCTCCCTCGATCAGTAGTTCCGCAAGAATGGACCAGTACTTCCGACGAAATACCATCGGTATATCCTCCGTAGAGTTTGTCTGGGGCCTGGGAATGCCGGTGGTGATTGAATCCACCTTCCTGCAGCTGTTTCTCCGCAACCTTGGCGCCAGCAACTTTCTCATCGGGTTGATCCCCACCCTGTTCTCCGGAGGAGCCGCTGTTTTCTCCCTTTTCGCCGGCACCCTGACCGGGCACATCGAGCGTAAACGTCCGGCGGTCATCAGCGTGCATGTCGCCGCCGCGTTGCCTATCCTTACCTTCGGGATTCTGCTGGCCGTGACCGGATTCACCTCCTCGATCCTGCTCGTGTTCTTCTGCTGCTACGCCCTGTTTTCCATCGGGGTCGGCTTCATCCTTCCCGTGTGGCAGAACTACCTGGTCAAGATCTTCATCCCGCAGCGCTCGATCTCGGCGCTGTCGGTGATGTGGATCAGCCAGAGCGTGGCCAAGATCATCAGCAGCTACCTCCTGTTGAGAATCGTGGAGCGATACTCCTTCTCCGCCGCCGGCTCCAGCATGATATTCACCGGTATAGGCTTACTTTTTTTCGGGGGCAGCTTCCTCTTTCTCATCACCCGGGAGCAGACCGGCTCCGGCACGAACCCCGAACTCACCCAAAGATCCAGCCTGTTCCACGGCTTCCGGTCGGTTCTGCGGAACCGCAATTTCCTCCTGTTTCTCAGCACGGATCTCGAGTACTTCGCTTTGATCGGGATCATCTCCTTCTATGCCAACTACGCAACAGAGCACTGCGGCATCGAGCCCTCCCTGGTCTCGGGTCTGTTCGTAGCGTTCATCTACCTCGGCGGGATCACGGCAAATGTCCTGCTCGGTTGGTTCCAGCTGCTGAGCCTGAAGAACAAGTTCTGGATTACCAAGCCCCTTGCGGCGCTGGCCGTGCCCCTGATCTGCTTTGTCTGCAAACCTTGGGCTTTTTTCCTGGCCAGCTACCTTTTTGGAGCTTCCAGGTCGACCCGAAGTCTGGTATACGCCCCGGCGGTGAAACATCTGTCGGGACGGGATGATGCCACCCACTACTTCGCCGTAGCCCCGCTGTTCACCCTGCCGTTGAGCGTGGGTCTCCCCCTGCTCGAAGGAACCGTACTGGACAGTCTGGCCTTCATGGGCGGCGGATCGTACAGGATCGTGTTCCTGGCCATGGCCCTGCTGTCCCTCGTGAGCCTGATCATCCTCTCCCGAATCGATTCCGCGGCTCTGCAGCCTGAATCACGGGTGCCTGCGCCCCGGCATGGTTCTTAACACTCGCCGGGGTTCTTGACCCCGGTCCCTGCCAAGGCATAATCTACTGGTATGTTCGCCATGGTACTGGAGAAAGCCGGTGCGCCCCTCAGAAGAACGGATCTGGCGGTTCCCGCTCCGGCCGAGGATGAGATCCTGATCAAAGTCGAAGCCTGCGGCATCTGCCGGACGGACCTGCACATTCTGGATGGGGAGCTGGATCGACCCAAGCTGCCCCTGGTGATGGGGCATCAGATCGTGGGGACCGTGGAGCAGCTGGGCAGCGGTGTGACTCGTTTTCACACATCACAGAGGGTGGGCGTACCCTGGCTGGGCAAGACCTGTCAGCACTGCTCCTACTGCACCAACGGCCAGGAGAATCTCTGCGAGCAGGCGCGCTTTACCGGCTACGACATCGACGGCGGCTTTGCCGAATACGCCGTGGCCAGCCAGCAGTTCGCTTTTCCCTTGGCCGGGGGCTACCCCGCCGTGCAGGTGGCGCCCCTGCTCTGCGCCGGACTGATCGGCTACCGCAGCCTGCGCCTGAGTGAGGATCCGCAGCGGGAGCTGAAGCGGCTCGGTCTATTCGGATTCGGCTCGGCGGCGCACATCCTGATCCAGGTGGCCCGCCATCGCGGAATGGAAGTCTACGCCTTCACCCGCCCGGGGGACGGGCAAGGCCAAGGGTTCGCTCGCAAGCTGGGCGCCGCCTGGGTCGGAGGCTCCGACCAGCGGCCTCCGGCTGCGCTGGATGCGGCCATCATCTTCGCACCTGTCGGCAGCCTGGTTCCCCAGGCGCTTCGGGCCGTACGACCGGGTGGGACGGTGGTGTGCGGTGGAATCTATATGAGCGACATTCCCGCCTTTCCCTACAGTTCCCTCTGGGAGGAGCGGATCATCCGCTCGGTGGCCAACCTGACCCGGCTGGATGGCGAGGAGTTTCTCGAGCTGGCCGCCAAAATCCCCGTGCGTACGGAAGTAACGACCTATCCTCTGGCTGAGGCGAACCGGGCGCTTCGGGCTCTTCGGGAGGGAGCGCACGAGGGCTCGATCGTCCTGGAAGTGTGAGTCCGGAAAATCAAACGGTCAGCCATTCCCTTTGATTCCAGAGAACTGCCAATCTTTCCATAGTGCAGAGAGGCAATTTGATCGAAATCGAGGATTACAAACGTAGCTCCGGCTTCCCCAGGCGTACGAGGATTCTATGCTTGACAAAGCCCCGCTCCAGCGGGATCACCCCATCCGGTAGACTCTGACCATCCATCTCCAACCACGACACGCCTCTTTCGAAACCTTCCGGATTCTCGACCTGTATCTCGTAGATCGATTCGCCGTGACGATACCGCAAACTGAAGCCTTCCCACCAACCCGGGATGACCGGATCTATCTGCATGTGATCCCCACGGATCTTCAAACCCAGGACTTCTTCAACCCAGGCCCGGTACATCCAGGCCGCTGAACCCGTGTACCATGACCAGCCACCCTGGCCTACCCTCCCTGACAATCGATACACGTCAGCCGCTATCACGTACGGCTCTACCCCGTAGCGCCAGACGGTTTCCGGATCGCGGGCGTGCTCTATCGGATTGATCAGGCGCAGTATCTTCGCAGCACGCTCGCCATCCCCTTTGCGCGCCATGGCCATGGCCAGCCACAGGGCGGCGTGAGTGTATTGCCCCCCGTTCTCGCGCACTCCCGGAGGGTACCCTTTGATATATCCGGGTGACGGCTCCATTTTGTCGAAAGGCGGCGTGAACAGCAGCACCACGCCGTCATCCTCGCGCACCAGATGTCTCCACGCTGATTCCAAAGCCCTGTCCGCGCGATTCGGGTCGGCGGCGCCGCTCAACCACGCCCAGGACTGGGGTATGGAAGCAATCCTCGCCTCCTCAGCCGCAGCGGAACCAAGTGGAGTGCCGTCGTCAAAGGTGGCCCGAAGATACCACTCGCCATCCCATGCCGTCCGTTCTATGCACCGAATAAGCTCCTCCCTTTTTTGGAGGTAGGCCCGGCTCAGATCCGGCTGATCCATCAGGTCAGACAACCCGGCCATTCCATCAAGCACCTCCACCAGGAACCAGGCCAGCCAGACGCTCTCCCCCTTTCCCCCAGCGCCTACGAGGTTCATACCGTCGTTCCAATCCCCTGTCCCCATCAATGGCAAACCATTGGGCCCGACGGTCAGTCCCTTCGTGATCGCGCGCTTGCAGTGCTCGAACAGAGTGGCACGTTCAAGGGTGACCTCAGGCACGGAGAAGACCTCGTGCTGAACGTCTTCCAGCACGGGAGCGTTCAGGAAGGGTATCTCCGTGTGCAGGATATCTGAATCGCCGGTGGTCCGGATATAATGAGCAACGGCGTAGGGAAGCCACAGCAGGTCGTCGGAAATACGCGAGCGCACACCGGCGTCGCTGGGCGGGTGCCACCAATGCTGGACATCACCTTCCTTGAACTGGCGGCTCGCCGCCAGCAGGATGTGCTGTCGCGCCATCTCGGGGTAGGTGTACAGGAAAGCCATAATGTCCTGCAATTGATCGCGGAAGCCGAATGCGCCACCGGACTGATAGAAGGCGGAACGTCCCCAGATCCGACAGCTGAGGCTTTGGTACTGAAGCCACCGATTGATCAGGAAATCCGATGCGAGCTCGGGGGTGTGTACTTCGATCGTGCCCAGCAGATCATCCCACCATGATTTCGTATTGCTCAGCGCGGTCTCGAGCGTCAGGTCTTCCCGATAGGATAGAATCCGCCGGTGGGCTTCCTCCATCGAACCGTCTTGGCCCAGCATGCAAGTGATTTCGGTCTCCTCGCCGGGGGCCAGATCAACCGTGGTCTGGAGCGCGGCGCACGGGTCGAACCCCGCCCCCGCCCGCCGTGAAAGCCCGGCTCGCTCCATCGCGGCCGGGCTGCCCATCGAACGGTTGCGGCCGAGGAAGGACGTGCGGTCTCCACTGTATGACTCCGTAGGCGGGCTGATGGCCGCGAAGGACACCCGGTCCCCATAATCAGGGTGGTAGTTATTTCGGGCGAGCAGGGCTTGGACTTCGTCATCCCAGCCGGTCACGACATGCATCTGGGAAGATTCACGGTTCTCACCCAGTGTCCATTCCACATAATATGTGACCGACAGCGTGCGATGCCTGGAGGAGTCGTTCCTCAACCGCAGCCTTTGCAGCTTGATCGGTTCTCCCCCCCTTTCATCTACGGGAACGAAGACCGTCAGCTCCTGCTCTATCTCATGACTGTTGTGCTCGAATACCGTGTACCCCGCCCCGTGTCTGGTACGATAAGGTGTCTGTTCCCGGATCGGGGACGGGGTCGGCGTCCAGAAGACACCGGTCTCCTCGTCCCGGATGTACAGCGCCTCTGACGGTGGATCCACCACTGGATCGTTCGACCATTGGGTCAGGCGATTGCGTTGGCTGTTGCCATACCAGGTAAAGCCGGACCCTGTTTCGCTGATCAGCGTTCCGAAGGTCGGGTTGGCGATGACGTTCACCCAGGGCGCAGGCGTGTTCGTGTCGGGACCGAGATAGATCACGTATTCATGTCCATCCGGGGTAAAACCGCCCAGGCTGTTGAAGTAGGGCAACTCCATGAAAGGCAGCGAAGCCGAAGGCTCCTGGCGGGGAGCATATTTCTTTGGGAAGGTTTCAGGAAACTCGGGTGACACCACAGAGACGCCCTGGAGTAGGGTACCGCGTGCCGCCACCAGCACTATACTCGCCGCGGCCTTGAACAGCCTCAGATCTTCCTCCGGGACAAGATCCGCGCTGCGCAAGTAAACTCCGCCAAGTCGATCGACCCCTGTATACATCGAGTGGGTCTGGACCAGGCGCTCGAGTCTTTCGCCAAGCGGGCGTTCATAGCCGCTCGCTTCCTCGTTGAGGATCACCAAATCGGCCGTCAACCCGTGCCTTCGCCAATAAGTATGCGCCTGGAGCATTTGACGGACCAGGGTGATGTCCCTCTCCTCGCCGATGGTGATCAGGGCTATCGGAACGTCGCCGGAAATTCCGTAGGGCCATAACCCGGTTTGGCCCTTCCGGTTCTCTTCGATGCGGTCGCCGGGTGGGCGCAAGAGAGGATTGGGAAACAGCAGGTGGCTTGCCAGGTGCTGAAAGCGTCGAGCTTCGTCGGGCTGGACATGAAGCAAGCGCAGCTCAAGCTGGGCGGAAGCCCAAGCGAAATCCATTGCCCGATCGATCGCATGGGGATCGCCGTATTTACTCATCACCTCCAGAACCTGCAGGCGTGTTTCGCCGGCTGCGAGGACCATCGAAACCTGGATGCGCTGGCCAGGACCAAGAGTCACACTCCGGCGCAGGCTGAGGATCGGGTCTAGGACAAAACCCTCGCTGCTGCTGAGCTCTTGAAAGACCCCCATCGGATTCCTGAGGGTATGTCCGCGTCCGATAAAACGGCGCCTGTCGGTTTCGAACCGGAAGTCTTCATCCTCACTCCGTTCTGCCGTAAAGCGGTGCGCGACGTAGATTGGCTGGTCGTTTTGATTACGGGGTCTGCGGTATGCAAGGAGTGTTTCTTGTTCAGGCAAGGCTTCGGTTTGAATGAACAGTTTGTTGAAGGCCGGGTGTTGCCGGTCGGCATTGTGAGATGTCATCGAGAGCTCAACGTAGCTGGTGAGATCGAGGCGCCGGGTTCGAATTGACCGATTGGTCAGAACAATCCGCCGGATCTCGACGTCATCTTCAGGCGAAACGATAACCTCGGTTTCGGCTTGAATACCGTGGTCGGTGCGTCGGAACACAGCCCGGCCAAGAGCAAAATGGGCGGTATATGCCTTGACCTTTCCGTCGGTTGGGTGGTAGGTGTTGGACCACAGTCGATCCGAATCATGCTCATGGATGTAGCAAAATGTTCCCCACGGATCCCGAGTCAGATCCGAACTCCAGCGTGTGATTTCACGGTCGCCCCAATGGCTGTATCCGCCGCCCGCGTTCGTGACCATCACACTGTAACGACCGTTGCTGAGTATCTGGGTCTTGGGTGTGCTGGTATGGGGCGTGTCGAACTTGCTCACCGACGGAGCAATTTCACCGATGCTCATCTGCGAAGGAGTTCTTTCGTGCGTGGAGATCAGGTGCAGCGGAGGAAGAACCGGGACGCGTTCGTGGAGCAACGGTTCAACCGCGATCACCCGAGCGTCGGCGTGGAATAACCGCTGGATAATGTTGCCACGGAGAAAGTTGGCGAGTGAGAGCAAACCCATGCCCTGGTGATGGGCCATATACGACTGCACCAACAGCCCGCGCTCGCCTTTAATACTTGGTTGACGGCTGAAGTCCATCGATTCGTAGTAGCCGTACTCGCCCAGAAGTCCAAGACGGACCAATCGGCGTAGATTCCTTATCGCCTCTCGCGGGGCCACGCTCACCGCCAGAAGAGCGGCATAGGGCGCCACGACGAGTTCTTCCTCCAAACCGCGCTTCAAACCCAGACCCGGTACTCCGAACGCTTTGTACTGATACGTCTGGTTGAGGTCCAGATCCCCAAAAGCGGACTCCGAGAAACCCCACGGCACACGGCGCGTGCGGCCATAAGCAATTTGGGTCGCCACTGCTTCCCTCTCCGCTTTCTCGAGCAGCGAGTTTCCATATGAGCGCTGAAAGATCAGCGGCATCAGGTATTCGAACATGGTCCCGGTCCAGCTGAGGAGCACCCGGTTCCGGCCAATCGCTCTGTAGGGCCGGCTCATGGAAAACCAGTGTTCGATGGGTACGTCCCCGCGGGCGATAGCAACGAGACTCCCGAGCCTCGCCTCGCTCGCCAAAAGATCATAGTAGGCCCTGTCCACGCGGCCTTCGGAAACATTGAAACCAATTGAGAACAACCGTCGTTCCGGGTCATACAAGAAGCGCAGGTCGGCCGATTCGGACAGCTCCCGTACGTTCCCGACGAGCAGCTTTTCCAAGCCCAGCACTTCGCCGGCCAGCCATTTCGACTTTTCGAACATCCGTATCAGGCGATTACGCCATTCCAACAGGGAACCCGATGCTGAATGAGCCTCCCCACGCATCGCCTGGAGCGCCTCAATGAAATGGACATGCCCATTGGCGAGGTCGAAAAGTGAAGGCGCATGGCGAAGATCATGGCGGAAAGAAACCAGGGCATCCTGGCCAAGCCCGGCAACCTCCTCTTCCGTCTTCTCATTGAGGACGTCGACCCAGGCGAGGTACCGTTCGGCTATATCCAACCCGGCAGATGCCTGCACCTCCACCTGCAGAGCCCAATAGACCACCTCAGCAGCGGCGCCGGCAGACTCACGCACCTCATTCGCCAGTGATGATGCGATGCCCTTCGTCCGCCGCAGCAGATGAAGGGAATCGGCAATATACTCCGGCGGAGATTCCCACGCGTGCAGCAGTTCATCGAGGGCCTGAGCATCAAAACCTGCGAAGCCTTCCCGTTCGACAACCAGTTTCAGAATTTTCCCGGCATCGCGCAGGCCCTCAAAAACCTTCGCATCCAGGACAGGCCTCTCGATCAGCGTTTCGAGTCCCTGCTCCAGGGTCCATAAGGCACAAAGCAGATTCCCGCTGTCGACGGTTGACACGTAGCGGGGTTCAAGCGGGGTCAGGGTGTTGATGTCGTACCAATTCAACAGATGACCCTCATAGCGCTCGAGCTTGACGATTGTCTCCATAGTATGCGACAGCTTCTCGATGACCTGATCTACCGTCAGGTACCCGAACTCTTGTGCGGCTATCGCACTGAGCATCCAAAGACCGATATTCGTCGGACTGGTACGCATCGCCAGCCGGTTCTGATGAAAAACCTGGTAGTTGTCGGGCGGAAGCCAGGAGGTCTCTTCGGTAACAAAGTCTGAGAAGTAGCGCCAGGTTCTTCGCGCGACATTCCTCAAAAGATCCATATCCTCTGAAGGAAGCGGAAATCGATTCCGGTTTGTGTTCAAGCGAAGACTCAAGAGCCATCCGAGCAAAGGGGATACAAACCACATTACGAGCCAGGGACCGGCCATCACCAGGTTGGACGGCATCCAGTGATGAACCATCCAGCCCACGATTCCGCTGAAGACGCTGACAAACCCCATGGATACAACGAATAGCGGCAGCTTGCCCGAAGCGCTCCCGCGGCCCCTCTTGTCTGAAGCCCATTCGAGCAAGCCATGATGTGAGACGAGGCGGCGATACAACACGCGGGCAATCGCGTCCAGAGCCAGGCCTGCCTGGTGCGGAAGCAGTGCGGCCTCGACAACCGACCTCAGCAGATCATGCGTCAACTTCG
>Ga0315537_1002058_pt1 | contig 15532 bp, 15 predicted proteins | sample SalMarSW160270MG_FD_203091 | JGI IMG/M metagenome (GOLD analysis project Ga0315537, IMG submission 203091) | Salt marsh sediment microbial communities from the Plum Island Ecosystem LTER, Massachusetts, United States - Salt Marsh Sediment SW1602-70 ... | reverse complement strand
ACGATATTTGGCAGAGCACGCAAAAATGTTAGGTCATTATAGATATTTCTTAGTTTATTCCTGTATTTTCTTTTTTCAGAATTAGATGCTTTCTCTAGATTAATCTTATTTAATTCTGGATAGACTATTTTTGTTAATTCCTCTGGGGTTTTTGGTGTTTTCAGGTTTTCTAGGATTAGTGCATTTCTCTTTATTTTTACATCATAAATTTCTTTCATGGTCTTTGGCACCATATTAGACCAACAACATTTCGCAGATATAAAACTGTGCGAAATGTCATATTAAGATTTCTGCAAATAATGATAATAATGGAAAAAGAAACATAAGGGTAATAATTTCATTGAAAGTTAATATTTCAGGTTCTGTTGCAAGTATAGCAAATATTCCAGGACCATTAATAATTGGCTTAATTTACTCTATTGCTGGTTCATTTGTTCCCTTTTTAATTAGTGCAGTTATGTTAGCCACAGCTTTTCTAATAGGTTGTAGAGTTTACAGTGCATGCAAGTTCCTCAAGTAGACTATATTTCATTTGAAAGACCCTGGTAATTCTTTGAGAGTTTTTTGTAACCAAAATTGAATTATAGCATCTGCACCTTACATTACTTTATGGTAAAAGAAGCAAAATATCACATAATAAAAAAATTGGATAACGTAGAAATTAGACTTTATGCAAACTTGATTTTAGCTGAAGTTGCCGGTTACGGGGATGGGGGATTTAACATTCTGTTCAACTATATTTCAGGCAATAACACCACACAAACCAATTTAGAAATGACTTCACCGGTAATATCACAAAACATCGAAATGACCGCACCGGTTCTATCAGAAAAAGACGCGATCGCATTCGTGATGCCTGAAGAATACACCCTAGAAAACACGCCAAAACCTAATGATGAACGAGTTAAAATCCAACAAATCCCAGAAAGATATGTCGCCGCATTAAGATTTACCGGTCGTTGGACAACCTCAAATTTCACAAAAAAATCAAAACAACTATTGAAAGAACTACAAATATCAAACATAAAAACAAAAGGAAACATTTTCACCATGCGTTACAGTGGACCTTTTACACCATGGTTCCTGCGAAGAAACGAAGTAGCAACAGAAATAGATTTCAAATAGAAACTTTACAATCCACGCACTTTAAAATTAATAATCCACAATTATTTCCAGTAATCTTTTCCATCACAGTAGCTTGTCATTAAATCAATATCAACCAGTTCTTTTGGATACGGCTCAAAAAAGGATTGACTCAACAAATAATCATCTTTGAACCTTAAAAGCCATGAATTGAAAATTCCCGTAAGTACACTTAAAGGAATAACACCTGCTTTATAATCATCCAATGATTTCAAGAAAAATTCTTTCTCTTCACCAGAAAGACTCTTAGAAAAATAACCCATACTATTCATTAAAACATTAATTTGAGAACCACATCTAGGAGTACGTTTTAAAGCCAGAAAAAGATGTTTTTCGTAATCCGCAATCAAGTCGACTATACTGTATTGATCTCTTTTCGCAACTATTCTTCCAAGAATCCTCATTTCTTTTTCATTAAATGCTTTAAGTAATAACTTATTTTTTGAATGAAACTTTAAAATTTCTTTGCTTGATTTTGACTTTTTGATTTCTCTAAAATTGGCTAAGGTGTAAAGTTTTGTAAGGAAATTGTTCTTTATGTTTGGATTTCTTAGTCTTCCTTCCTCTTCTATTGCTAAATGAGAAAATCTTTCTAAAATAGCCATTCCGAAAAATCCTGGCCCTTTCCCCTTTATTGCATCGCCTGGATTTGGACCAGAATATCTTCTCGCATCCTTTAATGCACTCTTTGGTGATCGCCCTTTTAATATGAAGCCATCCACCTCAGGTAAAGATTCTAAAAAGGAATTTACAAATGCCTCCATCTTTTCAGTGAAATCTAACCCCGTTTTCGGCTGAATAAGCCTCATTTTATCTTCTTTCATAACTATTCGTAATGCTTCTCTTGGTGTTCCTAAGCCTATCTCAACTTCAGGACAAATAGGAATTAAGTTGACATGTGGTATTAGCTGTTTAACAAAATCACTAGCAATCTTCAACCCATTATATCTACATGGGTAAATTTCAATGCATTTACTAAGAACAACTGTCGGAGTAACAAAATTTCTCATAATAAAATCAAATTATAGTATTTTGTTTTTGTTTTTAACACTTTTCTCCACGTATTTTTGTTACAGAGAAAAGTTAATTATTCTGAAAGACCATATTATTTTTGGGGGACGGATTTTTTAGGGGAGGTGAAGTATTTTGAAGTGTGGACTTTGTGGGAAAGAAGTCGATAAACAGCCTATGATAACATCTGAGGGCAAATGTTCAGTCTGTGGTGCAAAACTCAAACCTGCATAAAGCAATTAATCAAAAAGAATAGATTTTGAGTGAATTTTTTCACTCACAATCTTTGTTTTAAAAAAAAAGAAGGGGAAATTTTTGGGATTTATTAGAACGGTGCGAAGATTCCTATGAATACTAGCCAAGCTAAGATTGATTTTGCTACAAAGCTTAGAATTATATAGAATCGCTCTCCGTACAGGTAGTCTTTCCAACGGCTAACGCCTTTGTATTGTAGGATCATGTTGAGGGCAAAGATGTTGAAGACTATGAAGTATATGAATAGAATCATGTAAACAAAGGTTGGTATATCGGCGTTTATTGATAAAAGCGATCCAATGAAGTATGCGTAGAGGACCACCCATGGGATCCCACCAGAAATTGTTCCAAGTATGAAGGGAGACCAGTTTGTTTTTTCGGTTTTTTGGTTTATCAGTTCCATCAAGTATCCGAACATTATCATCATTGCGTTTAATACAAAGATCATTACCAAAGACCAGAAATCCCATACTCCCAAAAAGAGGGCGATTAACACGATCATTATTGAGCTAGAGAATGCATATTCATACCATCGGTATGGATTCATTCCTTTCTTCAAGTTCTCATTGTATTTATTATTCTTAATGAATGCAATGATAAAATGAGCTAATGCTGAAAGTAATGGAAAGGATGCTACAATAACTCCAAGATACCCAATTGTAACCAAGACTTGTGGGTCAGGAGTGACATCTATTCGAAATGGTGGACCTTGAATTATTGTAAATTTTGTGTAGAAAGTATAAAGACTACGTTCCCACTCGAGTTGAGTTCCTAGGACAAGCATTAATATTCCTTGGATTAGATGTAGCACAAAAGCAACTGCATTGAAGCGTTTCAGATATTTGAAGGAAATCGGCGATTTTGCAATAATTTCTTGTCTTTCTTTAAAATTCATGAAATACTATTTTATCTTCATAGCTTTATATGATTTTAGTTAGACTTTCGATGGCAAGTCGTCTATAATTTTATATTCGAAAAGCTAGAAATGGTGTTTCTGGGGAACTTGAGTTTGTCTGAGAAAAGGTCAATTTTTTGGTACGAATTAGTAGGCATGATTTTTATAATTATTCTCGGAAGTATGCTCCATTTTACTTTTGAATTGTCTGGAAATCAACCAATTGTTGGTGTGTTTTCTGCCGTAAATGAAAGTGTATGGGAACATCTGAAAATTGCGTTTTGGCCAGCTCTATTGTATTTAATTTTTGAATATCGCTACCTATACAAGAAATCAAATAATTTCTTTTTGGCCAAGACTCTAGGAATTTATTCCATAATGATAATCATCCCAGTAATATTCTATTCCTATACAATGTTTTTCGAAGAAAATCTCATTATAGATATTGGTAGCTTCATTTTAGCAATAATCATAGGACAACTCATTAGTTATAAGCTGTTGACTTTCAAAAAACTCTCTAAGAGTCTAGAACTGATTTCTCTTGTTGCTCTTGTAATCTTAGCTCTTGCCTTTGTAGTTTTCACTTTTTATCCACCACAGGTCCAATTATTTCAAGACCCAAACACAGGAGATTATGGAATATTCAACCATTTGCATTGACTTCTACAAATTGATGATTCATAAATTTTGAATGTCTTCTTTCACATTTTGGGCAACGGTTAACAAGCTCGGCAACATTTTTTTCTTTATCAATGGTTCCAACTTTTTCTACAAGTTTCCATTTCTCATCAACTTCAGAGTAGTGATTATAGCTTCTTCTTTTCATCTCTTCAACCAGTTCTTCATGACGATTATACAAATTGTGGACTTCCAGCAAACCTTTTTCTAAATATCCTTTGACTGATTTTTTTTGATCAAGTGTTCCAATAAACATATGAATTTCTACATGTTCCCCAAGAAGATGCTGTCTACACATAATTCTTGGATTTACCATCCACATTCTCATAAATTAGCCAAAGTAAACCTAGAAGTTTAAAGCTATCCACTCTAGACAAAAAATACTCAGGACGCTGGGTTGTTAGGTTGAATTCAATTCTTCTAGAAGTTTTTTCCATAGGATTTTATAACCAAGTTTAACGTCTTATTAATCGGAGAAAGTAGAAATCGGAAGTTAGATTTCGTATTGCGGGAGATATGTCCATTTCTAGCCCTTTCAAGTCCCAAATTAGTTTTGTGATATGTTTATGATGCGCGCGCATTTGGAGTGTATCCTAATGGACTTGGAATGTTTGAGGCTACTGAGTACAGAATCAAGTGCTTTAGTTTCAGATTGATTTCAAACCGCTAATATTGCACGAACCTAGGGGTGTTTAGGTAATGCATTATTATTCCTCTTCATCATCAATGGCATCATAAGCCGGTTCATCTTTGTAGCTTCCACAGTCTTCGCAGATGTCTTCACTATCTGGGTTTCTATGTCCGCAGATTTTGCATGTCCACATGTTGATCGATTCTCTTTGTTTGGTTTAGCGTAATATATAATCCGCGCACTTCAACGCTCTCAAATACCCTACACATTACATCCAAGCAAATTTTTAATTTAGATATTAGAAGTAGTCGTCCCCTATGATTTTTTTCTTTAGGACTACTACTTCTAACTTAACAACAAACATAAACAGGTAAAAGTTGTTGACCATCAGTCTACAGAGGATCGTTCATCAACTTCTAATAAGCTCCTTTATTCATGAAGTATATCCTACTCAAAAATAGGGTTTGCTGGAGTTATCCCCAATTATCAAGGTTTAATTCCAATCGAGGAAGTCTAGATCTTTTTAAGGTAAGGTCGCTGAGATAATGTTATAAATTTATAAAGTCTATTAATAACCAAGTTTCTCGGGAAATTGATGGGGATGCCAGAAGGGATAAAAATTTCAAGTTACACCCTAGACGACCTTCTAGGTCCACTGAATGAGGTGGAAGAAAAGTATGCCCCCCCAAAAATCTTTGTTTCAGGGGATATGCCAATTCCGTTACCAAGTCCAAGATGCGCAGTAATAGGTTCAAGAAAAGCATCTCCAGAAGGTCTCAAAGCATCAAGTGAAATTGTAAAGACCCTTGTCAAAAGAGGAGTTATAATTGTTAGTGGACTTGCTGAGGGAATTGACACTTCAGCGCACGAAACCGCCATTGAAGAGGGAGGAGACACAATCGCTGTTCTCGGAACATCTCTAGACCGTGTTTACCCACAAAAAAATGAGTGCCTTCAAGAGATTATAATGCGAAACTACTTAGCGATTTCCCAATTTCCAACCGGGCATCCAACTCAACCAAAGAATTTCGTTATCCGAAATCGACTAATGGCACTCATTTCCGACGCATCAATTATTGTCGAAGCTGGAGATACAAGCGGTTCTCTACATCAAGGATGGGAAGCTCTTAGACTCGGAAGACCGCTCTTCATTTGGAAGTCTATACTAGAAAATTCTTCATTGACTTGGCCAAAGAAGATGCTCCAATATGGAGCCATGGTACTCTCTGACCCAGAAGAAGTCATGGACGTTTTGCCGTCTCGTGGAAGAATTCTCAAGGTTGCTCCATAATACATGCGCCTAACTAAACTTGATTATGGAGCACTTTTAACGTATACACCACGAGGACATTCGGTTAAAATACAAGATGCTAAAGAATTTATGATCGCACTCAAGAACGAAAGATTTGTTGAAGACCCACAAAACGGGAAACTAGTCCTAATGTCAGAATGGATAGCAAAAACAATACAACGAAATATAACAACACTTCCATTTGCTTCATTTTTTCAACCCAACACCATACTAGTTCCCGCCCCAAAGAGCTCTTTAATGAGACCAGATACGTTATGGGTTTCCGAACGAATTGCATCAGCTCTAACAAAAATGGGATTCGGAAACAAGGTAATTTCATGCCTCACCCGAAACAAATCTGTCCCTAAGGCTGCATCAAGCGAAGCAAGGGATAGACCGAAAGCCATTGATCACTATAAATCAATGACAGTAACACGGATCCTCTCTAAACCAGAGGAAATTGTCCTAATCGATGACATAATAACACGCGGCGCAACTCTTCTAGGTGCAGCGAATCGATTAGCAGATGCTTTTCCAGAAACCCGCATCCGTGCCTTCGCAGCAATGCGAACAATCAGTAATCCAGACGAATTTAACAGATTATATGATCCATGCGTAGGAACTATTGAACTTCGGGAATCGGGGGATACTTTAAGGAGACCATAATCAATCTTTCTATTTTCTAAACTAACTAACATACCTCGTCTTGCAAAGCAACATATATTAAAAAACAAAAAAGGGGGATTTTGCGGGAAGTGGGTCGGGAGATATCTCCACGGTTGGTGGAGTTCATAATCTCGGGGATGATAAAAGTGACTGGGGTGTATTGCTAACATCAGTACCTATGCTTCTTTTGTGTAAATTCCTATGAAGATAGCCTTTGCATTTGAACGCTCTGCTCAATTAAACTCTCAAACTGTCTTTCTATTGCATCTTTTTCCGAGATTATATTCGGTTCCTCATTTCTTAGCGCGTGGCATGGTATTGCTGAATGGATTTGACAACTGATTTTCCCAAACAATATGCGGTAATGCCCTTGGCTGCGGCGATAGCAGCTGTCAATGTCGTGATATATGGCACTTTATATTTTATAGCCGCTTTACGTAGATAAGAATCATCATGCTCACTCAGTTTACCTGAAGGAGTATTTATCACCAGTTGTATCTCTTTATTTTTAATAGCGTCGGTGATATTAGGTCGTCCTTCATGTTCCTTGAGAATAGGTTCAGAAACGATGCCATAACTAGCCAAAAAAGCCTGTGTACCTTTAGTAGCCCTTATCTTGAAGCCCACTTTAATGAATTGTCTGGCTATATCTTCTACTAAAGAGGAACGATCACGCTCAGCGACAGTTATCAGTACAGTTCCCTTGGTCGGCAACGAGTTTACTGCCTCTTGAGCCTTCCAATAAGCCAGACCGAAGGATTCAGCGATGCCGAGCACTTCACCGGTAGATTTCATTTCTGGACCAAGTACAGGGTCGACTTCCGGAAACATATTGAAAGGAAATACAGCTTCTTTAACTCCAATGTGCGAAATTAACCGCTTTTGCAGGTTCAAATCCTTTATTTTCTTTCCCATCATCAAGCGCGTGGCTAAACTTGCCATAGGTATATTGCACACTTTGGATACCAGCGGAACGGTTCTGGAGGCACGCGGGTTTGCCTCAAGAACATAAACTATGTCATTACAGATAGCATATTGGATATTCATCACACCGGTTACTTTAAGCTCGCTAGCGATACGCCGCGTATATTCTTCAATAGTATCGATATGCTTCTTCATTATAGTAACCGATGGAATTGCACAAGCTGCATCTCCGGAATGAACACCGGCATATTCGATATGTTCCATAACTTCCGGAATGAAGACATCACTTCCATCAGATAGGGCATCGGCTTCCGCCTCGATAGCGTTCTCTAGGAAGCGGTCGATGAGGATGTGACGGCCCGGCGTGACACCGACAGCTGCCGCCACATATAATTTCAGCTCATCTTCATCGTGGATTATCTCCATGCCGCGGCCACCGAGCACGTAGGAAGGACGTAAGATAAGCGGGTAGCCGATACGTTTCGCCACCACCAATGCCTCTTTAAGATTTATGGCGGTACCCGACTCCGGCATTGGAATGCCATATTTCTGCATCATTTGACTGAAACGACCGCGGTCAGAGGCGATATCAATCGAGTTAACCGATGTACCTAGAATTTTCACACCAAATTTCTCCAGTTCAGCGGCAATATTTAGTGGTGTTTGTCCGCCAAATTGGACGATGACTCCAATAGGTTTCTCTTTTTGGTAAATACTCAAGACGTCCTCAACGGTCAGCGGCTCAAAATACAGTTTATCTGAAGTATCGTAGTCAGTAGACACCGTCTCAGGATTGCAGTTTACCATGATAGTCTCGTAACCCATATCGCGCAGAGCAAAGGCGGCGTGGACACAGCAGTAATCAAATTCGATACCCTGACCAATACGGTTAGGCCCGCCACCTAAAACCATCACCTTCGGCCGCTGGCTAACTAAGTTCTTATCCGGTGCATTATACGTAGAATAGTAATACCTAGCATTTTCTGTCCCGCTGACTGGAACAAAGTCCCATGATTCCAATAATCCTAACTCAACACGTTGTTTGCGCACCTCTGCCTCATCTACGGCGAGCAATTTGGCTAAATATTTATCAGCAAAGCCATCTTTCTTAGACTGAATAAGTAAATCACTTGGTAGTTTTCTGCCTTTATAACTAATGATTTTCTCTTCTTCGTCTACCAATTCTTTCATTTGCTGGATGAACCAAGGCTTAATAAAAGTTTTCAGATAAAGCTCCTGAATATCCGCACCTTTGCGCAGGGCTTCATACATAATAAATTGCCGTTCACTGGTAGCGTAAGTAAGCATTTTCATTAATTCTTCAAGTGGTCTTTCATTGAAGTCTTTAGCAAATCCCAGACCGAACCGTCCTATCTCAAGAGACCGGATAGCCTTCTGGAAAGCTTCTTTATAATTTTTACCGATACTCATAACCTCGCCGACAGCACGCATTTGGGTACCAAGCCGGTCCTCTGCGTCACGGAATTTCTCAAAAGCCCAACGGGCAAACTTAACCACTACGTAATCGCCAGAAGGGGTGTATTTTTCCAAGGTACCCTCTCTCCAATATGGTAACTCGTCCAGAGTCATACCGACGGCTAATTTGGCTGAGATTAGGGCAATGGGGAAGCCGGTGGCTTTCGAAGCTAGAGCAGAAGAACGTGAAGTGCGCGGGTTAATCTCAATTATTACTACTCTTCCGGTTTTGGGGTTGTGTGCAAATTGTATGTTAGTACCGCCGATAATCCCGAGCTTTTCTACTACCTTGTAAGAATACTCTTGGAGCTGTTTTTGCAGCGATTCACTAATAGTAAGCATTGGAGCAGTACAGTAAGAATCGCCGGTGTGGACGCCCATAGCATCTACATTTTCAATAAAACATACGGTAATAATCTGGTTCTTGGCATCCCGGATGATTTCCAGTTCCAGTTCCTCCCAGCCTTCTACCGATTCTTCAATTAACACCTGGCCAACCATACTGGCAGCGATACCGCGGCTTGCAATTACGCGTAGCTCCTCAACATTATATACCAGACCTCCACCAGTACCACCCATTGTAAATGCCGGCCGGACAATTACTGGATAGCCAAGCTCGGTAGCAACTAATTCAGCATCCTCAACACTGTAAGCAATTTTACTCTGAGGAGTAGCGATACCCAGTTCTATCATCGTTTCTTTGAAAGCCAAACGGTCTTCACCGCGATGGATAGCTTCCAAATCTACGCCAATTACCTTCACGTTATATTTGTCCAGGGCTCCACAACTTGACAGACTCGAACTGAGGTTAAGTCCGGTTTGTCCACCTAAATTGGGTAGTATGGCATCCGGTCGTTCTTTCTCGATGATTTTAATCATCGTCTCAAGATTAAGAGGCTCGATATAAGTGACATCCGCCATATCGGGGTCAGTCATAATTGTTGCTGGATTTGAGTTAACTAACACAATTTGGTAACCTAACGATTTCAAGGCTTTACATGCTTGGGTACCAGAATAATCAAACTCACAAGCTTGACCAATGACAATTGGTCCGGAACCAATAATCATAATCTTCTTTAAATCATTACGTAAGGGCATAGTCATCTCTCCATTTGATAATATTAATCTCTATTTATTTCCGTTTACATTCCTTGCCACAGATATGCAATACCATCTAGAAATAACTATAGTGGAATTGATACTAATCACTACGAATATGCGCGCGCATTATTTGTAGTGTTTTTTAATATATTATATACTAAATTTTATAGGTATATTAAGTAACAATAGATTAGGAAGATGGTTATATGCCAACGGCTTTTGTGATGATAAACACGGAGTTAGGTTCTGAAAAAGAAGTTTTAGATGAGATAAGGAAGATTGATGAAATCAAAGAATCTTGCATAGTTTACGGTATTCATGATATAGCCGCTAAGATCGGTGCAGATAGTATGGATAAACTCAACGAGGTTGTTACTTGTGTGAGAAGTCTCGATAAAATTCGAGCAACCGTTACCCTGATCTTAATCAAGGAAGAAACGTAAATTACCCCATTTCTATACATTTTTAAAAAAAGGGGGAGTTGCGGGAAATAAACGGGTGAAGTCTCATGCTTTTGCTAGAGATATCTTGATTTCCACTTGAGGGTTAAATTTTAATTGCATACCCGTACACTATATAAGTAGCCGTGCATTATATTATGTAAGAGAATTCTCTTAGTTAATGACGACAAAATATTTGTCGTGATTTATCATTAATTTGAGTATTATTCTTAGAAAAAATATGGAGAAAACAGGAGAGATTTAAAAATTGTCTATGTTTGGGATTGAATTTAAAATGCGTCGACGGATTATTGGAAAATTTGAGGAAGTAGGAGCTATTTCAAAGAAGACTGCTGTACAGTTTACAGCAGCTAACCTAGATTTGCAAGAACAGTTTTGGCTGCCCTATTTTGGTGGAAGCTTTATCGCTAGCATAACAAAGCCTGCTGGTCAGTTGTATTACTTCAAGGGGTAAACTACTGGAACCAAATAGTATAAACCAATTTTTTTTAAATAGTATTGTACTATGCTTGGTTCTTTCTCTTTGAGATTTCCTTTTTTCTTCAAAATAAAATACTTGTTATTCTTATTTCTGAAAAAAGGGGGAATTTTGCGTGAGTAAAACGGGTGATGTCTCCGGTGTGGGCCAGAATTATTTATTAAAGAACAATTTGCACATAATTATCAGCTGACTGCCATTGATTGATATCCTAGAATTTGAAAAAAGGTTGCGAATTTTTGAAAGAGTCGAGAATAAAGAAAAGCCACATACATTTAGTAACTTTTGGTTTTATAAATTAAAAATTGAGGATGAAACCAATCACATTCTTGATAAAGAAAACATAGAAAGAACACTCTCAAAACTTGGAAACATATTAAAAAAATGGGATTGGAACAGACCATACAGTTTTGAAGCCAGTTTCAAAAGACTTTCCCAATCTCTTACTAGAATATCCGAATCATATAATCGAATAAGACATTTCAGCCTTAAGGATTTTGACAAGATACCAGAAAAAGAATTAAGAATTATTTGGAAAGAACTTGGTTCAATAAAAGAACCCCAAGACAATCTAAATAATAACCAAGGCCAACTAATCAATATACCTCTTCCCGTTTTGGAGGCAATAGGCCTAGTTGGCCTAACCAACATGGTTAAAAAAATTTTTGAACCCGACAAAACATCATTAATCAACCTCTTGACAATATCGTTTATACTACTGGCGGGCTTAAATTATGCTTTCAGATTCGCCTTTGAAATGGCACAACTAGCATAAGCGATACTCTTACTTAAGTTAAGGAGGATAATACTCCAAAACGGCACCCCATTCTGGATCTGCACCTACCTGATTGTTGCTTCCTTTAATCGCTTCTTCTACTGACAACTTTTCTAAATACAAAGCTTCAGCAAGATGTAAAGTTGCAGTGTCTGAATGAGAAATTAAAACAGGTCCAGTCCAAGATATGTATCCAACCGCACCTTGATTCATGAATTCTTCAATTATCAATTGATCTCGGGTTCCATCGCAACCCATTGCTATAACAAGCGTGTCGTTGAATTTTCCTGTCATGCACCTCTTTATGAAACCCCAATTCACGGCAAAGACAGGCTGCGATTCTTCTGTTGCATAAGCTTCTTTCACTATCTGAAACTGCTGTTCTTGCGTGTACTTCCCAACTGAGTATGGTTCTGCAGTGAAGAGGTACAGTTGATCGTCATGTAATGCACTATGCATACGTAAAATGACTAGTTTGTATCCGTTTGGCACGGTCTTCAAGAAATCCACGGTTACTTCCGATCCTTGAAAAACATCAACTTCAAAGCCTGCCTCCCGCAAAGTCTCTGTTAGCGATCTCGTGAACTCATCGTTTGGAAGCGTAGTATATAGAGCGTCAATCAAAGCCGCCTTAAGCGAGCCATCGCCAGAGTTTCCACCATTTTCGTTGGTTGAAGAGTTAGAGCCAACAAAATAATTTGCTAAGTAGTATGAGACTAGAATTACGAGAAAGATAATTATCAGGAGGGTGATTACTGTATAGATGTGTCGCATTCTTTTTTTATCTGCATATACTTCACGTCTGATTCCTTTGGGTTTTTTCCCAGACCTTCCATGTTTTGTAACGTGAAACATTTTTTGTTCACCACTATAACTATTTTTTACGGTCGCCTTAGTGTACTTTTGTTGTGTTAAGCCTAAAAATTTTTGGGTTCAAGCCTAAATCAGCATCTAAACTACTCTCCTGCAAAAAAAATAAAGGGGATGTAAACTCGTTTGCAACACACAAAACAGCCTCATCAAGGTTTAAACACGTTGCGAATGACAGAAAAAATTTTGAGACCACAAAGATGCAAAAAAGAAAGACGGTTATTTGCAGGTGCTGTTTTTTTCTATCGCCTCAATAGTTGTTTTATACGTTTGGTATACTGCTTCCGCTGCATCGATTAGCCCCTTCTTTTCTTTGGAAGAAAGAGCGTTGTAGGTTGAGCGACCAATTGAATTTCCAAGTCTGAGAGGAACACTAACGAACACAGGTTCAGACAGCCCATTGAATTTCATCGGTGTAGCTACAGGCAAGACATCGTTCGTGTTTCTGATGATCGCTCTCACTATGTCTCTGAACGAGGCTGCGGGTCCGTGTTCAGTTCCTCCAATATTGTCTACGATAACTTTCGAGACTGACTTCATGTAGGAGTCGATTTCGTTTCTGATAAGCGTCTTATTGTTTAACTTCACGTATTCATTCAATGGGATACCGTTGACTTTTACGGTTGACCACAGGATGGTTGCGCCTTTTCCATGTTCTCCCCCAACATAGCCTTCGACAGTTGACACGGGTACTTTGAGGGCTCTGGCTAATCCAGACCGTAACCTTAAGGATTCGAGGTTAGTTCCGGTGCTAATCACAAAATCGGCTTTAGAATATTTTTTGCAGACCATCGCCATGGCATCAACCGGGTTAGTTATTACAACATATTTTGCATCTCGGTTGTTTGAGATTGTGGATTCCGCGATATGCTTTACTATTTGTCCGTTTTGGACCGCCAAGTCTCGTCGAGTCATCTTTACGCCAGGGGTTCTTGGCTTTCCAGCAGAAACCAAGATTATGTTGGCTCCAGCCACATCTTCGTCCCTTTCGCATTCAATGATCTCAACATCTAAGCTTAGACTTGCGGTTACATGCCTAAGCTCTTCGGCGAAGGCATTTGCCAGACCCGGTTTAGTGTCACAAACGGTTATTGTATCTGCCAGTTCGGCGCACATTATTGTGTAGGCTGTTGGGCGTCCCACACGGCCTGTTCCTATTTGGGCGATATGCAAACTTGGTTTCCTCTCGGGGTTAATACGAAGAGTCTCTTTAGATGTGTCCTTTTTCGATAAGGTATGCGCGGAGAGCTTCTTTCCATTTTCGCGGTTCTAGGTTATAGCTGGAAAGTTTTGTGCTTTTTAACGCAGAGAATCGTGGTCTTCTAGCCTTCAAGCTCAGCTGTTCGGTTTTTATCGGTTTTAAAACAGGATTTAATCCGTTGATTTGAAAGATTTCTTGAGCGAATTGATACCATGAGCAGTAGCCCTTGTTTGTGGCATGATATACCCCAAATGGAAGTTGCAACTCCAAAATTCCTTTCAAGATTGAAGCGGCGTCTTTAGTGTAAGTGGGGCTCATCCACATGTCGTCGATAACAGTGATGGACTCGTTTTTCTTTGCTTTTGTTATCATTGTCTCGACGAAGTTTCCTCCCTTACCGCTGGCTCCTGCTTTGCCGAATACGCTTGCTATTCTGACGATGTAGTGCTTGGGGTTCTGTCTTGTGAAGTGTTCGCTGGCTAGCTTGGATACTCCGTAAGTGTTGATGGGAGCGGGAACATCATCTTCAGTGTAGGGTTCTTTCTTGGAGCCATCGAAAACGTAGTCTGTGCTGATGAAAACAGTTGTAGCGTCTATTTCTTTGGATATCAATGCCACGTTTCTTGCGCCTAAAGCGTTTACGGAGAAGGTTTTCAAAGGTTCTTCTTCGCATTGATCGGTCTTGTGGAAAGCTGCGGTGTTTATGACGATTTCTGGCTGATGTTTCTTTAGGATAAGGCAGCTGTCATAGTCTGCTACTTCGATGTCCTTGTGGGCTAGACCTACGACCTCATGTGCATTTTCTAATGTTTTTATGAGATCTGTTCCGAGTTGTCCAGTTGATCCTATAACTGCTATTTTCATAATATTACTCCGTTGATTTCCGTGTCTTTGAGGAACTGTTGCATCTCTAGAAGATGTTTGTACCACTTGACAGTTATCGTCCGTGGATCATCTGGATTCAATTTTCCGTCTTTGAGGGCATCAAACACATTTCTTGCTCCTTTTCTAATTGTGATCTGAGGCTTGAAGTGTAATGTGCCTTTGATCTTGCTGAAGCTTACCCTATAGCTTCTGGTGTCGGGATCGCCGTACCATTCGTAATTGAAGGGTATGTCGATGGATTCTGCCACGAGTTTTGCTAGGTCAAAAATTTGTACGTTCTGTTCATCGCTGCCTACGTTAAAGACTTGACCATTAACGAGTTCCGGTTCTGCTTCCAAAACTTTGATGAAAGCATTTGATGTGTCATTTACGTTTATGAAGGGACGCCACTGTTTTCCGTCTCGCATGATGGGGATTTTGCCGTTTCTGTAAAAGCCCAGAACCATTCCGTTGATGGCTAAGTCAAATCTCATTCTATATGAAAAACCATACACCGTAGCCTGACGAAGAACTGTTGCAAAGAAATTTTTGTCGGCAAGCGGTAAGACTTCCTTTTCAGCCATCATGTTGGCTTTCGCATAAGTAGTCAAAGGATTCAAACCAGATTCTTCGGTTATAATCCCTTCTTGGAAGCCGTAGACGCTGCAGGTGCTGGCTAAAACATATTTTTTTATGCCATATTTTTTTGCTAGACGGGCTACTCTGACTCTTCCCTTGTAGTTTATGTCTAGCGTTTTTCGGGGTTCAAGTTCGCCACTGGGGTCATTAGAGAGGGCTGCTAGATCAAAGAC
>Ga0315537_1002057_pt1 | contig 15532 bp, 15 predicted proteins | sample SalMarSW160270MG_FD_203091 | JGI IMG/M metagenome (GOLD analysis project Ga0315537, IMG submission 203091) | Salt marsh sediment microbial communities from the Plum Island Ecosystem LTER, Massachusetts, United States - Salt Marsh Sediment SW1602-70 ... | reverse complement strand
GACGACCACCTCGGCGCCCTCAATCTGGGTGCCGGAGCGGATTAAAAGCTGCTGGATGCCGGCCGGGGTGCAGGGCATATAGTCCGGCTCGCCTATCATCAGCTTGCCCACGTTCACCGGGTGGAAGCCGTCAACATCTTTTTTGGGGTTGATGGCAAAGAGGACTTCCTCCTCGTTGAGGTGCTTGGGCAGGGGCAGCTGCACCAGGATACCGTTAATCTTGGGGTCTTTATTGAGCTTGTCAATCAACTCCAGTAGCTCTGCCTGATTGGTCTTCTCCGGAAGGTCGTACCTCTCCGAATAAATACCCAGTTCCTTGGAGGTCTTCTCCTTGGCGCCGACGTAGACCTGTGAAGCCGGGTCGGCACCGACCAGCACCGTGACCAGTCCGGGCACGATATTGTGCTTCGCCTTCAGTTCGGCAACCTCTGCTTTCAGTTCCTCGCGGATCTGCGCGGCCACTTCAGCGCCCTTGATAAGCTGTGCTGTCATTTTCCCCCCTTTACACCGAGAAGTTTGGTCATCAGATTGTTAACTGCCTGCACCGCCCTGGAGCTATCGGGCAGGTCGAGCAGCGGCTTCAGCTTAATGTCATACTGGTATACTTCGTCATCCAGAGGAATGGTAGCGGCAGCTTCAATCCCCAGCCGGGACATTTCCTGGGCTACCATAGGGTCAATCCCGTCGGGGACCAGGTTGATTAGCACCGACTGCCGCTTTACCTCGAGTTTCAGTTCGGCCACCAGCTCCTTTATCCGAGCTATTGTCCTTACCCCCTTCACCGAATGGTCGGAGACCAGCAGCAGCTCGTCGACATTCTGGGTAGTCCTCCGCGAAAGGTGCTCCATCCCCGCCTCGTTATCCATCACCATGTAGGGGTAGTTACCGGCAAGCGTATCGGCAAACTTTCTCAGGATAACATTGGGGTAACAGTAGCAGTCCGGCCCCTCCCCTCTTCCCATGGTCACCAGGTCAATACCCTTGGCCTCGACTATAGCCTCGTTAATCTTAACATCAAGGTAGGCTTCCTTGGTCATTCCGGGAGGAATGTTTATCTTCTCCTCGTTAAAAGAGGCAATCAGAGAGCCAACCGTCTGTTTTATGTCAAGTCCTAAACTCTCCCCCAGGTTAGCGTTGGGGTCGGCATCAATAGCCAGAATCGGCCCGGCTCCCTTGCTTAACAGGTAGCGGATAACCATAGTGGTCACTGAGGTCTTTCCGGTGCCGCCTTTTCCGGCTACAGCAATATTAAAGCTCAAACAGTTCTCCTCCGATCTAGAATAACCCGGTAACCTTGCCCGTCTTTACATCTACATCCACTTTCCTGAAGGCCGGACTGGAACTGGTGCCCGGCATCAGGGTGATGGCTCCGGCGCAGGGGCAGAGGAACTTTGCCCCGGAGTAAATCAGTACGTCGCGTATGGGCAGGGTCCAGCCCTTGGGAACACCCTTTAAGGTCGGGTCGTGAGTAAGGGACAGGTGGGTCTTGACCATCATGGTGGCGTACTCGTCATATTTATCATCGGCCTCGAAAGCCTTGGCTTTCGCCTCCGCCTCGGGAGTCCAGGATACGCCGTCGGCGCCGTAAACCTCTCTGGCAATCTGGGTCACCCTCTCCCGCAGCTTCATTTTGTTGGGATAGAGGAATCTGAACTCGTTCTCCTCCTCACAGGCTTCCTTGACCACATCGGCCAGCTCCAGGGCGCCGTCGCCGCCGTCGGCCCAGTGGGTGGACACGGCGCAGCGGGCGCCGGCGGCCTCAGCCGCCTTCCTCACCATGGCTATTTCCGCCTTGGTATCGGTGTGGAAGCAGTTAACGCAGACCACCGGGTTGATGCCGGACTTCCGGATAACCCCGATAAGGTGCAGCATATTGGGCAGCCCCTTCTCCAGCAGCCCCAGGTCTTCCTTATTATAAGCATCGGGCAGCGGAATGCCGGCAACCACTTTAGGCCCGCCGCCGTGCATCTTGAGCGCTCTTATGGTGGTGGTCAGCACCGATACGTGGGGCTTAAGGCCGCTGTAGCGGCATTTCACGTTCCAGAATTTCTCAAAGCCGATATCAGCGGCAAATCCGCTCTCGGTAACGTGGTAATCGAACATCTTGAGACCGATGCGGTCGGCGATAATCGAAGACTGGCCGACAGCGATATTGGCGAAAGGCCCTGCGTGTACCATGCAGGGCTGGTATTCTACGGTGCACAGCAGGGTGGGATTAACGGTATTGCGCATCCAGGCGGTCATGGCACCGCCCACCCCCAAGTCACCGGCGGTAACCGGTTTGCCCTTCTTATTAAAGGCAACCGTAATCTGGTCCATTCTCTCCCGCAGGTCGGCCAGGTCACGCACGATGGAGAGCATGGCCATCAGCTCACTGCTCACAGCGATGCCGAACTTGGACTGCATGGTGAAGCCGTCCATTCGCCCGCCCAGGCCGATGACAATATTGCGCAGGCTCTGGGCGCAGAAGTCCATAATCCAGCCCATCTCCACCCGGGTGGGGTCGATGTTCAGGCGGGGCATACCGGTAAGCCTGGCCAGCTGCTCGTCGTCGTAGTTGCGCTCGTGCTGCATACGGGCGGTAAGCGCCACCATGGCCAGGTTGTGAGCGTTCATGATATCGTTGATGTCGCCGGTAAGCCCCATGGAAAACTCGGTCATGGGGATGAGCAGGGCGTTGCCGCCGCCGGCGGCGGTGCCCTTGATGTTCATAGTCGGCCCGCCCGAAGGCTGCCGCAAAGCGCCGCCTACATTAAGTCCCCGCTTGCCCATACCCTCCATAAGGCCGCAGGAGGTGGTGCTCTTCCCCTCCCCCAGCGGCGTGGGGGTGATGGCCGTCACCTCGATGTACTTGCCGTCCGGCTTAGATTTAAGACGCTCGATAATCTTCGTGAAATCGAGCCGGCATAACCTGCCGTAGGGAATAATCTCGTCCTTCTGCAGGTTCAGTTTCTCCCGCCACTCATCAGGGGTGGGCATGTTCTCCTCAGCCGCCTCGGAAATTTGCCAGTCCTTTAGTTTTGTCGCGTCGTAAGCCACTGCAACCTCCTTGTTAAATTTAACGGCTTTTTATACTAGTGCTCATGCCTGAGCAGTCGCTAACAGGGCCTTATAGACATTTCTGACTTCATCAACTATCTTGGGGCTGGATTCGAATAGGGGCCGCCCGGCCAGGTCGGCGTCAACTACAGCCTGGTCATAGGGGAGAAAACCGAGGAACTCAAAATCGGGCAGGCTGGAGGTTATAAAATCCCGCTCGGGCTGGCTCCGCACCTTGCTGCCCACGGCGGCAATATTATGCAGGCCGATTTCCTCGGCCAGTTTTTTGATTCTCCGGGCAGTCTCGACACTGCGCCGGCCTGGTTCTACCACTACAATCAATTTATCTACCGCTCTGGCGGTGGCCCGCCCCAAGTGCTCTACGCCGGCCTCCATATCCATAATCACCACCTCGTCCCTCCCTAAGAGCAAATGAGTGACCAGGGCTTGCAGGAGGGCGTTTTCCGGGCAATAGCAGCCGGTGCCGCCCTGTTTGATTCGCCCCATTACCATTAATCTAATTCCATTATATTTGAAGGAATACTTCTCTGGCAAATCATCGACTTTAGGATTTACCTTAAAAAAGCTCCCCGTCTTACCCGGCTTGACTCCCGTCCGTTCCTCAATAAGGGCGCTCATCTCGGAGATAGGGGTTATGTCCTCGGGATTAGGGATACCAAGAGTGGCGGCCAGATTAGAATTGGGGTCGGCGTCTATGGCTATGACGGAGTAGCCCGCCTCGGCGAATACCTTGGAAAGCAGGGAAGCTAATGTCGTCTTACCTACGCCGCCTTTGCCGCTAATAGCAATCTTCATGTGAATCTTGCTTCTACCATAATAAAGCTGAGACTTTGGGGGAAAGTTCTCAGCTTAAAATCGGTCCCGTTATCTGATAGTGCCCAATGAATAGTTTAGCTCATGGGGCATTATAAGTCAAGCAATTTTAGCTGTGGTTTACTTCTCTTCGGTAGCCATTACCTGATAGACGCTGACCCTGGGCTTTTCCACCAGAAGGGGCTCGATTTTATCATACAGCTTAACTCGCCGCTTTGACTTTTCCCACTTCTGCCATTCCTCCAAGCTGTTCCAGGTGCTCAGCACAGTGATTACAGACGGGTCTTCGGTACCGACCAGAGACTCTCCGTGTATATAGCCCGAATGCTTCATAGCCGCCGTCCTGAGTGCCCTGAGCAATGGAAGGAGGTCTCCCTTCTTATTTTTCTTCAGGTGACGCCGTATTGCCACTCTTATCATCACTAGCCTCCTTTTATATTGATGACGTTACGAACCTGCTTTCTGCTCCTGGATAAGCTTCTGGCCATAATCAAGCAGGAGCCTGGCTCTTTCCGGGCTTACATCCTTTCTGGACTGGAGGTAGGTCTTCAGGGCGTCAAGTGGGCTTATGTCTTCAGCCGCCATTCCCCCCAGCCTCACCCGCGCCTCCCGCTTGATATCCCTGGCGATGGTAAAGTAGTGGGCCTCCCCCAGGGCGTTCCTGATATCGCTGTCCCTGAGCTGCCCCTCGACCTCCGCCGGCAGGCTGATATTCAGCCGCACCACGGCATCTTTAACCTCATCCCCCTTTTCGGCGACAGCCTCAAGCACGGTGGCCGTCGGCTCGATATCGGCCAGCTCAATATTAACATCAATGGTGAGAAAGCGCCGCCCCGCCACCGGGTGGAAGTCAAAAGAGACCGCCCTCTTTCCGGCTCTCTTCCCATCCCCTATCTCCACCAGGTAGAAACCCTTCTCGTCGTCGGCCTCGCCGAAATCCAGCCGCTCCAGGCTGCCGGCGTAGACCACCGGCGGGTTCTCATTTAATACCTGGTGGCGGTGGATATGACCCAGGGCGATGTAGTCAAAGGCGGTATTAACAACGTTGCTCAGCATCAGGGTGTGCTCCTGCCCTATGGTCATCGAGCTTTCCGAACCGACCTTAGAGCCAGCCACCCAGACATGGGCCGCCAGCACCGCCGGCAGTTCGGGGTCAAGCTCTTCAGCCCTGGCGGCGATGACCTCGGTTAATACCTGCTGCAATTTCTGATTTATCTGGTCAAAGGTAAGGTTCTTGGTCTCCTCTCTGGTCAGCAGGGCGCTGCGCCTCAGCCAGGGCAGGGAAACAATCTGGACTTTGCCGCTAGCTGTCGGAATGGTGCAAACTTCGGGGCGGTTGGAGACATAGACGTTTTTCACCGCCAAGGTATCGAAGATTTCGGTGCTGGTAGCCCGCCCGACGGCGTTGGGCAGGTCGTGGTTGCCGATTAGAAGAAATATTGGGATGCCACCAGTGGCCAGGCGGTTGATTCTCTTGGCGAATTCCCGCTGCTGGGTCTGGGTCGGCTCGCGGCTTCTATAAGCATCGCCGCAGAAGAGGACGAGGTCAACTTTATTCTCCAGGGCACAGTCCACCAGCCGGTCTAGGGCGTTCAGAAAATCGCCCAGCCTTGAGGACAGGCCGGTGGCCGGGTCAAGGCGGCCGTAGCTTTCAACGCCAAGGTGAAGGTCGGCAAAGTGGAGGATTTTCATTGGATTATACCCCACCCCCTAATTATATCTTATCCCGCCCACCGCCCTTTAATGTAGGGCTAAAGCCCTTTTCCCCACCCCCCAAGAAGAAATTCATAGAAGTATCACTTCTGTAGGGCGGGAGGGTGGGAAATAAAACGTTCTCTAAAACTCCCCTACATTCTTTGGAATTTTACCTTCTGGTTTTCCTTATCTACCATCACTGCGTGGAAGCCAGCGCTAAGTATCGCTTTAATTTTAGAAGTGTCTTGATTATCATCCCAAGACCTGAAGTAGTTGTACGCAGAAGGAGCCAGGGTATCGCCAAGAATGTCCTCAATCTGAGCAAAGGTAAGAGTAAGCTGTGTTACCGATGGCGGTTGTGTCCTTAAGTAATTTACTAAAGGCGTATATTTATTCATATCACCCCTACTCTTTCCAGATTTTGCCGCCTTCGGGCAGGACGAACAGGTCTTCACCGGCCAGCTTGGCCGCCAGAGTGCTCTTCAAGCTCTCGATGGGGACTCTTATCTGCCGCAGGCTGTCGCGCTCCCTTATGGTGACCTGCTTATCCTCCAGCGACTCGAAGTCAACGGTAACGCAGAAGGGGGTGCCAATCTCGTCCTGGCGCCGGTAGCGCCGCCCGATACTCTGGGCGTCGTCGTACTGCACCATCCACTGCTGGCGCAGGTCGGCGTAAATCTCTTGAGCAAACGAGGCAAGGTGTTCTTTACGGCTTAAGGGGAGCACCGCCGCCTTGATGGGAGCCAGGTCGGGGTGGAGGTGGAGCAGTACCCTTTTTTCGCCCTCGGCTTCATCCTCGTCATAGGCGTCGCAGAGGACAGCCAGGAAGGTACGGTCAACCCCGGCCGAAGGCTCGATAATATAGGGAACTATATGTTCTTTAGCCTCTTCGTCATAATAGCTAAGGCCCTTGCCGCTGGAAGCGGCGTGCTGAACCAGGTCAAAGTCGCCCCGGTTGGCGATGCCCTCCAGCTCGGCCCAGCCCATAGGGAAAAGGTAGTTGATGTCGGAGCACTCGCGGGCATAGTGGGCCAGTTCCTCTTTGGCGTGCGGGCGCAGCTTTAGATTTTCCCGCTTAATCCCCAGACTCGCGTACCAGTTCAGGCGCTCCTCAACCCAGTATTCAAACCACTGCTTGTCCGTCCCCGGCTTGACGAAGTACTCAATCTCCATCTGCTCGAACTCGCGGGAGCGGAAGATAAAGTTGCCGGTGGTGACCTCGTTGCGGAAGGACTTACCTGTCTGGGCGATGCCGAAGGGCAGCCGCTTCCGGGTGGTGTTTAAGACATTTTCAAAGTTGACGAATATGCCCTGGGCGGTCTCCGGGCGAAGGTAGACCACGCTGGCCTCGTCCTCAACCGGCCCGATAAAGGTCTTGAACATCAGATTAAAGAGGCGGGGCTCGGTCAGCTCGCCGCCGCATTCGGGGCACTTATCGCCCTCAAGTTCGTCGCTGCGCCAGCGCAGGTGGCAGCCCTTACACTCTACCAGTGGGTCGCTAAACCCCTCAACGTGCCCGCTGGCCCGCCAGACCTGGGGGTGCATCAGAATGCTGGAGTCCAGGCCCACCATGTCGTCGCGCTGCTGGACCACCGCCCGCCACCAGGCGTCTTTGACATTTCTCTTTAGCTCCACCCCCAGCGGCCCGTAGTCCCAGCAGCTGGAGAGGCCGCCGTAGATTTCACTGCTGGGGAAGATGAAGCCGCGCCGCCGGCAGAGGGAGACAAGCTTTTCCATATCGACTTTGGCTTGTGCCGGTTCGGTCAAACTCCCCTCCTATTCATCGGGCTAGAATATGGTCCGCCTGGCCCTTAAGAAAATGATTATAGCCACCACCAGCAGGGCTATGGTTGCCAGGCCCAGGATAACTATCAAGAATATCCACATCGGCAGGATGTGCGCTTGGAATGCATTGTAGATTAAAATATCCAGCATTGCAAAGAAGAGGATAAGCTGAGGCAGCGCCACCACGTTGCCCATAAAGGATACCATCCGCCTCGCTTTCACCCCACCCCTTGCCCACCCCCACCGGGTATCGAGCCTGGTCGCCCCCCAGGCAATTCCCCAGGCCACCAAAACCAGCAGCAACTGCGGCAGCAGCATCCACAGCATGGTTGCCCCACGGCCAAGCCACATCTCGGGTGCGCCGTCAACGTCGAAGCGGACGGCAACCTCGGCGGGAAGCATGTGATAAAAGTAAGCAAAAAGAATCAGGGAAAGGAGAAATACACCCGCCGGGGCTACGATGTAGCTCCAGCGGAAGGACAATCTATTCACCATGATTATCTTCTCGGCACTAGCCTTAGAGATAGGGAGCTAGAACCCTCATTGGTGATACAATGTTCTTCGATAAAGCCAGCTCTTTAGCTGGTATACCCAGGGCAACGCCTATCAACTGGGTGACGAACAGGACGGGAAGGTTGTAGCTGGTCTTGAACTGGCTGTTGACCTGGCTCTGGTAGGCATCGAGGTTAATCTGGCACAGGGGACAGGGGGTAATCAGGCACTGCGCCCCGTGCGCCTGGGCGTTTCTTAGTATCTTGTTAACCAGCCCCAGAGCCACTTCCTGCTCGGGCATGACCAGTGAGCTGCCGCAGCAGCGGGCTTTCATTTCCCAGGGGACGGCGTCGGCCCCCAGGCTGGTTACCAGTTCATCCAGTGAGTGGGGCGATTCCGGGTCGTCAAAGCCGTTGGGACGTACCAGCTGGCAGCCGTAGTAGGCGGCTACTTTAAGCCCCTTCAACGGCTTGGTTACCTTTCTGGCGATGACCTCCGGGGTAATATCGGTATATAATACCTCGGCCAGGTGTCGCACCTTAACCCCGCCGCTGTAAGTCAAATTACCCGCTGCCAGCGCTTCCTCCACCTTCTCCCGGAAGGAAGGCAGCTCCTTAAGGTGTTCGTTGACCGATGCCAGAACAACGTAGCAGTTGGAACAGGGGGTCACCAGGTCAAGCCCCGTCTTCTCGGCAATAGCCAGATTTCGGGCGGCCATAGCAGCAGCCTCCAGCTTATTCACCGAGTGAAAGGGGGTAGAGCCGCAGCAGTTCCAGTCCTCAAGCTCAGCCAGGTCTATATCCAGTGCCTTGGCCACCGCCGGCACCGAAATACCCAGGGGTATGGCCGTCGCCTCCGCCGAACAACCGGGATAATAGGTATAGTGTTTCATTTGACACCCCCCAGCTCCTTGGCTTTATTCAGGATAGCCTTAAGTTCCTTCATCCCCTTTATCCGGGTCGGTTTCAGCGGCATCCGCCCGTGCAGGAACAGACCCAGACCTACCGGCGCCAGCTTTATGGCGGAAAAGGGGTTGGTCTTCAAGAAGAGATTAAGCATCGTACCCATCTCAAACACCCGGCCATAGCTCTTGGCCGAGTCAACAAAGCACTGATACATAATCGGCGTCCGGCTCTTCCTTGTGCTCAAGCCGCTGCGGATGGACAGAACCTCCAGGGCATGCATAATATCAGCCGGTTTGATATCCCGGGGACAGCGCACTGTGCAGGTATAGCAGGAGGCGCAGAACCACATGGAGTTACTTGATAGCAGCTCCTCTCTTAAACCCGCCCGCACCATGGCGATAGCCCGCCGCGGCGGGTAATCCCACTTGTAGGCGGTGGGACAGGAGCCGGTGCACATACCGCACTGAATACAGGAACGGATAGCATCGCCGCCGGGGATGGAACAAACCTCATCAACGAAGCTTGTCTCAGCCGCCGGAACCTCGACCATTGTCTCAGCCATCTACACTCCTCCTTTTCTCTAGATCCCTAGCCTTATATCAACGCCCCATCTATCTCAGCCATGAGCTGCTCGGTGGTAAAGTGCCGCCCGATAATGGCGCCACTGGGACAGGCAGCCACGCACACGCCGCAGCCCTTGCATAGGGCATCATTGATAACAGATACTTTCTTCTCCTCGTCGAAGGAGATAGCGCTAAACGGGCAGAGGTCACTACATGTCTTACACCCGGAACAAAGCTCCTCAATAACGACCGAGGTGGCCGCTTCAACCTCTATTGAGCCGGCACTGATGGCGGCCAGGGCCCTGGCCGCCGCCGCCGAAGCCTGCGCCACCGTATTAGGAATATCTTTAGGCGCCTGGCAGCAGCCGACCACGAAGATGCCATCGTTCATGGTGGCTACCGGGTCGAGCTTGGGGTGCTTCTCCAGGAAGAAACCGTCGGCGCTGCGGCTGACGGAGAACATCCGGGCGACATCTTCAGCATCGGCCCTGGGCTCGATGGCGGTACTCAAAACCACCATATCAACCGGGGTGCGGCGCTGGCGGCCGACCAGGGTATCCTCGCCGATGATGATAAGCTTGCCCTCTTCTTCAGGGCTCTCGGCGATATCGGTTACCTCGGCCGGGCGTCCGCGGACGAAGACCGTCCCCTCGTCAAGGACCCGGTTATAGAACTCCTCAAAGCCTTTACCCACGCAACGCAAGTCGATATAGTACTCAATGACCTTACTTCCGGGAACGTGCTCCCTTATCAGGTGACTCAGCTTCATCGAGTACATGCAGCACACCTGGGAGCAGTACTCGTGATATTTCTCATCCCGGCTGCCCACGCAGTGGATAATGCCCACCGTCTTGGGATGGGAGCCGTCCTTCATCAGTACATCGCCGGAGGTCGGCCCCGAGGCGTTAATCATCCTCTCAAACTCTAATGAAGTGAGCACATTATCCAGACGCCCGTAACCGTAGTTATAGAGCGGTGTCGGGTCAAAGGCGTCATAGCCGGTGGCGATGATGATATTGCCTACATCCACCTCAATTGTTTCTTCTTCCATATCCTGGAAGATTGCATTGGCCTGGCAGGCCTTAATGCACTCCATGCACTCCGAGCATACCCCGCAGTTCAGGCAGCGCTGGGCTTCCTCCATGGCCGTCTTTTCATCAAAGCCCAGCTCGACTTCGACAAAGCCTTCCCGCTTACCCACGTCAAGAGTGGGCATTGCCGGCCGCGCCTTCTTTTCCACTCCCTTCTTGGACACCTCTTCCACCTTTTTAACCGGCTCGGGCCGGCCCTCTTTCAGGTCAACCCCCCGGAGGTGGCGGTCTATAGAGATGGCAGCTTCCTTACCGGCGGCAACAGCGGCGATAACATCGGCCGGGCCGGAAACCACATCGCCGCCGGCGAAAACGCCCTCGATATTTGTCTGCAGTGTTGTCTGGTCAACCTTAAGCGTACCCCAGTTGGTGTACTCCAGCTCTTTGGGGAGGGCGTCTTTGTTCACACCCTGCCCGACGGCTATAATCACGCTGTCGACGTCCATATCGAACTCGGAGCTCTTAACCGGCACCGGGCGCCGCCGCCCGCTTTCGTCAGGCTCGCCCAGTTCCATCTTAATACACTGGATGCCGGTCACCCTGTTATCCTTGGCCAGGACCTTAACCGGCGCCGCCAGGAGGTGAAGCTTTATCCCTTCCCGCTCGGCCTCGTCCACCTCGCCGCCGTCGGCGGGCATCTCGGCCCGGGAACGCCGGTAGACAATGGCCACCTCTTTAGCCCCGAAACGCTGGGCCACTCTGGCGGCATCAATGGCGGCGTTACCGCCGCCGACGACGGCCACCTTGCTCCCCAGGTCAATCTTCTCTCCCGAGTTCACCTTATTCAGAAAGTCAAGGCCGTGAAGCACACCCTTGGCGTCCTCACCGGGTATGCTCATCTTCTGGCTTACCCAGGCTCCTGTAGCCAGGAATATAGCCTCATAGCCCTGGTCGAAAATATCCTTAAAGTTCTTCACCGGGCTGTTGGTCTTTATCTCCACACCCAGCTCCTGGACATAGCTGATTTCGTTGTCCAGGACTTTTTCGGGCAGGCGGTATTCCGGAATGCCGTAGCGCAGCAGGCCGCCAGCCTTGGGGGCGGCCTCAAAAACGGTTACCGGATAGCCCTCTCTTATCAAATCGTAGGCGGCTGCCAGGCCCGCCGGACCGGAGCCGATAACGGCTATCTTGTCTTCTTTCGTCCTCTCGATGGGGGTTGCCTTCTCCCGGCCCACGCTCATCTCATAGTCGGACATAAATCGCTTTAAAGAACGTATTGATACCGGCTGGTCAACCTTGCCCCGTTCGCACTCTTTCTCGCAGGGGTGGGTGCAGACCCGCCCGCAGACGCCGGCGAAGGGCATGGTGCGCCGCAGCACCTCAAGGGCTTCCTTGAATTTTCCCTGAGAGATAAGGGCGACATACCCCTGGGCGTTAACTCCAGCCGGGCAGGCCACCCGGCAGGGCGGATAGCCCCGCTTATCAATGGTAAAGGCGTTGGGCACGGCCTGAGGGAAGGGGCGGTAAATTGCCTTGCGGGATCCTAAGCCGAGGTCGAACTCGTTGGGCACGGTAACGGGACATACGGCGGAGCACTCGCCGCAGCCGGTGCACTTATCAACATCGACGTACCGGGCCTTCTTGTTTATCTTGACCTTGAAGTTGCCCACATAGCCGGAGACATTCTTCACCTCGCTGTAGGACATCAGCTCTATATATGGATGGGCGCCCACCAGGCTCATCTTGGGGGTGAGAATACAGGCCGAGCAGTCCAGGGTGGGGAAGGTCTTGTCCAGCTGTATCATGTGCCCGCCGACACTGGGATCCTTCTCCACCAGGTAGACCTTGTGCTTGGAGTCGGCAATCTCCAGTGCTGCCTGAATACCGGCCACGCCGCCGCCAACCACCAGAGTGTTGGGATTGACCGGGACCTCCCTGGTCTCCAGAGGCTCCTGGTAGTAAACCCGCCTTACCGCGGCGCTGACCAGCGCCTTGGCCTTCTCGGTAGCGGCATCCCTGTCCTCGGTCACCCAGGAGACATGCTCCCGGATATTGGCCATCTCAAACAAATAGGGGTTCAAGCCCGATTCCTGGCAGACCCGCCGGTAGGTTCGCTCGTGCAGCGTCGGCGAACAGGACGCCACCACCACACGGTTCAAGCCCATCTCCTTGATATCCTGCCGAATAAGGTCCTGCCCCGGGTCAGAGCACATATACATGTAGTTGCGGGCTACAGCCACATTGGGTAATGTGGCCGCGAACTCGGAAACCGCCGCCACATCTACCTTACCCGCGATATTAGTCCCACAGTGACACACGTACACGCCAATTTTAGGCTCCATTTGCCCTCCTTTGTCTTCTCGGCTTTCAATGGGGATGCCTGGAGGTGTAGCTCATATAACCAGATTTATCTTATCATACGCCACTACTATGGTCAAGAAAATAGCGCCATTTTGACTACGGAACAGGACGGGAATAGCCAGCTATTTCCCGGCGGAAAAATCGGTCAGCTTATCCACCAGCCCCTTCTGCCCCATGACCAGGGTCAGGTCGCTTCGCGTTCTCTCCAGCACCCCGCGGACCATGTCGGTGGTACGGCGCAGACCGCCGGTGATGGCATCGGGAAAATCCATGGATACCAGGGCATTGTAGATATCATCCATGGCCCCCAGCAGCTCTTCCCCCTGGGAGAGTTCACCCCGCCTCATGCTGTCCAGTATATAGCGCCTCATCTCGCCGGCGGCCTCACCCAGCCCGTTCAAATAGGCAGCGGCATCAACGCCCAGCTCACCGGGGTCAGGCAGTCGCTGGCCGGTAACCAGTGCCAGGGTGATACTGCCTTCGGCAAACTCCTTGCGGGCGTCCCTGACAAAACCAGCGTAGCCGAGTTCGCCATAGCCGGCGGCGCTTTTTTCGGCTTCGGTCAACCGCTCCCGCGCCAACTTAAGCAGTTCTTTAGCCTGGTCAAACTGCTGGCGGTGCACCGCCCGGATAGCATTGGCACAGTGCCGTATCGCCTCCCGGCACAGGGGCAGTACCTTCTCCCTGGCGGCGTCTTTAGCCTCAAAGTCCTCCCGTATATTACTGGCAATCGCTTCCAGATTATCGGTCAGTTCACTCATTTTCCTGCCTCAAAAGCCTTTATCAGCTGCCGGGCCGCCCCCTCCACATCCCCCGCCCCCAGTATAGCACTAATCACCGCCACCCCGTCGGCACCGGCGGCGGCAACCTCCCCGGCATTATCCCTATTTATCCCCCCGATAGCCACCAGGGGCACACTTACCACCCCCCTTACTTTGCGCAGCATCTCCAGTCCAACCACCCTGGCCGTCTCTTTAGACGAGGTAGGATACATAGAACCAACGGCAATGTAATCAGCCCCACCCCCCTCCGCCACTTTAGCCTGCTCCACGGTGGTCACCGATACACCCAGAATCATGTCAATCGGCAGCAGCTTGCGGGCTTCTTTGACAGGCAAATCTTTCTGCCCCAGGTGCAGGCCGTCGGCGCCAACCGCCAGGGCTATATCAAGGTAGTCATTCATGATAAAAAGCACACTGTTCTCAGAGCATAAATTCTTCAGCTTTCGGGCGATGGATAACAACTCGTCCTTGCTGTCGAGCTTATGGCGCAACTGGATGGCTTTAGCCCCACCCCGGATCAGCTGGCCGGCCACCTCAATATGTTTGCGTTTGCCCAATTGCTGGCTGTCGATTATGGCATAGAGCCCGGTCAAAAGCCCTATCTTATCCCGCCGCAATAGCCTGGAAAGCAGCGCCCGCTCTATGGTGTAGAGGGCAAAGCGGGCTTTCTTGAACTTTTCCGGGTCTAATGAAAGCGTTTTATCCGGAACCCTGGACATTTCTTCCAGAATCCGCAGCGCCTCCTGGACTCTGCGGGCGTTAGCTACCACTATAATAGGTAGCTCCCTCCCCTCCTCCCCAGGCACTTCAATATCAACGCCAACGTCGCTCTCCGAGTTCCGGGACTGGATAAGCTCTTTATTAAAGGCCAGGTCCCCCCTGACTATCTCATGGCGCATGGCCTTTAGCTGCTTGGTCAGCTCGGCATAGTCAAGCGTCAGCCGGGCCAGCTCTTCCAGAAGGTGGAGCCCCTCGCCGGCACGGTTCAGGTTGGCGTCGATAATGCGCAGCCTCTGCTCTGTCATTGCGATTAAATTCTAGCACAGCCGGATTTAGAGTTAAAGCTAGTCTTCGCCTACGGCGTTTTCAATCAGCTCGATTCTTGACGGCCTGCCCTTTGAGTCAAGCTCTATAGCGACGACGTCGATGCGCCATAGCTGGGGGAGGTTATCGTGGCTCTGGAGGTAGCGGGCGGCCACCGTCCTCAGTTTTGCCCTCTTGGCGGCGGTGATTGACTCCTCCGGGGTGCCGAAGGCCAGGCTCCTTTTGGTCCTTACTTCGATAAAGACCAGGTAGTCTTTATGCCGGGCGACAAGGTCGATTTCACCCTCGGGGCAGCGGTAGTTGGCTTCCTTAATATGATAGCCGCGCTTTTTTAGGTAGTCGCTGGCTAGTTTTTCACCCAGAATGCCGGTGTCTTTACGCCTCATCGCCCTACCCGCCTACAGCTGGATATATGTCTTGGGGAATTGGGTATGGGTCTTGGGGTCGAAACTGGTCTTCCTATTCCAGACGGTAGCCATACCTTTAAGCCGATAGACGGCTATTGCTCCGTAGCCTCCCTTTTCTACCTGCGGCTTTAAGAACGGGCGCTGGGTGATTATCTCGTCTTTCATTTTCAAATCATCCAACGGTTCAACGGCGCCGCTTACCCTTATCTGGATATCGTCCTTAGCATTAAAGAAACACAGCTCCACGTTGGGGTTGGCCGATAGTTGCTTATATACGTCTTTATAGGTGTTGGTCTGGATGATGATACCGTTTTCATCGGCTTTAACCATACGTATGGCGCGCACATGGGGTTTGTTGTCTTCCACGGTAGCGAGGTAACCATCTAGATTGGCGTTTATAAAGGCAGTTATTTCGGTTTTATTCATAGTCAAACTCCTTTTTCCTTATTCTTAACATTTGACTTTCTTCCCATACCCACCCGCCCAAAATGGGCTTCGCCCCTTTAAGACCTTCTAGACCCCACCCCCCAGAGGAGGGCAACTATCCCCTTACCCCCCTTAAAAGAGAGTGGAGAGAGGTCTACCCTCTATCGG
>Ga0315537_1002056_pt1 | contig 15533 bp, 12 predicted proteins | sample SalMarSW160270MG_FD_203091 | JGI IMG/M metagenome (GOLD analysis project Ga0315537, IMG submission 203091) | Salt marsh sediment microbial communities from the Plum Island Ecosystem LTER, Massachusetts, United States - Salt Marsh Sediment SW1602-70 ... | reverse complement strand
CCAGTGCTGGCAATATAGGTACCGTAGAGGACACCTCCGGTGGCGGCGCTGGACATGGGGTTATCCCAGTCGAGGGCCAGGCCGTAGATGTTCAGGTTAACGTCACCTGCAGTGCCGCCAACCAGCGTCCCATCCACGGGCGAGGGCTTGAGGTCCTTCCACTTGGAGCTGTCGCCGATGGCGAAGCGCCAGATGCCCTGGTCACCGTAGGTCAAGCCGGCATAGACCATGTCGTTGTCGGTATAGAAGGTGTCGAAGGCGACATGCACTTGACCGTCGGTGCCCAGCTCGTTCTTGGCGCCCACGATGCTGAAGCTGGAGGCGGAGTCGTCGGAGAAGCCCACCGAGCCTTCATCGCCGCCTACCAGGACATGGCCGTCGAGGCAGGCGATGGTGTGGCCCCACTCGTTGGTGCCCAGGCCTACATCCTTGGCCTTAGACCAGGAGCCGGGGCCGCCGTGCTTGTCGGACATGGTTACCTTGTCGTCGGTTTGCGACAGGGCGTAGATGGTGTCCTCGGACTCAACGGCCAGATCCATGATGGCGGTCAGCGTGGAGCACTGCCGGCTGGCCCAGTCGGTCAGGCCGGAGTCGTCGTTCCACCACAGGTCGTTGGTGCCCATGTCCACCAGGTACACGGTGAGCACCTCGGATGTCTCCTCGGGTGCCAGGCGGATAAGCCCCATCTCGTATGGTGGAATGGGGATACTATCTCCGTTGAGGGCCGCATTCCATACCCTGAGGTAGGTATCGGCATCGTCGTCGCTGTACCACACGCTGTCGCATTCGCAGATGTCCTCGCTGCAGTTACACGAGGACATCGTCTCGTTGTTTACGCTGAACAGGTAGATGGTGCCGCAGTCGGCATTGACCGCCATGTCGCTCAGATGGCTGATGAAGGTGTCGATGAGGCTGGGCTGGTTCCAGTACTTGCCCACCTCGTCTATCTCGCTCCAGGAGAAGGCGGACTCATCCCAGCAGGAATCGGAGCTGAGGTTCCCGGAGGTGGCGGCATAGCCCATGTCGCCGTCATCGGTGTAGAGCACCAGGGCGTTGGACATGCCGGTGGGAGGTTTCTTGGCCGAGTTCCACTGCGGGCAGCAGTAGTCTATGGGCCACTCGGCGGTGCGGTACACCTGGACGCCGGCGCAGCAGGCTGTCGGCATGCCGTTGGTGGTGTCATCGGCCGACACGCCCATCAGGCCCACCATCAGGTTGCCGTCCTCGATCTCTCCGGTCATGGTTATGCTGGCCATGACGGGATGGTCGGTAGTGGTGTCCCACTGCTCGCAGCAGATGCCGGCGTATTTCGTGGCGCTGCCCTTGACGCGGAACACCTGTCCCACCTGGGCGTTGTTCGCGGCGAAGCTCGCCGGGACGATAGTGCTGGTTGAGGCAGGAGTATCGTAGTTCAGGTAGAGCCAGTTCTGCCTCAGGTCGGAGTCGTAGCCGGTGAAGTCCTGCGGCAGGGCCAGGCCCGTCGGGTGGTCGGTCGGCTCGTAGTTGGTGCCGGTGGGATCCCAGGGCGGGAGGTCCATTATCTGGACTGCCCCGGGGAAGGGCGCGCCGCACTGGGCGTTCCACTTCTTGGTGGTGCCCCAGAGGCCCGACTGCTGGTAGGTAGAATCTGCGAATGTATTACCGGTGGTGTCAACGGCGCAGAGGCAGACCAGGCTGTCATCGTCGGCGAAGTTGTAGGACCACATCACCGAGGTGACTGCTGTTTGTGGTGAAGGCCCCGTCGTTGTCCCAGCCGGCGTAGGTGTCGTAGTCGGAGGCGTCCTTCCAGGCGCCGCCCCACATGGTCCCGGCCTCGAAGATCCACAGCGTGCCGTCATAGGCGTCGTGGCCACATGTAGTTCCGATGGGCTGGTTCAGGCCCAGGGCGATGGCGAACTTGTCGTCTCGCTCGGGGCTGACGTCCAGGCTGAGGATGGTGTAGAAAACCGGAGTGGCGCAAGTGAAGCCGGTGTCGGAGAAGTCATCGCCGCCGTCGCTGGAGCCGATGACCATGTCGATGTCAAGGGTACTGGTGGTGAGGTTGGTGTCCCCGTAGCCGGCCACCACCACGAAGTCGGCATCGTCGGGGGAGCACGACACGATCATGGGGGCATACATCCCCTCTTCGTGCAGCTCGTCGGTGATGTCGTCCCAGGTGACGCCGCCGTCTTCGGACTTGAACAGGGCATCGCCAACGCCGTTTTCGCAGACGTTAGCTACGACGCCGGTGCTTCCGCCCTTGACCCAGGCGCCATTGTAGTACTGGTACACGCCATCCAGAACGGCGTAGACCACGCTGCCGTCGCCCATGGTGTCGATGCTGAGGATGTCGGTTTGCTGGGCGATGACGAAGTCCTTCTCACTGGGGGTCTTCACCTTGCTCCACTTGGTGAGGTCGGGTTCGGCGCTGACTTTGGCGGTTGGAGCTGCGGTGAGCGCCAGGCTCAAAGTCAGGGCCAGAGCAAAGAGTATGTACGTTAGCCTTACAGGCCAACTCATTGTTCTACTCAAGTTTCATCTCCTTTTCTTGGTACTTGGCCTACTTCCACCTGTGCCCCGGTTCGACCTCCTCAGGCTCCAGGTACTTTCAGCTCACGGGATGAGGCCTTCACAGCTCGCCTCATATCATACCAAGGGTGCCTTTGAAGCTACATAATAGGCATCTACCTCCTCTGCCTCGCCGCACTCTTGCCGGGGGCGAGGCCACTTTATGTTGAGTGGACTTGTATTCAGTCTCTAAGCTGCGCCCGCGTCATAGCGAAACCAACAGGGCCCATTCGGCTTGGGCCCATTCTAGCACGTGTATTTCGCTTGTCAATACCTGTCCGGGGGTGCCGGGGCTACGGGTGCGGCGCTCTGGGCCGCTTCAGCCGGGAAGAACGCGGCGCCCGAGTTCCAACAGCCTCGCCTCCCCATCGGGAGACAGCCCGAAAGAGTCCAGGTGCTCCCGCAGTGCCTCGAAGGTGCCGTGGCCGGCGAGGTACCCGTTTATCCGGGCCGCAGCGGTGGAGTCGATGAAGCCCTGAGCTTCCGCGTAGAACGCGTCGAACTCCTCCACGAGGTCCTCTTCCTGCCGCAACCGGTACTTCTGATGGTAGTCTTCGGCCAGATAGAATTCGGAGAAGGGAACAAGCTGCGTGAGTACGGGTCTTCCCAGCTCGGCCTCCCGGCGCTCCTTGCTGGCCACGGCCAGGCTTCTCTGCTCATCATTGTGATGGAACAGGAGAGACATGTATTGCCGCGACCACGACGGCGCTGCCGGATCGTGGCTATCCCAGAAGATCTCCAGCAGCTCCTCGTACGAGACTACGGTGGGGTCGTAGTCCATCTGCACCGTCTCGGTGTGGTCGCCCAGGTTGTGATAGGTCGGGTTGACGGTGGTGCCCCCGGCGTAGCCAACCCGGGTCCGCACCACGCCTTCCAGGCTGCCGAATAGGGAGTCCGGCCCCCAGAAACAGCCCAGGGCGAAGGTGGCCATCTCGGTATCCACGGGGGCAGAGGCGTCTATGGGAGGTATGCCGGCCTCGGGCTTCGCTCCGTCATCCGCCGGGCCCTCTGTCTCGTCGTCCTGCATCGGACCCGGAATGCAGGCGCCCGCAAGGGCTGCGAGAAGGAACAGGCCCGGCAAGGCATGCCCGGTCAGCTTTCTGAAGCCCGCCCTCATCGAGCCCATCACTCCCCGGCGGCTACGAAATCAAGGGCGACCGAGTTGATGCAGTAGCGGAGCCCGGTCGGCGGGGGCCCGTCGTCAAAGACGTGTCCCAGATGGGCGCCGCACCTCCGGCACATCACTTCAGTCCTCCGCATCACGTAGCTGGTGTCCTCTGCTGTTTCAATACTGTGCTCCGAAAGCGGGGCCCAGAAGCTGGGCCAACCGCTCCCGGAATGGTACTTCGTTTCCGAGCTGAAGAGCCTGTTGCCGCAGCAGACGCAGGTGTACGTACCCGCGTCTTCGAACTCGTAGTACTCGCCTGAGAACGGCGGCTCGGTCCCTTTCTGGCGCGTCACCTCATACTGCTGCGCAGTGAGCAGCTCCCGCCACTCCTCGTCACTCTTGACCACTTTCATGTCCACAAGCTCCCACCTTTCCGACCCGCCCTCAACGGTGACTGCGAGGACCTCACCAACACCCCGGGCATAGTACTTGTGCTCCATCACGCCGGGCTCGAGTGGTGTCCATTCCCTGGCCACGATGCATCCGTCAAATACACCATAGGGGACGGAAACGGATCCGTCAAGACCGAGCACTTCAGCCATGTCCTCGGCCTCGCCTTTGAGGTACTCCTGGCGATAGGAATCGCCTATCTGCGGACTGGCCTTCATTATGATTCCCGCTTCGGCGCCGTCAACGCCGGCCTCCCAGGAGCCCGCGGTGCTGACGGGCACTCCGCCGTCATATTCCTTTGAATCCTCGCCGAAGTACCAGACGTTGCCGTCCCTGTCCTGGGCGTACCAGTCGTACGTCTCTTCCACCAGCTCGTCGTCCTCATCCCAGACCCTGTCCCTGACGACGGTACAGGCCACACCGAGGACCTCCCTGGTGTCGCGGGTGATATAGACCTCGCCCCTCTCTGACCCGTCCTCTGTCTCTCCCCGGTAGAATAAGGTGGTGCCCGGCGTCAGGGGCAAGTACGGGTTGTCGATGGTCGGAACAAAGCCGGAGGAGTCTACCGTCGGGCTGTATGCTTCTTCAGCCGGGGGAGGTGCGGGCGGCGGAGCTGGTTCACAGGCCGCCAGCGCGAGCATCACCGCCGCGCCAAGCAGAGTCAATGGTCGCTTGCCTGTGGACGACATCGCTCACTCCATTGTATCACGTCGCTCACCGCAGCCGGTTCGGTTCTTGGGAGGACAGGTCAGGACCGCGCCGGAAGCTGAATGGTCGGGGTTTGCAGATATCATTGACAATTCAATACTATAGTGTATCGAGGACAGTGTGGAGGTAACAGGAAATGCCTGAGATAAAAGTGGACTGCACCAATCAGACCTGCCCGGTGCCTTTGGTGGAAACGCGGAAGGCCCTGAGGAAGGCCAAGGAAGGTGACGTCGTCGAGGTCACCGGCACCCATCCTGCCTCCAAGAAAGAGATACCGATGGCCGTCAAGGCGCTGGGGCTGGAGCTCATGGACGTTCAGGAGAAAGACGGAGTGTGGAAGATAAGGATACGCAGGTAGAAGGAGGAACCGGCTATGGGTAACAAAGCTACCATAATAGTCCACAGCGGTGATATGGATAAGATCTACAGTGCTCTCATCGTAGCCAATGGGGCGCTGGCAATGGGGATGGAAGTGTCGCTATACTTCACCTTCTGGGGACTCCAGAGGCTCAAGAAGGGTGCGCTGGAGAAGGGGCCTCTCTCCAAGATGAACATGCTGGGCCTGGGCAAGTGGATGGTCAAGCGGAGAATGAAGAAGGCCGGTGTGGCCTCTCTGGAGAGGCTGCTGCAGGACTTCAGGGAGCTCGGAGGCAAGATACTTGCCTGCGACATGACGATGGAAGTAATGGGGATGAAGAAGGAAGACCTCCGCGACGATTTGATATCGGAATACTGTGCCGTGGGCACGTACATAACTGAGGCCAGAGAATCAAGTGTGACCCTCTTCATATAGTCAGGAGGGAGATATGTCAGACAGACGGCAGGTATATCTGGACAACTCGGCGGCCACCCGCCTGGACGAACGGGTACTGGAGGCAATGAAGCCGTACTTCTTCGATAAGTACGCCGTTGCCACCTCGGAGTTCGCCTACTCTCAGGGCATAGAGGCCCGGGAAGTGCTGGACGGCGCCAGAGAAGCTCTGGCTGCGGCTCTGGGAGCAGCGCCCGGAGAGCTTGTTTTCACCTCGGGAAGCACCGAGTCCTCAAACATCGCCCTGAAGGGAGTGGCGCTGGCTCTTGGCAGCAGGAAAGGAAAGCACATAATCGTATCGGAGATCGAGGACTTTCCGGTATTGAACAGCGCCAGAGCCCTCGAGAAGCAGGGGTTCCAGGTGACCTATCTCGATGTCGATGGTGACGGCTTCGTGGACCTGGACAAGCTCAGAGATTCCATCATGGACGAGACCATTCTGGTTTCCATTCAGCATGCCAACCAGGAGATCGGCACCGTTCAGGATATCGCCGCTGTCGGCCGCATTTGCCGCAAGAAAGGGGCGCTGTTTCATACCGATGCAACTCATAGCTTCGCCCGGGCCCCCCTCGATGTCGGGAGCATACCTGTTGACCTAGTCACGGTGTCCGCGCATACCATCCATGGACCCAGAGGCATAGGAGGACTGTACGTCCGTCAAGGGACCAGGATAGCCAAGTGGATGGATGGGGGGTTTCAGGAGTTCGACCTCCGGGCGGGGCTGGAAAACATAGCCGGGGCGGTGGGATTCGCCAAAGCGGTGGAGCTGGCGACGCCTGAGGAAACCGAGCGGCTTCAGGCAATGCGTGACCGCATCATCGACCGCATACTTGCCGAGATATCGGATACCACCCTCAACGGCCATCGCTGGAAGAGGCTGCCGCAGAACGCCAACATCTCCTTCCACTTCATAGAGGGCGAGTCCATCACCCTGCACCTGGACATGCACGGCTTTGCCGTGAGCACCGGCTCTGCCTGTTTCAGCCGCTCTCTGGAGGGCAGTCACGTTATCTTCGGAATAGGCGGCGACCACGAAAGAGCACACGGGTCGATTCGTTTCACCTTCGGCCGCTACAACACGATGCAGGACGTCGACGCCGTGGTTGACACGCTGGCCGACGTGGTGCAAGAACTGAGAAACATCAGCCCGCTGGGCAAAGACAAGGCAACAGAGGAGGGTTAGAGATGCCACTACCGTATAGTGAGACTGTACTGGAGCACTTTCGCCACCCCCGTAATGTGGGCAAGATTGAGGACCCCGACGGAAAGGCAATAGAAGGCAGCCCGGCCTGCGGCGACATGGTGTCGGTGTACATCGACGTCGACCCGGAGACGAACAGGATCTCAGACATCAAGTTTGAGTCCTACGGCTGTGCCTCCAACATAGCTACCGGTTCGATAATCACGGAGCTGGCCAAGGGAAAGACACTGGAGGAAGCCAGGAAGATTACCTGGAAGGAAGCTTCGGAAGCGTTGGGAGGGCTCCCGAAGATCAAGGCCCACTGCTCGGTGCTTGCAGTAGAGGGTCTGCGTTCGGCCATTGAGAACTACGAAGAGCGCCACGGCCTGGTCAAGGAGAGGAAGCCGACCATGGTGGAGACGGTGCGAGGCCGGCTCAAGAAGGTCATGAACCCCATCACCGGGTTGGACCTGGTGCGTACGAACCTGGTGCGAGACATCGCAGTAGGCGACGGCAGGGTCCGGGTGGTGGTCGACTTGCCTGCGGGCCACCAGTTCGCCCCCGTAATTAAGCAGGAGATATTGGAGAAGATAGAACCCCTGTGGGATGTGAGTGAAGTGGTGGTTGAGTTCACGGAATAGAAGTCCGGCATAGCTCCGGGTTCAGACGGGGTTTCGGGGGGACGCCATGGAGCAAGAGTCGGCTCCTAGTAGCAGGAAATCGGTAAAAGCGGATATTCACATAACCGGGATGACCTGCGTCACCTGTGCCGCCACCATCGAAAAGGACCTGGCGGAGATGAGCGGGATACGGCAGGTGAACCTGAGCTTCGCCTCGGAAAAGGCCTCCATAGAATATGACCCCTCCATGGTGGGCCTGGCCGCCATTAAGAGCGCCATCTCCCGGCTGGGCTACGGAACAGCTACCGGGAAGTCCATCTTTCCCGTCAGCGGGATGACCTGCGCCGCCTGCGTTGCCCGCGTCGAGCAGGCCCTCCGGGGTGCGGCCGGAGTGGTCTCGGCCAACGTCAATCTGGCTTCCGAGAAAGCTACCGTGGAATACCTCGAGGGGACGGCGTTCCCCGATCTGCGACGGGCAGTTGAGGAGGCTGGCTATGGCCTGGGTACGGAAGCGGTGACCCTGGAGGATATCACCATTGCCGCGCGGCGTGAGATCCGTGCCCTGAGAAACAGGTTCATCCTTGCCGCTGTCCTCGCCGCATCAATCATGCTGCTGGGCCGGGGGCCGGATTTCGTGCTGAAGCCTTACGCACTGTGGGCTCTGGCAACGCCGGTGCAGTTCTGGGCAGGCCTGAGATTCTACAAAGGGGCGTGGGGGGCCTTCAGGCACAGGACCGCCGACATGAACACCCTGATCGCTGTCGGCACCTCGGCAGCATACCTCTACAGCATGGTGGCTGTCGTCTTCCCCGGTCTGTTTGCCGGCACCACAGTTGAGCTGAATCTTTACTTCGATACCTCGGCCATGATTATCGCCTTGATCTTGCTGGGCCGCTTCCTGGAAGCCAGGGCCAGGGGACGGACCTCGGAGGCGATAAAGAAGCTCATCGGGCTGCAGCCGAGGACGGCACTGATTGTCCGTGACGGGAGGGAGACCGAGACTCCCATCGATGACGTCCAGGTCGGCGACCTTATCCTGGTGCGGCCGGGAGAGCGAGTACCGGTGGACGGCGTTGTCCGCCAGGGATACTCCAGTATTGACGAGTCAATGCTCACCGGAGAGAGCATGCCGGTGGAGAAGAAGGTGGGTGACGAGGTTATCGGCGCTTCGATCAACAAAACAGGCAGCTTCCAATTCGAGGCGACCAGGGTGGGTAAGGATAGCACCCTGGCTCAGATTATCAGGCTGGTGGACGAAGCCCAGGGAAGCAAGGCGCCTATTCAGCGCCTGGCTGATATCATTGCCAGCTACTTTGTACCGACAGTGATAGGAATTGCTCTTGTCACCTTTGTCGTCTGGTACTTCGCGGGGCCGCCCCCGGCCCTCACCTTTGCCATTCTCAACTTCGTAGCGGTGCTCATTATCGCCTGTCCCTGCGCCCTGGGTCTGGCAACGCCAACCGCTGTTATCGTGGGTACAGGCAAGGGGGCCGAGCATGGTCTCCTCATCCGGAGTGCTGAAATACTGGAGAGGGCTCACAAGATAGGTACTGTACTGCTGGACAAGACGGGCACTTTAACTCAGGGCAAACCCAGGGTGACCGATATCATCTCCCTCCCCTCCTCTTCCCGCGAAGAGGTCCTCCGGCTGGCAGCCTCGGCCGAGCGTGATTCGGAGCATCCACTCGGCGAGGCTATAGTGAGGGATGCTCTGGAAGAGAAGCTGGAGCTGTCTCCAGCGTCGGATTTCAACGCCATCCCCGGAGAGGGCATCGAGGCCCTGGTAGAAGGCAAGAGGCTTCTGCTGGGCAATCTCAGGCTGATGAGTGAGAAGGGCCTTTCCCTGGAGGGGGTGGAGGAGGATGCCGGGCGGCTGCGGGTGGAGGGCAAGACGGTGATGTTGCTGGGCGTGGAGGGCCAGGTGACCGGTATCATCGCTCTGGCTGACACCCTGAAGCCGAATGCCAGGGAGGCAGTGGATGCACTGCATGCCATGGGTATCGAGGTGGCGATGCTCACTGGAGACAACCGGCGTACTGCTGAGGCCATTGCCATGGAGGTAGGGATCGACCGTGTCCTGGCAGAGGTCCTGCCGGAACACAAGGCACAGGAGGTGAGGAAGCTGCAGGAGGAGGGGAAAGTGGTGGCAATGGTGGGAGACGGGATAAACGATGCCCCGGCCCTGGCTCAAGCAGATGTGGGCATCGCGATCGGGACCGGCACGGACGTGGCTATGGAGGCCGCAGACATTACGCTGATCAGCGGTGACCTGGGGGGAATTGTGACCTCCGTATCCCTGAGCAAACGTACTATGAAGACCATCAAGCAGAACCTCTTCTGGGCTTTTGCCTACAACACCACGCTTATCCCGGTGGCAGCAGGGGTGCTGTATTTTGTCTTCAGGGACACAGGTGTCCCACCTGGACTTCACTTCGCCCTGGGCAGCCATGGCTTTCTGAACCCGATCCTGGCGGCAGGGGCCATGGCCGCCAGTTCAATCACCGTGGTGTCCAACTCACTGCGTCTCAGGAGATTCAGGCCGACCAGCTTTGAACCAGCGAAAGGAGGTGCGCCGATGGCGATTGACCCGGTGTGCAAGATGGAAGTGAAGGAGAGCGAGGCAGCAGCGACCTCTGAGTACCGGGGAAAGAAATACTACTTCTGCGCTGCGGGCTGCAAGAAAGCTTTCGACCAGGACCCGGAGAAATACCTGGCCGGGGAAAAGAAATAGGCCTGATGCATGGGCTGAATAGAGATGGATGGATTCTGCGGGGGCAGGTCAGTTCCCCTCTAAGGTACCGGGGTAGTGATGGGGCCAGTGGAAATAACCGTCTGGCCTCTCTCGTTGGTGGCGGTCACTTCAATGTTGAAGGTCTCTCCGCAACCCACCTGCCTGGCGACCGAGTTCTGGTAATGCTCGGTTGATATGGTTCCCGAATCGTGCCACACAACCCCGTTTACCTTCAGAACGACGGAGGTTACCAGGAAGCCGCCCCCGGTGAGGTCTCTGGCATCATAGGAGATGCTGAGGGTGCTGGTACATCCTGATTGGTCGCTGACGCTATTGGCACTAGCGGCGAAGGCGGCACTCAATACATTACTGGCTGGAGGGAGGGCTGCTTCCGCAGCTATATAGTAGTTGTCCAGGAAGATATCTGCGGCCCACTGCTGGTCGTCTTCGCCGGCGCCTTCCAGGAAGTCAAGCAGCTCCTCGGCCGCGTCCTTCATCCCGTCGGTTACGGAAGGGTCGGCGCTGGCGATAAGGGCGATCAGACGCAACTTCACGAAGTCTACGTACTCGCTTCTGGGCATCTCCTCGGTCGTCCCTTCGATACCGTCCTTTGTCCCTTCGTAACAGCCGAGGTCCTCCGCGTTGTCCTGCATCCTGGGGGAACGGGTATACACCGGCTTCGGTGGGGGCGGCACACCCTTCGCGGGCTCCATGTAGCCCAGGTTCTTGTGGTCCTTATCGGTTACGTGAACCCTCATGGACTGAGCGCCTTTCGCTCCCTTGAACTTGAATTCCAGGGGAGTTGAGGTGGGGAAGGGGTTAGCGCTCTCTATCCTTATTCCGCCGGCGATCTTCTGCTTGGTGAAGCCTGCTGGCAGCTTCAGGACCTCTCCCTCGGCCCATCTGGGCTTCTGCAGGCCGAAGAAAATCTCGATGTCGTGGACCTTGCCCTCCAACTCTTTGGGAATCACGAGGAAAAGCGAGTACACCCCGTCTATTTCCCAGTAAGTGCCTCCCTCGATGAGAGGTTTTTCCCATTTGGAATGGATGTTTTCATCCTCCGGCACACTGCCTTCATCCTTCCACTTCTGGGTGTCTACCTCTTTTGCCTTATCAAAGGCCGTGTCCCAGCTTTTCACGTCTATGCCGGCAAGGTTCTTCATGAATGCTTCCTGGTCGGCAGCGTAGTAGGTCGTTTTCTTTTTCCCGGGCTTTGCCGGGTCCGCCACTTCCCTGGCCCTGTTGGTGTGCTTGGTGTCCTCACTGGAGAAGCTGACGATCTTCTCCACGATACCTTTGAGGTTCGCTATGAACCCTCCTCCAAAGCACTGGGCCATTTCAACGAGGATGTGTATTCCCTTTTCGTGGAGAGGCCTGAGCATGTCGGCAAACTCGTCGTCCCACAAGACCGAGTCTTTCCCGTCTCCCCAGAGGTTAATCCCTTCGTGGAAGCCCACCAGGTCGTAGTAGTCGGTATCGCCGTCCAGGTTCCAGTCCAGGCCACCATCGTCACTGTCTATCACATGGTCGCCATTCTTGTCCTCGCCCATCTTATGCCAGGTGCCGTCCGGCTTCAGCCTTTCCACAACGTACTTTGACCCATCCCATCTGGCCCTCACGTCGGGCTTGCCGTCTGTGTCCGTGTCCCATTCATTCTGCCGGTGTTGCGTCGGCCCCAGGTCGGCTTCTCTAAGGCCCGGGATATTGTCGTCGCTCTTGTCGCCGTCGCCGTTGATGTCCTGCCCCGCCTCCGCCTCTGAGATCCTGCCGTCTCCGTTGCCATCCTCACCCTTGAGACGCCAGTACCCACCCTCACTCTTGTAGAGCTTCAACCGATTGGTCGCCTCGTCCTTTTTGACTCTCCACCTGTCTCCATTGGCCGGGTTCGTCCAGATATTCTGTCTGTAAACCTTTCTTTCCAGGTCTATCTTGAACAACTGTTCCGGGTATCTCTTGGTGTCTCCCGAGGCATCAACTCCGGAAAGGGCCGGCCTGGCTCCGTCCCATCCCTGACCTTCGTTGTAGCCCGTCCCGTGGTCGGTAACGAATATGGTTAAGGTGCAACTGCCTGGCATTTCCCTCTTGTACTTGTCCAGAGCATCCTTTATCTTCTGTTTGGTGCATTTGCCGTCCACGACGCTCTTGCCATCATCTTTGGTTATGCCGGCTATGTCCTTGCCATCGTTATAGAGAACGTCGATCTGGTCGTCGGAAAAGCCGAGCTCCTTGAGCCTCTTGTACTTTGCTTTTATGTTCTCCCCGTACCTGTCATGGTTGTTGTTGTCATCAACGCCGCCACTGATTATCAACGCCCGGTCGCAAGCCTGAGCCTTTGTGCCGGCGGCTGCCTGCGCCAGAACCTTTGTTGCCTGGAGCGGGTTCACCGCGGCGAAGAAGGGAAGGAGGCCCGGCTCACGGCCGGCAACCTCTTCGGGTGGAGTCACGATGTGATAGCTCTCAACTGTTATCAGCGGTGTTGGCAGGATGGTGTAGGCATCATAGGTCTGAGCGAAGTCCTTGACCTTGCCGTAGACAAGAATTTCAGCGCCATTCATTTCGGGGGGAGGCAGGTCACCGTCGAGCCTGGCGAAGGAATGGTCCGCTAGTTTCTCGTCAATCCTGAGCATGTGGAAATTGAGGACCAGGAAGCCAATGCCGTCACCGGTGAACCCATCGTCCCCGTAGAAACCCCAACTCCAGATCTCTTCCCCGACGAAGTCTTCGAGCTCAAAATTGAGTTGTGGCAGCAGGACGACTGGCTGGAGTTCCCGACCTGGAGTTGCTGGCCCCGCACATCCCAGGAGGAGAGAGAGCAAGACCAGTGTAACGGCTATATATCGGAGCCTCTTCTTTCGCACCTTGAAGCCCCCGCTGGCGATAAACCTATGTGCACCTTCCGAGTTGCGGGCAATGGTAGGGCTCTGCACCCGGGTTGTCAAGCCCTGGAATTGCGAGGCTCTTGTGGAATGCGACGGCACCGGGGGCTGCTGCGGGAATCGGGTTCCTTTTTCCGGGGTGAAGAGCTATACTTTGAGCGGAGAATGAGCACTTCTCCGCGAGACTGGCTCGATGGTGGATGTGGCATTGAATCCGAGAGGCAGGTCATATAGCCTGCCCTTTTCTGTTGCAGGATGCGCTCATAGAGCAGGGGCGGTGGCATCTCTCAGGGACTGAACCTGGTGGATTGAGGAGCCAGCCTCCAGGGAGACAAGGGCTGAAGAAGTCGTAGCTACAAAGGAGGTGCCGCAGATTGCTGGAGATAAGGTTTCATGGCAGAGGGGGACAGGGTGCAGTCACAGCGGCGAATGTGCTGGTGGCTGCTGCACTGAAGGACGGCAACAGGGGTGTGCAGTCGTTCCCGCTGTTCGGCGCAGAGCGCAGAGGCGCTCCGGTCAAGGCCTTTGCCCGAATCTCCGATAGCGAGATAGACCTGAGAAGCCAGATCTACCGGCCGGACATAGTTGTCGTCCTGGACCCGGTGCTGGTGAAGCTGGTGGATATTACGGAGGGCCTGAAGGAGGACGGCACGCTGGTAATGAACACCAGGGCGAAGCCCCGGTCGCTCGGATTCTCTGACAGGTTCAAGGTGGCCACCGTAGATGCGGCCGGGATATCGATAAAGCACGGCCTGCTGGTGAGCGGAATCCCGGTGGTCAACACGCCCATACTGGGCGCTCTCCCCAGGGTCACCGGCGCAGTGTCGCTGGGAGCCATACAGGCGGCGATCAAGGAGCAGTGGAAGGGCGAGGCAGGGGAGAGGAACGCCCGGGCGGCAGAGGAAGCATACAACCTTACAGAGGTGAACTTCTGGTGGAGAGCGATACCAAGTACGTAATTTCCTACCCCACGGCTGCGTCCGCGGGGAAGACGGGCAGTTGGAGGGATTTCAGGCCGGAGCTGGACGAATCGAAGTGCAACAAGTGCCTGCTGTGCTGGATAGCCTGCCCCGAAGCGGCAATCGAGAGGAGAGAGGACGATTCCGTAGCCATAGACTATGAGTACTGCAAAGGCTGCGGCATCTGCGCCAACGAGTGCCCCAGAGAGGCCATCGTTATGACAAGGGAGGGAGAGGGCGATGATACTGATTGACACCGGAGACCGCATAGCGGCCAAGGCCGCCCAGATGGCCCGGCCCGAGGTGCTGGCTGCCTACCCTATAACGCCGCAGACGGTGATAGTGGAGAAGACGGCGGAGTACGTGGCGACCGGAGAGCTTGATGCCGAGTATATCTGTGTGGAGAGCGAGCACAGCGCCATGAGCGCAGTCATAGGGGCCGAGGCGGCCGGGGTCAGGACTTTTACCGCAACCTCGTCTCACGGCCTGGCGCTGATGCACGAGATGCTTCACTGGGCGGCCCTGGCGCGCCTGCCAATCGTCATGGTAAATGTGAACCGCGCCCTGGGACCGGGGTGGAGCATCTGGGCGGACGAGACCGACTCCATGGCTCAGAGGGACACCGGCTGGATTCAGTTCCACTGCTCCAGCAACCAGGAGATTTTCGACACCATCATCCAGGCCTATAAGCTGGCCGAGAGCAAGGAAGTGCAACTGCCGGTGATGGTGAACTTCGATGCCTTCATCCTCTCCCATACCTCCATGCCGGTGGAGATACCCGAGCAGAAGGACATAGACGAGTTCCTGCCGAAGTTCAAGCCTTTCTGGAAGGTGGACACGGCAAACCCCTTCACCCACGGGAATATCCTGCCGCCGGACAAGTACATGGAGTTCCGCTATATCATGCAGCGTGCCCAGGAGAAGGCCAAAGAGCTGATACCGGCGATAGCGGAGGAGTGGAAGGACAGATTCGGGACCTATCACGGCGGGCTGATTGAGGAGGTCCGCTGCGACGATGCCGAGTTCATCATCGTGGCCGTGGGCGCAATCGGGGCTGAGACCAGGGTGGCTGTGCGCAACCTGAGGGATGAAGGCTACCGGGTGGGGCTGGCCAGGATGAGGGTTTTCCGGCCTTTCCCTGAGGAAGAGCTGCGGCGGATAGGAGAGAACAGGACGCTGATAGTGGTGGACAGAAACATATCGACCGGCTCGGGAGGCGCGGTGTTCACCGAGACCAGGTCCGCCCTGCACGGGATGCCCAACTCGCGGGTGTATGGCTTTGTGGCGGGCCTCGGTGGAAAAGACGTCACCTATGAGGACCTGGAGGACATGGCGAAGAAGGTCATCCGCCAGGAGGCCAGCGAAGTGGAGTGGTGGGACTGGAACGAAACGGGGGGTGGATAGATGGCTATCAAGAATCTGCCGAGAGAGGAGCTGATACTGCCCGGCACCCCGGCGTGTCATGGGTGCCCCTTGATGATAGCGCTGCGGACCGCGCTCAAGGCGCTGGGCAGGGAGACGATTCTGGTAATTCCCGCGTGCT
>Ga0315537_1002055_pt1 | contig 15538 bp, 8 predicted proteins | sample SalMarSW160270MG_FD_203091 | JGI IMG/M metagenome (GOLD analysis project Ga0315537, IMG submission 203091) | Salt marsh sediment microbial communities from the Plum Island Ecosystem LTER, Massachusetts, United States - Salt Marsh Sediment SW1602-70 ... | reverse complement strand
GTTGCGCCGTCACTCATAAAATTCGTACAAATTCCGGTAAATATGCTGGTCGCCACGGCAAGTCCCTCGCCCGCTCTTAAAAATGCCGGCAGGATATTAATAAAGCTGTCGGCCAGATACAGCGCCGCACCGGTAACGGCCAGTCCTCTGCCCAATGCCGCGGCACTGGCGTAAAGCGCCACGACATCCCAGGGTATGGAAGCGATATCTTTCCATTTCAGGATGCGCAGGATATTCAAAATGACAATACATAATATAACCGGGCCGCCCATGCCGAAAATGTCGCTGGTCGTTATCCATAAGGTGATAAGAACCAGCAAGACGATCGCGGTTATATATTCATTTCTGTTCATGGGGCCGATTTTTTTCGAGGCTTGGCTTACGATAGAAGAAATATTAAGTTTTTTAACGGCCAGCTTCTTCCGGAAAACAAGGAAAAAATAAGTGGCGATAACGAGTCCCATGACCGGAACAAAAGGCAGTCCGTAAGTTACCCACTGACCGAAAGTCGGTGCGATACCATAATCGGAAAGCAGACCCATCATGACGGCGTTTCTGCCTCCGGCCGCGGGAGATCCTGGTCCGCCGCAATTGGCGGCGAAGCACAAGGATAAGGCAAACATGACGGCCAGAGCCTTATCTTTTTTGATACCGGCGTTTCTAATTGAGGTAGCATAGACCATCATAAACAACGGCATGATAAAGGCGATCAGAGCATGTTCCGATACGAAAGCGCAGGCGATACCAAGCAATGGAAGAAAAATGAATAAAAATTTGGCTATAGATTTAGCCGGGGCCAGAAGCAGCAGGCCGATTCGTCGGTCGAGGCCGGTTTTGCTGATGGCGGACGAAATCGCCAGGACACCGAAGATAAAAATGACGGCATCCTTGGCGTATGATTGAGCGATGTCATCGGGGCGTAGAATACCGAGGAAGTACATAATTACGCCGACGAGAAGGGCGGTGACGCCCACAGGAATCGCTCCGGAAGCCCAGAATAAAGCGGCAATCATTAACACACCCAGCATGACTTTCGCTTTGAAAGCGCTCTTTTGCGGAGTGATATTCTGGTAGATTTTTTTACCGGTGCTATCGGCCACGGATTTCCCAACCTTGTATTTACTTCCATAGTATTCGGCCACGGTTTCACCGTTTTTCATTCTGGTGTAGTCGGCATAGCCGTAGTGCGGATCGCTGAATTGACCGGTTTTCGGCGATGAGAGAATTTCCAGCATCCGTTTGGGAGCGGGCAATAAAATGATCGTGATAAAAAGGAGAATACCCAGCATGATAATCCCGGGCCGATTGTTGTGCGAACCGAGAAGCCATTTCCACGGTGAGTCTTTGACGACCTGCGGGATTTCGTGTCGCTCCATGGCATGGATTTTCTCGGCGCGAGCATCTTCGATCGTACCAATCAACGTTTCAATATCACATGGTTTTTCAAGATATGTGAAGGCGTCAAGGCGACCGGTTTCGACCGCCGATTGAGTACTGCCGTGACCGGTCAGCATGATAACCTGAATAGCCGGGCGGAAGGCTTTCAGCTCCCTCAAGACCTGTTCGCCATCCATACCGGGCATTTTGCGGTCCAGGATGACGACTTCTATATCCATATCGTTGCGCGCGATCTTAATGGCATCTTCGCCGTTATCGAAATCGATCGTATCGTAACCGCGAAGCCTCAGGCGTTTCGTAAGAAAAGTTCGGAATTCTTCTTCGTCATCGATAATCATTATCTTCGGCATTTTATTACTCCGGTTCGATTACTCACAGTTACCCCGCATCAATTTAATCTGTTCGGTCAATTCTACGAATAAATCCGAAAGTCTCAGCAAACCGACAATGTCTCCATTACGGGAGACAGGTATCGATAATGTCTGCCACATACATGTTTTGTTTATGGCGTCAATCAACGTCGCGTTTTCATCGATACATTCGGTAATCGGGTGCATGACTTCCTCGACCTTAATCAAAGTCGCCCGCCGGCATAAATCGGAGAGGTCGGCCTGAAAGAATTTTATGTTTTCTTTCAGGGATGATAAAGAATCGGAGTGGACACCGAGCCGGTCGAGTTTTTCCAGTTCACCGAGAAAATTAATGTTCAGGCTCAAGGCGTTCAAAAAGGTCAGCTGTCCGATTTTGCCGATGATTTTATTTTGTTCATCGACAACCAGAACGGCTCGATAAGGCTGTCGGTCAATCGGCAGATTCCTTTGAGCCTTATCTATCGCCAGGATGGCGTCAAGCAAGGTTAACCCTCGCTTTATGACAGGATAAGACTTGACCGACACCATTAAATCTTTAACGAGTTTTTTATCCATATTGCAAATCCTTTAAATCATAATCTATTCTAACGAATCGGAAGCAATATCGTAAATGTACTACCCCGGTTCAATTCGCTTTTTACCTCGATTTTCCCTCCAAGGGTTTTAATTATGCTATAGCTGACAGAAAGCCCGAGACCGGTTCCCTTGCCGACCGGCTTGGTCGTGTAGAACGGAAGGAAAATTCGATTGAGTTGTTCGGGGCTCATGCCCTTGCCGGTATCGGATATGGAAATCGATACATCATCGTTTTCAATCGAGGTAGCAACAGTGATTTTTCCCGGCGGTTTTTCAATGGCATCGGCCGCGTTATTAATGATGTTAAGCACGACCTGCTGAAGTTGATTGCCGTCCGTGACTATATCCGGAATGTCGGCACCATAATTTCTGATAATATCAATATTGGATACGGCCATTTCCTGGCCAAGCAAATCATCCACGACCCCATCGAGCAACCTGTTTACATCGTGAGGTTTCATCTCCATTTCGGTTTTTCGTACAAAACGTAATAATTTGTGGGTGATATCGCGGCAACGGTAGACCGACTTCTGGATTTTCTCCAAATATTCTTTTAACTCATCGGGATCAATCTTCAGGCCGAATTCGGGATTGAGGATATCTTTTATCAAACCGGCTTGCTCGTTGATGACCGCCAGAGGATTATTTATTTCATGAGCGATCCCGGCGGCCAGTTCGCCGACCGACGCTAATTTGGAGGCGTGTTCCAGCTGGGCCCTGGTCTGGTCGGCGTCCTTTTGAAAAGCCACGAGCTTTTGTGATCGAGTGATGATTATAATAGTCGTCAGGATTATTAAAATGGCTCCGATGACGATCAGTTTTATTTTAAAGCCGGAAAAGAGACCCTCGCTTTCTTTTGTTGAACCCTGCACCAGTAAAGCCCATTCGGCGGTCCTCAGCCATGAATAGGCATAGGTCTGCATTGACTTATCGAATTTCGCTTCGTTTGCTCCCAGTCTTGGAGTGACCGGCGGTACGATCGGCGACGGTTCCAACGGCTTTCCGATGTAAGGTGTAACCAGCTGGTAATAGCCGTCACGATTCACGATGGATACATAAACTTCGCCGGCCCCTTTAAGCGAGCTGATATATTCATAAATCCCTTCGGGGCTTAATGTTGCTCGCAGCACCACATATTGATTCTCAATGGTTCGGCTGACAGCAATCGTGAAGTGCGGCCGCTGCCTGAAACCGAGATAGATGTCGGTGATAATAAAATTGTCTTTTTTTTGCCTGAGGGCGATATACCATGATTCGGAACTATAGTTCCGTCGTTCCAGCGACGGATACGGTCCTTCATAGGCGACCTGAACTCCGGAGGAATCGAAAAAGCCGACATCTATAAAGGCCTTACTGTCTCTTTTTAATTTATCCAGATAGCGACTCATTGATTCCGGGGAAGGCGGAAGCTGAAACTTGGGATCATCGATCACATTGTTCAGATTGACGATTCTTTCCGATAGAAACAGATCAAGCGTATTTGATTGATTCTCGGCAATCGCCACCAGATGAAAGCGGCGGCTTTCGGACATCAGCGCGTTATACTGAAAATAGAAATATACGATAAGAATAACCAGGGGCGCCAGATAAGTCGCCAGCAGACGGAATAGGTGTTTTCGTCTGAGCTCCCGGTAGTGCTCTTCATCGAACGGCAGGATTTCCGAAAAAGATTTAGCCTGCCCGGTTGATTTTATAGCCAACCAAGCCCCCACCGCCAGATATTTTCGTGCCCGGTCGGTATAGTCATACTCCGCGTTACGGCTATACGCCTTGTAAACCTGGGAAATAATATCAGAACCGGGTGGAACTGTCAATAGGAAATGTGAAAAACAAGTGTATTTCAGAGGGGCCAGGCGGCGCAGAAATCGGGATTCAGAAGTTATCCAGGATGTAAATAATTAAAGCTGCCGACGCGGCCGGAAGAATTCAGTAGAGCAGGTCTGCACGACGTTTGGTTTCGCGCTGCGCATGAACATGACGCAACATTTTCTGCTTTTCTTTGGGGCAGACGAGGAGGGATTGTCCCAAAAGCCGGTATCGTTATTGCGAGGAGCCCCGACGCCTTAGCGGTCGGGACGACGTGGCGATCTCTCAACTCGTTATGAGGAGATTCCCACGTCCTTCGTGGAATGCTAAGCACTCCTTTCAGGGCTCGCAATGACGTGTTTTTGCTTTTCAAGTGCTTTTGGGACAACCTCAGGACGTCTGCCGCCCACCATTACAGATTGTTTTTAGCCAACTTAACTCGTCAGGCGGCGTAATCGTTCGCGGGCGTCTTTGATTTCCTTGATCTGGATGTCTGGATTGCCCCAGTATTTAAGAAGCTCCTTATAATTCTTGATAGCCTTGTCCGTGTCGCCCATCGCTTCGTACGCGATACCGATAAAGTAAGTCGACATTAATGTTCTTATACCACTGCTGGTGACACTTTCCCCACTCAGCAATCGATTAAGAGTCTCCACTCCTTTATCGTATTTTCCGCTTAGAACCAGCAATTTGCCCAACTGGAAAATATTGTCGGAGTTTTCCTGGAATGGCAGATTTAACATTTTCTCATAGGCGGCGATGATCGCCGCCGTATCGGCCCGCATGTTGGAATTGAAGATATCCTGAATAGCATCGGCGATATTCCAGAGTTCGTTGGGGATATTGGCCTTGAAGTATTCCAGCGCCTTATCAAATAATGTCCTGGCTTCTTCTTCATAATTCGGGCCCAACCTCATAAGCAACGCCGGATAGTCAAAGGCTCGGAATTGTGTCGCCCATTTCGACCCTTCCTTACCGTAATAAAGGGCGCTGTCGATTATCCCGAGATATAAATATAAGTCGGAAATACGTTCATAACCGGTATGAATCTGGACGCTATCGCCGGTTCCCAGCGCCAGGTTGAGCGATTCGAAATGGAAATTAAGCGCTTTTTTGAAATCCCCGTGCCAATTCGCCAGATTTGCTCTTTGATTAAGATAAGTCAACATCCGATAGGGGTCATCACCGTGTTCGGTCTTAAAAACTTCAGCATAGTGCAGTGCCGTCTCGAAGTCATGTTTCAGGATATTGATTCTTATTAAATTAATCAGCGCACCGGGATTACCGGGGGAAATTACAAGAAGTTCCTGGCATTCCTTAATGGCGTCATCATAACGAGACAGGAAGGTATAAAAAGTGGACAGCAATTGATATGAACTGGCTGCTTCGGGGTAATAAGCCTTCAACTTGCCGGCGTATTCAATACCCTTATTATAGTCGGATTGATCTCCGAGAATGGTTATATAATTTTCCAGCGCCGGCTGGAATTTGGGATCAAGCATCAAGACGGTATCCAGCTGCGCCAGGGCCTGTTCCGGACTGCTTGATACCTGATAAAGAAAGACGGCGTATAACGAACGCATCTCTTTGTCTTCCGGATAATTTTCTATAAAAGAGACCATTTTAGAGTAAGCATCGTCGAATTTATTGTAAAGAAAAGCGTCGACATATATGTCCAGCATATCTTTGTCTTTCCGGGGAAGTCGGTCCTTTAACTTTACGGCCGCGGCAAAAAACGGGAAGCTATTTTGCTGACGCCCCCTGAAATAGTCGGCCATGCCGATGCGCAAATACGCCAGGGCGAAAGAGGAATCAATCTCTATGGCCTTTTCAAAGTGTTTAATCGCTTCATCATACCGGCTGAATTGAAACTGCTCCATACCGAGGATATATTGTTTATAAGCTTCCGGCGAAGAGGATGTCAAATCGGATATCTCTTTGTTGCCGGCCAGCATTTCCTTAACGTTTAAAGAGACCGCTATCTTTTGGGTCAGACTGTCGATCAAGACAAATGGCTCTTCACCAATGACTTTCTCGCCCATAATAATCTGACCGGATGCGATGTCCTCCAGCCGCGCGTCGATCCTGATTTTATCGCCGAGCTTATAGAAGGACCCTGAGAGCGCCATCACCGCGCCGAGCGCTTTGGCGGCATTCATGTATTCCTGATGGCCTATGTCCTTATCGTCATCTTCCGACGACTTACCGAGACGGTCAAGAATCCTGTTCCTCGAGATGATATTCATTGATCCGCTCTGTGCAAGGTCGGTGAGGAGTATTTCAGGCAATCCCGCCTGGAGCCAGTCAAGCTCTTTGTCACCGGTTTTGTTCACAAAACCGAAGATCGCCAGGGCGTTTTCTTTGGCCTGTAATCCGGGTGCGACGGTGACATCGGATTTTTTACCCAACCAGATGAGCGCAACTACAGCTACCAAACATAGTGCAAAAATAATCCCGAGGCTTTTGCCGCTTAAGATAAAGGTGCGACTTTTTTTGAATTTCGGGATGTCATTTATCGTGGAAATAGAATCTGAAATCCCGCTGGCGTACTGACGCCGAAGGCTGCGCAGGTCAACAACCAGATCGCGTGTATCCTGATACCTATCGTTAGGATCTTTTTGTAGACACTTATCGATAATTCTTTCAAGTTCAGCCGGAAGGGCTTCATTTTTTTGCCGTATCGGTTCCTGTCTCGCTTCCAGGATTTTGGCCATGACCGATACCTTTTCGGTGGCTTCAAAAGGAAATTCGCCGCTAAACAGACGATACAGCAGAATGCCGTAAGAAAAAATATCGGATCGGGTATCGATTTTTTCGCCGCGTACCTGCTCCGGCGACATATAGGTAACAGTTCCAAGGATTTTGCCTTCCTGAGTCAATTCATGGGAAATGGTGTCGCTGGTGTCGACCTCTTCGCCGAACGCCGATACCTCAATCGGTTTGGCCAAACCAAAGTCGAGTATTTTAGGATCGCCGTCGGGAGTTATTTTAATATTGTCACTTTTTATATCTCGGTGGACAATGCCAAGTTTGTGAGCCGCCGCCAGTCCGCCGGCAATCTTCTCTGCCAATCTTAACAAATCAGTAATGGAGGGGCTTCGACTCCGGGTATAGTTGGTCAAAGTCTCGCCTTCGATATTCTCCATGACGATATAATTCAGATCGCGTCCGGATTTCTCTTCTTTAGCGGTGTTCATATCATAGATAGCCATCACATTGGCGTGAGTAATTTTTGCCGCTGTTCGGGCTTCGCGTTTGAACCTCGCCAGACGGTCGGCGCTGTCGAAAAATTCCGACAGCAATATTTTGAGAGCAACGTTTCGATTGAGCTTGGTATCCTCGGCCAGATACACTTCGCCCATGCCGCCCTCGCCCAGTTTGCGAATAATCTTGAAATGGGCAAACATTTGTCCGGAATCAAATATCATTTCAGTTTCTCTTGATTAGAAATATGGTTATATCATCGGAACGCGGGGCATCACCCATAAAATCATTTATATCATCCATGAGATAATCGACTATTTCCCGCGGGTGTTTCATTCTCGCCTTGACGACCAATTGCTCCATGCGCTCGTCGCCATATTGTATCTCTTCACGTTGCGCCTCGGTAACGCCGTCGGAGAAAACAAAGAGCAGATCGTCTTTTTCCAGTTGTACGACTCCTTCGGTCCAATCGGCGAAGTCGAAAGCGCCAATCATCAGGCCGCTCGTTTCCAGATATTCGACTTTTCCGGCGTTTCTGACCAGGAGGGGCGGATTATGCCCGGCGTTTACGAATTTAATTTGATTTTTATCAGGATCGACGATACCGATAAATAGCGTTGCGAAATCACCGGAAGCGCTGTATCGATGCATCTGAAGAGATACTCTCTTAACAACCTGCTTCAACACGAAATCCTCCGATTCGTACAGGATTCTGAATGATGCCAGAATGTTGGACATCAGCAGGGCCGCCCCCAATCCTTTCCCGGAAACGTCGGCCACCATAAACAGCAGCCTGCCGTCGGAAAGTCGTTCGATATCATACAGATCGCCACCCACCGAATATGATTGCTCCTGAAAAGCGCAAAGTTCAAATCCGGGAAGTTCCGGCGGTTTGGTCACCAGGAGATTTTTCTGAATCAGTGAGGCCCGTCGTAATTCGGCCTCGATCAAATGTTTTTCCTGTCTTTCGGTCAGCAGTTCGTAATTGAGAAGGCGCGAGGCGATAATATTACCGAACGTGGCCAGAATGCGCATTTGCTCGTCATTATACGAGTGAACCGGATTTGTCGTGTCGGTATAGAGAATTCCCAGCACCCGGCCCTCATCGAAAAGAGGGACGGCTATCGCCGCTTTTATCCGTGACATGATGATGGATTTCTGCTCGGCGAAACGGGGATCATCCTGTGGATTCCCGATGAGAATCGAATTCTTATTGGTCATGATTTCATTAACGATGGTTTGCGAAAGGGTGAAAGTCCCGGGGTCCTTTCCACCCGGAAGATACATCGCCTCGGTAATAACTTCCTGCCGATCCTCGGAAACGGTCAAAATAGCCAGCCTTTCAGCCGGGATAATTTTCGATATCAGGCTCAACGATTTTTTCAGCATTATCTCTTTCGGCTCCGGAAGGACGAGCATTTTGGCCATCTCGAATAAAGTGGGGAGGAGTTCGGGAATATCGGCCGCCTTTGTAGGCAATGGTTTTAATGCCTCATCGATCGATAAAAAGATGGAATTTTCGGGATCGATATCGGAGAGTCTGGTTCGGGTAGTACTGATGGGCGCAGTGCTGTTATCATCACCCTGGGTCAATCGGAACTCCGTGTGTCCGAACATAATTAAATCATTCGGCTTAACCGGTATCGGCGCACTTACCCGTTTTCCGTTAACGAAAGTGCCGTTATGGCTTTCGAGGTCAATCAGGGAGCAGGAATCGTCGTCCTGCCCGATTTCCAATCTGGCGTGGTCCCTGGAGACGGTCTTGTGCGGAACATGAATGTCACTTCCCGATTTACGGCCGACTATATATACGCCCGGCTCCAGAGACCAGGAGTATAGTCGTTTACCGTCTGTTCCAACGAGCTTCAGCATATTTATTATTCAGTCTATAAAGACAATTAGTTCTCCAAAAATAAACTATTTATGATACGAAGTCAACGCCATTGTGCAATAGTGCGATGCAATATTAATTAGTGTATTTCCGAACATATTTTTTAATTTCCTTAGGAATTGAAGTCCGTTCAGACGGTTGAATAACAAAAGCCGGTTTCTCTTCCCTATGACAAGGTAGAAAAACCGGCTTTTTACGTTAAATTATTTTTATCTTGTCGCGGTCATGTTTTTCAGGATCGAGATATTCTTCGATCGGTTGTTGGCGACTACCAAATCCAAATAGGCATCGGTGTCAATAAAATCAGCAACTACCGATATAGGACCCTCACCCGCCCAATAATTAATGGCCGACTGGAATGATCCATCACCGTTACCGAGATAGACCGAAACACTATCAGAATTAATATTAGTCACGGCCAGATCATTAAAACCATCATTATTCAGATCGGATGCGAACACCGACCGGGGCCCATCGCCGGCGGGGTAGGATGTAGCAGCCGAAAAACTTCCATCACCGTTGTTTAACATAATATAAATATCGTTGGACAAAGTATTCACTACGGCCAGGTCAAGGTTTGCATCACTATTGAATTCCGCCAGAAAAACGGAAGTAGGTCCGCTACCAACAGCGTAGTTAACTGGAGGCATAAATGTACTATCTAAGCCGTCGTAGAGCAAAACCGAGACATTATTAGAATTCATATTTGAAACAACTATATCCGAATCCCCGTCGTTATCAAGATCACCTGAAGTTAACCCGTACGGACCATCACCAACGGCAAAGCTCGCATAATCTCTAAACTGAGAGCCTATTTCTTTATAACCAATATCCAGCCCGATTTTTCCAAAGAAGGCATATCCACCTTCACCTAAACCGATAATCGGTTTATTCGAATCATATATTGTCAAGACCTGTTGTTGCCATAAACCCCAAATATTCCGATATCCTGTCTCTGAACCAATGACGATTAAATTATAGCTGGAGAAAACGGTGCCCGTTATTAGATCCATATGAATAAGGTCGACCTGTGAAGTATTGGAATCCAGAAATGATTTGAATTCCAGTGCTCCGGTCGAGTCGTCCGAATATATATAGGCTATCTTGGTAGTATCGGGTAATCGAGCTAAATAACGTCGAATATTGAGTAAAAGATCTTTACCGGTCTGTGTCATATCGGAAGGAGGATTGTTAAAACCCCAAAAGACATATTTGTTATCTTCAATTGCCAAAGGATAGTAGTTGGCGTCATCGGTTTCGCGGCCAAGAGCAACCACTCCCAGAGGAATGGATGGGAAATTAATACCGAGGTGGCTTGTCGTAGTATATAGCTGTATTATGCCATCCGGAGGAATATTTATTGTGTCAGGAGTAGTGAAAATCCTATGATTTGGGTCGACAACAAGAATTTCATTTTTATTGCCGCTTCGCTCATGGGGTTCGACAAATATCGTATCGTCATTATTTTCCAAAATAAATACCCTGTCGGATTCAAAACACGCCGCCGCTAAATCATTATCATTGTCGCCGTCAAAATCGAAGGCGATAAGAGACATTGTGTTATATCCGACGCTGTAACTCGCCGTATCTTGAAATCTCCCCACTCCATTGTTGGATATAATAGTAACCAGGTTCGATAGATTATATGAATAAGCGACAGCCAGATCGATATCATTATCGCCGTTAAAATCAGCTGCGCAGATGGTTCTGGGTCCATAGCGAACACCATAGGTACGGATATCACCCTGGCACATAAAGACAGTAACACTATTGCTATTATAATTGGTTACCGCCAGATCGGGGCAATTATCGGCATTTAAATGGGCCGATATTATACTGCTTGGTCCATAGCCGGCGCCGTAGTTTCGAGGGAAGGCAAATCGCGACCACTTGGTTTTCCCGGAGGGAATATTAGAAATAGCTGACCAGTTGGAGGCACTGTCGGCAGATTTAATGGCAAAATAATGAGTCGTATCATAACGGAGTCCGGTCACGAGGAACGTCTCGGTCGTCCCCGCCGTGCCGGGCATCGGTTCGAATTTGCATTGCGATGCCTGGTTCCAATTAGATGGATCGATGGCGCTGATGCTGTATCTGATATCATATTGAACATATGGTCCCTCGGCCGCATCGCCGGGCGCCGTCCAGGTAAGAGTGATGGCGTTACGGGCGCTATCGACCACCGCCAAATCGGCTATCACGGCAACGGCCTCGGTGGTGACATCGTCATTGACGGAGACATCCGACCAGTTATTTTGTTCATCCGAAGCCCGGACCCCAAAATAATAATGGGTATTTGATTTTAGACCTGTAACTCTCATAGAATCCATTTCACCGGCTGCCGAAGGGATGGGGATACCGGAGCAACTTACGGCAGTATTCCAATTGGCGTCTGTAATCTCTACCGTGTCACGCTTGACATTGTAGCGTGTCGCCATTCCCACGGAACCGTCATCACCGGGAGCGGTCCAGGTCAAAACGGCACCATATGATGTAGAATCGACTATTACCAGATCGGTGATTTGGGCAGGCGAAATTGTATCGGGAGTGGTGGTTCCGATGGCGATATTCGATAAAGCCGACCAATTGCCGGCCTCATCGACCGACTTGAGACCGATGTAATATTTCACATTACTGGTCAGTCCGGATATGACAGCACTATCGATAGTCCCGGCGGCCCGGGGAGTCGGTTCATTTGAGACTTCTATCGCCGATTGCCAGTCAATCTCGGTGGAAAGTGTGGTAGTCGAATAGCGAAGATCATATCCCTTCGCGGTGCCGCTGTTTCCGTCATCACCGGGGGCAGTCCAGCTTAATTCCAAGGAGCTATTCGTCACGTTCACGATGGCGAGGTCGCTAATCGCCGCGGGTGCGGTTTTGTCCCCGGCCCCGGTGACATCATTATCGCTGCATGAAAGAAATGTAAAGCTTAAGGCCAAAAGCCAAATTATACTCTTCTTGTCCACATCAATCCTCCTTAATTAGATTTCAATAAAGCTGTATATCCAATTTGCCCAGCAAGATATATCGATAAGACAACCCTGTCAAGCGAAATCGGATAAAGCTGCCTTTTTGGAAGAGACGGCTTATGAGCGTATCCTGTTGAATTTTTTTGCCGATTATCGTCAACATAAAGCGAGTCTTATTCAATATTAAAGACTCTATTGTCAGCTGATGGTTTTATTGCAGTTTTAACCTGCCCCAAAATTGAGCATTTATCATCTATCAACAAAATGAAAATATTCATTTTATAAGGTCAATATGCTTTAGTAAAATGATAACCCACCCGTTTTTCATTTGGCCTAAAGGTTGAATCGAAAGCCGCCGGTTATGGCCATACCGATTACATTATGGCTTTCACTCTGGTCGGCGTATTCGACGCCGGAAGGTATCAGAAAATATGAAAATCTTACGGAAACGGCAGCGTCACCGCTTAAATACTGGTCAATTTCAATCCCGGTGATTAAACCGAATCCCGATTTGAGGAAGTCATAGTCATATTTAACTGAATTATATGTTTCCTCGCCTTCCAGTATAAAATAACCCAGTCCGAGTTGTGCCTTGACATTAAAGGCGCTGCTGCTCATCAGGTACGGTCTAACTGAAACCGCCCAATGAAGCATGCCGGCCGAAGCGGTTAAAGTATTACTGTCTGACGAAGCGTAGTTCTCCCATTCGCTGACATCCAACATAGTATATCCGGCACTGAATACGATTGTCCACCATTGAACGACGGCTAATTCCAGGTCGACCTCGGAGGATATTCCTTTTTTAAAGTATTGGATTGAGGGATTGGTCCGGGCCTGAGTCCAGCCACCCTGTGGAAAAAAATATCCAATATTTATTCCTACCGATGAGCGCGCCGATTCTTTTTGTGTCTGCGCGGTCAATCCGGACGAAAAGATCAATAGTATACAGAAGGTGGCGATTAAGAACTTTATTACATTTGATATATTCATTTTTTCCCTCTTTTTTAACGACCGCCGTCACGGAGACACGTGCAGACTGTCGTCCGTAATCTCCCATGTACGCGGTCCGCCCGAGGCGGGATTGGTGCTGCACTCACAGCCGCCCCCGTTGCTGCTCCGGCTGCTTTGATCGTCCGAACAGCCGGTCGATTCCGCGCGGTATGGCGAAATATTAATATCTCTCGCCCGATATCCGGAAACCCCCTGACCCGGCGAATAAAAAACCTGCACATGGAGGCTGGCGCTGCCTTCGGTTTTATAAATGGCGCTTTTATCCGGTCCGATAAACAGAAATGATTTATTTCCCATTAAAACATGAAGAAAGTATTCTGTTTTATTTTTAACCGTGAGTGAGACGGTATCGTTATTTGACGAGATAGCCAGCGGGCATATTAGAACAATAAAAATTATAAGAAAATGCCAGCGACGAATAATAATCTTAAGCCCGGCGGTTAACTCGATATATTTATTTTGCTTCAAATTCCCACCTTCCTCAGCCATGCGTATAGCTTCGGAGATTTTTCAAAAGAAAACACCTTTGACTTCCGGATTTAAATATAGACAGAGTCGTTATTTTTGCAAGCTCGAATTTTTGGAATTTTCCGTCTATTCTTTCCGGGAAGCAGTCGATTGTTATTGCCAATTTTATACTTTAATATTATATTGGTACAGGATCATGGGGGGAAATGGAGATATTAAAAAATAATGTTGGATGACTGGAGGGTATTTGACTGATCTATAATTATTTTACTTCGCCTTCCGGTAAGGAAAATCAAGAACGAGGGATTAAACATGCTGAAACATTTACTCATTGTTTTTGGCTGTATTCTCATTCTACCGCCATTGTCTGCGGCTGAAAATCAGGTCAATCAGGGGCCGGCCGTTAAGGTAACGCTGCTGCAGAATAACGAGAATATCATCAGGCTCAGCTTCGAAATCGAAGATTATAACAAAGAAGCGGTAGAGATAGCGGATAAAGAGTATTTTCGGATTATGCTTCCGGGCGAGGCCAATATTATGGAAGGGGGCATGCCGGACCTGCCTAAAATAAGCCGGAGCCTGATAATTCCGAATAATGCCGAAATGCAGGTTAAAGTGATCGGTTGCCAGTGTGACAGAATACGGCTGCCGATCGCGCCTTCGCGGGGACATATATCGAGGGATATAAATCCCGAAGAAGTGGCGTATCAGTTTTCCGAAGAATATAATACATGCGAATTTTTCCCCGGTAATACGGTTTCGATAAGCCGGCCATATATTTTAAGAGATTACCGCGGTATTACGCTGAATGTTTATCCCTTTATTTATTATCCGGAAACACAAACTCTGAGAATTTACTCTTATCTCCTGGTTGAAATAAAAAATTCCGGTGTTGGTTCTGTGAATATAAAAGCTGCCTCGGACAAGATACCCAATCGATATATGAGCGAAATTTATGAGAATCATTTTCTCAATTATCAGAAAAATCGCTATACCGCCCTTGACGATCACGGCCGGATGATTGTTATCAGCCATGCTGATTTTATGAGTGATATTCAACCCTATGTTGACTGGAAAAATCAGAAGGGTCTCCCGACCGAGCTGTACGATGTCGCCGGTATCGGGACGACGGCAAATGAAATCAAAGACTTCATCCAGTCGGAATACGATAAAGATGATGGATTAGTCTTTGTTCAATTCGTCGGCGACGCCGACCGCATTCCGACTTTCACCATCGATCGGGATTTCTGTGACGGGCAGGGTACATCCGACCCGTCATACGCGCTTCTGGAAGGCGACGACAGCTATCCCGATATTTTTGTCGGGCGGTTTTCGGCAGGGACATCGGCGGAATTGCAGACACAGGTGGCGCGAACAATAAATTATGAACGGGATATATCAGGGGGCGACTGGCTTCACAAGGGAACCGGGATGGGTTCGGCGTGGGGCGAGGGATACGGTTATCTTGGATTACGCGACCGGGATGTGGTCGAGCTTCTGCGTATCATGCTGCTGGAATATACATATACCGAGGTTGATCAACTTTACGAGTGGGGCGACCCGCCTTTTGGCCAAATTCCCGTTCCAATTCCCGATTATGTAAATGCCATCAATGAGGGGCGGGGTATCGTGAATGTCCAGGGACACGGGGACTGCGAATGCACTTTTGTGATTCCACCGGGGTCACCGGTGCCGGGTGAAATTTTTAATATCGACAGCGTTTATAATCTGGCCAATGAGAATATGCTGCCGTTTATGTTTCTCGGAGCGCCGTATCAGGGGAATTTTCAGGTCGAGCCGACCTTTCCCGAAGCCTGGCTGCGGGCCACCCGCGACGAAAGAGG
>Ga0315537_1002053_pt1 | contig 15543 bp, 16 predicted proteins | sample SalMarSW160270MG_FD_203091 | JGI IMG/M metagenome (GOLD analysis project Ga0315537, IMG submission 203091) | Salt marsh sediment microbial communities from the Plum Island Ecosystem LTER, Massachusetts, United States - Salt Marsh Sediment SW1602-70 ... | reverse complement strand
CCGGAGCCAACTTTATTACCAGATTTCACCTATAAGCAAATTCCATATATGTGAGGGCCAAGTTCAACCACGGCTTGCACGTCGACTCTTCGATTCGAGTGCAAAGCCGATTCGTTGGGCGTGATCATACTATGACTATATCTTGTTCATATCGATGGGAAAACCAACATTCTGTAATTCTTTCGCAACAGAATACCGCCACGCACCAGCGGAATCAATGGGTATATATAGTACTCCATGAATATCCGAAGGGAGTTCTACTTCCTTATACAGAGCGCAGACTCGATCCCTACCAAGCTTTCCAATGAAGTAGCCCAGTTCGAAGATTACATTTTGTCTTGCCCTGGGTTTCCCTTCGCTTTTTCTTTCTTTTGATGCGCCTACATCATCAGGAGTAAGCAATACTATCGCGAATCCTACATTAGAATATATTTCAAATTTTTCTAATACAGTCTTGCTCGCATTTGGTTGTTCATGGAGAATAATCGCTTTCAATTCAAGTCTTTCTATAAGTCTAGAAGCTGCTTCTTTTGCTGCTTCATCATGACCATGAACTATAAATATGTCCTTGCCAAGTTCTTTCCCAAGTTTGTTATTTGTTGATTGTGAATCGCCAGCAGCTATTTCACTTGTTCCTTTTTCTGGAATGAGCTCTAGCCTATCAAAAATGGATTCAAGCCTATTTATACTATCATTCATATCATCCCTGAAGTCATCTATCAGTTCAGAGAAACTCGAATCTATACGCAGTACGCCGCCGTAAAATCTATTGTATTCGTCTGCTATCGATGTATTGTCAAAAAGACGCTTGAGAAGTTCAGTGTTATAGCTTGACCATCTTGAGCGCTCCGCACGTAATTTCTCCAATTCTTGCTGCGAGTTTATTGGCACACTGTTGAGTTTCTGTCCCTTTTCTATTTGGTCCTTTATCTTCTGCTTGGCACTGTCTCGTGGCACAATCAAATTAGGAAGAGGAACCTCACCCAAATTTCTTGCAGTTCTTTTTACCATACTTTTCCACCCCATCTTTAATATTTTGGGGAGCCATTTATTGAAAAATGGCTATCTATATTACGCACAACTAATGAGTGAACTGCAAATATGAAGTATAGCCCCTGCTGTGACATGCTTTATGCTGTTTATCACTCCGAAACGGGGTGCTATGAACCAATAAAGCAGTATATTAGCCAATTTACCTTCTCATTCACCTGTATATTATCGTATTTCCCCCATTAATGCAAGTTGATTGAAACAAAAACCGCACTTTCGCCGTTTATTCACACACAAGGTCTTCCATGAGAGATGCATAAATAAACAGAAACCCAAACTACTGAATGAACTGCACGAATCGATGCAGCCGAAGCACTATTCCCTGAAAGACAGATAAGGGCTACCTTCAATACATATTCCGGTACTTTTTTTACATGCGGCTTCCTCGGGAAATGGGAGCTTCTGAGAGTCAGTCATTTCTGAATTACTCCGTTCATTCCCTTTTTCTTTCCTTACTCTACAAAAAACGAAGGGGAGGCGCGCCTTAATGCCGTGGCCATCCGTGGCCACGGCATTGAAGCCCACCTTCCGGCAGGGATGACGGAAGGTGGGAGTACTGTGAAGCAATCACAATGGGATTATGAGCACTCTGAAATTTTTCTTATATTGCCGAGGGCCCGGCGTACTTAAAGCCGATGCCGGTTGTATTGATAGTAAAGAGAGTACAGTTTTCAGATATTAAAGATCAACTTAAATTCGGGAAGTCGGTTTGAGTCGAGTGTGCGTTAGTGCCCCCAATCTATGTGCGTCCGCACAACTCTCTAAAGTTACAGTATTCACATAATGGTTCTACTTGGGTTTGTGGGAATCGATCCTTAGGTAGTGGTACATTCTCATCCACATCTGAGCATAATGCATACATCTCTTGAGTTTGCTCTCGCACCAGAGTTGCGAAGTCTTGCATATCGTATTCGTTGAGCTCCATAGTTGTCTCATGGTAGTCAGGGAGCAAGTATGCGACCGTAGGAGTGATTGCGTCGAGTTTAGTATCATAGTGGTATGAGGCCCACGCAGCATACCCGCGCATCTGGATATTATGCTTGTCCTCGCGTTCTTTGCCGGTCTTCCAGTCAAGGATGTGCAGGTGATTCTGTGCAGGGATCAGAAAGTCAACCTTGCAGTAGGCCTTAAGTCCTTCCACCCGGGTCTCCCCGAAGCCCTCCGGCTCGATGATCCAAGGCTCAGTTGCAGCTGAGGCTTGCTGAGCAAGCCACTTGAACCGGTCGCTTTCGATCAGATTCGTGACCGCTGTGAGAACCGTACCGGTCATACCTTCTGTGTCTATTCGGGTTTCGCGACCGTAGTATATCTCTTCGTAGTCAGCTCTCCGGTGTTGTTCAGCAACCTTTCTCCGGACATAGTCAGCAAGGCGCTGAGTATCGATAGGCTGGTCAGGCTCTTTCAACAGGCGCTTTAGTATCGTTGAGATACAAGTGTGGGTGAGTATGCCAATTTGCAACGGCACTGATACCATCAACCGAAGCCGGGCAATCAGAGCTTGTGGGTGCTCATTGTCCCATTTGTAATAGTATTGGTAGTAATACTGGCGCCTGCATGCAGTAAACGTGTCATACCGTGAGATCGACCAACCTAGTATCGCACTATACTCGAAGGATTGCATGAAATTTTCCTTTCAGCATTGTGACTCCAGAACATAATAGGATGGCCAGGTAACTAGTATTCTATTTGAGGCGTTCCGGCGTCCCTATGCCTGCTAAAGGTGCCCGGCGTTGCCAATAAGTGAGCAATTATATAATGTTCTCATATTTTATCAGATTCTGGTACTGGGCCATCCGGAATGGCCGCTAAAGCTTCAGCAAAAGCCTGGGGATTGAAACTAGCAGCAGCATTCTTAAAAAAGTCACTAGTTTCTTGCCGGACAACTTCATTAGAAATAGAAGAAACAATAAAATTATTTATCGAAATACCTTCTTCTTGTGCTAGTTCTTTCACCTTTCCGTGAATATGATCCGGTAATCGTACCTGTATAGTTTTCATGGTTATCTCCTTATTCTATTAATAAACTCTCCTGATGTGAGAATGTCAATCTGGTAGGCTGCCAATTCCGAGTTTAGGAAATCTCGTGCATTGTGGGTGATGATAGTGGATGCTCCAAAATTAGCAGCACACTCGAAAACCATATTGTCATTTTCGTCTTTTAAGTTAGGACGTAGCCGGTAATAAATAGGCACCTCCTTCCCATTAAATGCAAGGGCTGAGAGGATAGCTTCGATTTGTTTTTGATTTAACTTTGTATGCCCTTTGGTGACAGCTTCAAGTAATTTTGCTCGATATTCAAGAAAGAGAGGAACAGATATTCCAAATTGAAATCGCTTATGTGGTATCTCCGATAGCAGAGCAAAACTTGCCCCTCTGCGACTTCTTACTGCAGAAACCCAGACACAGGTATCAAAGACAACTCTCATAGGTTTAAATATACACCTATAATGTTATATATGTCAAGCATTTAATTAAAGACTTCTTCCCTGTATGACCCTTGGCGAGAATAAGATGGAGACTAGTCCCACGGGAAGGGTTTGTGGAAATGAACGTCAATCATATTGAAAAATTATTAGATAAAAGAGCATATTAGAAAAAGGAAATCTCTCACTGATCTGATATTTGTTTTCCCCATCTCTTTCTTGTTCTTTCCTCAAATGATTCCAAATACTCAGGATAGTTCCCAGAGACTATTTTTTCAAAATCACCTATGAAGCTGTATTTTCGATAATGATCCCTCCGGACATTTTCCACAAGAGATAACCATTCTTCTTGACAATCATTTTCCAAATAAAGTTTCTTTGCCTTCAGAAAATGATCTAAAGCAATTCCGTAATACTTACTCTTTTTTGCTTTTACAATACGCATGCCCAGCGCTCGGTATATTTTTGCTGTCCCCACGGGATGATCTTTTTCTAGTTCTTGTGCTGCTTTTACAGTAGTATAATGACTGATAGCCTCCAGGTCTTCGTGCTCGGCAGCGTTGATACTTTCAGCAAGAACCCCCCATTCCTTTGTCTTCGTGCATAGCTTAATAATTGCCGGCAGTGAGGCCTTCTTAACCTCTTCTATTGCCTTCTTATGCCAGTGCTTGCGATCCTTCTTTGAAACATATTTCATCACTTCATCATAAGTATATTCTGATGGACCGGTTTTAAACTCCGACCAAGCACTTTCAAAGGCATCTTCTTTCTGTCCCAGCTCATTAAGTAGCTCTCTTTTTAATGTTGGCAAATGCCAGCTTGATTCATTTGGCCAGTTATCTGCTTTTTCAAGGTCCAGCCCTTTGTCAACCCATCTTAGAGCATCCCGAAAGAGACGTCTTTCTTTATAAATGTTCGCGATATTTTCACAATCCCTCGGCGTTGTACCTACCTTCTCACAAAGACTCAAATAGGATTCAATATCCTTTTTTGCAATATAGATAACCTTTAAAATATCTGCGTTCTGACGGACAGCATAAGGATAGTCATAAATACGTTTCGAGCCCTTTGGTTTTGCCGTGTAAAACGCTTTATCGAAGCGAGACTGAATGCTGGTTTCAAACAAGGACAATCCTTGTCTATTAAGTACCTTTACCAATTCCTTTTCAATATTGTAGCAAAAACCATACGCATCATTGTCCATCCACTTGAGGATATGATGAACGGTTTCTTTATCTGCATATCCGGCCTTTTGCCTGGCTTTGATCCAGGAGCAAAAAAGTTCCTCAAAGAACATGCCCAAGTCTCCGCCAGAATCATCTATCTCCTCTGCTTTCTCGTAACAGCCGGAGAGAAACATCTCGTAAAGATGAACACATTGTTTGGCCGCTCCCTTCATCATAAGATCATCAATCTTTCCTTTAACATTTTCCAACTTACGAACGTAATCCCACGATTGTTGATAATATATGAAACTATCAAGGTCTAATGCTTCTTCAGTTTCAGAGACTAGGGAGTCTATTCGAGGTTGTCTTGACATAGAATCAGTCCATTAATGATGTTATCGATCGTTCTTTTTTTGTGGTTTTTCCTCAATATTTTTTGCCTAGAGTACAATGTAGCTAAAGGTATTAGGTTTCTATGAGAAGTCGCACCCCAGACCACTTTATAATAATACTGCCGGCTTCAATCGAAAAACAATACAGAACAAGATGTGACTTCTCATAGAAACAGTTGTGCGGAGTCGTTTCGCGATACTATGGGTATTCAATATCCGGGAACTACAAGGAAATGGTGCGAAAAAAGTTTCTCATAACCAGGCTTATCGGCGATTATATAGATCTTTTAAATGAGGTGCTTTAAATCAACCGGATCGAGATATTAGGCGAGTATTTCCCTCAGCAAAGATCGCACCTCTTTCACCGATATAATATTGTAGTTTGCCTTTGATGCACCGAGCCCCACCTTTATTGAGTACGATCTGCCTGGAAGAACGTCAAAGATATCCTCATCGGTGCTGTCGTCACCTATTGCCATCACAAAATCCCACTCATCCTTTGAAAGCCAGTTGAGAGCTGCTCTTCCCTTGTTTATTCCGGCATTCTTTACCTCGAGCACTTTGTTGCCCTCGAGAATTCCGAGATTGAAGTTTTCGGTCAGCTTTATGAGAATTTCTTTGAGCTCGCTTACACGTGCCGATGCAAGGGCAGGATCGGATTTTCTATAATGCCAGACTAATGAAAATTCCTTGTCTTCTATGAAAGAACCGGGAGTTCTATCCGCCCAAAGCTCAAACACCGATCGTATTTCTTCCTTCCAGTCCTTCCGCAACGGCTCAATTTCAATCCAGCTGTTGCCGTTTTCTCTTATCCATACCCCATGCTCTGCAATAAAGGCCAGAGGCCGCCCGTTGAACAACCTGGAGAGGGTCTCCTTGTCACGTCCACTTATAATCACGACCTCGTTCTTATCGTCGCTGCCGAGCTGCTTCAGGATTCCTATTATATCACTGTCAGGTTTTGCATACTCCGGGCGCTTTGCAAAAGGAATAAGCGTACCGTCGAAGTCCAGAAGTAAAAGCCTTCTCTTTGCATATCTATAATCCTGAGTCAACCTCTTCCTGATTGGAGGAGTGATTATCCTTTCTTTGAGCTGCTCTTGATAGTTATGAATGGCCTGTAATCTCTCGATAAAGTCATGAGCCCACCTCACCACATTGTATCGTTTTAACCTGTTTTGCATCATCCGGTTTCTTTCTATCTGCTCTTCGACAGGCATTTCAATGGCTTCCTTTATCGCGGAAGCAACCTGCTCTTTGTTATTGGGATTAACAATAAGAGCCTCACCGAGCTCATGCACTGCACCGGCCATACCGCTCAATATGAGCATTCCCCCATTTTCACCTTTGGTGGCTACAAACTCCTTTGCAATAAGATTCATTCCATCTCTCAGTGGAGTAACCAAAGCAATATCCGCGATGCTGTAAAGGGCAGTGAGTTTCTGGAAAGGCAAGAACTGATAGAGGTACCACACCGGCATCCATTCGATGGTCCCATAGTCGCCGTTTATACGACCTACGAGCTCGTCCAATGCCCTCTTCAGTATCTTATAGGTCTCCACCCCTGTTCTTGAGGGGACTGCCACAATAATCAATGTAACCTCTCCTCGGTATTCAGGATTTTGCTTGAGAAAATAATCAAAGGCCTCGAGACGGTTTAGTATCCCTTTTGTGTAATCGAGACGGTCTACAGAGAGAATAATCTTTCCCCTGCTGATCTTTTTCTTTATCCTCTCGATTTCCTTTTGTACCTCCCTCTTCTTATGGGCTTCCGAGTATCGCTCATAGTCGATTCCCATTGGAAAGGCATCCACTTTTACCACTCTATTATCAACCAGAAACCGTCCAAGCGTATGCTCATACCCCAGGAGCCTGCTTGTGCTGCTCATAAAATGTCTTACATAATCGTATGTATGGAATCCGATAAGATCCGCTCCTAAGATTCCTTCCAGTATCTCATTTCTCCATGGAAGAAGCCTGAAAATTTCGACGGAAGGGAAAGGTATATGAAGAAAGAACCCGATCTTTGCGCTGGGAAGCCTTTGTCTTAAAAGCTCGGGCAGCAGGAGGAGGTGGTAATCGTGTATCCATATGGTGTCCTCAATATCGACAAACTGCATCCACAGCATCGCAGAACTGTTCGTTTACCTTTTGGTACCCCTTCCACATACCGTTATCATAAATTGTGTAGTTCTGGAAATAGTGGAAGAGCGGCCAGATGGTCCTGTTGCAGAAACCATGATAGAACTGCTTGACATCCATCTTTGAGAGGAAGATCGCATGGCTCTTATAATCCGCCTTAAGCTTTTGCTGGATAGACTCCTTTTCATTGGTGCTCAGCGAATCAGCGGTCACACCTCCCCATCCGATCCAGAGGCTTTCATAGTTCTGATAGAAGGATCCAAGTCCGGTAGCAAGACCACCCATACTCTGCTTATAGCTGATCCTGCCCCTCTTTTTCTCGATAGTGACGGGTAATCTGTTAGATATAAATATCAGTTTGTTGTTCATATCCGATCCCTTTTAAAAATGACATAGCGCTGCCGGCTCGCACCGGCGGCATTATCTGGATGCGAAGCGTCCGGATAATTAATTGTTATGACGTTTCTTCCCCATTATGAAACTCAGCCCTTAGCCTTGGCAGGGCGTCAGGGTACTTTGATTGAATAAAATCGAGGAGTTTTTCCCTCACCTCGCATCGGAGATTCCATGCTGTTGATGCATCCTTCGCGCTCATCAATGCGCGCAGCTCGACGCTCTTTTCGTTTGTATTTGTTACCTGTAAATTCCATGCCTCGCCGTCCCATAGATCAGACTCCTTGAGGATGCGTTGCAGCTCCGTGCGCACCTTCTCGACGGGAACTGTGTAGTCCGTATATAGATACACGGTAGCAAGCAGGTCCGCTGATTCACGGGTCCAGTTCTGGAAAGGTTTCTCGAGAAAATAGGTGATCGGGAGGACCAATCTTCGAAGGTCCCATATACGCACAACGACATAGGTTAGGGTGATTTCCTCTATCCTTCCCCACTCACCTTCGACAATCACCACATCGTCAATTCGAAACGGCTGTGTGATTGCGATCTGTAGCCCGGCCAGTAATGTAGATAAAGACCGCTGTGCCGCAAATCCGATGACAATCCCCAGTATTCCGGCGGATGCCAAGATTGCTGTACCGAGCTGGCGCACCCTTTTAAAGCTCATGAGCATGATCGCCAATGCAATAATACAAATTACAATAATTACACCTCTTTTGAAGAACTGGACCTGCGTGTATATTTTTCTGGCTTTCAGGTTGTCCCTGACATCCAATCTGTATCTGTTGAGAATGAGATCTTCAAGAACAAATGCCAGCTTTGCAAGCAGCCAGGCAACCGAGATTATGAACGCCACACTTATAACTTTCCTGATTAAATCCATAACATTCGGCGAGAGTGCTGTAAGCTCGAGAGAGAAACTCACCGCAACAAGAGGCAATAGCAGGTATAACGGTGCGCTTAGATGTTTTACCACAGACTTCATAAGGATGCCTCTGCTCCTCCTGGCGGCAGCTTTAATAGTTCTTATAAACAAGAATCGAGCGGCTAGGGCGACGGCTACCGCTCCGCATAAAAGCGCTCCGGACTTCGCAATGATGTGGAGATTTAATACGATGTTTTTCATTAATATAAAAAATTCCTCCCTCCTTACATTTCGCTGTGAAAGGGACGCATCACCGGACCCCATCTGTCAGCCAGGGCTGACTAATCCTTTATTATCCGGACGCTTCGCATCCGGATAATGTTGAAAATGCCGTAGGTGCCTGTGGTCCCGAAGGTGCTGTAAAGTACTGAAAGTACCGCCGGTGCAGGCACCGGGATCTGTCGACAAATCCGGTTGAGCGGACATAATACCGCTTACAAGCCCTCGGCTCGACGTGGAGAACATGCCGCTTTACGTCGGCATTAAACCGCACAACGTATTTAGGCCGGATGGATTATCGTGATATATTATTGCTGTAAGATGATGCAGCGTAAAAAATGAAGAACAAATAATGAATCCCCCCTTTTCGATATGACTACCTGTCGATTAAGAGATTCTCAACGCTGTACCGCATTAAAATCGTATTATAAAAAATATCATCAAAGCCGCTGTAGAGATCCCTATACTTATCAAGGGAAGTCTCCTCAGAATCGAGTGTGTTTTTATATTTAATCAGAAGATCCTTTATCTCTTTCAATATCAAGACTTCATATCCTTCATTGAAACTTTCGATTTTCGAAATATCATTTCTACTCATAGAACCCTGTACAACTATCTTATTGATTTTTGTTTCAACCGCAATCCGCATATTGTTATTTCCCGTGGTTGAGAGCTCTCGAGGTGTGCGTTTATTGAGATTTTCCCTCAACAGTAAAAGAATAGTAAAAAGCTCATCAAGCGCTTCAACAAGCTGAACCCTCCCCTGTCCATAGATTCTACTCTCTTTTGATATAAAACCGGTATAGAGCAGTTTTATCCTTTTTGTGGTATCGGCAACCTGCCTGATTATAACGGAAAGTTTCTGTGCGGAAAGATCATTACCTAAAAGCACTTCGACCATGAAATTCAGCCTGTTATCTATATTGAAAAATAATGGCATTAAGTAACCTTTATCGTATATAAAAATCTTTCCATGCTACTGATTTTTTACCAATTTTTTCCTCAACAACGGTCTCCCCGATAATCCAAGCTTTCGATAAATCTCCATATGCTCGGGTTGGGCATTCGAGTTTATCCGTATATACTGCTGCTTTAGGGCCCCGTCATCGTCTTTTGCTTTGTAGCCTATGGTTAACCTCTCATGAGTTTTTAATACATTTCGTATCGTGCTCCAGCCGCGGTGATCTCCGTTCCGGCGAAGACGGTATTCAATGCTATGCAACAGATGATAAGCCAAAACCGATATACACATATGTGCGTCCACGCTCTCTTCAATCTGATGGGAGCCCTGCCTCAAACCGAGGAATGATTTCATACTCCTGAAAGCATGCTCTATCCGCACAAGCATTCTGTATATCTCCAGTACCTCTTTATCACTCAGGTCCAATCGGTCTGTCCTGAATACAAAACCATCCTTAAGATCGGTCTCTTCTTCATACGATACAGGCTTCTTCTCCCATATGATGTCTATAGCCCGAATACCCGGGTCCCGCGCGTCCTTCCCTTTTTCAGGTCTAACCTCCACATCGTACAACTTCGAAACCTTCGGATATTTCTTCTTGAGCTTTTCTATGAGCTCTAATTGGTAGAAAGAATTATAATCGTCCTCATGAGAAAACAGACGGAAATCAACAAGAATTGCCTGTTTTCCCCCCTATTTTGTGACTACTACCCTCCATCCTCTCAATCTAATAAAGAGTATCATAATTGTTACTGTTTTGCAATAAAACATAGAAGATCAGAAACAATTCTGGCAAAAAGCTGAAGTTTGAAGGTAGAAAAGAATACATTTATCTCAAGTTTTTTTATTAAAAGCGAAAAAGGAAAAAATAATCAGGAGGCTTCTGGTTGGGTCTTATTATCAAAAGGTGGAGACTTATTCTTCCTGAGATGGTTAAGGATTTTCTGTATCTCTTCAGGATTTGTAATAATGGCCAGCACAACCATCTCAGAACCACATTTGGGACAGATAAATGGATCTACTTCAAATACCTTTTTTATCAATCTGGCCCAGGTTTGTTTAAACTTCTTTTCAGATAAAGTTACAAACGGATTTTCTTCGGGATTTTTCTGTGGTTTTTCTTCTGATCTGGTTCCCCAGCCGAACTTATCGAGGCTGCCATCTTTTCTGGCCTTACCTTTGCTTCTGCTGGAATAGATACCATAATACCGTATCAAGTTTTTATGCTTGGGTGGTATGTGTTGTGTAAGAGCACCGATGAAATCGGTTGCTGTGAAAAGCTGGATATTTTCGCCAAAGTAATCATTATATTTTGTCTTATAAAGGACTTTTCCTTTTTCCGGGTTGTAGATTATCTTGTTAAGAGATACAGGATGTCTGGCTATGTACTGTGAAAGCCCTGTTCTAGCTTTCTGATCCTTTGCTGGGATAAGGATGGAATTGTCTACTGAAAATCCGGAGTGCTTCCACGATAGCATATTTCTGGCAAACTTCTCATTGAGAAGTTTCTTTTCCATAAAATACCTGATTACTCTCCTCCTGAACAGCTCTGTGAGGTTCTTTGTATCCTTGATAGGGATAGATTGGAATCTGCCATCATTGTCTATTCCTCCTTCAAGGATTATTGCGTGCCAGTATGGATTGGGTCTCATTATATCCCCGAACGACTGATAAGAAATAATCGCCCCTTTTTTCAGAATAGTTCCGGCGGCTTTATTGTAATATTCGCTGATAATAGAGAAAATCATCCTAGAAATATCAGCAAAAAGAAACCTGTCATTTCTGAAATAAATACGGAGTGCCCGGGGTATCGTCCAAACGTACTGTCTGTGAGGAAGCTTGAGAAGCACATCCTCCGCCATGTGCTCAGAAAAGAGCAGTATTCTTTTCGATGGCAGCTCGGACAGAGATACCATGCTTTGCATGAGAAAGGTCGAAAGTAATCATATCCGCACTAAGGGTTAGTACAGCGTATCCTGGCTATGCCTTTGGAATAATCGCCACAGTCCAGAAATTCAAGGACTGCCTCCTTGATCCTTATGATACTGAACTTGCCGTATTTGTCTGCGTACTTTTCCTCGTAGCAATTCTCAAACTCCTGGAAGTGGTTTTTAAGAATGGTCTGAATAACATTCCGGCTTCTGGGTTTATAGACCGGTACATGTGTGTCCACACTATGTTTAAACAGGAAAGGTAGGGAAAAATTTCATTAATAAAGTAAGAACTGTAAATAAAAAATTGGTATAATGTCCCCCATGAGATGTTGTACGAAATCGCTTCGCTCTGGCTTCTTCTTAACGCAGTAATTAACCTGCAGCATTAATCTTATCTCCAGAATTATTTATCCCTTCCTATTTTACCTCCTACATGATTCCCTTATTAAATCCAAATTAATTTAATAATTCAAGGAGGCAGCCATGGGTATTATCAAAGAAAAAATGATTCAAGATCTCGAAATAAGGGGGTTTAGCGAGAGAACACAGGACACCTATCTTTTGTGCATCAAGCAGTTTGTCAAATACTATATGAAATCTCCTGACCTGCTTACCCTGGAGGACATTAACTCCTATCAACTCCATTTGATAAGAGACAGGCAGATATCTGTAAGCTATTTCAACATACAGGTCGCTGCGTTGAAGTTCTTATACGGGGTGACATTGAAACAGGAATGGAATATTAAACTCATTCCCTATCACAAAGAAAGTAAAAGACTGCCGGTGGTCTTGAGCAAGGAAGAAGTGGTGATGCTGTACAAAGCAGTTTCATACATAAAGCACAAGGCGATGATATTAACCCTGTATTCTACGGGGATGAGGGCAAGTGAGCTTACTCATTTAAAAGTTTCTGACATTGACAGCGATAGGATGCAGATAAGGATTGAGCGAGGCAAAGGCGGGAAGGATCGTTATGTACGTTTGTCTGAGAAGCTGTTAAAGATTCTACGGGTGTACTGGTATAGTGAAAAAATAAGGCCAAATACATGGCTTTTTCCAGGATATGGGGATGATACGCCTTTGAGCAGACACTCTGTTCAAAAAATGACCCTGATGGCAAGAATAAAAGCAGGCATTCAAAAGCAGGTAACCACCCACACGGTTAGGCACACATGTGTGACCCATATGTTAGAGTCTGGAGAAAACATAAAGAAAATAGCGCTCATGCTCGGCCACAAAAGCCTGAAAACTACAGGAAAATATCTTCATGTCGCCTCCAACTATCTGGATAATATGAAAACTCCTCTTGATGATCTGGAGCTTAAGTGAATCGTTACTACCGGAAATAATGTTTTGTCATTCCCACTGATAACGGAAAACTCACTCAAATGAAAAAGCCATCCATAGAAGTAGCCGACATCTTCAGAGAAAACCTGGATAAGATAGGGAAAATCAGCCCTGAGAAATGGAAAGTGGTGAATGCCTTAATCTCCTGCAGGACAGCAAGGCTTGGTGGTCATGTGTATAGGTGTGACAATTGCGGTCATGAAATAATCTCATACAACTCCTGCCGTAACCGTCACTGCCCGAAATGCCAGGGTATTGCACGGGCCAAATGGCTTGATAACAGGATGAAAGAGCTCCTGCCAGTTGAATATTTTCACGTTGTTTTTACAATACCGGATATCTTAAACAGAACAGCTCTTTGTAATAAAGAAGTTGTGTATGATATTCTTTTCAGAGCAGTTAAGGAGACCCTTCTTGAGGCTTCACTGAATCCTAAAAATATTGGAGCAAGGATAGGGTTTTTGGCTATTCTTCATACCTGGGGTCAGAACCTGCTTGATCATCCTCATATTCATTGCGTTGTGCCCGGAGGGGGACTTTCTGATGATGGATGCAGTTGGATATCCAGTAAAAAAGGATTTCTGGTTTCTGTGAAAGTACTTGCGAAGTTATTCAGAGGAAAGTTTCTTGATTATTTAAAACGGGCGTTTCAGGATCATAAACTCCATTTCTATGGTGAGAATAAAGAGCTTGAGATGCCCCGAAAGTTCCAAGAACTCATCGACCAGGCTTATGCAAAAGAATGGGTGGTGTACGTGAAGAAACCATTTTCCGGTCCAAAACAGGTGCTGCAGTATCTGGGAAAATATACTCACCGTGTTGCTATCTCCAATCATCGTATAATTGATGTAAAGGATGATAGAGTTGTATTCAAATGGAGAGATTACAAAGACGGGAATACCATGAAAACGATGTCTGTTTCTGTACAAGAGTTTATGAGACGTTTTCTACTTCATGTTATCCCCAAAGGGTTTGTGAAAATCCGTTTCTATGGTCTGTTGAGCAACCGGAACAAAAAGGAAATGTTGATCAAATGCCGTGAACTTCTCCATGAGGCTTCAAGTGATGATAAAACTGCAGAGGGAAACCCTGACACAGGAGAGTCTTTAATGGTTGGTCTCAGTGAGAATGACTATCTGGTCTGCCCTGAATGTCAGAAGGGAAAAATGTTTGTAGTCATGCTCATCGAACCGGACACTGTCTCAGAGAACATATGTAGGTTGGATTCATCATGAACAAAATGCCTGATCCAACAATATTAAAAAAAATACATATTCCTCGATTTCTATTCCTATGCCTGGAGGGGATGAACTATCAGAAAATAATGCAACATTGCATAATGTTTTCTTTCAGGAGGGCCTTTTTATTGAAGAAAATAAGGATAATTATGACTTTGCGTCTCGCCAAACCCAAAGGACATCATCAAAACAAGAAACTGAGCTTGTAGTTCCCGGATATTGAATACCCATAGTATCGCGAAACGACTCCGCACAACTGTTTCTATGAGAAGTCACACCTTGTTCTGTATTGTTTCTCGATTGAAGCCGGCAGTATTATTATAAAGTGGTCTGGGGTGCGACTTCTCATAGAAACCTAATACCTTTTAAATGGTAGCAAAAAAAATTATAACAGATAAAATGAGACCCAAGAATGAATATTCATATTATAAGTTCTCGTGCAAATAAACGACAAGTGAATGAAATGCTGGAAACACTCGGCACATATATCAAGTTAGCTGTAGATGTTCAGCGTGACATTTTAGCAGGTGGAGGAGCACTTCACGCTGACTGTGAAGCTGTTTTGCTTGATGATGGTAGCCAACAAAAAGATATCTGGGGAGCAGATTGGATTCCAACTACTAGGCAGCTACGCTACGAAGCACTCATTAATATCAGGCCTCGGCAAAATAATCCTGCAATGGAGATTCTTGATTCGTTAATTCGGGATCGGATTGAGGAGATAGTACAACGTTTATTGGAGGAGTATGATAAACCAAATAGTCATTCGAGAACGATACTTACGTGATGAATTACCTGTTCGACTAGGTGGGTTAGCAGCCAATTTGGCACGAATTAAATCTTTTTCCGACCATCCTGGCCACAAGGATTTAATTGGGAGTTTGTTGGAAGAGAGCAAGTTTTTCATAGAGTGGACTTTTCCTGATACAGACTTGGAAGACCAAGCAGTGTTAGCTGAGCTGCAAATTCAGTTAGCTTTCTGGCAACGACGGTGGGGAAAGATATGGGCTGATCCTGTTCAACGAGTAGCTGTGGCTGAGAAAGCCCATGATTGGTCGAAACGGGTGTTAGAGATGTCAGGGATATTAAAATAAAGTATAGAACTGATATTTTATTTACTGAGGTTGTAAGAAAAGTTTATTTCTAAAACATGAATTCCGGTATAGAAAACTTCATTTTCCGTTAACCAACACCCCCTAGGATACATATCAATAAACATTTCATATTTCCCCCCGATGTTGTCTTCAAGATTTTTATTGCGCTAACTGGTAAATTATGATAAGCTTTTGATTGTTGCTACATTAGGTTGATTGTTTAATTATATTTGGAGTGTGTTTTTCAGAGATAATTTAA
>Ga0315537_1002051_pt1 | contig 15545 bp, 25 predicted proteins | sample SalMarSW160270MG_FD_203091 | JGI IMG/M metagenome (GOLD analysis project Ga0315537, IMG submission 203091) | Salt marsh sediment microbial communities from the Plum Island Ecosystem LTER, Massachusetts, United States - Salt Marsh Sediment SW1602-70 ... | reverse complement strand
GTTGCCTGTAGAGGAACCCATACCGGACAGCGATAAGGATAGCGTGGCTAAATATCGTCAAATGCTCATTGAGAAGCTGGCGCACAGCGACGACCAGATCATGCTGATGTATCTGGAAGGCGAGGAGATCTCTGCTGCGGAGATCAAGGCGGCTATCAGGAGGCTGAGTATATCCAATCAAATAGTACCAGTTCTTTGCGGCAGCGCCTTGAGAGGCAAGGGAATTCAACCATTACTTGATGCTGTCGTGAGCTATCTCCCTTCTCCTCTAGATGTTCCTCCTGTTCATGCCCTTGATGCTAGAAATGGTGAGGAAATCCTTTGCCAGACGAGCGACGATCAGCCTCTTTCATCTTTGGCCTTCAAAGTCGTTTCTGACCCGTTCATGGGTAGGTTGACCTATCTGCGGATATATTCGGGTAAGATGCGATCTGGAGATCAGGTTCTTAATGCCACCAAGGGGAAGAAAGAGAGGTTGGGAAGGCTGTACTTGATGCATGCTAATCGTCGCGAAGAAGTCAGTGAGGCTGGCGCTGGCAGCATCATTGCTACCGTGGGACTTAGAGGTACATCTACAGGGGATACCCTTTGTGACACTGCTCACCCCGTGTTCTTTGAGTCCATACAGTTCCCTGCACCTGTGCTTTCAATGGCCATTGAGCCCAGGAGCAAGGCTGATGAGGATAGACTGGACGACGTCTTGGTCAAGCTTGGTGACGAAGATCCCAGCTTCAAGGTCTACAATGATTCGGAGACTGGGCAAGTTCTCATTTCAGGGATGGGTGAACTGCACCTAGAAGTGCTCGTGGAGCGAATGTCTCGTGAATTCGGCGTGAAGGTAAACGTCGGCAAGCCCAGAGTAGCTTACAAGGAGACGATCACCATTCCTGTGGAGTCGGAGGGCAAGTTTATTCGCCAATCTGGTGGTAAGGGACAGTATGGACATGTGTGGCTCAGACTCGAGCCTGGTGAGCGGGGCAGTGGCTTCAAGTTCATCAGCCAAGTTCACAGCGGGGCTATACCCAGGGAATTCATACCGTCGGTAGAGGCAGGAGTGCGAGAGGCCATGGATACTGGAGGGCCCTCCGGCTACCCTGTGGTGGATGTCAAAGCGACTCTGTTCGACGGGGATTTCCACGAAGTGGATTCTTCGGATCTGGCCTTCAGCATAGCTGGTTCTATGGCTTTGAAGAGCGGCGTGGCGAAAGCCAAACCCACTCTGTTGGAACCGATCATGAAGATGGAGATACTATCTTCGTCTCAGTTCTTGGGAGACATCATTGGGGAGCTAAGCTCGCGGAGAGCCCGTATTGATGGCATTGACACTCAGGAGGATTTCTGTGTCATTCACTGCTTTGTTTCCTTGGGGGAGACCTTTGGATTTGCCACAGATTTGAGATCACTCAGCCAGGGGAGGGCGACTCACACTATGGAATTCTACCGCTACGAGGAATTGCCTCCTGACTTGGCCGAGCAAATCATGTTTAGAACTAAGGTGGTTAGATGAGCAGTCAGAAGGTTCGCGTCAAGGTCAAAGGGTACGACCACAGGTTGGTTGACCTGTCGGTAAGGCAGATAGTGGAAGCAGTGGAACGCACCGGGGGGGTAATTGTGGGCCCGGTGCCCCTCCCCACGAGCATAGAGAAATTCTGCGTCATCCGCTCTCCCAATATCGACAAAGACTCAAGGGAACAATTTGAAATTCGCACCCATAAGCGTCTCATCGATATCCTCGAGCCAACTCCCAAAACCATAGATGCATTGACTCAAGTCAACTTGGCGTCAGGGGTAGAGATAGACATAAAGCTCTAGGAGGACTATGCTGCGGAGCATTATTGGCAGGAAAGCAGGTATGACGCAACTGTTCTTGGATAACGGGCAGTTCGCGGCGGTGACTGCCATTGAGGCGGGCCCTTGCCTTGTTGCACAGGTAAAGGAACGAGACAGGGATGGCTATGATGCTGTCCAGATGGGTTTTGGAGAAACCAGACGTCTCAATGCTCCAGAGGAAGGTCATCTTCGGGATATTGGCAAGGTTGGTCATCTGCGCGAGTTTAGAGCTGAAGATATGAGCTCAGTCAAGCGCGGTGATAGGGTGGATCTTGGCTTTCTGAAAGCAGGGGACCTGGTGAATGTGAGCGGCATATCAAAAGGAAAAGGCTTCGCCGGGGTGGTGAAGCGCTATCATTTCCGCGGTGGGCCAAAGACCCATGGACAATCGGATCGTCATCGTGCTCCTGGTTCGATTGGCGCTACCACGTCGCCGGGACGGGTGCTCAAAGGGAAGAAGATGGCAGGACATATGGGGCACGAGAGAGTTACGGCACGAAATCTGGAAGTGGTCAAAGTTGACGTTGAGCGCAATCTGCTCTTGGTAAGGGGATCAGTTCCGGGGGCTGTGAGGGGATTGCTGGCTATTAGAAAGGTGGGGGCGTAGAGTGCAGATTCCACTCTATGAGTTGCCCGGCGAAATCGCTGGCCATGTGGAGATGAGAGATGATGTCTTTGCAGTCCCATTCAATGAGGCAGTGGTACATCAGGCTATGGTAAGGCAGTTGGCCAATCGGCGTCAGGGCACCGCGTCCACAAAGACGAGGGGAGACGTTTGCGGCAGTACAGCGAAACTCTTCCGTCAGAAAGGTACTGGCAGGGCGCGGCGGGGGAGCGTGAAGTCGCCCCTGCTTAGGGGAGGTGGGGTGGTGTTCGGCCCTGCACCGCGGTCATATCGCCAGTCGATGCCCAAAGGAATGAGGCGATTGGCTTTAAGGTGCCTGCTTTCCCTCAAAGTCAGGGAGGGAAAGATGAAGGCGGTACAAGAACTGACGTTGCAGAAACCAAGGACCAAGGACCTGGCTCGTATTCTGGCAGCGCTCGGCGTTGATGGCTCTGCTCTAATTGTCACCGAGCGATCGCAGCCGACCTTGGTCAAGTCAGCTGGCAATCTGCCGGATACCAGGGTGTTGCCTTCAGCTCTGCTAAGTGTTGTGGACTTGCTTTCCTATGATACGTTGATAGCTACGGTTCCTGCACTGCGCAATATGGAGAGAATCTGGGGACGGGAGGCGATTGAGAATGCATCTTCTTGAGGTGTTGCGGCGCCCTGTGATTACGGAGAAAGCTACTTACCTTCAGCAAGAGAACAAGTATGTGTTCGAGGTGGCGAGAGGAGCTAGCAAGCCTCAGATCAGGGATGCGGTTGAGAAGGCCTTCAAGGTGAAGGTGGCGAAAGTAACTGTGATGACAGTTTCGGGCAAAACAAAAAGAATGGGAAGGCGGGAGATAACCGGCCCTTCCTGGAAGAAAGCAATAGTCAGTTTAGAGCCTGGGCACAAGGTTAGCTTCTTTGAAGGAGTCTAAGGTGTTCGCCGCGAATGGAGCGATGTTGGTCAATACCAGCCGGAGTGTTCCTACGGATCTCTCTGCTCTGGCTGGGAGAATATGAGGTGATCTTTGGGATCTGTTATTAAGTGGAGAAAGAAGAAGATGTCGAAGCACCAGCACCAGAAGCTTCTCAAGAAGACTCGTTGGCAGAGGAAGCATTCGTAGCGCTGTCAGCGCACCCGTAAAGAAGGACAATACATGGCAATTAAAGTGTACAAGCCGACTTCTCCTGGCAGAAGATGGAAGGTCGGAGCAAATCTTGAAGGCGTGAGCAAGGTAGCTCCTGAGAAGTCTTTGCTTGTCTCATTGCCGAAGAAGGCGGGACGTAACAACCGGGGCGTGATAACGGTTCGCCATCGCGGTGGCGGCAACAAGCGCAAGCTTCGAATTATCGACTTCAAGAGAGACAAAGCTGACATTCCGGGGAAAGTGGTGTCTATTGAGTATGATCCGAATCGCTCAGCTCGAATTGCCTTGGTTCACTATGTTGATGGGGAGAAGCGCTATATCCTAGCCCCGTCGGGCCTCGAAGTGGGTGATGCCATAATGGCTGGAGAGGATGTGGCGAAGAAACCTGGCAATGCTTTGCCGCTGGGATTGATCCCCGTAGGCACTCCAGTTCATAGCGTTGAGCTTGAACCGGGCAAGGGGGGCCAGCTTGTTCGCAGTGCCGGATCCGCGGCACAAGTCATGAGCAAGGAAGGCAAGTATGTTTTGCTGCGCCTGCCGTCAGGAGAACTGCGGAAGTTCCACCACAGGTGCTGGGCCACTGTTGGCCAGATTGGCAACGCTGATCACAGAAATGTAAAGTTCGGCCGTGCTGGACACAAGAGGTGGATGGGCATTCGCCCCTCGGTGCGCGGTTCAGCCATGACCCCCAGGGATCATCCTCATGGAGGGGGTGAAGGGAGATCTCCACGAGGGATGCCCCCGAAGACACCTTGGGGCAAACCAGCCTTTGGTGTCAAGACGCGACGCCGCAAGGTGTCAAACAAAATGATCGTCAAGCGGAGGGAGTAGAATGGGAAGATCACTGAAGAAAGGTCCCTATTGCGATGCCAAATTGATCAAGAAGATAGAGGCGGTTGATAGCTCAGGCAAGAAGGCGGTGGTGAGGACGTGGTCTCGGGCTTCTACTGTGCTGCCTCTCATGATAGGGCACACTATTGCTGTGCACAACGGCAGAAAGCACGTACCCATCTTCATAACTGAGAATATGGTGGGGCACAAATTGGGTGAATTCGTACCTACTCGAACCTTCAGAGGCCATGTGGCCAAGGCCAGGGCAGCGGCGCAGGCGGGAGCTAGGCCAACGTGAAAGTGAGAGCTGTTGCCAGGGATGTTGGTATTTCACCAAGAAAGGTTCAACTGGCCGTGAATGCGGTTAGGGGCAGAGAGGTGAACGAAGCTCTGACTATTCTGAATTTCTTGCCTACCCCAGCAGCCAGAGCCGTGGCCAAGGTGGTCAAGTCGGCGGCTGCTTGTGCGGAGGATAATTTCCAGACGTCGCCTGCCGATCTCAAGATTGCTGGCATTTTCGCTGACAAGGGTCGTACCTTGAAGAGATGGCGTCCAAAGTCTAGGGGAAGAATAAGCCCTATTCTGAAGCGGTCCAGCAATATCACGGTATTCGTGGAGGAGAAGTAGCTTGGGACACAAAGTTCATCCTTTGGGCTTTAGACTGGGAATCATCAAGGAATGGCAGGCCAGGTGGTATGCTGATAAAGGCTATGCTCTGATGTTGCAGCAAGACTTCAAACTGCGTCGCACGATTGAGCGGAAATCTCGAGAGTGCGGCATTTCCCGCGTTGACATTGAGCGGGCTGGAGGCGAGGTGAGTCTAACGGTCTACTCCGCCAGGCCTGGCATCCTGATTGGTAGAGGGGGGCAGAGTGTGGAGGCACTGAGAGCTCAGTTGGAGAGAGTCAGTGGAGAGAGAATAAGACTGACGATCAAGGAAGTTGAGCGACCTGAGCTGGTAGCTTGTTTGGTAGCTTACAACATAGCCGAGCGGATCGAAGCCAGAGTGCCGTTCCGCCGGGTGATGAAACAGGCTACCTTTCGGACTTTACAGGCTGGGGCCAAGGGGATAAGAATAAAGTGCTCTGGAAGACTCGGCGGGCGCGAAATCGCCCGTTCTGAAACCCTTCACCAGGGTCGAATGCCATTGCATACGCTGCGCGCAGATATAGACTATGGTTTCATAGAGGCACGTACCGTGATGGGACGCATTGGAGTCAAGGTGTGGGTCTACAGGGGCGATGTGCTCCCGGAAGTGAGGACAGAAAGTGCTACAACCGAGCCGAGTGAAGTATCGTAAAGTCCACAGGGGTAGGCGGAAGGGGGCGGCTCACAGTGGAGACACCATTGCCTTTGGGGAATTTGGCTTGAGGGCTGAGGGAAATGCTTGGATAACAGCAAGGCAAATTGAAGCAACACGCCGCGTCTTTGTGCGGTATCTGCGGCACGGCGGCCGCCTATGGGTGCGGGTTTTTCCAGATAAGGTGGTGACCAAGAAGCCGGCGGAGACGAGGATGGGTGGTGGCAAGGGTGCTCCTGATCACTGGGTAGCGGTGGTCAAGCGAGGCAGAATTATGTTTGAACTGGCTGGCGTAAGCGAAGACGTAGCTCGGAAGGCGGTACATCTCGCCATCTACAAACTCCCTATCGCTGCTAGCTTTGCAGTAGGAGAGGGGACGAGAATTGAAAGTTGACCAAGTTCGTGCCCTCGGCGACGAGGAGATACGCAAGAAACTCGAGGAGGCTCACGAGGAGTTGTTCAAGCTGAGATTTCGGCTGGCAACTCGGCAGTTGACTAACCATCGTGAGCTGTCCAAGGTCAAGAGAGACATTGCGAGAATGAGGACTATCTTGAGGGAGAGGGAACTGGGCGTTAGGTGAGCTACGTATGGAAAAGAGAAAGATTAGAGTCGGCCAGGTAGTGAGTGACAAGATGGACAAGACGGTGGTGGTGGCTGTAGAAACTAGGAGACATCATCCCTTGTACAAGAAAGCTGTCAAGCACGTCAAGAGGTACAAGGCTCACGACGCTAATAATGTCTGCAAAATCGGGGACGAGGTGAGAATTGCGGAGACGCGCCCTCTGTCGAAAGAGAAGCGGTGGCGTGTAGTGGAAATAATGTCGCAAAGGGAATCGGCTGAAGAGAGCCAACCAGGGTAGGGAAGAATGATCCAGACTCAAACCAGATTGAAGATAGCTGATAACACGGGAGCCAAGCAAATCATGTGTATCGGCGTTCCCGGAGGAACCAGGAGACGATACGCGCATGTTGGCGACATCATCGTTGCCACGGTGAAGCAGGCTATACCGCACGGAGCGGTAAAGAAGGGCGAGGTGGTGAAAGCCGTAGTTGTACGCGTAGCTAAACCGTATCGTCGCTCCGACGGTTCCTATATCAGGTTTGACGAGAATGCTGCGGTAATTCTCGGTGAGAAGAACAACCCTCAAGGTAGCCGCATTTTCGGTCCCGTGGCCCGAGAGCTCAGGGAGAAGAGATTCACCAAGATAATATCCTTGGCCCCGGAGGTTCTCTGAAGTGAAAGTCAGGAAGAACGACACTGTTGTTGTGATAGGCGGGAAGGACAGAGGCAAGAAGGGCAAAGTGCGTCGTGCCCTCCCTGAGAAGGAGAGCGTGGTGGTGGAGGGGCTCAATATGATCAAGCGGCATTCTCGATCAGGTAGAGCAGCTCGGCAGGCGGGCATAATTGAACTTGAAGCTCCGCTCCATGTGTCCAAAGTAATGCTGGTATGCGACAAGTGCAACAAGCCTACGCGAGTTGGATCCCGTGTCTTGGAGGATGGGAAGAAAGTGCGCATTTGTCGTTTGTGCCAGGAAGTAATTGACTGAGAGGATTTGACTGTGACAGCTCGCTTGAGAGAGAAATACCTAGCGGAGGTGGTTCCCGAGCTCAAGACCAGGCTGGGCCGGAGCAATGTCATGGAGCTGCCCAAGTTGGAGAAAATAGTGGTGAGCATTGGCCTGGGCGAAGCCATTCAGAACGCCAAGGCCCTGGAGTCAGCGGAAAGGGACCTGGCTACTGTGTGTGGGCAACATCCCGTGGTCACACGGGCCAAGAGGTCTGTCGCTGCCTTCAAGCTGAGAACTGGAATGCCGATTGGGATGATGGCGACACTCCGAGGCAGGCGGATGTACGATTTCTTTGACAGGCTGGTCAATGTAGTTCTGCCACGCTTCCGTGATTTCCGCGGCCTTTCCCGGGATTCCTTCGATGGCCGGGGAAACTACAACTTGGGTATGAAGGAACAGATAGTCTTCCCCGAGATTGACTATGACAAGATAGACAAAGTCCGTGGGCTTCAGGTGACTATAGTCACCACTGCCGAGCGCGACGATGAGGCTAGGAGCTTGCTGGAGTTAATGGGCATGCCCTTTGAGAAGAATTGAAATGGCAAAGACGTCTAAGATCGTAAAGTCAAAACGACCGCCCAAGTACCGGGTACAGCAACGCAACCGCTGCCAGTTGTGTGGCAGGGCACGCGGCTACATGCGCAAGTTTGGCCTGTGCCGTATTTGCTTCCGGAAGTTTGCCTTAGCGGGCGAGATTCCAGGAGTAAGGAAATCAAGTTGGTGAGGGAGTCTAAATGACAGTCACTGATCCGGTCGCCGATATGTTGACGCGCATCCGCAACGCTATCATGGCAGGCCACGATAGTGTGTTGGTACCCTCGTCTGGAGTGAAGCTGTCTATTGCGCGGATCCTTAAGGAGGAAGGCTTCGTCGACGACTATGAGAATCTGGAGGGGAAGCCGCAGCGAACGATCCGCCTGCGTCTCAAGTATGTAGACAAGCAGCCAGCCTTGCTCGGTCTGGAGAAGGTGAGCAAACCAGGCCTGAGGGTCTATGTGAATCGCCGAGAGGTTCCCCGTGCCTACGGAGGTCTGGGAATCGCGATTGTCTCTACATCTCAAGGTGTCATGACGGGCCGGGAGGCATGGCGACGTCATCTCGGCGGCGAAATACTGTGTTATGTCTGGTAGAGAGGTCTAGGAGTTACGGATGTCTCGAATCGGCTTGCTTCCCATAACAATACCTCAAGGCGTTGAGGTGAAGATTGAAGGCAATGAGATAAGGGTAAGGGGAGAGAAAGGAGAGCTCTCTCGGCGGCTTATCCCTGATATTTCCGTTTCCATGGAGGATGGGAAGCTGTTAGTGACACGTCCCAGTGATGATAGGATTCGGCGGTCTCGCCACGGGCTCATGCGCAGCCTCATAGCTAATATGGTGGAGGGAGTCAGCAGAGGTTTCCAGCGCGAATTGCAGGTGAGCGGAGTAGGGTACAAGGTACAGAAGGCGGAGGGCAAACTGTCATTTCAGGTTGGGTACAGTCATACTGTGGAGTTTCCTCTTCCCCCTGGAATTGACGCGACTGTAGAGGGGACAAACCGTGTCCGCGTCAGTGGCATTGACAAGGAGATTGTCGGCGAGGTAGCAGCCGCGATACGAGCAATACGTGCAACTGATCATTACAAAGGGAAAGGAATCACCTACGCGGGGGAGAAAGTACATCTTAAGCCTGGCAAGGCGGGCAGAGTATCCAAGGGATAGAGTGTGCAATGGCTAAGTGGAACCAAGGACTACGACGAACGATACGGCACAGGCGGGTGAGAAAGAAGGTGACGGGCACTGTGTCACGGCCCCGATTATGCGTTTTCCGGAGCCTGAAGCACACTTATGCTCAGGTCATAGATGACACAACCGGGCGGACCCTGGCTTCAGTGAGTACGCTTGACCCTGATATGAGAGAGAAGACCGAAGGGGTGGCCAAAGTGAAGAACGCGGAGGCTATAGGTTCTCTGCTCGCAGAGAAAGCACTGGAGAGGGGGATCAACTGTGTCGTCTTTGACCGGGGTGGCTACAAGTATCATGGCAGGGTCAAGGCTTTGGCTGAAGCAGCCAAGCAAGCGGGACTGAAGTTCTGACAGCTTGGGCTGAATAGAACGGAAGGGTTGTCTGATGAAAGCAGTTACTAGAGAGATCAACAAGAGGGTTAAAGTCGATGCCTCCGATCTGGAGCTACAAGAGCGGCTAATGACTATTGATCGTGTGATCAAGGTGGTCAAAGGCGGCAGAAGACTCCGCTTCCGGGCCCTGCTGGTGATTGGAGATGGTCAGGGGCATGTGGGACTCGGACTGGCCAAGGCAACCGGGGTTCCGGAGGCTATCCGCAAGGCCGGTGCTGTGGCGCGAAAGGAGTTGATAGAGGTTCCCATTGTGAGTGGCACTGTTCCTCACGTAATCCTTGCCAAGTTCGGGGCATCCAAGGTTCTGCTTAAGCCGGCGAAGCCTGGCGGCGGCATGATTGCCAGCCATACCGTTCGTGCGGTGCTTGAATTGGCGGGCATAACGGACATCATCTGCAAGTCTCTCGGTAGTTCTAATCCTGTCAACGTGGCCAAGGCGACTATCGTCGCTCTTGGTAGCTTGCGGAAAACTGGGAAGGCCTTTACGAAGGACGAGAGTGCCTTCATGGTTGAGAAGGAGGAGGAGAGTGAAGCAGAGTGAAGTGAGGCCATCCGCAGGTTCCAGACGGAAGGCGAAGAGAGTCGGACGTGGGGATGGGAGCGGCCATGGTACCTATTCGGGTCGGGGTTGCAAGGGGCAGAAGTCTCGTTCTGGTGGTGGTGTGCGCCTCGGATTCGAGGGTGGCCAGTTGCCTCTGATAAAACGGCTGCCCCGAAAGAGGGGTTTCACCAATATCTTCAAGACCAGATATGATGTTGTCAACGTGGGTAAGCTCAATATCTTCCCAGCGGGAAGCGAGGTGAACGCCAAGGAACTGTTTGAAGCAAGCCTGGTCAAGTCCATCTCTCGTCCCATCAAGATCCTGGGTACCGGTGATATTGATCGCACTCTGGTAGTTAAGGCTGACAGATTCTCGACTGCTGCCGAGAGAAAGATCACCGCTGCCGGAGGAAGGGCAGAGAGGCCCTAGAATGCAGCGCAGGGAGAGTCAACCACGCCTTATTCAGGCGATGAGAGATGCGTTCTCGTTGCCAGATCTGAGGCGCAGGCTCCTTTTTACCTTTGGAATTCTGGTAGTCTTCCGTTTTCTGGTTCACGTCCCTTTGCCTGGGGTAGACCTCGACGCACTACAGAATTTCTTTGAGCAGAATCAGCTTCTTGGCATGCTTGACCTCTTCAGTGGCGGCGCTATGAAGAACTTCAGCATCGCTGCCATGGGTGTCTATCCATATATCACCTCTTCTATCATCATGCAGCTACTGGTTCCTGTTATCCCCAGCCTGCAAGCTTTATCTCAGCAGGGAGAAGCTGGGCAGAGGAAGATAAACCGCATTACCCACCTTCTGACTGTGCCTTTGGCGGGTCTTCAGGGTTACAGTCAACTGGCTCTGCTGAGCAGTCAGGATATTGTGGGGCACCTTGAGCCTTTGAGCATCGCTACCATAGTGGTATCCATGACTGCTGGCACGATACTCCTTGTCTGGCTGGGAGAATTGATCACTGAGCGGGGCATTGGGAATGGGATATCCATAATAATCTTCGGTGGAATCGTGGCCAGCCTCGCGGAGATGGTTGTGCGTGGGGAACTGGCCTGGAAGACAGATCCTCTGGGGTTGATAGCCTTCGTAATAGTCGGCGCAGCTACCCTGGTAGTCATCGTCATGTTCATTGAAGCCCACCGCCGTATCCCCGTTCAATACGCCCGCAGCAGTTTCCGTGCTGGCCGCATGTTTCGGCAGTCGGGCTCAACCTATATTCCGCTGCGGGTAAACACCGCTGGGATGATCCCTATTATTTTTGCCATAGCACTTATGCAGTTCCCCAGGCTACTAGCCAGCTATTTCATGAATCCCATCGGCCAGGACCCAAATTTCTGGAATGGGGTCTACCGCATCTTCGATTCTGGAGCGAGTGCTCCTCTGGGTCTGATCTACTGGGGAACATACTTCTTTCTGGTGATGGGCTTTGCTTTCTTCTACACCATGATTGTGTTTGAACAGATGAACCTGCCCAAGACTCTGCAGCAGCACGGAGGGTTTGTCCCTGGAGTCCGTCCGGGAAAGACCACTGCCGAGTACCTGGACGGAATCATGAAGCGCCTGACTTTCGGAGGCGCTCTCTTTCTAGGTCTGGTGGCGATAATGCCATTCATTGCTCGTGGAATCACGGGTGTTACGGTGTTGACGATTTCCAGTACCGCTATGCTTATCGCTGTTGGTGTTGCCCTGGATACGATGAAGCAGTTGGAATCCCAGCTGACAATGCGCCGGTATGACGGCTTCTTGAAGTAAGCAGGGGAACACGGGAAGACACTAGATGTACATTGTCTTGCTGGGTGCTCCGGGAGCAGGGAAAGGTACCCAGGCGTCTGTCCTGTCCAGGGAGATGAACCTGCCTCACGTAGCCTCTGGCGACCTATTCCGAGAGGCATTGCAGAGCAGAACTGAGCTGGGAATCCTGGCCGAATCCTACATGGAGAAGGGCGAATTGGTCCCTGATGAGATAACCATCAATATGATTCTTGAGAAAATCGCTCTGCCTGATTGTGCCTCTGGGTGCCTCCTCGATGGCTTCCCTCGAACCTTGCATCAAGCCGAGGCTCTGGACAAGCGTCTCGTCGAGCTGAATAGAAGCATCGACAGGGCTGTGTACATTGATGTGCCTGAGGACGAGCTTGTGAAACGGCTCAGTGGGCGATGGATATGTAGGAATTGCCAGGCACCTTACCACATGCTGACATCGCCGCCCGGAGCGCCAGGGAAATGCGACAGGTGTGGCGGTGAACTGTATCAGCGGCCTGATGATCAGGAGGAGACGGTGAGAGAGCGATTGAAGGTTTTCCTCTCCCAGACCGTCCCTATCCTCGACTACTATAGAAAACAGCACAAACTGGTTGAGGTGGATGGCTGCAAAGGAATTCAGGAGCTGGCAGGGGAAATGCTCTCTCTGCTCAAGACGAGGGAAGAGTGATGATCATAGTGAAATCTGCCGAGGAAGTAGCCATCATGCGGCAGTGCGGCAGGATCCTGGCAGCTATTCTGGATATATTGAGAACGGAGACAAGAGCGGGGATCAGAACCCAGCAGTTGAACGTAGTTATGGCAGAAGAGTCGAAGAAAAGAGGTGGCAGGCCATCTTTTAAGGACTACCACGGGTTTCCGGCAAATCTATGCGTCTCCGTTAATGACGAGATAGTACACGGCATTCCTGATGAGCGGACGCTGCGTGAGGGGGACATTGTCTCTCTGGACGCCGGGATCTTCTACAATGGCTTTCACACCGATGCGGCCATAACTGTGGGGGTGGGGAGCATAAGTCAGCAGGCCAGAGATCTCATATCGGCGGCGGAAGCCAGCTTGACCGCCGGCATTGCCCAGGCCAAATGCGGCGCACATGTGGGAGATGTGTCAATGGCCATTCAAGAATGTGCTGAGTCAAGAGGCTTTTCTGTGGTCAGGGAATACACCGGACATGGTGTAGGCAGAGAGTTGCACGAGGAGCCGGCGGTTCCCAATTTCGGCTTGAACAAGGGCCCTTTGCTTCGTAAGGGCATGACTCTGGCTATTGAACCGATGGTAAACGCCGGCGATTGGTGTACCAAGTTGGCTCCTAACCAATGGACTGTGCTGACGGCTGATGGTAGCCTTTCGGCGCATTTTGAACACACCATTGCCATTATGGATGAGGAAGCTGAGGTACTCACTTAGAGGAGGATATGGCCAAGAAGGAGAAGATAGAGGTCGAGGGCAAGGTGACTGTGTGCCTGCCCAATACCATGTTTCGTGTTGGGCTGGCTAACGGCCATACGGTGCTGGCTCATATCTCGGGTAGGATGAGAAAGCACTACATCAAGATTCTACCTGGCGACAGGGTCTTGGTGGAGCTTTCGCCTTATGATTTGAGCCGGGGCAGGGTCACCTATCGACTCAAGTAGCTTTCGTCTTTGACAGTTTGCTAGGAATCGTCTAATATTACAAGGTTTTGTTTCTCGTGACTGAAAATGAAGGTAAGTTCTTCAGTAAAGCGGCGTTGCAGTAAGTGCAAGATCATCAGAAGGAAGGGAGTTGTCAGGGTTCTCTGTACGAATCCAAGGCACAAGCAGAGGCAGGGCTAATTCCCTCAGGAAAGTCATCCACCGCATTGTCTGATTAGTAGTAGTCAATGGCACGCATCGCTGGGGTAGATCTTCCTAAGGGCAAACCAGTCAAGGTAGCCCTGCAATATGTTTATGGCATTGGTCCTGCGTTGAGCCAGACGATTCTGACAGCTGCCGAGGTTGCTCCAGACATCAAGGTCAAGGACCTTTCTGAGGAGCAGGTCAGCCATCTCCGCGGCGTCGTTGACAAGCAGTGTAAGGTTGAAGGCGACCTCAGACGGGAAGTTCAGTTCAACATAAAGCGCCTCATTGATACTGGTTGTTATAGGGGAATGAGGCACCGCATGAATCTGCCTGCTCATGGTCAGAGGACGCGCACCAATGCTCGCACCAGAAGAGGTGCAAGGAAGACGGTAGCTGGGAGAGGACAGAGGCGTGGTGTAGCTAAGAAATAGGTGGTTTGTAGCTAGATGCCAAAGAAGAAGAGAACCAAACCGGGCAAAAAGATACGTAGGGGAATCGTTGATGGCAGAGCTTATATCCAGTCTACCTTCAACAACACCATTGTCACCATTGCTGATCTTGAGGGCAACGTGATTTCCTGGGGAAGTTCGGGCAAGGCTGGGTTCAAGGGTTCGAAGAAGGGTACTCCGTACGCTGCCCAACTGGCTGCCCAGGGAGCAGGACGTGAGGCGTCTAACGGCGGCCTGCGTCGCATCGAGGTTTACATTAAGGGCCCCGGCAGTGGCCGTGAAGCTGCTATCCGTGCCTTGCAGGCTTCAGGTCTTACCGTGACCGGGATTAGAGATGTGACTCCTATTCCTCATGACGGTTGCCGTCCTCGTGGTAGGAGGAAGGTGTAGGGTATGGCGCGCTACATCGGCCCCGTCTGTCGCCAGTGTCGGCACCTTGGTGAGAAACTTATGCTCAAAGGGCAGAGGTGTTCCTCTTCCAAATGCCCGCTAGAGAAGAGGAGCGCCCGCCCCAAAGAGCGCTCCAGGACTCGACGGCGCAGAGAATCCGAGCGTGCATTACAGTTGAAAGAAAAGCAGAAGGTTCGTTTCAGCTATGGTGTCTTGGAGAGGCAGTTTCGCCGCTTTTTTGCTGAGGCCAAGAAGGCTCCTGGTAGTACGGGAGAGAACATTATCGTATTGATGGAGAGACGGCTGGACAATGTAGTCTATAGTCTGGGCTTCGCCTCTTCTCGTGCTCAGGCCAGGCAAGTAGTCCGGCACGGTCATATCTGTGTCAATGGACGAAAAGTCAATATCCCTTCCTATCTGGCCAAGTCTGGAGATGTCATCACGTGGCGCGAGGGAAGCGTCAGGACTGGATACTACAAGAGGCTAGCTGAAGAAATCAAGGGGAGGAGCACCCCTGGCTGGCTGAGCTTGAATGAACAGCAAATGATAGGCAACGTCTTGGCTTTGCCTGGCAAGGATGATATCGATCCCAGGTTCAATGGCAAGGTTATCGTTGAGTATTATTCAAGGTGAGTTGAAGGAGGCCCCATCCCTTGCATAGTCTATCTATCCCCAGTGTGAAGTGTGTTGAGAACGTCAACAACTACGGGCGTTTTACCGCTGAGCCTCTGCGGGCGGGCTTCGGCACCACCTTGGGCAACACCATGCGCCGGATACTTCTCAGTGCCCTGCCGGGGGCTGCCGTAACCTGGATCAAGATTGAAGGAATCCAGCACGAGTTCACCTGCATTCCTCACGTGAAGGAAGATGTCATGGAGTTCTTGCTCAACGTTAAGGAGCTGAGGTTGAAGTCCCTCTCCCGCCAACCGGGGATGTTGACTCTGGACGCAAAGGGCGAAGGCGAAATCTGCGCTGCTGATATAGGGCAGACGGCAGATTTCGAAGTGGTCAATCCCGAGCTGCGCCTGGCTACACTGGATTCTCCCGAGGCTGAGCTGCGCGTAGAGTTTAATGTGGAATTGGGCAGAGGCTATGTGCCTGCTCAAGCGATGGGTGACCTGCTACCCGTGGGGGCTTTACCTCTGGACGCTATTTACACGCCAGTTCGTAAAGCCAATTTCTCGGTGGAATCGGTGAGGC
>Ga0315537_1002050_pt1 | contig 15547 bp, 15 predicted proteins | sample SalMarSW160270MG_FD_203091 | JGI IMG/M metagenome (GOLD analysis project Ga0315537, IMG submission 203091) | Salt marsh sediment microbial communities from the Plum Island Ecosystem LTER, Massachusetts, United States - Salt Marsh Sediment SW1602-70 ... | reverse complement strand
CAGGGTGGCCAGGTCCTCCTCCTCTTCCGCCCGATCCACCGCGGTGTAGGCGGCGCAGTTGACGATGCCGTCCGGCTGCAAGGCATGCAGGGCTCTCTGGAGCTCATCGAGCCGGGCCAGATCGATCTCCTCGACGTCGACGAAGGTGGCGTCGGGGATCAGCTTGCGGAAGGCGGTCCCCAGCTGGCCGGCGGCCCCGGTGACCAGCATCACTCGCCCACGATCTCGGACCGCTCGCCCAGCGTCATTTCCACGTAGCCCGCCGGCGCCGACCCGCAAAGCCGGGCCTCCCGGCCCACCAGCGAATTACGAATCTTCCACCCGTGCACCTCGGCGCCGGCCATCACGATGGAGTCCTCGACGGCAGCGTCGGAGAGCCTGCACCCGTCGCCGATCGACGTCTGCGGGCCCACCAGCACTCGGCTCATGTGCACCCCCTCGCCAACGACCACCGGCCCGATGATCTCGCAGCCGACGAGCTGTGAGCCCTCGCCGACGTGCACGGGTCCGCTCACCTCGCAGTCGACCAGCTCGCCGTGCACGTTGTGGGCCAGCTCGGCGATCACCAGCTCCTGGGCCGCCAGCAGATCCTCCTTGGTGCCGGTGTCCTTCCACCAGTCCCGAACGATCGAAAAGCGCACCGTCCGGCCGCTGTCGATCAAATACTGGATGGCGTCGGTGATCTCATACTCCCTGCGGGCCGACGGCTCGATGGCGTCGACCGCCTCGGCGATCGTGCCGTCGAACAGGTAGACCCCGACCAGCGCCAGATTGGACGGCGGCACCTTCGGCTTCTCGACCAGACGCACCACCTCGCCGTTCTCGGTGAGCTCGGCAACACCAAACGACGATGGGTTCTCCACCGGCGAGAGCATGATCTGGCAGTTGGGCCGGTGCTCTCGAAAGCCTTCGACCACGTCGCGCACACCGTGCTTGACCAGGTTGTCGCCCAGATACATGAGGCAGTCGTCGCCGTCGACGAAGGGCAGCGCCGTCTTGAGGGCGTGGGCAATGCCGAGAGGCGCCTCCTGCACGACATACGTGACTTCGAGTCCAAACCGTGAACCGTCGCCGACGGCATCCTTTATATCCCCGCCGCTCTCCGGGGCGATGACGACGCCGACCTCGGTGATTCCTGCCTCGGCGAGATCCTCGAGCCCGTACTCGATGATGGGCTTGTTGGCCACCGGAACCAGCTGCTTCGCCATGGAGAATGTGATGGGGCGCAGGCGGCTCCCCGTCCCGCCTGCGAGCACTATGCCCTTCATACCTCGGCCCTCTTCTTGAGCGGGCGCCACCAGTCCTTCCGGCTCCGGTACCACTCGACGGTCGTCGCTAGATGCTCCTCCAAGCTGTGCGCCGGCTCCCACCCCAGAGCCCGAACCTTCGATGAATCGACCGCATAGCGGAAATCGTGGCCGGGCCGATCGGGCACCCGCTCGATCATCGACTCGTCGGCCCCGACCGCAGCCAGGATCTTTTGGGTCATCTCGAGGTTGGAGATCTGACAATCGGCGCCCACGTTGTAGATCTCGCCGGGCTTGCCCCGCTCCACCACCAGACGCACGGCGGCACAGTGGTCGTCCACGTGCAGCCAGTCACGCTCGTTGCTCCCATCCCCGTACAGGGGCACCTTCTTACCTTCGAGCAGGTTGGTGACGAACAAGGGGATCACCTTCTCGGGGAACTGGTAGGGCCCGTAGTTGTTGGTGCAGCGGGTGATGATGCCCCGGTAGCCGTAGGTGGTGCCGTAGGCGAGCACAAGAAGGTCGGCGGCCGCCTTCGACGCCGAGTACGGGGAGGATGGAGCCAGCAGGGCATCCTCCGAAGCGCTGCCCTCGGACACCGAGCCGTACACCTCATCGGTGGAGATGTGCACAAAACGTTCAACTCCACGGCGGCGCGCCGCCTCGAGCAGCACCCCCGTGCCCAGGACGTTCGTCCTCAGAAACGGCGATGGGTCGGTGATGGAACGATCGACGTGCGTCTCGGCGGCGAAGTTGATGATGACGTCGTGCCCCGCGACCAAGCCATCGACCAGATCCGCATCACCTATGTCGCCGTGAACAAACCTGTGTCCCTCGTATAGATCCAGCTCGTCGACCGTCGCCTGCACGCCGGCGTAGGTGAGCAGGTCCAGGTTGGTGACCTTCGCCCCCGGCTCGCGCTCGAGCAGGTACCGCACGAAGTTGGAACCGATGAACCCGGCGCCGCCGGTGATCAGGTACGCGACCGCCATCTACGCCTCCACGGTGAAGTAGGGGGGCAGCTCGGCCAGCCGGGGGTGGGCACGGTCACGATCGCTGACCACGGCCTCATCCGACCCCACCGGCCAGGCGATGCCGAGAGCAGGGTCGTTCCAGAGCAGGCCCTTGTCGTGCTCCGGCGAGTAATAATCGGAGACCTTGTACAGCACCTCGGTGTCCGCTTCCAGGGTGCAAAACCCGTGAGCGAAGCCCGGCGGCACAAAGAGCTGCTCCCAGTTCTCGCCGCTCAGCTCGACCACGACGTGTCGACCGTAGGTCGGCGCCGCCACACGGATATCCACCACCACGTCTAGAGCCCGGCCGCGGCTCACCCGCACCAGCTTCGCCTGTGCCCGGGGCGGCACCTGGAAATGGAGGCCGCGTACCGTGCCCCTCTCCGCGGAGAAAGTGTGGTTGTCCTGGACGAAATCGACCCTCATGCCGGCGTCGTCGAACCAGGCCCTGCGGTAGGTCTCGGAGAAGAATCCGCGCTCGTCGCCGTGCCGGGCGACACGGACGATCATCACGCCGGGGATCTCGGTGGCTACAAACTCCATGGGCTCCCGTTCGCCGCTCCCCGAGCTTAGAGCGCCTCACTCCCTGCTCACTCAGCGCACCCAGTCAGCCGGCCCCCTCGATGATCTCCACCAGCGGCCCCACCGCCCCCGCCGGATCGAGCCGCGAGCCGGCTAGACGCACCGCACCCTCGGCCTTGACTCGCAACCGCGAGACATCGTCACGCAGCCACCCGAGCACAGCGTCGAGCCCGGCCGCCTCGTCCAGAAGCCAGCCGGCGTTGTAGTCGGCCATCGCCGCGGCCATCTCCCCGAACGACGGGTGCATCACCGGCACTCCCGAGGCCAGCGCCACGGCAGCCTCGGCGGCACTGCTGTACCGGGCCGCCAGGCCGGGGCCACGCAGATCCACTGCCAGATCCGCCTGTGCCAGCACACTCCGCAGCTCATCGAAGGAGAGGGGCGCCAACACCTGTACACCGTCGCGACCCTCGAAGGCACCGGCGCCCATCGAGCCTGCCGCCGCACCGCTTCGCTGCAGCGTCGGCACCAGCGACACGGTCACACCCCGGCCGACGTGGCGAAGCAGCGCATCGGCCACGCCCGGGAGTCCATCCTGGTACACGAAGACGACCAGCCGCAGCGAGTCCCGCCCTCCGGGCCGCTCCCGCTCGGCAGCGGGCAGGCAGAACTCAACAAGCCGTATCGGCATCTTCCGCACATCGCGCCCGGTCTGGAGTGCCCAGGCCAAGTAGTGCGGGACCTTGGCGGCGCCCGTCACCGTCAGAGCATCGGCGGAGCCGATCTCCTCGACCAACCGCGAGCGCTCGTCCATCCATGCGGAGCGGTCCCCGGCCGGCTCAAGCAAGCCGGGCCCGCAGAAGTCGAGCACGCAGGTGAAGCCTTCGCCCCTGGAAAGCCGCGGAAGCCGCAGAGGATCCACCGCCACCACTGCCGCCGGCCCCAACGCCTCCACCCGCGCCGCGACACCTCGCGCCTTCACCACCTCGACACCGTCCTCCGCGGCCTCCCTCCGCAGCCGAGCCCCCTCCTCCACCACGAGCACCGTCACCGCAAAGCCATGGGCCCGCAGCCCTTCGGCCAGGCCGAAAGAACGCAGGCCCGCCGCCGACACCGGCAGGTCCAGTCCCGGAACGGCACCGGCGCAAGCGACGACAACCCGCCGCGTTGCCGCTCCGCCGCCGACGGCACTACGCCTGCGCCCACCCTCCATCTCAGTCTTCGTCCTCGACTTCGGGCTTGGCCACCCCGATGTGGGCTCGGTAACGATCCGTTATCTCCTCCGGATTCCCCACGTCCATGAACCTGCCCTTGTCCAGCCAGGCAATACGATCGCAGAACGCCTTCAGCCGCCCCAGGCCGTGGGAGACCATCACAATGGTCCCCGCCTCCTCAAGGAGCCCACGCATCGAATCACCGCTCTTCTTGCGGAAGGCCTCGTCGCCCACCGTCATGGCCTCGTCGAGAAGCAAGATCTCGGGCCTGGACTGGATGGCCACCGAGAAGGCGAGACGGGCGAACATGCCGGACGAGTAAGTGTCCACCGGCCGCTCAATCGCCGTCCCCAGCTCCGAGTAGGCCACGATGTCATCGAAGATCTCATCGATCCTTGCCTTGCGCAATCCTGAGGCCAGCCCTCCCAGGTAGATGTTGCGGCGGCCCGACAGGCTGCGGTTGAAGCCCAGTCCCAGCGCAAGCAGCGTCGGCGGCGAATTCGCATACACCGTCACAGTGCCCGAATCGGGGGACAACGCGCCGCATAGCACGCGCAGAAGCGTGCTCTTGCCCGCGCCGTTGGAGCCGATGATGCCGAGCGCCTCACCGCGACGAACGGTGAGCGAGACGTCGTCGAGCGCCACCACCGGTTCGGATTCACGCTTCAGGACTCGGAGGCCGTGTCGGCGGATGGAGCGGCGCTTCTCCATAAACGGCCTGAAAGCGATGCAGAGGCCTTCGGCGACTATTGCCGGGGTCTCCTCAATCGGGCGCTTCCTCTCGAGGGGCTGCCCGAAGGCGTCGAAAGTGCTCTCTTCCCGTGCAGGCGCACCCGAGGCGGCGCTCTGATCCGTCATGCCAGGTACCTCGGGATCTTGTCCTCCATCCGCACGAAGGTCACGACACCGACGACAACGATCCCCGCCGCCCAACCCAGCCCGATCCACACGTGCGTGGGGTCGAGAGGGTACGTCTGCGTACACACTCCCGCCTCAGAGCAGATGTGCTGGCCCCCGAGCAGGGCATGGCGGTAGAGGCCGAGTATGGGCACCAGCGGGTTGAAGCGAAGCACGTCGTAGAGAATCGCCCCCACCTTGTCGGAGGCGTGGGAGAGCCTGTCCTCCAGCGAATAGACGACCGGCGACATGTACATCCACACCCGCGCCAGGTAGTTCATGACGTTCTCGATGTCGCGGAAGGGAATCACAAGCTGCGCCACCAGCAGCGACAGCCCCATGTTGAAGACCGTATGCAGCAAAAAGGTGGGTATGAGCCAAACGGTGAACACACCAGGCCAGTCGCCGTGCACCGAGCCGGCGATGATGAAGAACGGGATGAGGGAAAACAGAAAGGCGATGCCTCCTTCGACGACCGCCGCAATCGGCAGTAGCAGCCTCGGGAACCGTTGCGTCGCCACCATCCGGGCGTTGTTGCGGATGGCCATCGCCCCCGAGAGCATGGTGCGACGCGTGTAGAAGAAGGCAAAGAGGCCGGAGAGGATAAACCCGATGTAGTTGGGGTCGCCGCGCCGGGTCTGCAATATCACACCGAAGACCAGCAGGAAGATTCCACCCAGCATCAACGGGTCGAGAACCCACCACAGCAGGCCCAGCGACGTGGACGCATGGCGCCCGCGCATGTTCCCCATGGCCAAATGCCATGCGAACTCCCGGCGCCGCCACAGGTCGGCCAAATAGCCGACCAAGCCGCGCCGGTCCGAAAAGGAGATCACCGGGGTTTCGGTGGACACGGCCCCAAGATTGTACCGACCCGCCGGTGTGCCCGAGCCGGCCTCAGCCGAACTCGATGCCCTGGGCCAGCGGCAGGTCGGTCGACCAGTTGATCGTGTTGGTCTGCCTCCTCATGTACGCCTTCCAGGCGTCGGAGCCGGCCTCACGGCCGCCGCCGGTGTCCTTCTCCCCGCCGAAGGCGCCGCCGATCTCGGCTCCCGAAGTGCCGATGTTCACGTTGGCGATGCCGCAATCGGATCCAAGGTGTGAAAGGAACAGCTCCGCCGCCCGCAGTGAATTGGTGAAGATCGCCGACGACAGACCCTGGCGTACGCCGTTCTGGATACGGATGGCGTGCTCCACGTCCCGCGCCTCGATGAGGTAGAGAATCGGCGCAAACGTCTCCTCTCCCACGATGGGAGCGTCGCCGGCGATCTCGATGATCGTCGGCTCGACGAAGTGGCCGGCCAGCCCGTCGACCTCCACGGTGTGCCCGCCCGCTATCACGGCGCCCCCCTGGCTCTTCGCCACGTCGATGGCCGTCATCATGTTGCCCACGGCCGCCTCGTTGACCAAAGGCCCCATGAGCACGTCGCGGTCGAGTGGATCACCGATTCGAACCTGCCCGTAGGCGTCGACGAGCCGCCGCTTCACTTCGTCCTTCACACCGCCCTCGACGATGATCCTGCGGGTCGTGGTGCAGCGCTGTCCGGCGGTTCCCACCGCGCCGAAGACCACGGACGGGATCACGAGATCGAGATCGGCGTCATCGAGCACGATGACGGCGTTGTTGCCTCCCAGCTCGAGAAGCGAGCGGCCGAGACGCTTCGCCACCGCCGTCCCCACCTTCTCGCCCATGCCGCAGGACCCCGTCGCCGACACGAGCGGAACCCTGCAATCGTTGATCAGGCCATCGCCGATGTCGCGGCTGCTTCCCACCAGCAGGCTAAATACCCCTTCGAACCCACTGCCCTGCATCACCTCTTCGCAGATCCTGGTCACCGCCGCCGCGGTCAGCGGTGTCTGCGACGACGGCTTCCAGATGATCGTGTCGCCACACACCGCAGCAATGAAGGCATTCCACGACCACACCGCCACCGGAAAGTTGAACGCGCTGATCACGGCGACCGGGCCCAGAGGGTGCCACTGCTCGTACATGCGATGTCGAGGCCGCTCGGAGGCAATGGTGCGGCCGTAGAGCTGCCTCGACAATCCAACGGCAAAGTCGGCAATGTCGATCATCTCCTGGACCTCACCCTCCCCCTCGACGAGGATCTTCCCCATCTCGAGTGAAACCAACGCCCCGAGAGCCTCCTTCTTCTCCCGCAGCGCGTTGCCGATTCGGCGCACGTACTCGCCGCGTTTGGGCGCCGGAAGCATGCGCCACTCCTCGAAGGCCTCCCGGGCAACTGCGATGACCCGCTCGTAGTCGTCGGCCGACGCTCCCTTCACCGTTGCGATCGGCGTCCCCATCGCCGGGTTCTCAACGACCAGGTCCGCCCCGCCGGCCTCGATCCACTCACCTGCAAATACCCCGGAGCAGCCGTCCGCCAACCCGAGTGCCGCGAAGATCTCATCCTTCATTCCTACCTCCTGTCAGCGGGCGGCGATCGCCTCGATCTCGACGAGGAACCCCCCGGGCAGCGCACCGACCTGCACGGTCGAACGCGCCGGAGGCTTGTCGCCGAAGTAGTCGGCGTATACCTCGTTGACGACGGCGAAGTGGCCGATGTCGGCGAGGAAGATCGTCGTCTTCACCACATCGTCGAACTGGAGGCCCAGACCGACGAGCACCCCGTCGATGTTGTCCATAACCCGAGTCGCCTGAACCCGGACGTCCCCCACAACCCTGTCGCCGGTGATCGGGTCGATGGCGACCTGCCCCGAAATGAACACGAGACCTGCGGCCTCGGTGACGGTCGAATAGGGGCCCATCGGGGCAACCGCATTGGGCACCTGTGGCACTTGCTTCGGCATTCCACCTCCTCGCTTCCACGTCAGACCAGGCTACAGCCGCACCGCGGTGCAGTCCCGCCCCGGAGGGCGCCGCTCCTCTACTCCGCGCCTGCATCCGGCCACGGAGTGTTTGCCGCGTCCGTGGTGTTACATAAGGCCGGCGTGACCACCACCACCGACATCGAAGCCGCCCTCCGCGGCGTTCTGGATCCCGAGCTGGGCGCCGACATCGTCGAGCTGGGCATGGTCCGCGGCATCACCGTCGCCGACGGGGTCGCCGACATCTCGATAGCTCTGACCATCGCGGCGTGCCCCCTTCGCTCCCAGATCGAAAACGATGTGATCCGGAAAGTCCAGGCGCTTCCCGGCATCGACGAAGTGGCGGTCCGCATCGCCAAGATGACCCCGGAGCAGCGATCCGAGCTCATGTCGATCGCCCGCCGACGGGCCCGGCAGAACGCCGAGCCGACCATGGTGAGCCCGCAGACCCGGGTCGTCGCCGTCGGCAGCGGCAAGGGTGGCGTGGGGAAATCGTCAACCAGCGTCAACCTGGCCGCCGCCCTCAACGCCGTCGGCTTCAAAGTCGGGCTCCTCGACGCCGACATCTGGGGACACTCCGTTCCTCGAATGATCGGCGTCGCCGGCCGCTTGAAGGCCGGCGGCGACCGCAAGATCGCTCCCGCCACCGTCGATGGGATCCAGGTGGTGTCTACCGGCCTGCTCATCGACGATGAGGACAAGGCACTCATGTGGCGAGGCCTGATCCTGTCAAAAGCGCTGGACCAGTTCCTCACCGACGTGGCCTGGGATCAAGGCCTCGACTACCTCATCATCGACCTGCCCCCCGGGACCGGCGACATCCAGATGGCGCTGACTCGCCTGTTGCCGCAAGCCGAGATGCTCGTCGTCACCACCCCGCAGCTGGCGGCCCAGAAGGTGGCCGCCCGCGCCGCCGACATGGCCAGACGCTCCCATCTGCCCGTCGCCGGCGTCATCGAGAACATGGCCGGGTTCACCACACCCGACGGCGAGCGCCATCACATCTTCGGCAGCGGCGGCGGAGCGGCCCTCGCCGCCCAGCTCGGGGTGACGCTCATCGGAAGCATTCCCATCGACCCCGCCATCACCTCCGGAGGCGACGACGGGAATCCCATCATCACCGGAGAGCCCGACACACCGGCGGCCCGGGCTTTCGCCGCCGCGGCTCGCCGACTGGTCGAGCTGATCCCGCCCACCGCCAACGAGACGTGCGCGACACGTCTCGCCCTGCTCGCCGAGCAGATGGAGAATCCCGAGGCGGCGACCATCGACTAGCCCCGCCGAACCGCGTCAGCGGCAGAGGTTCACCATGAGCTGGTACGGGTTGGTCAGCGGCCCGCCGCCGGGCTGGTACCCAATGTGGAGATGCGGCACGGAGGCGTTGCCGGTGGACCCCACATACCCGACCACCTGTCCGAGGCTGACTCGAGCCCCGTCGCCGGTGCCGGCATAGGAGTCCAGGTGTGCGTAGTAGTAGACGTCGCCGCTGTCACCGTAGATGTAGAGGCCGATACCGCCCTCCCAGTGCCAGTTGAAGTACACCACCCCACTCTCGACAGCGACGACCGGAGTGCCTCTGGCCGCCACAATGTCCGTACCGTGGTGCAACCTGCCTCCGGGCCGCGGCTCCAGCCAGCTGTCCCGGAAACTATTGGGGCCGGCAACGGGACAGGTACGGCCCTCGGTCGATGTGGCGGCGCTGCTCGAATAGCCGGTGGCGGCCGCGGCAGCAGCGGCTGCCGCCGCCTCCTGAGCCTTCCTCGCCGCCTCGGCCTGCCGAATCCTCTCGGCCTCTTCGACCTGCCACTGCTGCCACAGCGCCTGATACTCGGCGTTGGCCTCCTCAAGCTCGGAGAGCACGTCGTCGACCTCAGCTTCGACGTCGGCGCGGACCGCGGCCTGAGTGTCCTTCAGAGCCTCCAGCTCGACGATGAGGCGCGCCTGGTCGGTCTGGAGGAACTCGAGCTCTATGGAGTAGTCGCGGTCTTCCTCGGAAATGGCATCGAGGTAGGCGTCACGGACTCCGACTACGGTGACATCGCTGGAGTCGAACGTCCCGCTGGCCTGATTGAAGCTGAGCTCCACGTACAACTCGACGGCTCGCTGCTGGGCGTAGACCTCGGCCAGAGCGATCTGCCGTTCCCTCTCGTCAATCTGCGCCTCGAGGGAGGCGATCCGCTGCCCGGTGTCCCATTCGTTGTAGAGAGCTTCCTCGAGAGCGGCGATCCGGTCTTCCATCGCCGCCGAGAGGCGGCGTACCTCGGCATCGGCCTCGGCAAGCTGCTCGCGAGTCACCTCGGCGCCGGCCTTGACCGGCACGGTCAACAGCACTGCGACCACAACTAACGGCGCCAGCTTGCGCACACAACCTCCGCCCTCAAGTCGCCGAGTCTACCGGCGTTCTCCCATATCCGTTCCGGCGACGGGACCGGCTTCACAGGCACAGCCGAGCCACGATCGGGTACGGATTGGCGTAGTACTCGGCGCCGGGAAGGTAACCCAAGTGCAGATGCGGAAACGTCGCATTGCCGGTCGACCCCACATACCCGATCAGCTGCCCCGCGCCCACACGGACCCCGTCGACGATGCCGGGGGCGTAGCCCTGCATGTGGGCGTAGTACCAGCGGTCACCGCTGTCACCGTTCACATACAGGCCGATGCCACCGGCCCAATGCCAGTTCGGACTCCAGATGGTCCCCGATTCGATGGCCACGATCGGAGTCCCCGCGGCCGCCCAGAGGTCCGTGCCGGTGTGGAAACGCCCTCCAGATCGAGGCTCACCCCAGGTATCGGTGAAGCTGACCGCCCCATCTACGGGGCACACGTACACGCCGGGCTCCGGCGGCGGGCCCAAAACCGGGGGAACTTCGGCGGTTGTGCTCGTCACACCCGAATCGGCCGGCGGCTCCACCGCGGCCAAGGTCGTCGACGTGGCGAGGAGCTGCCGCTGCCTCTCCTCCTCCTCACGCCGCAGACGCTCCGCCTCCTGACGATCCCACTCCCCCTTCACCGCCTGATAGGCGGCGTTCGCCGCCTCCAGCTCGCCGTAGATCTCACCGACCATCTCCTCCAAGTCCGACCGCAGAACGGTCTGCTCTTCCAGCAGACCGCCGTAGTACTCGCGAAGCCCATCCACGCTGCGCCGAGCAACGGCCAGACGGTTGATGACCTGGCGATCCGCCTGCGTCACCAAGTCGAGGTACATCTGACGCACCGATGCCTCATCGGGCCGGCCCTCCGCCGACAGAAGCGTCGTCGGGCCGCTCCCGGCCACGCTCACGTAAATGGCCACAACGTGATCCCGCGCCGCATCCTCCAGCGCAGCCAGCTCCTGCTCCTGGACCTCGAGGTCGGCGGCGAGCCTATCCACCTCCTGCCTCAACACCATCTCCTCGGTCGCGGCATCCTCATACCGCACCATCTGCTGCTCCAGCGAGGCGGCCAGCTCCGCAACCTGCCTGCGGGCCTCCTCCACGTCCTCGGCAGTGACCTGAGCGCTGGCCGGCGCCACCGTCAGCAGCACAACGACAGCAAGTACGACGAGTCCAACGAAAACACAGCCGACGGAAGGGCGCGCCGAGCAGCGGTCCCCCCTCTCCGGGGACCGCGTCGGCACAGAGGCCCCGAAACGCGCTCCGACGACCACAAAGACGAATATACCGGCCTCGTTAACCTGTGTTCATGGTGCCGCAACCGCCCTCGGTGGATGCCCTCGCCACCAGGCTCGACGATGGGGTGCTGCCGAAACCTCTCATCGTCGAGGTGGCCCGCCGTGTCATCGCCGAATGGCGGGAAGGCCGCGGCGAGAACGCCTCTCCCGAGGAGGCGGCGCGTGAGCAGCTGGCCCGCCTGCGGCGCCTGCGGCCCGGTCGGCTGATAAACGCCACAGGCGTGCTCCTTCACACCAACCTGGGACGAGCCCCGCTGTCCACGGCGGCCGCGGCGGCAGAGAGCGAATCATCGACCGGGTACTCGGCTCTGGAATACGACCTCGGCTCCGGAGGACGCGGCTCCCGGGGCGCCTACGCCCAAAAGCTCGCCGCCACACTCTCCGGCGCCGAGGACACCTTGGTGGTCAACAACAACGCGGGCGCGCTCTTCCTCACGCTCGCCGCTCTGGCCGGTAGCGCCGAAGTCGTCGTCTCCCGCGGCGAGCTCATCGAGATCGGCGGGTCGTTCCGGCTTCCCGAGCTCATGGCCGCCTCAGGGGCCCGGATGGTCGAGGTAGGGACCACCAACCGCACCCGGCTCCGTGACTACCGAAGGGCCTGCGGCCCGCACACCGCGCTGATCCTCAAGGTTCATCCCTCCAACTACCGGGTCAAGGGTTTCACCGAAGAGGCCGACTATCCCTCGCTGGCCCGGCTCGCCGCCGACCTCGACATTCCATTTGCCGCCGACCTCGGCAGCGGCCTGCTGGACGCCCGCACCCCCTGGCTCGACGGCCCGCCCCCGGTCTGGCTGGCCGACGAGCCGCCCGCCCGCCAGACCATCGCCGCCGGCGCCGATCTCGTCATGTTCTCCGGAGACAAGCTGCTCGGCGGCCCTCAGGCCGGAGTCATAGCCGGACGGGCCCGGCTGATCCGCCGTCTCGCCGAGCATCCCGCCGCACGGGCCCTTCGAATCGACGGCGCCCGCCTCGGTGCACTCGCCGTCACCCTCGAGGCCTACGCACGGCAGGCCGGGCAAGAGATCCCCTTCTGGCGCATGGCCACGATTCCCTACGAGACGCTCGATGAGCGCTGCCGCCGCGTCATCGCCACCTCCGTCGTCGAGGCCGCGGTCGAGCCTGGGGCTTCGCTGCCCGGGGCCGGGTCCGTGCCCGGCCGGGGTATTCCGAGCCCTCTCATCGTCGTGCCCGGCGCAAGCGAACCAGCATGGCGATCGTTGCTTGCAGGATCGCCGCCGATCGTGGCTCGCCGCGAGGATCGAGGCCTCGTCCTCGATCTCAGGGCCGTCGAGCCGACCGACGATGCCGCCGTGGCCGCCGCTATTGCTGCAGCATGCCGGTAGTCGGAACCGCCGGCCACGTCGATCACGGCAAATCGACACTCGTCGAAGCTCTGACCGGCCGCGACCCCGACCGCTGGGAAGAGGAAAAGCGGCGCGGCCTGACCATCGACCTCGGCTTCGCCTGGACCAAGCTCGACGACGCCGAAGTCGGCTTCGTCGATGTGCCCGGGCACGAGCGTTTCATAAAGAACATGCTGGCCGGCGTCGACGCCATCGATGCAGCCCTCTTCGTGGTCGCCGCCGACGAGGGCTGGATGCCGCAATCCGAGGAGCACCTGGTAATCCTCGACCTCTTCGGCATCGCCTCCGGCGTCGTCGCCATCACCCGAGCCGACCTTGTAGACCAGGAGGCGCTGGAACTGGTGGCCCTCGACGTACGAGAGAGGCTCGAGGGGACCTCCCTCGCCGGCTCACCGATAATCGCAACCGCAGCGCCCATGGGGAGGGGAATCGCCGAGATCCGGGCAGAGTTGCAGCAGACTCTCGCCGCTTCCTGCGACCCGGGCGGCGGCCGAGCCCGGCTCTGGGTCGACAGGGCGTTCATCATCGGCGGAGCCGGCACCGTTGTGACCGGCACCCTCCGCGACGGCCCCGTGAGCATCGGAGATACGCTGGCACTGTGGCCGCGCCAACGCCCCCTGCGAGTGCGAGGGCTACAAACCCACGAACGGCCCGTCGATCGGGCCACCCCGCACAACCGAGTGGCTTTGAACCTCGCCGGCATCGACCGTGACCAGTCGCCTCGCGGCTCCATGATCGGCCGACCCGACGACTGGGCTCCCACCTCCGGCTTTCTCGCCCAGCTGCGCCGAGCCCGCTACGTCAAAGAGCCTCTCCGCAGCCGCGGTGCCTTCCACCTCCACGTCGGCACTGCAGCCGGCCGAGCCGACGTCCGACTGCTCGAAGCCGAGACCCTCGATGCCGCAGGCGCCGCATTGATTCACACCGACGCGCCGCTGCCCCTCAAGACCGGGGATCGTTTCGTGCTTCGTGATGTGGGCAGACGGCTGGTGGTCGCCGGCGGCGCCGTACTCGACCCGCATCCCCCTACGAGGGCGGCGCGGTCCAGAGCCGCCCTGGCGCTGCTCCGGCCCATCGGGACGACGCCCGACGCCAGGGCCTCCGCGCTCCTCGGGGTCCGAGGACGCGCCCGCCTTGACGTCCTTGCCGCGGACAGCGGAGGAGGAACCCCGGACTCCGCTCTGACCGCAGCCGGCGTGGCCGTGTCACTCGCGGCGCTCGACGAGATGCTGCGCCGTGCCCGCCGTGTCCTCACCGCGTTCCACGAGGCCAATCCACTCCGGCCCGGGATGCCCCGTGCCAGCCTGGCGGAGCAGCTCGACGTTTCCCTTCCCGAGCTGGAGAGCCTCGTCGGCCACACCACAGAACTCGTGGACGAGAGGGCGGTCATCCGGCTCGCCGAATTCAGCGGCGCCCTCGACGAAGCCGCGGAGGCCGCCTGGGACCAAGCTCGAGCAGCATTACGCACCGCCTGCCTCTCCCCGCCGCGAAGGGGCGAGCTCGGCCTCGGCGAGGACCTGCTCCACGCCCTCGTTCGCCGGGGCGAGCTGGTCGAAGTGTCCGAAACCCTCGTCTACCTGCCCGAGACGCTCGACGGCCTGGCGGCCCGGCTGCGGGACCTGGAGCAGCCGTTCACCGTCGCCGCGTTCCGCGATGTAATGGGGATCACACGCAAACACGCCGTCCCCCTTCTCGAGTGGCTCGACGACGGCGGCTTCACACGCCGCCAGGGGGACCTGCGTTTTCTCAGAACGTAGCGGCCCGGCGGGCCAGCACCTGACGCCTCTCGGTCTCGGTCACTCCACCCCAGATGCCGTACGGCTCTCGGATCTCCAGGGCGAACTCGAGGCATTCGCCTTTCACCGGGCACACGGTGCAAATCGCCTTCGCCTTAGCCTCCCGGCGCTCCCGCTCTTCCTTCCGCTCCACGGTGCTCGGCGGGAAGAACAAGTACGAGTGGTTGCCGCGACAGAGGCCTTTGAGCTGCCAAGAACGATCCAGCGGCACCGGCTCGGCCATTACCCTCCTCAGCTCAAACGGCCCGCTGAAAGTAGCAGTCGTCATCGACTCCCGCCAGGGAGGATATGGCAGCCAACACGCCCCACTCCGCTTGACCCGCCGCCGAGGCCCATCACCGTGCCGTCGAGGACTACAGTCGGCCCTCCAATGCCCACCGTCCTACTCGTGGCCGATGTCCCTTGGGTGGTGAGCGAAGTGCGCGCCGCCCTCCCCGATTCCTTTGAGATCACCGTCATCGACGATCCTCGCTCCGCCGCCGACGTATGGACGGAGCACCGGCACGACGTGGTCATCTCGGATCTGCAAGTCGGTTCGATGGGCGGCATGGCGGTCGTGCGGGCGGTCCGCGACGCGGCCACAAGCGAGAACGCCCCCGCCCCGGGCACGGCCATCCTGCTCGACCGCGACGCCGACGGTTTCCTCGCCGGCCGGGCGGGAGCCGACGTCTGGCTCCGCAAGCCCTTCGGGGGATTCGAGCTTCTCGCGGCCGTGGAGCGCCTCGCCGACGCCGGTGACGGTTCTCAGGAATGAATCCCCAACCAGACGAACCTCCGAGACCCTGCTCTCAGTGGAGAGCCCGATGACCACCCTTCAGGTCGTCTACCTGGCCATCCTCTCGGTCTGCATCCTCGCCTCCGGGTTCTTCTCCGGATCCGAAACGGCCCTCGTCGCCGTCCCCCGTGAACGCGTCGCCCAGCTCATGGCCACCGACAAACGCGCCTCCCGCGTCGTAGCGCTCACAACGGACCCGGACCGCATGCTCAGCACACTT
>Ga0315537_1002048_pt1 | contig 15558 bp, 7 predicted proteins | sample SalMarSW160270MG_FD_203091 | JGI IMG/M metagenome (GOLD analysis project Ga0315537, IMG submission 203091) | Salt marsh sediment microbial communities from the Plum Island Ecosystem LTER, Massachusetts, United States - Salt Marsh Sediment SW1602-70 ... | reverse complement strand
TTGCTCAAAAACAAAACCTTACGAATTTCACATTCGGCTAAAGCCTGTTCCACACTGCCTGGCCTTACAACAGCTATCCAGTTTTCCCAGTTGATGTTTTTTTCAAGGATACCTGGATTGTTCAATAACCCGGTATTAATTTCGGTTATTTCCCCGTTGACGGGGGATGAAATGATTCGTTTCGTTTGATTGTGCAAGGTTACCTCAGCGAGCGGTAATCCCCGGTACAGCATATCGCCTTTCTCCGGCAGTTTTACCGATGTTACACCGGTATCCATCAGGTTTGACAAATGCCCGCCAATACGAACCGATTCCATGGAAATTTGTTCAACCCACGAAGAATCAGTAAAACGGTAACGGGTTTCAACCTTCGTTTCTTCAGCAGGGGCAACCTCTTCGTGCAATGCCAGGGAAGCTTTATATGTGGCTCTTTTGAGCGAGTCTAAAAATTCATCCGGTTCAAAAGGTTTCAGGATGTAATCTGAAACGCCCAGTTTTTCAGACTGTTGTCTGCTTTCCTGGGTAGGATAACCGGTGATGATCACAACCGGCACATCCGGCTTTTTCCCCCGAATATCACCGAGCAGATCGATCCCGTCTATTTCACCCAGTTTGAGATCAAGTACAATGGCATCATAATTATTCATCAGTGCCTGGTTAAATCCCTTCTCCGGATTGATATTCGTATCCACTTTGTATCCGGCCTGAGAGAGAAGTCTGTCGCAGCTTGTGCAAACATACTTTTCATCATCAATTACTAATATGGAAGGTTGGTAGTTCATGGCTCTATGTATTAAATGTTTACTGATTCTTTTTACCTGTTTTACTTTCAGAAAGTCAATTTATGTGCCATTCTGTTGATGGTGAAGGGTGATTTCTTAACGTGCTCACTAATAGATTTTTAACATTTTTGTTGAGAAAATTAGCAGTCATGATTTATCTCGGTTTAGTCAGGTTTGATGATACAGTGTACTTAAGATTAATACACTTATCCTTGAAAGAGCAGGCCCTTGATCTGGGCCATGATTTGCTTGTCGGTAAAATGTTTTGCCTTGATAGCACCGGTAGGGCATGCAGCTCCGCAAGTTCCACAGCCTTTACAGAGAACTTCGTTTACCACAGCTGCTTTCTTATCCGGATCGTATTTTATGGCTGAATAGGGACAGGATTTGACACATGTCTGGCAACCACAACAGAGCAATTCATTGGCTACGGCTGTAGTCGTTTCAACCTCAGCATATCCCAGGGAAATATTCGCAAGAATTCTGGCTGCGGCAGCCCTTGCCTGGCTTACTGATTCGGGTATATCTTTTGGTCCCTGACAACTTCCGACAATAAAGACACCGTCAGTGGTGGTCGAAACCGGATCGAGTTTAGGGTGTTTTTCAATAAAGAAATTATTGCTGCAGAGGCTTATTCCTGCAGCATGTGCAATCTCCTTTGCATCTTCATGTGCTTCCATAGCAACCATCAGGATAACCAGATCCACCGGAATACCGATTTTCTTGCCAACCATTTCCTCTTCCAGTTCAATCAACATATCACAACCGTTATAACGGCTGCCGTTTACAATTTGAGGCAGCCCATTTTCCTGGTTATAGAGAAAATACTTGATATTTTTTCTTGACGATTTTGCATACAGCTCTTCACATCCTTTTCCAAAGACCCGCATATCGGAATAGATTTCATAGACATTCGCATCGGGAAGGGTTGATTTTATCTGATTGGCATATTTTAGCGCAGTCATACAACAGGTATAGGAGCAGTATTCATGATACTTCTCATTTCTGCTTCCAACGCAGTGAATTATGGCAACATGTTTGGGTTCCTTTCCCTCCGCTGTGGTGATTTGTCCATCCTGTTTCATTCTTCTTTCGAATTCCAACGAAGTGATCACATCGGGATATTTAGTATAGCCGTACTCTTTTATATTGCCCGGGTCAAAGGGTTTTAATCCTGTTGCAACGATAACATTCCCGAATTTCACCTTTGTTTCGTGGTTTTTAGAATAAATAATGGTCTCAAAATTACCGACATAACCGGTAATTTCTTTTATTTCGGATTCCAGGTAGACGGTGATGTGTGGATGTTTCCGTACTCGTTTGAGGAGGGGATCCATCACCCCGCTGACATTTGTCATAAACGGATAGGACAGGTCAAGCTGGGATACAATGCCTCCGAGCCTGTCGGTTTTTTCCACCAGGAATATTTCCCTTCCCGCATCTGCAATTTCGAGAGCAGCATTCATCCCCGATATTCCTCCGCCAACAACCAGTGTTGAGGGTTCCACGGCGACCGTTCGCTTATCGAGTGATTCGTGAAAGGCAACACGGTGGATGGCTGATCGGACCAGTGTTTTTGCTTTTAAGGTAGCGGCTTCCGGATCATCATGAACCCATGAAACGTGTTCCCGGATGTTGGCCATTTCAAAAAAATAGGGATTGATATCGGCCTTCATACAGACTTTTCGGAAAGTTGGTTCATGGATTCGGGGTGAACAGGCAGCCACTACAATCCGGTTCAGTTTGTTTTCCTTGATGTCCTGGTAAATCATGTCCTGACCCGGATCGGAGCACATGTATTTATAACTCTTGGCGATCACTACGTGAGGCAGTGTTTCAACCTCTTTGGCAATGGTTTCAACATCAACCATTTTGGCAATGTTGGTACCACACCAGCATATATAAACACCGATTCTTATCTCTTCCATAATCAATGGGTTATTTATGGTTTTGTTTTTGTTTCAGGGCAGCCTCTTTAATGTTGGAAAAATAGATTGCTGCCGGCCTGTAAGCCAGGTGTGACCATTTGGAGAATGGCACTTCAATCATGATCATCGGGAACAGTATCATCAGGTGCGCCACATACATGTAATAGGTAAGCATTGGAAGACCACCAATCCGAAAGAAATGCACCAGTATTCCGGTAAGTGCAGTCAGAAACAGCATCACCAGGAAGGTCCAGTCTGAAATATGGGAGTGTTTGAGCCGCTCTCTGCTTTTTTTAATCCTGCCATAGAAGAAATACCCAACCCCAATCAGAAGTGCTGCCGTTGCATAATACCCGATGAGCCGCTGAGGATGCCACCACGGATGAATTTCATCCGTTTGGAACCAGCCAAGAAATCCGACAATCAGAATAAAAAGGATAACATATCCTGACATGAGAAACCAGTGAAGGAACCAGTAGCTTTTGCCGTCACATTTATTGAATTTCCACTGGGAAGCAAAATTAAAAATGAGGGATTTGAACTCTTTAATATAGAGTCCAGGCGGGATCCTTAGATCCCTGTTCCTCCCAACAATCTTCCAGTACATGTTGAAAATGTTGGAAATGAGGAAGAATGAGACTGTTGCCGCCATGAGCATATCTCCGATATGAACAATACCGGACGGGGCAAAGACATTCAGTTGCACACCTCCTTCTGATGTCAGGATTGTGGTCATCGGACCATGGAAAAGAAGAAAAAGAACAAGGACAAAGGTTGCCAGTATCCCGATTGAAATGAATTCCCACTTTTCGGAAGTATATATTTTCCGTGCATACCCTGTCCAGTCATAGGCAGTGGTAAGATAACGCCTGAGGGTCATCATTAATTCTCCAGGGTTGGCATTCCTGGGACACTTTTCAGTGCATTCGCCACAGTAATAGCATAACCAGGGTTCCACGCACGCTTCCAGTTCCTTTCTCAGTCCCATCTGCATATACTTAATGGGTTTTCTCGGGAACAGAATATTCTTTTCGGTCAATGGGCAGATGGCTGTACAGTTGCCACAATGATAACATTCCTGCCATTCATCGGCACCAAATTCTCTCATGCTTTTAAAAAGATCCGGTTCAATTAACTCGTTCATAGCATACCATTTTTATGTTGGACAGTTGTTGAATATTTTCTTCGATTTTCTTCAGGGAGAGATCGCTGACATTTTTATGGACCTTTTGTTTAACAATGTTCTGCAATACTCTCGAAGCTGCTGCAGATGCCTGTGCCACGGTACTGGGTATATCTTTAGGACCCTGGCATACACCCGCTAAAGTGATCCCACCTGCACGTGTATTTACGGGATCAAATATGTTATTCGCCTCCATAAACCAACCGTCTTCGGTTGTTGGAACTCCCAGCATCTTGCTGAGTTTATCCGTATCCCCACCCGGTTCTAACCCAACTGCCAGCACCACCATGTCCACTTTATCCTCAATCAGGGTATCGTTCAGGATATCTTCACTTCGGACCAGAAGCTGGCCATCCACTGCTTCAATTTTTGCCGGACGCCCCCTGACAATGTGAACGCCTTCTCGTTTTATCCGGTTATAGAACTCTTCATACCCTTTGCCAAACGCCCTCATATCTATGTAATACTCCGAGACCGTGGCATCCGGTAATTTCTCCTTCACCAAATGAGCCAGTTTCAGGGAATACATACAACATACCCTGGAGCAAAATGCATTGTAGTTTCTATCCCGGCTACCCACACAGTGAATAATCGCGATGCTTTCCGGTTCATCCGAAGCCGGATCAAATATCCAGTTTCCCCGCTTATCCCGGGTTCTCAGTTTTATCCTTCCACCGGTCGGACCAGAGGCATTTACCAATCGTTCAAACTCCAGTGATGTTACTACGTTGGGATACTCTCCATAACCATAATCTTCAATCCGACTGGCATCAAACGGTTTGAATCCGGTGGCCAGAATGATATTCCCCACTGTAATTTCAACGGTTTCATCTTTCGCATCCAGATTGATGCAATCTTCAACGGGACAGGCTTTTACACAAACTCCGCATTTACCTTCCTGGATATAACGGCAATGTGCAGGATCAACCATGTATTTATTGGGGACAGCCTGTGGAAAGGGCATATAAATGGCTTTACGCAGCGTGGTTCCTGAATCAAATTCGCTGGGAACATTGGTAGGACATTTGGTAGCACATATGCCACATCCCGTGCATTTATTCAGGTTCACATACCTGGCTTTCCTGAGAATGGTCACTTTATAATTCCCCGGGCCTCCTGATACACCGACAACCTCACTCATGGTCATCAACTCAATGTTCGGATGCTGTCCCACCTCAACCATCTTCGGAGTTAAGATGCAGGCAGCACAATCGAGGGTTGGGAATGTTTTATCGAAGGTCGCCATGTGGCCTCCAATAGTACCCGACTTTTCGAGCAGGAAAACCCTGTTGCCACTATTTGCAATTTCCAGGGAGGCTTGAATACCGGCAATCCCTCCTCCGATAATCAGCGTGTCAGCATTCACCGGGTTTTCACCCGGCTTTATCGCCTCATCATAGAAGAGACCATACAGGGCACAGAACAGTATTGCTTTTGCCCGCTCTGTATCCGATTGGTAAATCGCTCCATGATCTCTGAAACCGGCCAGTAACACATCCTTCGGATCATTTCCGGAAATAATCATTGCCCTCACAAACATATCCTTAACCTTTCCGGGAGAATCACCTGCAATAATGATCCGTTTCGTGTGGGTCTCCCTGATCTGTTCTGCAACCACATTGGCATCCATGACAGGAAAATCATGTGAATGCCAGATGGTCCCTATGCCGGGAATCTCATCGGCATAGGAAGAGAGTTCTGCCATATCGATGGATTCGGCATGCTCATCTTCATCATCGTATAAAAAATATACTGCTGTTTCTCTTTTATTATACCGGTTCGTAATATGGATTTTGTCAATCACCTCCGGCTGAAAGGCTGTTTCGTATTTCGTTTCTATCCCTTCAATCCCTGCATTGGAAAAGGCTTTGTTTAAAACACCTGAAATCTCTTTGGCATGGAGTGGGGGAACACAATAGCTGAACAGCCAGTTTTTACGGTATTTCTTTGCTACATCATTATCATTTCTGTCAAAAACAATGATTTTCAGATCACGGAATGTTTTATGAAGCCGCTTAACATAGCCAGGTACTTCGCCGGGGAATGATCCGGCATCCAGTACAACGGTTCTTAGTTGATCTTCTTTTATTCTATTCATAAGCTCTTCAATAGAAGAAGTCTGTTGAACGATATACCCCAGATCAATCAACTGGCGGTAATAGTGATTCTTGTTCTCTGTATTTCCCGTAAAAAACAGCAAATTGCGTGTAGTACTATACTTTATATCCTCTTCAATATCTTTTGGCAATACCCTCCCAATCCAAAATTTGCTGTACATGTTGTTTTCAATAAAGGGCAGATCATTTTCCAGTTCATTGTTCACTTCAACAATCCTTCCTGAAACGGGCGAAGGAATACTTCGTTTGGTGTTGTTGCTGAGGGTTATTTCAGCCAATGGGGCATCCCTGTAAATGACACTATTGACATCAGGAATAGTAATGGACAGGATGCTTTCACCATCCAGATCGGGAAGTTGTCCGCCAACCCTGTAGGAATCATCCCATCCCTTTTGTAACCATCCCTCTTTGTAAAACATAAAATGCTTCTCGGACCGCTCCCATTTGGGCAAACCAATGATCTCCCGGAAACCAATTAACTCTTTCTTCCCGACCACCTCCGTGTGTTCAATGATGTGGGTTACCGGATCAAGCAACTCCCCGGGCATAAATGGTTTTATGATATAGTCCGATACCCCGAGATCCGTTGCCTCCTGTTTGCTTTTCTTCGTCGGATAACCGGTTATAATAATGACCGGAAGGTTTGGCTTTTCTTCCCGAAGTGCAGTTAACAATTCAATCCCATCCATTTCATCCATCATCAGATCCAATAAAACGAGATCGTAATTATGCAGTAAGGCCTGGTTATATGCCTCTTTGGGATTGGTATTGGTGTCTACTTTGAAATCTTCCTTTGAGAGTATGCGTTGACAACTTTCGCATACGACGGGTTCATCATCAATTACTAAAATTGAAGGCTGTCGTTCCATTTTTGGTCTTGTTAGTTATGTATAGGAAAATCGCTTAATCGATCGAACATTCCTCTGTTCTCAAGTTTTATGCCGATAATTTATGGGCATAAAACAGCCAAAATCAACTCCCGTTAAAATGCCTGTAATAAGCTGTTTTATAAGATATTATGATTGTTTTAAGGCAATCAGACAACCGCCTGTTTTAAATAAAACTTGTTATATTCAATCATACACTGTATATTTAACTCATACACTTACTGTTTGCTTTCATGACCTGCACATGATACTTATGGGAGATTTGAAATGATAAAGATTACAGGGTGATAATATGCCGTTTTTTATTAATTTAGTATAGCAATGATTGCAGATCCAATCGGGAATTAAAATAACATCATAACATGTCGGTTCGATACAAAATTACCCTGGGACTTCTGGTAATTCTTCTTGCATCCTATGTTGTTTTAGGTTTGCTTACGAGTACCTATGTCAATAAAACGTTTGTAAAAGAGGTCCAAACCCGTGTACGCCTTGATCTTATAGCCGCTGATGATATATACAACAGTTACTTTGAGCAGATTGAAGAAATTTTAATGATCAGTTCAATTCGCCGGACATCGGTTGCTCCTCTGAAGGAAGAGATGGGCCGGGAGCTGGGGGAGGTATTCAGCAACATTTATAAAAACAGCGAACTGGATTTTCTGACGTTTACCGATTTGGATGGCAACGTAATATACCGTGTACATAATCCGGAGGCAAAAGGAGATAATATCTCAGAAGTTGACTTAATCAGGAAGGTGCTTGATGAGTGGGTTCCTGTGAGTGGTACTACCATTCTGGATGAGACCATCCTGAAAAATGAAGGCAAAGAGCTGCAGGAACGCGCTATTGTCAATGTAAAAAGCACTCCAAAAGCAAGGCCGGAGGTAAAGACAACCGAGAAACGAGGAATGGTCATCGCATCAGCCGTTCCCATAAACTCATTAAATGGTGATAAGCTGGGCGTGATTTTTGGGGGACTTCTGATCAATAACAACATTGAAATTGTGGATCGGATCAAGACAAAGGTTTTCCAGGATCAGACACACAATGGGAAGGATATCGGAACAGCAACGGTTTTTTTTGACGATGTGCGGATTTCAACCAATGTCAGGCAAACGGATAATACCAGGGCTGTTGGCAGCCGGCTCAGTCTTGAAGTGTACGAACACGTGATTCAAAACGGTAAAATCTGGGCTGATCGGGCATTTGTGGTAAACGACTGGTACATCACTGCCTATGAACCAATCCGGGATATCGAAGGCAACATTATCGGCTCACTCTATGTGGGATTGCTGGAACAACCCTTCAAGCAACCACAAAAAATAATCCTCGTCTTTTTTATCATAACCTTATCCATAACAGCGGTCGCCAGTTTTTCTCTTATGTTTTTTTATACAAGAATGATGATCAAACCGATTGATTCCGTCGTCCGGGTGAGTAAAGAGATCATGAAAGGAAATTTATCCGCCCGTTGCAACCTTCAAACGAAAGGGGAGATGGGTTTGCTCTGCAAAACAATCAACCAGATGGCAGAGGCAATCGAACAGCATGAGAAACAGATGAAAGAAGACACACAGAGGCAGATCCTGCAAAGCGAAAAACTTGCTTCAATCGGACGTCTTGCTGCAGGTGTTGCCCATGAGATCAACAATCCCCTTACCGGTGTACTGACCTTCAGCCACCTGTTAAAAGAGAGAAGCAATGAGGAAGATGTCATAAAAGATCTGGATGTCATCATACAGGAAACGAAACGGGTACGTGAAATCGTGAGGAACCTGCTGGAGTTTGCCCGCCAGTCGCCGCCAAACAAAGAATCGATAAACCTGAATGAAATTGTCCGGCAGCTACTGAAACTGGTCACAAGCCAGAAAGAGTTTCGAAAAATCAAACTGGAAGAAACCTATGATGCCAACCTTCCGGAGGTCCTGGTGGATAAAAATCAGATCCAGCAGGTATTCCTGAACCTCCTGCTGAATGCCGGAGAGGCCATTGTGGAGGAGGGCAAAATAACGATATCCACCACACACAATGAGGAGAACATTCAGGTTGCCATCAGCGATTCGGGTTGTGGTATTGCCGACGAGGAGATGGATAAGATCTTTGATCCCTTTTATACAACCAAACCGGTAGGGCAGGGCACAGGATTAGGATTGAGCATCAGTTATGGCATTATTCAGCAACATCACGGAACCATTCATTGTGAAAGCAAGGTAGGCACTGGCACAACATTTACCGTTTTGCTTCCCTATACATCAGATACCAGATAATCAAACAAACCGATTGAGAACAATGGAAGATCAAATGGATAACAACAACGAGGTATCAGATAAAAGAAAGATATTGGTCATTGATGATGAACCGATTGTCGGGATCAGTTGTGAACGGGTACTGAAACAGGAGAATTACGATGTGACATTTCATCAGAATGCCAAACGCGGTCTGGTTGAGGCATTGTCAGGCAATTATGATGTCATTCTTCTTGACCTTATCCTTCCGGACATTGAAGGCATGGAAATCCTGAAAACCATTAAATCAAAAGGTGTCTCTTCCGAAGTGATTATCATTACAGGATATGCAACTGTTCAAACCGCAGTTGGGGCATTAAAACTTGGAGCTGCAGACTATATCAGTAAACCCTTTACTCCGGAGGAGCTGAAAATCGTGATAAAAAAAGTTGTTGACCATTCCGATCTGATAAAAGAAAATATCGCCTTAAAAAAGGAACTGGATATCCATAAAGGATTTGATGGAATCATCGGGGAGTGTTCGAAAATGCAGCAGGTGTTTTCCATTGTTAACCGTGTTGCCCCTACCGACAGCAATATCCTGATCACCGGGGAAAGTGGTACTGGCAAGGAAGTCATTGCAAATCTGATTCATACCAGGAGCCTGCGGAAGGATCATCCCTTTATTGCATGTGACTGCAGTGCATTAACCCCCACACTGCTTGAAAGCGAACTTTTCGGGCATGTCAAGGGTTCCTTTTCAGGGGCCATATCCACCAAGCAGGGTCTTTTCGAAGTGGCAAACAAAGGGACCCTGTTCCTGGATGAAATATCAAATATCAGCCTGGAAATACAGAGCAAACTGCTGCGGGTCCTGGAAACGTTTAAATTGCGAAGGGTTGGTGATACCGTAGAACGGGATATTGATATCCGGTTAATTTCAGCTTCCAACCGTGATCTGACCCGAATGGTAGAAGAAAAAAATTTCCGGGAGGATCTCTATTACCGCCTTCAGGTAATTCCCATTCATCTTCCCCCGTTGCGTGAACGAAAGGAAGATATTATTACCCTTGCAAACTCCTTCTTACAACGGATTCGTTCCAGAAGCCAGATCATGGCTCAACATTTCGCGCCGGAAGCGATAGAAATCCTTGAGAAGTATCATTGGCCCGGAAACATCAGGGAATTGAAAAATACCGTTGAACGCGTTGCCATACTGTGTGACGGAGTGATCATTGAACCCAAACACCTGCCAAAAGAATTCAGTGATCTTCCAAAAGACCACCTGAAATATGATTTTCCTGAAAATTGGGAGGATTTCAAGGAATACAAGCAACATGCCATAAACGAAGCGGTGGATGAGATTGAAAAGCAGTTCCTGCTTGATGCACTGAAAAACGCCGGTGGAAACGTCAGCAAAGCCGCAAAAAAAGCCGGGATCCAGCGTTCCTATTTTCACTCACTCCTGAAAAAACACAACCTGCAGTAACCTGCCAGCAAACACGTGAACTTTTCATGGTTTTGTGCCTGATCACCGGGTGACTCGAAGTCACCCGGTGAGTGATAAGTTAGTGCATTTAAACTGGGTTTTCACCTTCCGGTCCAGGAAGCAGTTTCCTTTTGTATAACCACGCAGTTGAAACGCCTTTTTGGTTACTCCACCAACTAAAAACATGCCGCCACTACGTGGCTATTGATCTGCTCCACTTATTTACCAGGGGAAGGTTGATAACTTTAGCGTATCAAAAGCCTTTCACTCTTTTTTAATAATCCGATTATTCTATAACTTGCAAATAATGGTACTACTCAAACAGCAAAACGCATTATATATTGTAATTATTCTGTCTTCTTTAATTGCCTGTAACAGATATCGGGAGGAAATTGAAGAAGGTTTTGGTAAGAAAATGAAAGCCAGTTGGATTCAGGATCAAAGGGAATTACCAACTACGGATTCGTTGTTTTATCTCGATAACCCGGCACCTCTTTTTCGAAAAGACTTCCATTCAGGCAATCATATTGACCATGCTAAATTATTTATTACGGCAGCCGGTTATTACAAGGCTTCAATAAATGGAATACCGGTTGGTGAAAATGTACTCGATCCTGCCTGGACCGATTTCAGCAAACGAATATATTATACTGAATATGATGTCACATCCCTGTTAAATGTTGGGGATAATTGTTTGGGTGTATCACTCGGGAATGGTTTTTATAACCCGCTTCCACTGAGAAAATGGGGGAGAAGAAATTTACGCAAAGATCTTACTGTAGGGAAACCTCTGTTTATTGCAAAATTGGTTATTCATTATAAGAATGGGAAATCGGAAGAGATTGTTACTGACTCTTCCTGGAAATACAGATTCGGACCAATCCTGAAAAACAGTGTCTATCTGGGTGTTGTTTACGATGCTCGTCAGGAGGTAGAAGACTGGGACAAACCGGGTTTTAACGACATTTCATGGAACTCAGCAAAAACAGATAAAAGACCGGGAGGGGTGCTGGAGAAAGCTTTCTTTCCACCGGCTCAGATCACACAGGAAGTATCACCGATTGGCATTTCATCACCTGAACAGGGAATTTATGTCGTCGATATGGGTGTGAATTTTACGGGAACCTATGAAATTAAACTTTCGGGGCATAAAGACGATACCATAACTTTCCGGTTTGGTGAACGGATTTATGAAGACGGCAACCTGAATCCCATGACCAGCGTAGCCGGTCAGATAAAAGAAAAGGGGGTGGGGGGACCGGGTGCACCTGCCATCGCCTGGCAAACCGATAGTTACATCATGGATAATAGTCCGACCTGGTTCACTCCCGATTTTACCTATCATACCTACAGGTACATGGAAATTAAAGGGTTAAGGTACGAACCGCAACTTTCGGACATAAAAGGGCTGTTCATCCATTCGAACGTTGCCAATAATAACCAGTTTTCGTGTTCTTCTCAACTGCTGAACTCAATTCAGGAAGCTACCGTAAGGACTTTTCGTGCCAACCTGGTAAGTGTTCAGTCGGATTGCCCGGCAAGAGAAAAATTTGGATACGGGGGAGACCTGAATGCAACCGGCGAGTCGTTTATTTACAACTTCGATATGCAGGCTTTTTACCGTAAAACAATGTACGATTGGGTCGATGCAATGAACGACTCGGTTTTTGTAGATACTGCACCTTACGTCGGTATAAAATATTGTGGCATAAGCTGGGAATCAGCCTTCCTGATTACACAGTATCTTCTGTATATTTATTATAATGATACAGAGATAATTAAAGAACTTTATGCGTTGGATAAGGAATGGATGGACAAAGCTGCCCGGATTCATCCGGAGGGATTGGTAAACGAAGGCCTCGGTGACCATGAATCGCTTGAACCTGTCCCGGTACAATTAACCGGTACATGCCATTACCTTCAATGCGCCCGCATAATGAAAACTTTTGCTGCCCTGATGGGTGATGAAGCCAGTGGAAAGAAATATGAAAAATTGGCTGAAAAATTACAAAAGCTTGTAAAAGCTGAATTCTGGGATCAGCCTGTAAAAGGGAAAATAAACAAACAAACCCTGTATGCCACCTTGCTTTATCATGGAATTGTACCTGCGGATGAAATGGATGCAGCAAAGGATTCTTTGTTACATGCTATAAAGAATGGTCCATCAGGGCATTTCACTACAGGTATTTTTGGCACCAAGTATGTATTGGAAACCCTCTCAGCATGTTGTTCCCCTGACCGGGTTTTTGATATCGTAAAAAGTACAGACTATCCCGGATGGGGATTTATGATCGACAGAGGAGCAACGACCATCTGGGAAACATGGAAAGAGAGCGACAACATTTTCTCCAACTGCCACCCCATGTTCGGAACAGTAACAGAGTGGTACTACCGCTGGTTGGGCGGAATTCGTCCTGACCCTGAAAATCCGGGATTTAAACACTTTATCCTAAATCCATTTGCTCCCAATGGACTTGATTCTGTTCGTTGTACCTACCATTCACCCCACGGGCAAATTGTGTCCAACTGGAAAAAGGAAAAAGGTACCTGTCGATATGAAATAAAAATCCCGACAGGCACTACTGCCCATGTAATGTTCACTCTCAATCCTGCACAAAAAATCAGCATTGAAAGAAAAGATGGGAAATTTATACCGGAACAGGTAAACGGATTGCAGTCAGGTAATTTTCAACTGGGTGAAGGGGATTACCTTATTACAATATCGTAAATGAAAATATTGACACACAATGCAGCATAAATTCAAACCACTTATTTACCTGGTTATTCTCGCAGCATTTATTAATGGCTGCGGAAAAGATAGAATACATCAAGAAGAAAGACCAAATATTGTATTCATTCTCATCGATGACCAGCGAAACGACGTTATTTCCTGTGCAGGACACCCTGTCGTGAAGACACCCACGGTTGACAAACTGGCCGAAGAGGGCATCCGGTTTACCAATGCATTTATAACCTCATCTATCTGTGCAGCCAGCCGTGCCTCTATCTTCACAGGTTTGTATGAATGCAAACACAATTACACCTTTGGCAAAGATCCGCTTACAAAGGAACTCATAACCAGCTCCTATCCTTACCTGCTAAAAAAATCAGGTTACTATACCGGTTTTGTAGGCAAGTTTGGTGTGGAAATAGAAGAACAGGACAGCATGCTTTCGGAAATGTTTGATTATTACAGACCATCTCCCCGGAACACTCCCTATTTTGAAACATACGAGGATGGTAGCAGAAGGCATTCAGCAGAGATTAAGGGTGATCAGGCTGTGGAGTTTATTCAAAATCAATCGCTGGATCAACCCTTTTGCCTGTCCATCAGCTTTAATGCCGTTCACGCAGTAGATGACAATTTAACACCAGGAAACGAAGGGCACTATCCATACCCGAAGGCAGTGGAACAGTTATATGAAAATGTTGAAATGCCCAAACCGGTGTTATCTGATCCTGAAATCTTTGAAAACCATCCGGATTTCCTGAAGAATTCACTAAACCGCGAACGCTATTTCTGGCGCTGGGACACCGAAGAGAAGTACCGGATCAACATGAGGGCATATTTTCGCATGATAAGCGGGTATGACAATGTGATGAAAAGGGTAATGTCTGCATTAAAAGAAAAAGGGGTTGACAGGAATACCGTCATTATCTATTCGGCTGATAACGGTTACTATATGGGCAATAGAGGTTTTGCCGGTAAATGGAGTCATTACGAGGAATCGCTAAGAGTCCCCATGATCATCTACGATCCGAGGGCACCGAAAAAAAGAACCGGGAAAATCCCGGACAAGATAGCCCTGAATATTGATATTCCGGCAACAATACTTGACCTGGCCGGCATTTCAGTACCTCAACTTTACCAGGGAAGAAGCCTTGTGCCGGTTATCGAGATGGGAACCGTCAGTGACTGGCGTGAACAGTTCTTTATTGAGCACAGGATGGAGCACGATAAAATTCCCAAATACATCGGTATCCGCGGAGAGCGATATGTTTATGCTAAGTATTATGAACAAGATCCACCGTATGAATACCTGCACGATCTGGAGAAAGATCCATACCAGCTGGAGAACTTTGTGAACCACCCGGATTATCAGGAAGTGTTACAAAAGATGAGAACCGAGTGTAAAGAGCTGGAGGAGAAGATAAAAAACCAGTTCATTGGCATAAAAAATCAATCGATAGAAATACGCTGATTTGTAAGGAACTTTTTTCCCTTGTTACCGAAAATCCGTATAAAGAAAGCGATGGGCAGACAGATAAGATAGACCAGTAAAAATTGAAATTTGCCTCCAGGTGGATCCGCATTCTGATGGTATGCCTCAACCGTATTACAGATCATATTTCCCATGTATACCAGCTGGGCATAATATTCTATTAATCAGGTTCTTTATTTCCTCTTCTCCGACACCATGCTCAAGCGATGTTCTTGTATGAAGATACGAACAGTATTTGCAGTTCATGACAATGCTGACAGCAAGCATGATCTTTTCCCGGAGATCCCGTCTCAACCTGCAATCCGTTGGCAGCTTTCTCTTTTCGTGAATATAGTGCCTGGTAGTCCGTCCTTCCCTGAAAAAATCCGCCGGTCTGCCGAAATAGCGCTTTTTATAGCTGATAGCGTTTATCATGTAACCTTCCCTCTGTTAACGTTGACTGTTGCTTCTTCCATTCCATGAATATATGGAGTTTTTTGCATAGTGCCTAACGTTACCTATCGTTTGACAGGTTATTTTTCCTGTAAAATCAGACAAGCTGCTGCAACTCACCGGGTGACTTCGAGTCACCCGGTGAGTGATAAACCCGGTTCGGGTTATCATTATGTAGAGACGCCCAACTTGGGCGTCTTAAATCCCGACACAAGGGTCGGGATAAGTTCAACCAACGAAATTAACGTCTCCTCTGGCTCGTGCATCATGTATAGATCCCGCTTTGCAG
>Ga0315537_1002047_pt1 | contig 15560 bp, 13 predicted proteins | sample SalMarSW160270MG_FD_203091 | JGI IMG/M metagenome (GOLD analysis project Ga0315537, IMG submission 203091) | Salt marsh sediment microbial communities from the Plum Island Ecosystem LTER, Massachusetts, United States - Salt Marsh Sediment SW1602-70 ... | reverse complement strand
TCGAGCCGCAGGAGGGGCAGTACATCGCCTCTGAAAAGCGTCACTTCCTTACCTCTTACGGTTTGAATTTCCTTTTCATCTAATTTATCAGCCTCGACGATGCTTGATAAAGGTATCGCGCAAATGGTACCTCCGGTGCTTACAAGCAGCGCGGGGATAATGGCCAGTGTTAGAGGCAGTGTTAGCGTGAACGTGGTTCCCTGCCCTGGGACTGATTCAACGCTAACCGAACCGCCCAGACTTTCGATATTTGTCTTTACTACATCCAGCCCAACTCCCCTGCCCGATACATTGGTAACCTCGCTTGCCGTTGATAAACCGGAATCAAAAATTAAGTTAACAGCTTCAGAATCCGTCAATTTTGAGATATTCTCCGATGTATATATCTTTTTATCGACAGCCGATTTTCTTATTGCCTTGGGTTCAATCCCCTTGCCGTCGTCTTTCACGGTAATAACGATGTTATCCTGTTCATGCATGGCCGTAAGCCGTATCGTGCCTGCTTCCGGCTTACCGGCGGAAATACGTTCCTCCGGCGCTTCTATGCCATGGTCTATAGAGTTACGCAGCATATGGATAAGGGGGTCGCGCAGCTGTTCGATGACGCTGCGGTCCACCTCCGTCTCCTGGCCTTCTATAATAAATTCAACCTTTTTATTTTCTTTACGCGCTATATCCCTGACCATGCGCGGCAATGTATTAAATACTATCTCAACGGGCAGTAGGCGTATAGACATCACGTCCTGCTGGAGGGTGCTGATTATCTTGGCTATCTGCGACACACTGTCGCCGAAAGCAACGATGATTTCATCTTCGTGGTATTTTTCCGCCAGCGTCCTGCCGAGCTGGCTGATTTGATTACGGTTGATAACCAATTCGCCCACCTGCTCCATGAGAGTATCAAGTCGGTTTACATCGACCCTTACCGTGTGGCTTAATTTTATATCTTCCTTGGCGGTAGCAGCCGAATCGGGGCCTGCTGCTTTCGGTGCTTCTTCGGGCGCGTCCTTTTCGTACGCATTGATTTCAACACTTTCAACTTCAGGAATTCCCGTCAGCAGCTCTTTAATATCTTCTTCACTATTATTACTGGCCACTAAAATCTGGAATAAATGATTTATCGCTCCTTCTTCTATCTCCTGCGTGGTCGGCAGAGAGACAATTATCTCGCCAATCGCCGAGAGACTATTGATTACCTGAAAACTCCTTACCGCCGTCCAATTGGACTGCTCATCAAATGATACTTTAATAAAATATGCCTGCTTGCCTTCCTGGCAGGCCTTTTCCAATTCAGCTTGTGCTTCAGCATCAGGGGTAAGAATACCAGTCTGCTCGGTGATTCTCTTTGCAGGCTGATTAACAGCTGTCAAAAGGGCAGAAAGCTCAGCAACAGCGTCGGTTATATCCGCAGGCTCCGCATCTGGAGAATCCAGTTCCTTACGAAGCATCCGCATGACATCGAGGCCGTGCAACAAGGCGTCAATAATCAACGGGCTAACTGACAACACGCCTTTACGCACCTGATCGAGGACATTCTCCATGGCATGGGCCAGGTCAGACAAACGCTGATGCCCCACCATTGCCGAAGAACCTTTTAAAGTGTGGGCTGCCCGGAATATTTCCTGCATCAGGTCCGGGTTGTCAAATTCTTTTTCCAGCCTGACAATGTCTTCGTCAAGTAGTTGCAGCTGCTCGTCGGCTTCCTGTATAAACAAATTAAGGTCTTCCGGAGTAATGCCGGCGGCCAAGTCCACGCTGTTCTCCTTTCATTACCCTGCTAATATGGTTTATCAAATATTGAAACAACTTCAGCTTATAATGCCTCTCCCGACGTTTAATTCCACCTCCATAGTATAATTCCATAGTTCTGAACCGGAGTTATTTACTTTATATTTGCCAACTCCGGCTTTACGTCTGGACCTTCAGCAGTCATACCAGCCAGTTCATCGTCTTTCACAAGCAATTTATCCAGGGCCAGGAGAATGATCATCTTTTCGGGCAGCTTGGCAATTCCCATCAGGTAATCTGATTGTCCGGAGGTGACTATATCTGAAACAGGGTCTATCGAGTCGGCGGGTATGCGAATAACTTCGGTTACGGCGTCCACGATAATTCCGAGTGTCGTGTCCTTGATGTTAATAACCACGATACGCTTGTTCTTAACATCACCCGTCCTTTCAAAGCCGAATCTTTTACCAATATCAATAACAGGAATCACCCGGCCTCTCAAATTAATAACCCCTTCAACATAAAAGGGCGCCTTGGGAACCTTTGTTATCGGTTGCATGCGTATTATTTCATAGACAGAGGCTATGTCCAGGCCGTATGTCTCCGTTCCAAGTTCGAACAAAACCATCTGTTTCTCACTAGCTATCGTATCTTTATCCATCGATGTTCCTCCTAAGCCGGGGTGGAATTACGTATGCCGGAATCATCCGACAGTAAAGCGAAGTCGGGGCGCAAGCGCCCCAACTTCGCTGTATCATGTTTACAATTCAACAGTATCCTTGACATTGGGCTTGGTCTTCTTCCCATTGCCACTGCCGCTTTCGCTTTCAGCGGTTTCCTTTTTTTCTGAAGTTCCATCTCTATTACGCAGCTCAAACAGTCCGATAGCTTCCTTCAAGTCGCTGGCCATCTTTGATAGCGACTGCGCTGCGGTGACCACCTGCTGTACTTGAGCACTCATCTCCTGTGCCGAGGCCGACATTTGCTCCGTGGCAGCGCTGTTTTCCTCGGTTGTGGCGGCTACGGTATTGGCAGACTCGCTTACCTTGATTTTACTTTCAGCCATCTGCTTTGTTGCCGTAAGGTTCTCTTCAGCAATCATACTCACTTCCTCAACCACCTTGACCATTTCACTAGCGGATGCACTCATTTCCTCGGCCGCAGCGGATATCTGCTCTATCTGTGAAGTCATACCATTGATGGAATCCAGTATCTGGTCCAGCGCTGTCCCGGCTTCATTTGCCAGAACCGAGCCTTCATCAGCCTGTTTGGCTCCTTCCATAGAGGCCTTTATAGAGTCATTGACACCATTCTGAACGGTACTGACAAGTGTGGCGATTTCTTTTGTTTCTTTGGCCGTTCTTTCAGCAAGTTTCTTGACCTCGTCCGCGACTACCGCAAAGCCGCGACCCTGGTCGCCAGCTCGGGCGGCCTCGATGGCAGCATTCAAAGCCAGTAGATTTGTTTGCGCGGCAATGTCATCAATGACAGCAATCATACCGCCAATTTCTTCTGAATGCTTGCCCAATTCCGCTACCTTCTTAGCAACGTCCTGCATGCTGGTATTAATCTGCCTGATGCCAGCGATGGTCTTTTCAACCGTCTCGGTGCCCTGCTTGGCAACTTCAGCAGCCTGACCGGCGACATTAGCCGCTTCCTGGGCGCTGGCCGCTGTCTGCTCTGCTGCGCTGGAAACCTGCTGTACTATACCAGCGGTTTGTTCCACGGCCTTTGCCTGTTCCTTGCTGCCTTTATCGACCTGTCCTATTGATTTGTCAAGTTCATCGATAGACCGGTTTACTTCATTTATTCCCCTGGTCTGCTCCTCGGCTCCTCTGGCTACCTGCTGGCTAACGCTGGCTATCTGCTCCGTCGCCGAACCCGACTGCTCTGAAGCCGACTTGAGTTCTTCGCTGGCTTTCGATAGTTTTTCCGAAATATCGGTCATTCTCTCTACAGCCGCTTTTTCTTTACTTATATCGAGCACATACTCGGTAGCGCCGATTACCTTGCCTTCGGCATCCTTGATAGGAGCGCAGGTGTACCGTACAGGCAGTTCACCGGAGGCCAGTTTAACGATAGTTTCTCTGGTGACAACTTTGTTGGACTGGAATGCCTTGGCGCACCCACAGTTTTCTGTTTTACAGTCTCCCGTACTGAACAAATCGTAGCACTTCTTACCCGCGCAATCCTCTGCTTTTTTACCCGCGGCACGGGCGGCAGCCCGGTTGACAAACAGTATGTTATATTCAGTGTCCACAACCAGAATCGTATTTGGTATCTGGTTGAGGTATTCGATTTTTTGACGGACGTCTTCAATCATGGACTTGAGGTTTCCCACCATCTTATTAAAGCTCTTACCCAGAGTATCGGTTTCTGACCTGGGCGTTACCTGCACCGTTAAATCACCGGCCGCTATTTTCTCCGCAGCCTGTGACATATCCCACAGATAATTGATGACATTCGTTAATGACTCTGCCATCTCGCCCGTTTCATCGCTCGATTTTACTTTAACTCTGATTTTGGTATCACCAATGGCCAGTTTATCAGCCACCCTGGCAAGTCTCTTGATATTCTTTGATATTGACCTGCTAAGGAAGTATATTATTACAAAACATATTACCGCCAGAATGCCCGCCGCCAGCAGGTATTGGTCCCTCTTGGCATCGATTACCTCCTGGACATCAACGGTATACACGCCGGTGCCGACTATCCACTCCCAGGGTTCAAAGGCTTTAACATAGCTGATTTTTTCTTCTTGTCTTTCGTATTCATCCAAATACTGCCACATGAATTTAACAGAACCTTCACCCTGCTCCATACAAATATCAACCATTTCTACAAATATCGCCCTGCCATCGGCATCAGTGATATCACTAAGGTCCGACCCCTGAAGGCCTAACCTATAAGGGTCGATAATCATATAAGGGCGATAATCATTTACCCAGAAATAATCGGAATTCTCCGGTCCGTATCTTAAACCGCGTAGAAGCCTGATCGCCTCTGCCTTGGCTTCTTTTTCAGAATATACTCGCGTACTCTGCTGTTGATAGCAGCTGTCTAAAATACCCCAGGCGATTTGCGTGGCTTCTTTTATCTTGGTCTCTCTTTCAGCCATCAGAGAGTCCTGCACGCCGGGCAGCATATAGCCGAGTATTACACCTATAAAGGCCGCAATAATCACTATTCCCAGCGCGAGCAGCTTAGTTTGTAAATTGAGTTTAAATAGCTGTTTAGAACTGAAAAGCCCCCTTAATTTCTCAAACACTTGTTGACCTCCTTTTTATCCATAAGCGCACGAATCCACTATTTAAAAAAATAGCGAAGCACTTCACAAACATGAACTGCGTATGTGATTTATAATTATTCTTTTTATTACGATACGATTCACTAAAATATTAGCTGATAAATACGTTGCATTAAACCAAGTAACTACCAACCGTGCCCTGAAACTTTCCGCAAGTTGATATAAGGGTTTCCATGTATATTAAATTACAGGAGAGCATGTACTTAAATAAATGATTTTTTGAGCCGGCACACTTTAACGGTAAACAATGAAGTCAGTATACGTGTAAAATACGCTTTTAATCGTGATGGAATCATGATACATATTGATTTAAGAACCATGAATCACAAGCACACAAAACGCCGCTAATAAATAATCATGCAGCGTTGACAACGGGAAGGTATTAGGCTATATTAACAGCGCATATAATAAATACATTTGGCTTATTACATATGGACATTGCCGACATACAGATTGACCAGCATTCTAAAGACCCGCTCCATATACAGATAGTGGAACAGGTCAGAAACCTTATCGCCACAGAAAAGCTTAAGCCCGGCGACCACCTGCCCCCGGTCAGGCAGCTTGCTGAATTTCTAAATATCAATCAGAATACTATTTTGCGGGCATATCTTTTACTCGAACAGGAGAAGGTTGTCGTCGCCCGTAAGCGGGGCGGCACCATAGTTACCGCCCGGACAGACGACCCTAATATACTGCTGGAGCGGCGCAGGCGTCTATCGGAAATGGTCGGCAATGACATCCTTAAAGCGCTTAGCATGGGCTACAGCCCGGAAGATATCGAGGCGGATTTTTATCTCCAGCTGGCACGCTGGCGGGAAGAAAGACAGGCAATCTCAAGTGCGCCGGAAACCACCAGTGATGCTGTTAAAGATAAGGATACCATCCATATCGTTGGCAGTCATGATATGGCCTTGAATATCCTCGTGGACCTGACCAAACGGGACAATAAAAAACTCAAGGTACAGATTACCCATGCCGGCAGCCTTGGAGGCCTCATCGCTATCCAGGAAGACCGGGCGCACCTCGCCGGCATTCACCTACTGGATGAAGAAACCGGCGAGTATAACTATCCCTACGTAAAAAGAGTGCTGCCGGGGAGAGAAGTCGCCATCGTCCACCTGGCTTACCGCATCCAGGGACTGATGTTCGCCCCCGGCAATCCAAAACGTATCAAAGGAATCGCCGATTTAAAACGACCGGATATCACCTTTATGAACCGCCAGAAAGGCGCCGGCACCAGGGTACTCCTGGATATACAATTACGCCAGTTGGGCATCAGTCCGAAAGAAATCAAAGGCTACGAGCGTGAGATGGATACCCACCTCGCCGTGGGTTTAAGCATCGCGCACGGTGAAGCGGATGTAGCTTTAGGCATAGAGGCGGCGGCGCGCAGCTGTAATATCGATTTCATCCCCCTGTTCCGTGAGCGGTACGACCTTGTGATACCGATAGCCAATTACCGCAGCGAACTGCTGGCCCCCCTCCTCCGCGCCGTTACCACCGATGAATTTAAAGCTGTGGTAGATAAAGCCGGCGGCTACGATACCTCTCATACAGGGGCAACGTCCTTTCTAAAGTAAATATCTATCGGTTACCCGCCTTTTTCACGCTACCGTATATCATGTATATCACTTAATATCACACGTATTCTTCACTAACTAAACAAAAAAAAGAAAAGGGGCAGGTTAAAGATACCTACCCCTCTTTCTATTATTAGCTTCACCTGATATCAGGCTATTTTGTATTCCTCGGCTGGAAAATTTGCTCCTTGATGAGTCTAATCATAACGTTGGCAATAATCGGGTCGAATTGAGAGCCGCTGCACCACTGGATTTCTTCCATCGCCTCCATCTTGGATAATGCCCTGCGGTAAGGACGGTCGGAAATCATGGCGTGATAAGCATCGGCCAGCGCAATAATCCTGGCTCCCAAAGGAATATCCTTGCCGACGACTGTCTGGTCGAGACCGCCGCCATCGTAATGGTCGTGGTGATGTGAAATCATCTCCACTATTTTATCGTTGACGAAAGGCCTGACCAGGTTCGGCCCAACGATAGCATGTGTCATGATATGCCGGTATTCAGTAGTCGTTAATTCGCTGGGTTTGTTAAGTATATTGGGGTCAACTACTATTTTACCAACGTCATGGAGCATGGCCGCCCAGCACAGGTCTTCCATCTCTTTGGTATCTAATTTCATCTTCTCACCCAGGGCCATGGAGGTTTCAACTACATCATGAGAATGACCGGAGGTAAAGGTGTCTTTAGATTCAAGTGTGGTTACCAAAGTCTGGATAGCCCCGAAGAATAACTGCCTGGACTCGTTCTGGTTTCTGCCTATTTTCTTACCTAAATCCTGGAAATAACGCTGTATTTCAAGCGCTATACGCCGTTTATCGAGGGTGCTGTTAACACAGGTTAAAACCTGCTCAAACCTGAACGGCTTACTGATATAGTCTTGAGCACCGTCCTTGATACACTTAGCGATGACCTTGGTATCGGTCACGCCGCTGGCCATAATTACAGCCGTCTCCGGATAACGCTCGGTTATCTCCGGCAATACCTCGCTGCCTTTTCTTCCCGGCATATTTATATCCATGATAACGAGGTCGGACGCCTGCTCTTTGAGTTTTTCTAATGCCTGGTCACCATTTTCTGCTTCATCACAAACAAAGCCGCGCGCCCCGAGACCCTTGGATAGAATGCCGCGTATCGCTTCTTCATCATCTACGAGCAAAATGCTTTCTTTTGGAATGGTCATTCTCTCACCTCCCAGCATTCAATCGAGCTTATGCCAGCATTGTATGAAGCACATGCTAAACAACACATTAATTTCAAACGTCACCACATAAACAAAAAATAAACATTAGGATTTATACGGGGATAATAGTAAAAAAAGGGGTAAATTTTGCCGGCTTATAATGATGAATCCCTGACTATTTAAGAGTGACGGCGCTGATTTTACTGTAAATGGGGCCTTCCCGGGTTAATTGGCTTTTTATCAGGTGAACGGCATTCACACCGATTTTATATTCCTGCTCAAGAATCGTGCCGCCGATTAACTCGCCCAGCGCCAGTCTGTCGTCCGGGCGGGCATAGTCACGCACGCGACCGATGGTCAAGTGAGGTGAAAACGGCCTGCCTTCCGGCGGAAATCCCAGCGGCTCAAGGCCTGCCTCAATTCGTTTCTGAAGCTGCTCCAGCTTTTCCAGTTCGCCGGTAAGACCTACCCAGATTACCCGGGCGCGCTTTAGAGCGGGGAACGCCCCGAGCCCGCTTACCCCGATATCAAACGGGTGTGTGCCCCGGGCGGCGTCTTCCAGCACCGCCGTTATCCTGCCGATGATTTCGGTGCTGACATCGCCTAGAAACTTGAGCGTCAGGTGAATATTACCCGGTTCGACCCATTTCACCGGCGCGGCACTGGCTGACTTCATCTTCGCCTGGAGTCGGGACAGCGCCTGCTTGAGTTCTACCGGCAACTCAACAGCGATAAAAGAGCGTATCTTTTCCATTGTTCTCTTTATATACCCAGCAGCAGGAGCGCGTTCCCGGACAGTATCTTCTCTTTCGCTTCTTCAGTGAGACCCGCTTCATTAATTTCTTTTATAATCCTGCCCTGCGCTACAACGGGGAAATCGCTGCCGTAAAGAATCCTGTCCGCACCTATCAACCGGCTGACCTGAAGGTATATCTCCGGTCGGTAAAGAAACGGTGAAACGGCGGTATCGTAATAAACATCTTTCAGGGCATCGCGGACCTCCGGCATCAGGGTATAAAAAGGCAGGCCGCCTCCCCAGTGGGCACAGACCACCGGCAGACCGGTGAAATGAGCGATAAACTGGTAAAGCACCCCTGGAGTTGCAGCCCCTTTACCGGGGTAAGTATGACCTACCGGCTCCGAGGCATGGGTTAACGTAATTAACTTGTATTTTTGTAAAATATCGGTGAAAGGCTTGATAACATTTTTCCCGGTATAATCCAGAGTCTGGGTATCCGGTCGGAGTTCCCCCACCCCTTTTACACCCCCTCGCGCGCACCTTTCTATTTCCCGCAGAGAGGCATCATCGGTATAAGAGCTGACGGCGCAAAGACCGATTAAGCGCTTGGGATAACGGGCAACCGATTCAAGGATGTAATCGTTGGTCTCCACGCATAAATCGTGCGTGCTCCAGCTGTAATTGACGATGACGGAAATATCGACCCCGTCCCGGTCCATGCTGCTGATGAGGTCTTCCGCGGTGGCGATTTTGACCTTCTCTCCAGAGTAAATCTGTGCGAAGGCGGTGTCTATTTCCACATACCGGCCGCGGTCTTCTTTAACCCGCGGCGGCAAAACATGCGCGTGGAAATCAATAATCATCTCAAACTGCCAACCCGTAAAAAGGGGCTGGTCTATTCTTTTCTATCCGGCGCCTGACCTTCCGGGGCCTTCTTCTCGGCTCCGGCTTCCGCTTCCGGCTTTTCCTCGGCACCTTCAGCCTTGGCTTCGCCTTCGGCGCCCTCTTCACCTTCAGCCCCTTCTTCTTCCTCTTCCTCGACGGCCGGTTTCTCTTCTTCTATCTTGACAATGATTTCGGAGACCTTGACCACCAGCTGCTCGGGGTCGTCCTCTACATCAATTTCCGGGTCGAGGACGATATCCTTGACATACAGAGACTGGTCCAGTTCAGCCAATACGCTGATGTCAACCTCTATCTGCGGAGGCACTTTATCCGGCAGACACTCGATGCTCAAAACATCCAGACCATGAGAAAGTATGCGTCCTTTTACTTTCATGGCAGGCGCTTCCCCTACCAGGACGATAGGCACCTCCATGGTCATCTTTTCACCTTTTCTAATCTGATAAAAGTCCACATGCAGCAACTCGCGGCTAAGAGTATCCCTCTGGATTTCACGTAAAAAGACGTTTTTAGAGTCCTTTTCGCCTTCAACCGTAAGACTGATGAGACGTGTCGTTCCGGCACTAGCCACTATCTTTTTCAGTTCGTTGCTGTCGCACTGCAAAGCCAGCGATTCCAGACTGTGTCCGAAGAGATGCGCCGGTATTATCCCTTTACGACGTAAAAACCGATTCTTCTTGCCGAAGACATTTCTTTTTTCTGCCTTTAGCTTCATCTCCTGCATCTACATTCCCCTTTCCAACCTTTAAATTTAATCATAAACAGCTTAAAAAATCAATTCGGCAGGTTTAAAAATCAATCATTATAATAGCTGTCACCCCATTTTGTATACAGCATATCATGCCCAGGCCAGATTAGACTTGTCCTCCGATGCTATTGTATAATGTTGGCGTAACGATGATGCCGTCCGAATCAAAAAAACAATCCAAAACCCCGACTGATAATTCAAATGTCGGGGTTTTTTCGTCTGATGAAGACCTCGCCGCCGTATGCAAAAGGCTACGCCGCGACATCGTAACGATGATAGGCAAAGCCGGCAGCGGCCATCCCGGCGGCTCGCTATCCGCCGTGGAAATAGTAGTTACCCTTTACTGGAAAGTCCTGCACCATAAGCCCGCCGACCCCGCATGGCCGGACCGCGACAGGTTTATCTTGAGCAAGGGGCATGCCGCTCCTGTCATATACGCCGCCCTGGCGGAATGCGGCTACTTCCCGAAGTCGGAACTGGACACGCTGCGTAAGATTGACAGCCACCTGCAGGGCCACGCCGACCGCACTTCTACACCCGGGGTGGAAATGTCCTCGGGGAGCCTGGGTCAGGGGCTTTCGTTCGCCGTCGGTGCCGCCCTGGCCGGCCGACTGGACAGTCAGTCGTGGCACGTTTATGCCCTGCTTAGCGACGGCGAGTGCGACGAGGGGCAGACCTGGGAAGCCGCCATGTCCGCGGCCATGTTTAAGGTGGATAACCTCACGGCTATCGTGGATAAAAACAGCATCCAGCTAAGCGGCTTCACTAAAGACATTATGAAACTTGACCCGCTTAACAAAAAATTCGAGTCCTTCGGCTGGCATGTCATCGAGATAGACGGACATGATTTGAAGCAGGTACTGGATGCCATTGAAAGAGCCCGAACGGTTAAAGGCCGACCCACGGTTATTATCGCCCATACCGTTAAAGGCAAGGGCGTCAGCTTCATGGAAAATAATGTCGATTTCCACGGCAAAGCCCCCAACCCCGAGCAGCTGGAACAAGCCTTAAAGGAGTTAGCCTGAACGTGGCTGAAGAAATCGCCCCGAGAGAAGTATATGGCAAGATGCTGGTGGAATTGGGACGCGAAAACCCCGATATCGTGGTGCTGGACGCCGACCTTTTCCCATCCACGATGACACGCTATTTCAAGGATGCCTTCCCGGAGCGTTTCTTAGAGGTGGGCATCGCCGAGCAGAATATGGTCGGTATCGCCTGCGGCCTGGCGGCCAATGGCAAGATACCCTTCGCCAGCACCTTCGCTGTTTTTGGCACCAGTCGTTGCTTCGACCAGATACGCGTTTCGGTGGCGCAGGCGAAGCTTAATGTGAAAATCGTGGTTACCCACAGCGGCCTGACCGTCGGCGAGGACGGCGCTTCCCACCAGGCTCTCGAGGACCTGGCGCTTATCTGCTCGCTGCCCGGCTTTACGGTTATCGTTCCGGCGGACGCCGTCGAGACCGCCCAGGCTATCCGGGCGGTGGCCACGCATAAGGGCCCCTGCTATGTCCGACTGGTACGCGGCAAGCTGCCGGTAATACTGGATGATTCCTACCGCTTTGAGATAGGCAAGGCGTATACCTTAAGAAAAGGTAAAGACGCCACCATTATAGCTATCGGGACTATGGTTGCACCTGCTTTAGAGGCTGCCTCTATGCTGTCCGGTGAAGGCATCGACTGCCGTGTTTTGAACATGTCCACCCTCAAACCTATCGACGAAGAAGCTATCGTCAAAGCCGCTCAAGAGACTGGTGCCATCGTTACCGCCGAGGAGCATCAGGAGCACGGCGGGCTGGCTAGCACGGTCTCGCGTGTAACCGCCAAGCACCACCCCGTGCCGATGGTATTCGTCGCCGTCAAGGACAAATTCGGCATGTCCGGTAAACCGGCGGAACTCCTAGAAAAATACGGACTGACGGCAAAAGATATCGCTGCGGCGGTTAAAGAGACACTCAAGAGAAAAGTCTAGTCCAGAAAAGTAATCTCCGCTGGAGGCCTTTCTTTCATATCTACATCGATACCGGCCTCTTTGAATATCTCGATAAATCGGTCGTCGTTGTATTTCCCGAAGCTTACGAAGCGGGCAATCCTGGCGTTGACCAGCATCTTGGCGCAGAGCACACAGGGCGTGTGCGTGCAGTAGACGGTACTCCCCCCCAGACTGACGCCATGCAGCCCCGCTTGAATGATTACATTCTGCTCGGCGTGGATGGCGCGGCAAATTTCCTGTCGTGTCCCCGACTCTATGCCCAGCTCGTCACGCAGGCAGCCCAGCTCCAGGCAGTCTTTAGCCCCTGCCGGCGCGCCGCTATACCCGGTAGTTAGTATGTGCTTGTCCCGCACGGCGATGGCGCCTATGTGGTGCCTGCGGCAGGTGGAGCGCTCCGCCACCACCGAGGCAATTTTCAGGAAATATTCATCTATATCAGGACGTTTCGGTAAAGTCATCTCAACCTCGCGATAATCCTTTCCACCTGCTTTTTTAAGTCGCTCATCGAGCCAGTATTCAATATAGTAAAATCCGCCATGGCAATCGGGCCGCCCTTGTTCAGGTTCTCGATTTCCGCGCGGTCGCGCCCGATGGCATCTTCCAGAGAAAGCGACCTCACCTTACGGCTGGTCAGCCGTCCGTACCTGTCCTGCGGCGACGACCATACCGCCACGATGAAAAACCTGTCTCCATAAGAATTTTTAAGATATAAATACTCTTCCCAGGAATAAAGCCCATCCACCACCACGTTTGAGAGTTTCAGAGCTTCATCGATGCGTGGGACGCTCAACCTGGCATAGGCCGCCATGCCGTGCTCTTTCCTGATGCCTTCCCTGACCGGCCGCTCGTTTTCCTCGGTGAGAGACAGTCCTTTCTGCTTAACGGCTTCATCGGTGATATCGCCGAACCTGACGATTTTAAAGCCCCCGGCGCTAAAGAACCTGGCGACTTCCGACTTGCCGGAGCCGGTCATGCCGACCACCGCAACTATCTTCATACCGTCCATTATAAGCGGTTCTTTTGAAAAATGAAAACGTTATTTACGGCCTGTGCTATACTTTAGGGTAAGGTTTTAACGATGAGTAAAATCAACCTGGCGAAACAGCTCGGCGAGCAGTTGCCGTCCGATATTATCGACTTTATCCAGAAAGCGGGCGAGGCCGCCGAAAAATGGCAGCAGCGCTTATACGTGGTGGGAGGGGTGGTGCGCGACCTGCTGCTGGATAGATGCAACACCGACCTCGACCTGGTGGTCGAAGGGGATGCCATCAAGCTGGCGCAGGCAATAGCCGCCTCGAAAAAAGCCAGTACGACCGTCCACACCCGCTTCGGCACGGCCAATCTTAAGTGGGCCAGCCGCAGCGTCGATTTTATCACGGCGCGCGCTGAAACCTACGCCCGACCCGGCGCCCTGCCGACGGTAAGACCGGGCTCCATCCATGACGACCTGGCGCGGCGCGATTTTACGGTTAACGCCATGGCTATCGAGATTAACCCGCGCCATTACGGGGAGTTAATCGACCCATTTAACGGACGGCAGGACCTGGATAAAAAATTAGTCCGTATCCTACACAAGAAAAGCTTCAGCGACGACGCCACGCGCATCTGGCGGGCCATACGGTACGAGCAGCGACTGGACTTCAAGATAGAGTCGGAAACGCTGCGTCTAATCAAGCGGGATATAAAAATGATCGAGACCGTCAGCGGCGACCGCATCCGGCATGAACTTGAGCTTGTATTTAAGGAAGAAACGCCGGAAAAACAGCTTGCGCGCGCCGCCGAACTTGGAGTGCTTGAGGCTTTACACCCCTCCTTAAGAGCGGACGAATGGCTGGCGGAAACGTTCGCCGCGGCGCGGGATAAAAACCTCCCCGACCCCACGCCGTCGCCGCTTTACCTTGCCCTGCTATGCTACCGACTGAACGAGAGAGAACTGGAACAACTCATCAAGTACCTGCGCCTGACCAAAACTACGACACAGGTATTGTACGATACTCTAGCTATCAAAGGAAAAACTAAGGAACTGGCGGCGCCGGGGCTGGCGCCCAGTATCGTTTATCACCTGCTGCACGGGTATAGTGCCACAGCATATATCGCCAATTCCATCGGATCCGACTCCGAGACCGCCTCGGAGCACATCGAGCTTTATTTAAGTGTACTAAGGCACGTAAAACCCGCCCTTTCCGGCAAAGACCTGGAGAAGCTGGGCGTGCCCATAGGGCCTGAAATCAAAGATGTCCTGCAAAAGCTCCGCGAGGCCCGACTGGACGGCAGGATAGGCACCAAAGGGGAAGAGGAGGAGATGGTGAGGGGATTATCATTATAAGTAATTCTGCCGAGCGATTCCCGCCAATGACACTTTTACTCTACCTTCTTAAACGCCTTAGTCGGGGCGCCGCAGATGGGGCACTTGTCCGGCACATTATCCCTGACAGTGTTCCCGCACACCTGGCAGACGTAATAGGTCGCCTCGGCGGGCTGCTTGCCTTCCCTCATATCCTTGTAAGCCGCGTCGAAGTAGGTATAATGCACTTTTTCCACGCGGTTCGCCCAGTCGAAGGAGCGCTCGGCGCGGTCGTTCTTTTCTTTCTGCGCTATCTCGATAAAAATGGGGTACATGCTGGTAAACTCATCCTTCTCCCCAATGCTGGCCGCCAGCAGGTTGTCCTTGGTGCTGCCGATGGCGTCTATGACGTTAAGGTGGTTACGGATGTGCACCATTTCCGCCTCCGCCACGGCGCGGAATAGTTTAGCCACCTGCGGATAGCCGTCCTTTTCCGCCCTCTCGGCATAAACCATGTAGCGGCGGTTAGCCCTGCTCTCCCCGCTAAAAGCTTCCTGGACATTGTCTTCCGTTTTGTAATCCATTTTTTTCTCCTGTATTCTTTTAATTTTTAAAATCACTGAAGATAGATAATGCGAGCCGGTTTGCGCGGTGGAATCCGCTGGTATTTATATTTTGGATAGCCCAACATCAAAGCTCCATAGCATGCCATACCTTCCGGCAGCGCCACAGACTTAATCATAGCAGGAAACGCACCGGCAGCGAAATAAAAGAAGCCCGCCCAGCAGCACCCCAGACCCAAAGTATTCGCTGCAAGGTCAAAATACCCCAGAGCAATAGCACAGTCAGTAGCCGCAATGGGATCATCTTTCTCGGCATAGGCTGCCACCAGGGCCGGGGCATCCCTAAGGAAAACATCGTAGCCTGCATCGAGTCGTTTTATGGGGTCAACCAGCATTTCTGCCATCCCGGGGACATTTTTAGCCGTCCACCGCATCCAGTCGGCACCTACAGTCACCAGTTCTTTCATCTTTTGACGGTCGTTAACGACAAGCCATCGAACTTCTTGGTTATTGTGTCCTGTAGGCGCATAGCGCG
>Ga0315537_1002044_pt1 | contig 15570 bp, 13 predicted proteins | sample SalMarSW160270MG_FD_203091 | JGI IMG/M metagenome (GOLD analysis project Ga0315537, IMG submission 203091) | Salt marsh sediment microbial communities from the Plum Island Ecosystem LTER, Massachusetts, United States - Salt Marsh Sediment SW1602-70 ... | reverse complement strand
TGGTAGCCCAGAGGCTGGTCCGAACGATATGTCCTGACTGCAAGGAGGAATACATTCCAGCTAGGGATTCTTTAGCAAGGCTCAACTTGGATCAAGATGAATTGCCCTTCAAATTCTATAGAGGGGCAGGGTGTTCAACATGCAATAATACCGGGTTCAAGGGGAGAACGATAATTGAAGAGATCATGGTAATGGGCCCTAAAATACGGGAACTGATTCAATCGTCTGCTACGGCCGATACCGTGAGGGAAGCGGCGATGGCAATGGGGATGAACACACTGGGGATGAGTGGTATCAAAAAGATAGAGATGGGAATTACCAGCATAGAGGAGGTCTTAAAGGCGGTTCATGAAAAGGAGGAATTGACCACCATTTGCCCTCACTGCGGAAAGAATGTGAGTCTTGATTTCAGGGACTGCCCTTACTGCAATAAGCCCTTGGTTCCCATGTGCAGCAAATGTAATAGGATAGTGCAGCCGGAATGGGTCGTGTGTCCCTATTGCAGAAACAATCTTAAGCCCGAGAGGTCTTAATATCGCAAATAATCCCATCTTCATTTATTGCTTGACTATCCTTAAAAAGCCTTCTATTTTGAAACCTTAATAAATCTAGATCCTATACAGGTAATCTTCCCCACGCACAACGACCATGAACTGCAAGTACCACCCCGATAGGAAGGCAGAGTTCTTCTGTACGAGCTGTAACGCACCCCTGTGCCGGGAGTGCGCCGAGGTGAGCCCATCAGGTGAGCCTTACTGCTACGAGTGCGCCATGCTCCACTCCCTCACCGAGGTGGGCACCTCGATCAAGGACCGAAAGGACAAGGGAGAGGAGCGAAAGGAGCAGAAAAAGAAACGCCGGGGTCCCTTTGGCTACTTCGTGATCGTCTCCGTGGTTTTGATCGCGGTCATGTGGGGGGTGATCCTCTTCGGCAAGAAGCCGGCCCCTCCCGCCTCAGCCGAGCTCGCCACCAACGAGCGGGTGCTGCTGTTCATGGTGGATGGCGCCATCAAGCGCTATGCCCTCTACAAGAGCAACACCTACCCCACAGCGCTCACCGAACTGCTGCCCGACTACCTGTCCCTGCGCAAGGGCGAGGCGGGCCTCCTTGAGCGGCTCAGCTACCATCCCGACCCGAAGCTGGGCTACCGCCTCCGGCTCATCAAACCCGGCTCAGGGGAGATGAACCTGATCCTAACCCCCAAGGGGATTGAGTACACCGCCCCGGGAAGCACGGGGGCCTGAGATGAGACGGAGCACAGGCTTCACCCTGATCGAGCTCATGGTGGTGATCGCCATCCTGGGGGTGCTGGCTGCCAGCGCATTGCCGCTTCTCGGCATCTACCGGCAGCGCGCCTCAGGCTCTGAGGCCCAGGCCATGCTCAAACAGATCCTGGAGGCCCAGATCATGTACTACCTGGAGCACAACAGCTTCTTCCCCGACAACGCCACCTATACCATCACCCACCCGGGAGGCGAGAGCCCTGGGGGTGCCCGGGATGAGATCAAGGACAACCTCAACGTCCAGATCCCCACCGGCCACCGGCTCGACTTCTCCATCACGGGCATCAACGTGGGGGATGCATCCGCGATGGTCATCATCTCCTCATTTCAGAACTCCTTTGCCCTTTTCTCTAACGGGGAGCCCTCCATAAGGGGGGAGGTGACTAAGGACGGGAAGATCACGATATTCTAGGGCTAACATTGTTCATAAATCCTGACATCCGAATATGAATCTCGAATCATTATTTCACAATTTTATCACCAGTGGCACCACCTCGTCCCACCCGGAGACCATCAGCAAATATCGCGTGCTGAACGCGGTTCTCCTTATCATCGTTGTTGCTACCCCCATTCTAAGCTTGTTCTATTATTCAGTAGGGGCGGTCCTTCTCTTTTATATAGCCCTTAGTGCCGGCCTCTTAGGGATTCTGGGCATTATTCTCCTGCGGGGCACAAAGAATCTCATCCTCGTTGGAAATTTCGCATTCTTCGTGGTTTGGGCTACTCTTCTCCTCATCCGATGGAATACCGGGGCAATGAGCGAAGGCGGTATCGTCCTATTGTCCTGGATATGGAATGCCGCACTTTTGCTCATGGCCATCTTCATCACAGGGTATCTGTGGGGAACGATATGGGGTTCTGTGATATTTCTCGAAACTGGTGCAGCTGTGTATCTGTTTAGACGGGGCCATGAATTTCCAAACCTCATACCGGCAGATATTACCCCTATCTATGCCTTGGGAGCATATTTGGCGGGCCTTTTAATCATTCTTTTGATTGCATTTCTCTATGAGAGGGAAAAAGAGAGCGCTGTTGAAAAGGAGCAGGTCAAATCACGAAGCCTTATTGAGTCAAAGAGGTATATCGATACCATCCTCGAGAGATTTCCCTTCCCAACCTTTGTGGTGGACCGAGAGCATCGCGTGATACAGTGGAATCGAGCATGCCAGAGGCTTACCGGGATCTCGGCCGAGAAAGTGGTTGGAAAAAAGGTCCCCAATGCCCTGTGGGTGGACAACCAGTGGAGCCTGGCCGACATAATAATAGAGGATCCAGATTCCATTACAAAACGATTCCCTGAATCCATAATATCAAGGACAGACAGCGGATTTTTTGAGGTGGGAATTCCCCTTCCTTCCATCAAGGACGGCATAGAGGCCGTCATTACTCTTGCGCCTATCTATGATGCAAACGGTTCGGTCAAAGGTGCTATAGAGACGATACAGGATGTGAGCAATCGACAAAGGGAGACGTCCATGGGGCATGAAAACCACAGGAGGAATCTTGAACCAGACCTTTGCCCCATATTTAAGGTGAACTCCAAGGGCAAGATAAGCTTCTGGAACAAGGCCTGTGAGGAGAATTTCGGTTATCCCTCCTCAGAGATGATCGGCGCAAGCCCCTTTCAGTTTGTCTCAAAATCCACCCGAGATCCCTTTAAGGAAACGATAGTAAAGGTGTTCAAGGGGGAATCACTTAGAGGGAAAGAATGGAAATACTATTCATCATCAGGGGAATCGGTTTATGTGTTAGCCAGCGCCTACCTCATTCGATCCGCTGATGGGAAGCCCAAGGAATGTGTAGTGATAAATACAGATATTACGAATCTCACAGAGCGAATGAAACAGCTTGAGAGGGATTCAGCGGAGACCAAGGAACGGCTGAAAAGCATAACCGACGAATATGCCCTTTTGCGGAAGAACCTCGCCACCTATATTCGAAAGAAGAATGGAAATTGAGGATTTTGGTAACGCAAACTCCCGTTAAAGGACTTCATATACCATAATCTCCTCGCTTTTTCCCTTCACCTTTTTCCGTCCAATCTCCGTTATCTCGAATTTAGCCTTCACTGCCTTGTATGTCTCTTCACCAATGAGGATCTGATTTGGTTTCGCTATCGATTCCAATCGCGCCGCTATATTCACGGCATCTCCAATCACGGTGTAATCCATTCTTCGAGGTGAACCGATATTTCCTGCCACCACTCGCCCCGTATTTATTCCTATGCGAATATCGAATTTTCTCGATGGGCTCCCTTGCTCTGTCATCATTTCCCCGAGTTTTGCCCTCATCTCCTTGGCCGCGAGTATTGCCCTTTCGGCATCATCGTCCCTTTCCATGGGGGCCCCGAAAACGGCCATTAACCCGTCTCCTATGTATTTATCGAGCGTGCCGTCATAACTAAAGACTACATCCGTCATTGCCGAGAAGTATCTATTCAGGATGATATTCGTCTCTCGGGGGGAGATCTGCTCAGCGAGCCTGGTAAAACCGACTATATCCGTAAACAGCATGGTAGCAGTTACCTCATTGGCCTCCATCACATCGTCCTTTGTCTTCTGGCTTCCCCTGAGGATCATCTCTATTACCTGGGGAGAGTGAAATCTCTCGAGCCGCCTCCTCATCATCTCTTCTTCTCTGATCTGTTCGTTAAGGCTCGCCTGCTCAATGATCATGGCGATTTGACTACCAATTGCCTTCAGCAACTCGAGATCGTCTTGGGTGAATTGATTATCAAAGCGGATGCTGTCGAGCTGGATTACACCGATGATCTTGTCCTTTCTCCAGAGCGGCACGCACATGGCTGACCGTATTTGCTGAAGAAAGAGGCTCTTGGCGCCGTTAAATCGAGAATCACCCATGGCGTTCGATGTGAGGACGGCAACCTTGTCGCGTATAACCCTTTCAATGATAGTCCTGCTTGCCCGTAACTTGTTATTTCTTATCTCATGGTCACCTTTGGATTTCACTATCACGGGAATGAGTTTATCCCTGTGCTCATCTCCAGTCAGAATCAAAAACCCGTAATCCGCGTCTATCACGATAAAGATGAGATCCATTATTTTCTTTAGGAGTTCCCGGAAGTCCAGGAGCGTATTTAACTGGCGACTGATTTCATAGAGCACAAAGAGCACCTTATTGCTTCTCTCAAGCGAGGATAGTTCGGACTTTATCTTGGATGGGACTTCGCCCTTTTCGTGGAGGGCCGCGATTTCCGTTTCCATCGGGCTCTCGTATTCCTCGATGGAAACGAGAAGCTCTTGGGAATCAAAGGAACCGCTTTGTGAGAAGCTTTCGATAACCTGCTTATGCTCTTCTTTAAAATCGGCGTCTAAGGTGAGAACCAAGGATTCCTCCGGGGATAGTCCCCCTTCCTTTTCATCGAGAAATACGAGGCTCTTGGGGCCGATCTTTATTTTGTCGTTGTGTTTTAGAAGAAGGCTCTGGATGGGATTGCCGTTCAAAATCGTGCCATTGTAACTGCTGAGATCGGTGAGGATATAGCCATCCTTAGTGCTCGCTATCTGTGCATGATGGCGCGATATGGTCCTGTCCGCTAGGATAAGATCATTGTCCCTATCTCTTCCTATGCTCGTAGTGGCCTTCTCTATGGGAACGATTTGGCTTGTTCCATCATCGTTTATGGTGGTTAGTGTAGGCATGGTGCTATCAGCAATAGTTAATTGAATAATATCAGGATAACAGTGATATTATCCCTTCCACCTGCGAGATTTGCCCTTTCTAACAATGAAATACCGGCCTTTTCAAGGGATTCTGCCTTGACGGAGTTTATTGCTTCCAATATTTCACGATCTCCAAGCATATCGTACAGGCCGTCGGAACAGAAAAGGTATAAATCCTTCTCGCGTATCTCGGCAGGGAATATATCCACCCTTATAGCGGACAATGGCTCAATGCCGAGGGCGCTTGTGAGTATGTGTTTCTGAGGATTACTGGAGGCCTCCTCCTTGGTAAGGAGCCCCATCCTCTCCATTGTCCCGGCCACGGTGTGGTCCTTGGTGATTTGCTCTATGCGATCATCTCTGATCCTGTATAATCGGCTGTCTCCAATATTGATGACTGCGAGGAGATTTCCCTCGATGATGCAGCCTACGAGGGTTGTCCCCATGCCCTTCATCAAGGGATTTTGATTGCCAACCTCGCGAATCTTTTGGTTCGCTACGGTGGCCCCTGCCAGGAGGCGATTTTGCTCCAAGGATAATTCCTTCCGATACGGAATGGGCCAGGTGATGTCTTCTGATCGAGAACAACTCACGAATTCCTCTATATGGCTGATCGCCATCTTGCTGGCTATCTCTCCCCAGGATTGTCCGCCTATCCCATCGGCAACGAGGAATAACCTCTCCTCTGGATTGCAGAGGTAGCAGTCTTCGTTTTGTGATCGAATACGGCCTGTATCAGATGTTCCGTAATAGATGAATTGCATCTCTACCCTTCCTGTTAGGATTAGTGCGTGAGCAAATTGGATTCATCCTAACGAAGCTTTGCCTCAAACCGAGGAGGTGTTAACAGCATACATGAGGCAAAGCTTCGAATTGTAAAATGAAAAATGCAAGGTCTAAAAATCAAAAATACTTTTCTTTCTATGGTTATAACGGCAATCTTCTACCGTTCATTTTGCATTTTTCCCTGGCCCAGACCTGGCCTTGAAAGAGTGGGTTTATATCTATGGATACCGTAATCTTTACAAAGCATGATAATGTTCCTTTGTCGTCGCGCCAGGGCAGGCTGGCATGCAAGGGCTTAGTTCTATGGATTATACGCCCAAAGGATTACAGCTACTCTAGAGTGTTCAAGCCACGTCGCGCCAGGGCGGGCAATTTGCATCTTGCATTGGACGTCTTCAAAAACCTGACATAAATGGTAAGATCTTGAGCTATGAAGACATCTCGTAATAGTAGGAGATCTAACTGAAAAAAGGGGGCAAGCCAAGGGGTTCTATCGTATGCCTTATCGGGAAAATTCGCGAATGACCATCTACCAAAGCCAGTTGCCATTTCTATCCCATCGGCTGTTGTAGTGTATCCCGATCTTTGAGAGCACGTACTGATAGAGGAAAAGCCTGTTGCCCTTGAAATATCCAAGGTTTATGGATTGTTGATGCGGTGTAAATCCTTGTCGCTTTGCATCGGAGAGCTTCATCGTCTTGGCCGTCTTGCCGGCCACGGCGTCATAATCAAAATGGATGGAATGGTAACGCTTATCCTCTAAGGTTACCACAACCACGGCATTTTCAGGCATCTCCTCGTCAACGGTGAGGTAAATGCCCAGAAAAAAGGCTACCAACACGAGGCATATGACAACAGCAACCGTTATTTTACCGCCTTTTCCCACTATTCGCTTTCCCGGATTTACCTTTCGTTGCCCTTACGAGGACGGGTGCTCTCCGTTTTTAGATTGCGGTTGTCGCCCGATACCTGCAGAATCCATTGCATATGCCAGAAACACTAACGTTATTCAATCACCAATTTTTAAAAGATAAAGTACTATACATGCTTTTCGATGCAAAGTCAAATTCCTTTTGAGCGTTCTTCATGGTTGATCATAGAACGAGAAGCAGGGGCGTATGAGAACGCTCAACAGGCGCTATAGTAGTCCTTATACCATGTGATAAATTCCTTTACGCCACTCCTGAGCGGTGTCTTTGGGTTAAAGCCCAATATCTCTCTCGACTTCTCTATATCGGCATATGTTTCAGGAACGTCACCGGGTTGGAGGGGCAGAAAGTTTTTTTCCGCCTCCCTACCCAATTCCTTCTCTATTATCGAGATAAGTTCCATCAGTTCCACATTCCTCGAATTACCGAGATTAAACAGTTCATATTGAAACGGGCTATCTAGTGCGGAGATGGTACCATCCACGATATCTGATATGTAGGTGAAGTCCCTTTTCATGTTTCCGAAGTTATAGATATCAAGAGGCCTTCCATCCAGAATTGCCTTGGTAAAAAGAAAGAGGGCCATATCCGGTCTTCCCCATGGTCCATACACGGTGAAGTAACGAAGCCCGGTCAGGGGGATACTATAGAGATGGCTATAGGTATATGCCATGAGCTCATTGGCCCTCTTAGTCGCCGCGTAAAGGGAGATTGGGGTATCAACGGTATCCCCGATGCTGAACGGAAGCTTTTTGTTGCCCCCGTATACTGAGGATGAAGATGCGAACACGAAATTGGTAACGGGGAATTTCCTGGCTATCTCCAGGAGGTTAAGAAAGCCCTTCACATTGCTTTGCTCGTAGATAAAGGGGTTCTGAATCGAGTGTCTTACTCCAGCTTGAGCGGCGAGGTGGCAGATTCTCTCTATATGGTGATGAGAGAATATCTCATGTAAGACCTCGAAGTTGCTGATATCCTCGCGGTAAAAGGTGAAGTGGTGATATGATAGTATCTGCTTTAGCCTGGCCTCTTTAAGGGAAACATCATAGTAAGGGTTGAGGTTATCTATGCCTATTACCTTTTCGCCTCGTTGAAGTAGCGCGCTGGCTACATGAAAGCCTATAAATCCCGCTACGCCCGTCACGAAAATGGTCTCTTTATTTATTGACAACTGGATACTCGAAATTTTATGTGATTAGGAATTTCCTTTTTTCAGAGCGGCGGAGCCGCGTTCTATAAAATTGCGAAGCAATTTTATAACTTGAAACTGAATGCTGCATAGAATTGAAAATTAACAATCGAAAATTCAATTCAGCTCCTATAGTCCGCATTTATCTTTATGTAGTCATAGGTGAGGTCACAGGTTATCATCCTGTCCCGGCATCTTCCTTGATTGAGGTGGATGGTTATCGTTACCTCGTTGCCTTTCATCCTTTCGGCTGCCTCCTTTTCAGCGTCAACGCTGACCATCGTTCCACCCTCTACAATCTTGACCCCCTCAATCCAGAGCTGAACCTTACGCTCCTCCATCTTGATTCCGGCCCTGCCGAGAGCTGCCATAATGCGCCCCCAATTGGCATCTTGACCGAAGACTGCTGTCTTCACCAGATTGGAATTGGCCACTTCCCGGGCGGCCTTTTGTGCATCACGTCTTGTCGCTGCCCCGTTCACCTCGACAATAATTACCTTTGAGGCACCCTCTCCATCCTTGGCGATCATGTAGGCGAGCTCTGCCATGACAGCATGGAGATCCCTCCCAAACACCTTTAGATCCTTCTTACCCAACGCACCATTTTCAGCAAGGCCGTTGGCGAGGATAAGGGCCATGTCATTGGTGCTCGTTTCTCCATCAACGGTAATTCGATTGAAGGTAGCATCCACAGCTGGCAGGAACAGCCGCGATAAGGAATGGGGGTCGATGTTTATATCGGTGAGAAGAAATGAGAGCATCGTAGCCATATTGGGCATGATCATGCCCGCTCCCTTCGCTACCCCAACAAGATGGTAGAGCTTTCCACCCACCGTGCCCTCACGGTAAGATATCTTGGGGAATGAATCCGTTGTCATGATGGCCTGTGCCACGGATTCAAATCCGTGGGGCGATAGATTGTTTATGAGGCCAGGAATGGCCGCTTCTATAAGATCTACCCGCAGGTAGACGCCTATAACCCCTGTTGAGGCAACAACCGTTTCACTCTGATCGATATCGAGACACGTGGCGACGATATCCGCTGTTTTGATGGCATCATTGAGGCCTTGAATGCCCGTACAGGCATTGGCGCAGCTGGTATTAGCGAGGATTGCCCGTATAGAGCCTTTTTTGATCCTCTCCTGGCTTACAAGTATAGGAGCGGCCTTAACCCTATTGGTGGTAAATGCTCCTGCCGCAGCTGCTCGTTTTTGGGAGACGATCAACGCAAGATCCAATTCGCCCTCTTTTCCTAGGCCGCAGGAAGTCGCGGATGCGAGAAATCCCGGTACCGAATAGTTATCAGTTTTTTTCATCGTCCGCAGCAATGCTTATACTTCTTTCCACTCCCGCAGGGACATGGATCATTCCTGCCCACCTTGGGAGATTTCCTCCTGACCGGCGAGCTCCCGCCATCGCCTCCATGGCTGAGAAGCATCTTCCTTTTTGGAACTGCGATGGCGGGCTGCTCCTGAGCAGGTATCCGTAGCTTAAAGAGCATCTTCAGGGTATTCTCCTTTATTCCCTCCACCATGGTAAGGAAGATGCTATAACCCTCCTTTTGGTATTCTTTGAGGGGATCCATCTGGCCATAGCCTCTTAGGCCAATTCCCTCTTTGAGCTGGTCCATGGCGAGGAGATGATCGATCCAAAGATCATCAATTGCCTTTACCATGGCAATCCTTTGAAGAAAGGTAAAGGCTTCCGGGTCCATCTCCTTTTCCTTTTGCTGGTAAAAATCCATGGCTCTTGCCTTCAAGCTCTCGCCCAGAGAGGACTGAGTCATGTCATTGAGCTGCTCTTTGGGGAAGTAGGGGAGGAATCCGAATATCGTATAGATGTAATCGAATAGCGGACCGAGATTCCACTGCTCTGGAAAGACCTTGGGATCGATGTGGTCCATTACGGCATCCTCAATCACCTCTTCAATCATATCCACCACGGTTTCCCTCAGGTTGTCGTCCTCTAAGCATTTTCTCCGTTGCCCATAAATTACCTTTCGCTGTTGGTTCATCACATCGTCATACTCAAGGAGATTCTTCCGGATGTTGAAGTTGATACCCTCAACCCTTTTCTGAGCCCCCTCAATTGCCCGGGAAATAATGGTATGTTCAATTGGCTGGCCCTCTTCCATGCCGAGCCTGTCCATTACCGAGGAGATCCGCTCAGATCCGAAGATCCTCATCAGGTCATCTTCAAGGGAGAGGTAGAACCTTGATGAACCGGCATCCCCCTGACGCCCTGAGCGACCTCGTAGCTGGTTATCGATTCTCCTGCTCTCGTGCCTTTCGGTGCCGAGGACATGCAATCCCCCGAGCTCAGGCACGCCTTCACCGAGCACAATATCGGTTCCCCTGCCTGCCATATTGGTGGATATGGTGACGGTCCCCCTTTGTCCTGCTTGAGTAATGATCTCCGCCTCTCTCTCATGGTTCTTGGCGTTTAATACCTGGTGTTTGATGCCCTCTCTTTGGAGCATCTTGCTCAACATCTCCGATTTTTCGATAGATATAGTCCCCACCAGAGCCGGCTGACCTCGAGCGTGCAGTTCCTTTATTTCCTGGACAACCGCCTTGAATTTTTCCCTCTCGGTCTTATAGATAACATCTGGATAATCACTCCTGACCATTTTCTTGTGGGTGGGGATGATGAATACATCGAGATCATAGATCTTCTTAAATTCAGGTGCCTCCGTATCAGCGGTACCCGTCATCCCTGCGAGTTTTTCGTACATCCTGAAGTAGTTTTGAAAGGTTATGGTAGCCAGTGTTTGATTCTCCTCGGCGACATTCACGCCTTCCTTTGCCTCGATTGCCTGATGCAAGCCGTCGCTCCACCTTCTGCCGGGCATGAGCCTGCCGGTGAACTCATCAACGATGACAACCTGTCCATCCTTAACCACATAATCAACATCTTTGTTGAAGAGCCAGTATGCCTTGATGAGTTGTTGAGAGGCGTGCATTCTATCCGATGATTCCCTGTATCGTTCCTCCAGCTCGAACACCTTCCTCTTCTTTTCCCTGAAATGCAAATGGGGATCATTGTCTATGTCATGAATCCCTTGGCTCAGGTCGGGTATAACAAAGGCATCGTGTTGATCTCCGGACAAGAGCCTAAGGCCCTTATCCGTTAAAGTTGCGCTATGATTTTGTTCCTCGATAACGCAATAAAGCTCCTCGTCCAATTCATGGAGGGCCTTTTGGGATGAGAGAAAAGCCTCCATCCTATCGACCCTTTTCTTTAATCCCGGATCATTTGCAACGAGATCGAGAAATCGTTGATTCTTCGGGCTTCCCCTCTTCACCTGAAGGAGTAGCTCCATCGTATCATCATCAAGGTTTCCATCCGTCATCCTCGTCTCGGCCCTGGTAAGAATGGTTCGGATCAGCCTGTCCTGTTGTTCCTTGAGTTTCAGGATCATGGGCTTGAGCAAGGAATAAAAAACGTCTTCGCTGTGTTCGACGGATCCCGAGATGATAAGGGGGGTTCTCGCTTCATCGATGAGAATGCTGTCCACCTCGTCAACAATAGCGTAAAAGAGCTCCCTTTGCACGCAGTCTTCTCTTGAGAGCTTCATGTTATCCCTGAGGTAGTCGAAGCCGAATTCATTATTGGTGCCATAGGTTATATCGGAGCCGTAAGCGATCTTCCTTTCCCGGTCATCCAAGCCGTGCACAATGACCCCCACGGACATCCCCACGAAGCGGTAGATCCCGCCCATCCATTCCGCATCCCTCCTGGCGAGATAGTCATTTACCGTCACGAGGTGGCTGCCCCTCCCCATGAGGGCATTGAGATAGATGGGCAGGGTGGCGGCCAGGGTTTTGCCTTCCCCGGTCTTCATTTCAGCAATCTTACCCTCGTGGAGTGCTATTCCTCCGAGCAGCTGAACATCGAAGTGCCTCATGCCCAGGACCCTCACTGAGGCCTCTCGCACTACTGCATAGGCCTCTGGAAGGATTTCATCGAGACTCCCGCCCCTTGAGATCCTTTGCTTGAATTCCCCTGTCTTGTCCCTTAGTTGGCTGTCGGTAAGGCTCTTACAGGGTAGCTCCAGCTCATTAATTCGTGTAACGAGTGGGACGAGTTTTTTCAAATCTCGTTCGTTTTTACTTCCAATGAATGTTTTCAATACGCCGCCAAGCATACCAGCGAGTTCCCTTCTTTTGTCGTTTTTTTTGATTAAACCTTTACGGATAAAAATTCAAGCGCAATTAAGTGTATCGTATTTTGGTAAGCACCGTACCTATCGGGTGTAGGGTGTGGTTGGTTTAGTCCAGGATATACCGGAGGGGGTTTACGGGTAGGCCATTCAGGAGCACCTCATAGTGAAGGTGCGGGCCGGTGCATCTTCCGGTGTTTCCAACTTGCCCGATCACCTGGCCCCTCTTCACAAATTGCCCCTTGCTCACCTGTACCTTATGCAGATGGCCATACCTGGTCAGAAGGTCATATCCGTGGTTGATCGCGATCATCTTTCCGAAGTTACCTTCTCTGCCCGCAAACACAACCAATCCATCTGCGGAGGCAATAATCGGTGTCCCGATCTTGGTCGCGATATCGAGACCCTTGTGAAATTCCCTTTGATTGGTAAAAGGGGAGATCCTGTAGCCAAATCCTGAGGAAATCCAGCCATCCGTTGGCCGTATAGAGGGAGTACAGGCAAGGATGGATTTCTGCTCTCTCAAAAATTTGCTCAACTCCACGTGGGATCGAGAGGTTACCGCAATTTCCGTTTCGAGATTTTCGAGAGATTTATGCGTTTGGGAGATAAGCTCCTTGTCGATCTCATCGAGTTGGTAATCTAGTCTGGGGGTATTGATGTTTGACCCGCCGAGCCCGAGGAACTGTTCCTGTTTCTCCGAGGGATTCAGATTGGTCATGATCCGAAGTTTATGGTCAAATTCCTGAAGCTTGGCCATTTTCTGATTAATAGTATTAATCTTTTTAAATAGTGCAACGAGCTGGATTTTTTGAATCCTGTTCTCCTTCTCCAGGCCATGGAGTTGTGGCATCTGGGCTTTTATCTTCTTATAGTCACTGATAAGCCAACAGACCCCGATGCTTATGAGAACGAATATGGTGAGGAAAAGTCGGATAAAGCCGGAGGAAACCTTGATCTTTTTTACCTTATTTGATCCTGCGGGAAGAAAGAGTATTGTGGCTTTTTTTGATGCCATAAGCTATTTTGCTGGAGTCACCGAATTTACTGTGGAGGCGGCAACCGGATTCGAACCGGTGTAAAACGGTTTTGCAGACCGCTGCCTTAGCCACTTGGCTATGCCGCCTTTCCATGGAGCGGGAAACCGGACTTGAACCGGCGACCGTCACGTTGGCAACGTGATGCTCTACCAACTGAGCTATTCCCGCTTAGTCCCAATTGTATGAATATGTTCCCTTTTGTCAAGAAAAAACTAACCAGCGGCTACAGGAGTATCTTCTTGGCCAATTGAAAGTATGCAAAGCCAGACCACAGAGTCAGTGCTAATGCCACCCAGAGAAGGGCCACTCCGACGGCGTGAAAATCGACACTGACATACTGATAGTGCAAACAGAGGCATATAAGGGAGACAAGCTGGAATATCGTTTTATATTTTCCGAGAGAACTCGCCTCGATAAGCTTGCCCTCCATGATTGCAATGCCACGCAAGCCCGTCACCGCCATTTCCCTCGAGACGATCAGGATCACGATCCAGACGGGGATCCTCCCGAGGCTTATGAGCATGATCATAGTGACCGATACCAGCAGCTTGTCCGCAAGAGGATCGAGGAATTTACCCACATGAGTGACTGTTTTATATCGTCTTGCCAGGAATCCATCCAGCAGATCGGTAAAGGCAGCAGACGCGAAGAGCACAGCGGCTAAAAAGCTCCCCGTTCTTCCGGGAAAATACAGACAGATCACCACCGCCGGGATCAGTGCCAGCCTCATGATGCTCAGGGTATTCGGCAGATTGCCTATGGGACCTTGAGGGCTATCCATCTCTCACCGCATAAAGATTAATACATATTCTCTCTGAACTCCTGGTAATAGGCCATAACCCTCTCCACGAAACGCCTGGTCTGGGGGTTAGGGGGAATACCGTCGCAGTTGTCCACTGTGGTGGCCCCCGCATTATAGGCCGCAACAGCCAAGCTCGTATTGCGGTTAAATCTCTTGAGAAGCAGGCTGATGTATTTGGTTCCGCCGTGGATATTCTGCCTGGGATCAAAGGGGTTGTTTACCTTCATATCCCGGGCGGTATCAGGCATTAACTGCATGAGGCCTTGGGCACCGCTTTCAGAGATAGCATGAGGGTCAAAAGAGGACTCGGCCCTTATAATCGCCTTAACAAGGTGGGGGTCTACATTGAATTGCCGTGAGGCCATGTTGATAACCTCGTCATATTTCACGATGTATGGCTTTACCTTTAATACGCTGCTCTTTATATAGAGGCGGTAGCGAGGATCTGTGGGGATATTCGTGAAGTTCCATACGCCATTTTCATCCTTGAATCCATAGATATCGCCGCTTGCGGAGCCCAAGGGTGTCAGGCAACACAGTGTGGCGAGTATAGCAGCAAACAGTAGCATCATGGCTCGTGGCATCCCTTGTATCTCCAGTATCAGCTTCTCCTATTCCCCTGTCCCGTGCTGGGGTTTGTGGTTTTAGTATTCAACAATCCGAGGTTATTTCTTCTCTTTTTTTCCCTCAAATACGCCGTGTTTGCAAAGAATTTTTAAATTACCTCTCCTGTGAGCTCAACTGATGGTCCTCTCGGCAGTCCATGCAAGAGGTGGACGATGGTCATCTTGAGGACGGGATGTATCAACTCAGGGGCTAACTGAGCGAGTGGTTCCAGGACGAATCGCCTTTTGTGCATCAGGGGATGGGGAATGACCAGATCACGGGACCGTATAACCTCCTGACCAAAGAGAAGGATATCGAGATCAATGATCCTCGCCTCCCATCGTCTTCTCCGCCTTCTTCCCATTGCATGCTCTATGGATAAAAGGGCTTGTATCAGCTGAAATGGGCTCAAGGTGGTTATCAGTTGTGATACACAGTTCATAAACCAGTCCTGTTGCATCACGCCCTCAGGTTCGGTCTTGAAGAGTGATGAGCAGGCAGTTATCTCACATTCGGGCAATTGACCCATCTCCTCTACGGCACACCGACAGTTTGAGATTTTATCCCCGATGTTCGACCCTATTCCTATGTATGCCGCGGTGCCCTCTGATATCATAGGCCAACTCGGTGAATCCGCTCAACGGCCTCTGACAGCCGTTTTTCATCCTGCGTGAGCGCAATCCTGATGTATCCATCACCAGCAGAACCAAATCCGTTGCCAGGGGTAACGACCACCCCGGCCTCTTCTAAAAGCCTCGTTGCCAGATGTACCGATGTGTATGGGTGAGGAACTGGCACCCAGAGATAGAATGTTGCCTTTGGGGGATGCAGCTCGAAGCCCGAATCATTCAATCCCTTGACCATGATATTCCTTCGACGTTCATAGACCTTTCCGATCTCGTAGATACTATTTTGATGCGATGTAAGGGCCTCAATGCCGGCTCTTTGGATGGCCTGAAACACGCCGGAGTCAAGGTTACTCTTAATTGAGCCAAGTCCCTGTATGGCTTCCCTGTTTCCCACGGCGAAGGCGATCCTCCATCCGGTCATGTTGAATGTCTTTGAGAGGGAGTGAAATTCGATACACAT
>Ga0315537_1002042_pt1 | contig 15576 bp, 9 predicted proteins | sample SalMarSW160270MG_FD_203091 | JGI IMG/M metagenome (GOLD analysis project Ga0315537, IMG submission 203091) | Salt marsh sediment microbial communities from the Plum Island Ecosystem LTER, Massachusetts, United States - Salt Marsh Sediment SW1602-70 ... | reverse complement strand
GAGTCATCACCATTCCACGCCACCTGCCTGTTCATACGGCAGTTACTCTGGAGGTCATAGGTCGTCCAGCCCACTTCCAGACCGGGAGAATTCGATGTGATTTGCTTAAATCCAAGATCTTGTTCATCACCGGACGAGCCGGATAGACCGGCTCCTACCGGATTTTCAGTTCCGGCAAGTTTCATCCTTACGTTCTTGTAGGAAGCGGACATGCCTACCCAGGAATCTTTTTTAACGGGAGCCTTGGCGGCCAGAACGCCCATCGCGAGAAAAGCAACTACTAACAAGGAGATCATGACAAGAAATAAGAATCTTTTTGTCATTATCAGGTGCTCCTTTCTAAAACCTTTCTTTTAGTTTCCCAACTTATTCCCTAAATTTACTCCAAAATGAATAAACTTAGACCAATCTTCTAATGATAACCGGAATCAGGTTATCAAACATGATTAAATATCTATGCTAACCACCTCCCTTCGATTGCAGTTAGATTTCCAATCGAGCGGTATATATTATTACTAATCGGCGGTTTAAACTCAGTTTCAAACAGCAGATTTGCCGTTTTAGTGATTGCTTCTCCATCACATCGAATGAGGACTGCAATTTGGAAATCACTCCAAAACCGCTTTTTATCCTCTGCCTTTCAACGACATAGGATATGGTATTTTTATTTTTGCTCCATTAAGTAAGAAGCAGTATTATAATACCGATCCGGACTTTGCCACATCACCCAGTATTTTTTGTAAGGCCGTTACACAGTATCTCGGAGCATAGAAGTCCGACCCTACTGTCTATAAATATAGCAACTCCACGCGTTTTTGTCAACCCTTTATTACTTTGCCGTTCACACGGAAACAGGTCGACAACAACCGGTCAAACTCCCTAACCTATTAAACACGACAAGGTTATCTTAAGACCATAAGACAATATCAAATGAAATGATTTGGTCATCCTGCAGAATAAATCGCAAATCCGCATAAATGGCCAATACAATTTAGTCCCGGTTTTTGCCGATTGAGGCATTTCCCGGAATATCAAGAGTCCGAATGGGGAAGGGAATGATTATTCCCTCTTCATTAAATCGTCTATGGAGTTTTTTGATAAACTCATGGACGATTCGAAATTGCGCTTCGTAAGAAGTCATTCTCAGATTAACGTATAAATTGATACTGGAATCACCGAAAGAATGATATCTGATAAACGGTTTATGCGTGGGTACTCCCCCCTTGACGTTTTTCATAACATCTTCAGCGACTTCGACCGTAACCTTTTCAACTTGTTCCAAATCGCTGCTATATGAAACACCGACCTCCACTCGCGTGGCCAGCTCTCTTTTCGGCAAACTGAAATTAGTGGTTATGGTTGAGGCCAGTGTCGAATTGGGGACAATTATAATATTATTGCGTCGTTGTTTTATGGTTGTATCTCGCCAGGTGATATCTATTACCTGACCGGTTTCACCGGAAGCCAATTCAACCCAATCATTTACACGAACCTTTCGAGTCAGAATAATATGAAAACCGGCAAAAAGATTGGATAGCGTATCCTGAAGGGCCAGTGCGACCGCCAGACCGCCGACACCGAGGGCCGTCAGCATTGGCGTAATTGATATATTAAGCGCCTGCAGGACGATTAATATTCCAATTGTCAATACAACAACTCGTGCCAGGATTGTGAAAATGGATGTGGATAAAACAGTCCCTTTCTCGTCACGCGTGTAGGTTCGCATAAAACCGCCTAAAATCGATGAAGCCACCAGAGTTATTGAAGCGATTACAAGAACCAGAAGGATTTTTCGAACCAAATCCGAATATTGCTGGGGGAGATTAATCATGGGCAGAACCGAATATAGACCGATAATCGCAGCCCAGATGACTATCTTACCCTTTAAGCCGCGAATAATGATATCATCGCCGCGCCATTTCGATTTTTCCACCGCTTTCATCAGATACTTGCCGACCAGATGCTGCAACCCCAATCCGATCACAATCGAGACTAATACAATTGCCGCCGGAGCCAAATAATCGTTGAACCATTCCATATTTACAGACATAATGTTATGATATAAAAAAGACCGATAAAAGTCAGGATAATAAAATCAAAAACATATCTTTTCATTTAATTCGAAAGAAAATCGTATTTATTTTTTCATTTGTTTATACGCAATTCGCATTCGGGATAAATCACGAATTTATCCGAAATTTATTAAAGGCGCCTTGATATGAAGAAATTATTATTCGCACTTATCTTATTTCCCTCAGTTCTATTGTTGCGAAATGATACGAAACAGACATTCGGCAACGGTCCTAAAGAGTAGGATGACGCGAATCGTACCGTCCCCCGCCGAAACCTGTTTTCGCCGAAGGGCGGTACAATTCGGCCAGGTTCGGATTCGGTCGGCGATGTAAGGATCTATTTCGGCTTCACTCCCAGTGATAATCAGAGCCTGTCAGGGGGCGGACGTTGTTTTGCCAATCGTCACGCAGGCCCTCGATGCTCCGCGACTTATTTTGCTCCCACCAGGTTCTATATATTTCCGATATATCTTTAACATCGCGATGCATCAAATCATTTCCATCGTTCCGGACGATAAAACCATTGTTGTAGATATAGTTTTGGGGATCGCCTCCAAAAACCCACACCGAGTCGCCGCTACCGCCCAATTTCAGTTTGTCTCTGGCCAGGATCAGTTCTATCATATAAGCGGCCATAATGCCGGAATAATTGCTGAGAGATCCTTGTGAAATTGTCGAAGAATGCGGGTTGTTCAGACAGATGAAAGTCATACTATCGTCGTCGATGGCATCAATCAGAGGCGGGATGGCTTTCTTGCCCAGCGCATGCAATTCGATAAATGCTGCCTGGCGATCCATCATTGATTCGCTCTTGAGGGTCCCGATGAGCGTGGGAATATCCGCGGCCTTATCGGTACAACCGGTTATCGCCAGGATAAATATCGCGGCGACCGTGACAACATGATTCGGGTTCTTTTTCGACAATCTCATGGCTTCTCCTATGCTTGATTCGTCAATAATTTCTCAACTCTTAATCTCTTCAGACGGTTGCCTTCAGTTTCAAGGACCGTAAATTTAATATCCTTTATTGTCATTGTTTCACCCTTTACGGCCGGGTGTCCCAGAGTTTCAAAGACCAGACCTCCAATCGTACTCGGTCCGTCTTCGGGAAGTTTGGTGTTAAATTGATCATTTAATTCATCGACCCGAAGCGAAGCGGCCACGAAGGCGAGGCTGTCCGAATTTTTTACAAACTCTTTCTGGTCGATGTCGAATTCATCGTGAATTTCGCCGACTATCTCCTCCAATATATCTTCCAGAGTTATCAATCCGGCGGTACCGCCGAATTCATCGAGGACAATCGCAACGTGCACTCTTTTTTGCTTAAATGTTTTCAGTAACATATTCAGCATCATTGAATCGGGAATAAATAGCGGTTTCCGAACGATATCATTGACTACAATCAGTCCGGAATGCTGGAGGATATTGATTATATCCTTGGTGTACAGAATGCCCGTTATTTTGTCGAGTGTATTTTCATATACCGGAAATCGGGAAAAACCGTACGATGTAATTTTTTTCAGGATTTCGTTGCTATCGTCACTTATATCGATACCGACAATATTGGTTCGTGGTGTCATCGCCTGACGGGCGGTCGTGTCGGTGAAATCAAACACAGAGTGAATCATTTCCTGTTCGGTAGCATCGAAAAGACCCTTCTCGCGTCCCTCGGCAATAATCAAATTGATTTCTTCCTCGGTCAGAGAGGCTCGATCGGCCTTATATTTGATTCCGAAAAGTCTCATAAATAATTTGGCGGTGACGGTCAGAATTTTGACCGGCAAAATGCTGATGCGGATAAAAATGGCGAGAGATCCGGAAATTTTTGAGGCGATTCTTTCCGGGCGCGACAACGCCAGATATTTGGGCACCAACTCACCGATAACAACAGCGAAAAAGGTTATTAATATCGCGACAATTACGGATGAGATAGTCCTGGCCGAGTTGGCGATGGAATCGATCGGGATTTTTGCCAGAAGAGGGCTGATATGATTAACAATCGTCATACCGCCGTAAACACCGGCCATAATTCCGACGAAGGTAATTCCGATCTGGACCGTGGCCAGAAAAGATTCCGGGCGGAGAAGTATTTTAAGGGCACGCTCGGCCGACCTGTTGCCTTCACGGGCCAGCCGTTTAAGACGACTTCTTCGTGATGCGATTATCGAAAATTCCGAAAGCGAAAAGAAACCGTTGGCCACGATCAACAAAAGAATGGCCAGAGTCTCCAGATAAATATTATTCATTCACACCATAAAACATTAATCCGAATAGCCCATCGCCGCTTTCTGAAGCCGTTTTATTCTCTCTTCCATCGGTGGGTGTGTTGAAAACAACGAAGCCAGGCCTTTTCCTGATAAAGGATTGGCTATAAAAAGATGGGCGGTCTCGGGTCGTTTATCGAGATTCAACCGGATAGGTGTTTGATGCAGCTTCTTCAGGGCCGAAGCCAGCGGCAGATATTGACCGGTGATACGGCCACCTTCGGCATCGGCCTTGAATTCCCGACCCCTCGATATCGCCATCTGTATCAGCAAAGCTGCAATCGGAGCCACGATCATGGCGACAATCAGGCTCAAGCCCCCGCCGCCCCGATTGTTGCTACGCGAGTAGCCGCCGAAAATCATGGTCCAGCGAGCCATCGCGGCTAAAAGCCCGATAGCCCCGGCCATCGTGGCCGCGACTGTCTGAATCAACATATCCCGGTTCAATATATGGGCCATTTCATGGCCGATAACGCCTTCCAGTTCACTGTCATTCAGTATCTCCAGAAGCCCCTCAGTGGCGGCGACAGCGGCATGATGCTCATTACGACCGGTAGCGAAAGCGTTCGGTGCTTTGGTCGGTATTATATAAACGCGCGGCATCGGAATCATCGCCTTTTGGGAAACCATACTGACGATTCTATGCAGGCGCGGGTGACTCACTTCGGTCACCGGCTGGGCCCGATACATTTTTAAGACAACCTTATCGGAAAACCAATATGAAAAGAAATTCATAAGGGCCGCAATAACAAAGGCTATGACCATTCCATTGCGACCGCCGAGAAAATAACCGACGACGATAAATAACATCGTCATCAAAAGAAATAGAAAAAATATTTTTAGACTATTCATAAGACCTGTATCTCACATATTATATTATTATACACTTATCGTGCACCCTGTCAAGAATTTTCCAAGAGATTAAACGCCGGATCAATCAAAAAGTTCGGGGGAATAATACACGTTATTCGGCTTTCAAATAGCTTTAATTATTTTGATGGGCGTCGTTTCTTTTCACGTCCCCACATATCTTCCGTCTCGGAAGAATCCTCGTCGTTCCCGGAGTGTTTGCCTTCGACTTTTTTATCGGCAGTCGGATTGGCAGTATCCGGCTTCTCCTTTGCTTCCGTATCGGAAATCGGGGAAGTTTCCATTCCCGGTTTTTCGGTTGAATCTTTGGCCAGCCGGTCATTGTCGAAGAAATTTATATTCTTAAACTCCGGCCCAAAAAAATCATCCGGCTCTTTATGAGTAACGGCGAGATCTTCTTTAATCGGTTCCCGTTTTTTCTCTTTGTCAGGCGCAAGCCCGGGCGTATGTCGGTGCATCGTATTCCGAGTCTCTTTCGAAGCGAAATCTCCGATTTTCTTTTCCGGTTCCCGACGTCTTGTCGGTGTTTTATCCTGACGCGAGCCACGCTCCTGTCGATTTCGTCCGCCTGTTGGTTTTTTTTCCCACTTCCGTCCGTTCTGCGGTCGATAAGCTTTTTCTCGATTAGCCGGTTTGGCACGAGGCCGTCTATCCGTACCTGGCTTACTTTTTTTAGATGATTGTATTCGCTCGCCAGCCGGCTTGAATTTCTGAGCGGGATGAAGATAGCTTTTTATCTCTGCCGTTTCACCGATTACCGCAGCGCCGATGGAATCACCCCACACGTTGACTGTCGTGCGGCACCGATCCAAAAACCAATCGATGACGAAAATAAAACCGATTCCCTCCAGGGGCAGACCGACCGCCGAAAGAACGATAACCATCGTTACCAGTCCAGCGTGCGGGATGGCGGCAGCGCCGATGGAGGCCAGCGTCGCGGTCAGGAAAATAACCGCCTGCGCTCCGATGGATAACGGATAGCCGATGGCCTGAGCGATAAATATGGCCGCCACCGCCTCATACAGGGCGGTGCCATCCATATTGATGGTCGCCCCGAGCGGTAAAACAAATGAAGCGGCTTTACTGTTTATTTTATTTTTTTCCGTGACCGATTCCATTGTCAGGGGCAGGGTGGCCGATGACGAGGCGGTCGTAAAGGCGGTCGCAAGAGCCTGTCCCATGTTAAGAAAATATTCAAACGGTTTCTTGCGGCCGAAATATTTCAGGATGAGCGGCAGAATAATGACGCCGTGAATCAACAGACCGATAATAACCGTCAATGAATATAACCCCAAGCCGGAGGCAATCTCCTGCAATGAACCCCTATTCTCTGCAACGATACTCCCGATTATGGCCAGGATACCAATCGGCGCGAAATAAATTATAAGAATGACTATTTTCATGATGGCCATGTTCAGACCGACAAAAAAGTCAATCACCGGTTTACCTTTACGACCGATGGCCGTCAAAACGCCGCCAAAAACGAGAGAGAAGATTATCAACGGCAGGACGCTGCCTTTGGCCGCGGCATCGATTATATTTTCAGGAATCAAATTAACGACAAAATCGGAAAAACCGGTCGGTTTGCTATTGGCGACCATATCCGGGATTTCATTGCCGATATTTCCAATTCCCGCACCCGGTCGAATGACATTTACCAGAATAATGCCGATCAGAACCGCGGCACTGGTCGTGACAAGATAGTACAGCAGTGTTTTACCGGCGGTTCGCCCCAGTTTTCGGATATCGCCCAGTGAGGTCACACCGACAATCATCGATGCCACAATCAGGGGAACAACAATCATCTTAAGGGCATTGAGAAAAATAGTACCAAGGAACTTTAGCTGTATAAATACATCGCCGAAGAAATATCCGCCGATAACGCCCAGGATGGCGCCGAGAATCATACCAATTAATATGTAATTACCGCTCTTATTCTGCATACGAGTCAATCTACCTCTTTCAGTTTATAGACAATTAGATATTATAATAATAACCTCCCCATCCCGCAACCCCAAATAACGGCTATTCAGCCCGGTTTTAACCATTTGGCCAGGACAACTCTATGACTATAGGTATGTTATGCAATTGAAATAATATCGTCAGGAAAGCTTTAAACGCGGTGATTATCCGCTTTTGCGTTTTTTAAGCTTGCCGGCATCGGGTAAGCGCCTTTTATTTTGATTATGAACGGACTGGATTATCAGTATTTTATGGAAAAGGCGCTTCAGGAAGCGCAGCTCGCTTTTGACAAAGACGAGGTGCCGGTCGGGGCGGTGATTGTTCAGGATAATCGGATTATCGGCCGGGGTCATAATCTGACCGAATCGCTCAAAGATGCGACGGCCCACGCCGAGATGATCGCGATAACCTCGGCGGCGGAAAAAGTCGGCGACTGGCGACTGGATGATTGTATTTTATTTTCGACCATCGAACCGTGTGCCATGTGCGCCGGTGCAGCGGTGTTGTCGCGGATAAAAACAATCATTTATGGAGCCAGAGACAGTAAATTCGGCGCCTGCGGCTCAATTTTTGAAATCCCGACCGAGCCGAGACTGAATCATCGAGTTGAAATAATATCGGGAGTGCTGGAAGAAGAATCGGTTACACTGATGCAGTCTTTTTTTCAAAAACTTCGCAAAAGAAAGGAGACAATAGATTGAACGAAAAACAAATCGATCTGCATCGACTTTTGATCAAACCGCTTTATATGGGATTGCTCATTAATATATTCATACCTGTGTTCATTCTGGCGATTGCTTATTATATCGATATATCGGGCGGACGAAGTTCCACAGTACCGCCGGAAACATTGAATGTTCTTTTCTGGGCGCTGGCGGCGGTGGCGGTGGTTGACGGTATCGCGGCGATTTTTGTCAAGCAAAAATTGTTTTTTGCGCCCATGATTCAATCGCAGGAGACTTTCGAGGTCGACCTGACTTCGCGTGTTACATCGGCCTCGATCGTGTGTTATGCCCTGACAACGGCGATTGCGGCGTATGGATTCGTTCTTTATATGATCGGCGGTGTCTTCAATCATCTGTTGCTTTTTGCCTTCGTTTCATTTATCGCCTTTCAGCTTATCCGCCCGCGGTACAGCTTTATGGAAAAGGTGGTGACAGCGCAGGAGAAGTATGTTCAGGAAGGTCGTTTTTACCGAAAAAAACCGTAAGCAAGAGCAAAAATGAAATTGCCTTATTGATGACTTTTAGAATATTTTTACGCAAACCATTTCAATCTGCAATACTTTTCGCACCTATGGCATTTCCCGGAAGATGTGGACACCTACATGACATAAGCAAATGTCTTGTTGCCGTTTTCGTTTAATTTTAAACACGCAAAGAATGTAATTCAATCACCATCATTGATTTTGGATATAATGATGACGAATCAGTTGCGCCCGACAATTATACTTAGGATGATACAGGACGCGGTCGTTATAGAGAAGTATTCTGAAAATTCCTTGACGTAGCATGCAGTTTTCCTTATATTGTTCATAGGATACATTTCAATTAGACACCGGGTTATCACAAACGCGGAGGTGACGGGCATGAAAAAGTCCTCTATCTACCCGGCGGTTTGGTTTTTTGTTTCCCTGTCTGCATCCTCACTATTTGCTTTCTATCAGGAAACGGGATCAATCCAGCCAATCGATTATCCCCAAAACCGCCTGATTGTAAAGATTAACGCTGAAACGAAACTGTCATTATTAAACGAGAAGGGAGGTATAACGTCAATCGGCGTGGCGTCGTTTGACGCCATCAGTCGCGGTTATGAAATTAAAAAAGTCGAATTTTTGCTGCCTGAAGTGACGAGACACAAAAGACCGGATAAACTCAAGAATATTCTGATAGTCACGATACCGGAGGGAGCGGCCGTGGATGTTATTACAAATGAATATCGTGGATTGGGATTTGTCGAATACGTCGAGCTTGATCGGCAGGTGGAATTGTATGAAATCCCCGATGATTCGTTATACGCGCATCAATATGCCCTTAATAACACCGGGCAGGGATGCTATTATATCGAAAGGTATTCGGGGTGCTCAAACGACTCACTGGTATTGTACTATGGTACAAATGATGCCGATATCGATGCTCAAGAGGTTTTCGAAAATCTGCCCGATGACACAAGGGCTGTAGTGGTGGCAATTATCGATACCGGTGTTTACGGTATTCATCCGGATCTTATCGGACGCATGTTTACCAATACCGGTGAAATTCCTGACAATGAAATCGACGACGATCATAATGGATTTATCGATGATGTTTGCGGTTGGGATTTCTGTGATGCAAGTTATGCACTGGAAATAGGTGAAGATAATGATCCAAATGATGAGTATGGCCACGGGACCCACTGCGCCGGGATTGTCGCAGCCATGACCGGGAATAACAAGGGGATCGCCGGCATGGTGGAAAATTGCCGGATTATGCCGCTTAAATTCGCGCCGATTATGATCGTGTCACTGGCGGTTAAGGCGATTATTTATGCGGCCGACAACGGCGCTGATGTTATCAGTATGAGCTGGGGCTATGAATGGCCGTCGATGGCTCTGAGGGATGCTCTGGAATACGCATATTCCAAAGGAGTGATTTTAGTAGCTTCCAACGGTAACGACGGCGATGAACGAATAAATTACCCGACCGGTTTTGAAAATGTTATCTCGGTCGGCGCTTCCGACAGTGATGATGAGGTCACCGTATTTTCGACTTATGGTTCTAATATGTCGTTGATAGCGCCGGGACTTTGCGTTCTTTCCCTCAGGGCGGCGGCGACCGATATGTATGGCCCCTGCGAAGCCGGTGTTCATATTATCGACAACTGGTATTATCTGGCTTCAGGGACGAGTATGTCCGGACCGTTTGTGGCCGGTGCCGCGGCATACGTCCGGTCGGTTTCATCAGGAATAATTCCGGACAAAGTACGCGAGATTCTCGAAACATCCGCCGATGATATTACTGATCCATATGGTGACGGCGGCAACTATCCCGGATTTGATATCTACAGCGGATACGGACGACTGAATTTGAAAAACGCCCTGGATATTACGCCAAGAGTTCATGCCATTATAAATTCCCCGTCGGCAAATCAGCTATTATCAGGGATAGTTGACATTGTTGGCTCGGCTTACGGTGCTGATTTTACCGACTATGTTCTTGAATACGGTGAGGGAAGTGATCCGACGACTTGGACAGAAATCGCTTCATCATCGACACCGGTCACGGAAGGGTCGTTAGCCTCATGGAATACTCCGGGATTGAGCGGCGAATACGCACTCAGGTTGAGTGTCGGACCGTTTAATGTTGCATCGAATATCGTTTATATCAGCAGTACGACTACTGCCGTGGCTGATATTTTGTCACCTTCAGAAGGTGATACGATTGTATCTTCGGCGATAACTCCTGTTGAAGGTGTCGCGGTCTGCCCCGATTTCAGTTATTACAAATTAGAATATGGCAGCGGAGAAGAACCGTCAACATGGACGGTTATCGAAGAAAGCGGAGCTCCGATTATAAATGGAGGTAATCTCGGTAACTGGAACTCCGGCATTTTAAACAGCGGCATTTACACGCTTCGTTTATCGGTATATTCTTCGGCCGGCCTGGAAGCTTCAACGGCAGCAAAGGTAACTTCGTTATCTCCGTTTGCCGGCGAGAACGGCTGGTCGGTATATATCAGTTCGGATGCGATGCCTCAATTTCCGAATTACGGTGATTTTGATAATGACGGCGTCATTGATATAATAGTCGGAAGCAGTAATGGAATAAAATTTTATACTCCTGACGGCCAGCTAAAAACCGATGGTGTGCCGTCGTTTCCGACGTATGATTTCAGCCTTCCGATAGCGGTCGGCAATCTGGATGATGACGGCGTTGATGATTTCGTCGCGATCGGAATTTATTTCGATGGCGCCGCCGCAACATTGTACGGTCAACCATCAAGCGATTCGCCCTTCGAAATCGATATTTATCCCATTCCGGTTATGCTGTATAATTATAGTGGGAGCGCACCTCGGCGGCCGGCGCTTTTTCTAAAAGACATTGACATGGATGGCCGGGATGAGATTCATTACTATACAGGATATGAAGGAACCAGCTGTTGCGATACCGGATGTGTCGAGGAGCCGGCCCATTATTTTATCTATGATTCGGACGGTTCGTTTATTCTTGAGGCTCCACGGGGGCCATACGCTTTCAATCGCTTTTTCTCGGCCGATATCAATAAAGACGGCGAGGATGAAATTTATCGGGCCAGTCATAAAATATTTAAGTATGACCTGGCCGGTAATGTTCTTGACAGTTTTGACCTGAATATAACGGATCCCACTCAAGAATTTAATATCGTTGATTTATCGGCCGTTGATATAAATTTCGACAGCAAATTGGAACTTCTTGTCTGGGGTAATCTGGGGTGGTACAACTCATGTGTCGATACCGGTGACGGGGACTATATGATTTTTGCATTTGACGAAAATCTTGAACCTCTTCCCGGGTGGCCGCACGACACACAACTGGATGATTATCTGGCTTTAGAAAGCCCGGTGTTTTGCGATATCAACGGAGATCGCGCAATGGAATATTTTGTATCTACTTTCGATCATGCTTCCGGAACCGTTTTCGCCTGGAATATTGACGGTTCACCTTTTAAGGCGGATGAGCCGTTGGGTATATTTGCGGGAACTCCCGATCCCGGATGGGTATACAAACCGGTCATGGTTGATATGAATGGTGATAGCTCGCCTGAGGTCGTTGCTTGCTCGAAACCGGATATATATGCAACGTATCCTTACGAGACAATAATCGCCTGGAATAGTGATGGGGAGTTGCTGGAGGCCTGGCCCCTCGTTACTCAAACCGGATTCGGTCCCGGGGGCGGAACCAACGAGTTATTTTGTCCGGTAATCGGTGATTTTGAGGGCGATGGGGATGTCGACCTAATGAGAATAACCGGGGCGGGCAATCTCGTATTTGCTTCCTTCAACGGTATTCCGTACAATTCCTCGACAGCTATCGTACCTTTCTGGAGATATAACCGCAGTCTGAACAACACGGCTGCCTTAATTACGGTTTGCACCGATAGCGACGGAGACGGTTACGGCGATCCAGGGCATCCGGAAAACGAATGCCCCGATGATAACTGTCCCATGACATTTAATCCGAATCAATCCGACCTGGATAACGACGGCATGGGTGACTTGTGCGACGATTGCACCGATCCGGACGGTGATGGTTATGGTAATCCCGGTTTTCCGTCATCAACCTGTCCCGATGACAACTGCTCCTGGGTGTACAATCCTGATCAAACCGATGCCGATGTCGACGGTATCGGCGACGCCTGCGATAACTGTATCGATGTGGCCAATGCCGATCAAGCCGACTTCGACGACGACGGTATTGGGGATGCTTGTGACGTTTGTACCGATACCGACGGCGACGGCTATGGTGATCCGGGATATCCTAATAACACATGCCCCGAAGATAATTGCCCGGATGTATACAATCCGGATCAACTCGAATCTGACGGTGATGGTCTGGCTGACGCCTGTGATAATTGTCCTTATGTGTACAATCCGGATCAGGAAGATTTTGATGCCGACGGTATCGGTGATTCATGCGATGAGTGCACCGACGCCGATGGAGACGGTTTCGGAGATCCCGGTTTTCCGGCAAGCACCTGTACTATAGACAATTGCCCGGGTAATATTAATCCGGATCAGGAAGATTTCGACGGTGATAGTGTCGGTGATAGTTGTGATAATTGTATTGATGTCGTGAATACTGAACAAACCGACACCGATGGCGATGGGGACGGTGATTTATGCGATAATTGCCCTGAGGATTATAATCCCAATCAGGGGGACCGGGATTATGATGGTGTCGGCAATGTTTGTGATAATTGCGAATATGATTATAACCCGGATCAGGAGGATTCAGATGGCGACGGTGTCGGTGATTCCTGCATTTACGTCTGTGGCGATGTTAATGAGGACGAAATGGTTAATATCATGGATATCGTAAGTCTTATACGCTATCTGTATATGGGCGGGCCCGGACCGGAACAACCGCAGGCGATGGATGTAGACGGTTCGGGGCAAGTGAACATAACGGATATCGCCTATTTGATTTCGTATTTGTATCTTGACGGTGATGATTTAATCTGCGGATTGTCACGAAAGAATTAATAACCCCAAAAGGGCGGCGGAAATCGCCGCCCTTTTTTACATATAAGTCTCCAGTATGTATAATCCATGGCGAGTGTAATGATTAGGTCAATGGGTGGCGCAAATCCTGGTGTGCGACACTATTTACATGATAAGTGCAGGTCAATTCTGACTTACCGCCTCCTGCCGCCTATAATTCAGAAGCCTTATCTTTTTTATCTAAGAACGAGTCATAAGCGTTTTTCACGCCATCAATCGCACGTTAATTCATCGATCCAGCAGGATATTCTTTTGGCGGTCGGTTTTTCAATTAATAATTGCCCGGGGGTGAGTCTTTTTGAGAGCATGTCGATTATTCGCAATCCGAGATAATAGCCGGTGCGGATAGGAGTAGCATCATTTTTAAAACGCCGGCACTGGAAAAACCGTCCGAGGACTTTATCGTTTCTGGATTTAAGTACTTTTTGTGCCTTACGGGCAATTATCTTTAGATTTTTTCGGCACCATCTCAGGTAGCCGCCTTGCGGGTCAGGCATATTAATCGCCTTATGCAGATTGGACATGAAAATTTGACTCAAAGTAATCTCGGGGAGTAATTTTATAGACAGCCACGTCGCCCAGCCTTCTTCGTAAATCATTCTGTATATGGGAGCCATTTCCGACGGAGTACCGATTTTGCGGTATCGTATAAAATGACCGTACTCATGCGCCAGCAGAACCTGTAAATTTTTACCCGTCATGTATGGAAAATCGGGCGAGCCGCCAATCACCGGTTTTCTATCGATTTTGTAGACGCGTCCATTAAAAGCACCGAAACCCGGATAAAGGATTATTTCCGGCGGCGGGGTCGATCTCAATATTATTTTTGATTTTCGCCAAATATCTTCGGCAATTTTATGCCACTCATCGGGGTTGAATTTTGCGATTTTGCGCCGCCATGACGGTTCAATTAATTTCTCCACGGTTTTGTTTACACCGTGCTTATACAGGTGATGATTATTAATTTTGCGATTGATATAGATAAATTTATGTAGTCTCGCTTTCGTGCCAGTATCTCGACTGTCAATTATCTCTTTGATAGGCGTGATGTAGTCATCGATTTTTATTCTGCGGGGCACAATTTTCTCCGATCTATGGTCACATTTCGGGTAAAATAACAATTTTTCGATTGGAAGCATCCGTTTTTTGCGGACATTTTTCGTACATAAGCCCCTTTATTTTGCAGAAAATTATTACTAAGTGGCTTGACAAGGTCATTTACAGCGTATATTATTCCGATGAATACTTACCGAAAGTTTTTAAAAACGACGAACCTTTATAGATTCTAGTTGTTTACAAAATAAATATTCGATTCGTAAAATAGGAAGTAACTATAGTAAAAGGAGACCGAAGTTATGCATCGATTCTTAAGTTTAACAGCCTTTTTTATTCTCGCTTTGATAGTGGTTTTCGGGTGCAGCAATGATCCGAATCCGGTATCGCCGCCAAAAGAAGCGATTTCGGCTAATTCGAATCGGGCCCTCGGAGCGATTCCCGCCGACGCCGTTATCGATTCGGCCAGATTTTATATTCATGTGTTTGACACCGACACTCAATCGGTTACGGTGCACCGGGTTACTTCGGCATGGGATGAAACCGGTGTCAATTGGACCAATTTCGCGGCCGCTTTTGACGCCGGCAATCTGGCATCCTTGCCGGTGGAGGATACCGGTTGGTATTATGTCGATGTCAGCGCGCAGGTGCAGGGCTGGTTCGACAGCACATTTGAAAATTTTGGTTTTCTTCTTCAGCCAAGCATAAACGATACCGGTCTGACGACACAAACCAACAGCCGTGAGGCCGACTCGGAACATCCGTTTTTGGAAGTATTTTATACCATCCATGAAGGTTCAACGTGCGATACGCTGGAGACCGCCGCCGATGCCTATATTTATTCGGCGGATGCGGAAACCAATTTCGGCAGTGATACGTCGTTGAATATAGAAAGGGAAGTCGGCGAAGATTCGCTGTATCAATCACTGATTCGGTTCGAATTTTCAGTCGAGGTAAGATTGGGCTCTCTCGGCAATTTCGTCTGGCTTGACGATAACGCCGATGGATTACAGGATACAGATGAATCGGGCGTCGAAGGGGTGGTCGTGAATTTGTACAGCTGCGATGACAGTCAGATGGTGGCGACGACAACGACTAATTCGACCGGCTATTATAG
>Ga0315537_1002040_pt1 | contig 15584 bp, 13 predicted proteins | sample SalMarSW160270MG_FD_203091 | JGI IMG/M metagenome (GOLD analysis project Ga0315537, IMG submission 203091) | Salt marsh sediment microbial communities from the Plum Island Ecosystem LTER, Massachusetts, United States - Salt Marsh Sediment SW1602-70 ... | reverse complement strand
GTTCGGCGCTTTCTCTGCCCAGCCGCTGGCGGGAAAGACGGGCAATATCGGCTCTGTACGGTGTGAAGTGTAAGAAATGCGGCACGCCGCAGATTAACCAGATAGGACAGGCAATCCGGGTATGCGTCAACTGCCAGGCAAAGGACCAGTTCGAGGACTACAAGTTCTCGGATAAGAAGGGCAAGCTGTTCAGCTACGCCATCGACCAGCTGCAGCCCACGCAAAATCCCCCGGGCGTTAACGGCGTTATTGACTTTGATGAAGGCGGCCGGATTATCTGCGAGCTGACCGACTGCGAGCCTGATAAAGTCGAGGTGGGTATGCCGGTGGAGATGACTTTCAGGAAAATGTTCCGCAGTCGTGGTATCAATAATTATTTCTGGAAGGCGAAACCGGTAGATTAACTCGGTTCCTGTCATTCTGAGGGAGCGCAGCGACCGTGAGAATCCGGGAAAGGACGGGTAAAAATGCCCCGCCCCGAGATCCTTCGCTACGCTCAGGATGACACGAAATGGAGGCATATTAATGGACGGAATCAAGGATAAAGTCGCCGTCGTGGGCATGGGCTGCACCAAATTCGGGGAGCGCTGGGATAAGGGTGTTGAGGACCTCATCGTTGAAGCCGCCTACGAGGCTTTCGAGGATGCCGGCATCGAGCCCAAAGACGTTCAGGCGGCCTGGATAGGCACGGTGTTTTCCGGTCTCAGCGCCATTACGCTCTCACCGCTGCAGCTTCCCTATATCCCTATGACCCGGGTGGAGAACATGTGCGCCACCGGCTCGGAAGCTTTACGCGGTGCTTGCTACGCGGTGGCGGCCGGTGCCTGTGACGTTGCCCTGGCGGTGGGCGTGGAAAAGCTCAAGGACTCCGGCACCACGGGGGTGAAAGGACCCAGCGTCGTCGGGGACAACCAGGACGGCAGCTCGGGTATCGGCCCCGGCTACAGCGCCCCGGCTTCGTTCGCCTACCTGGCCACGCGTTACTTCCACGACTATGATATCAAGCCCGAAGAGGGCAAGAGACTGCTGGCGCAGATTACCGTCAAGAACCACCACAACGGCAGCCTCAATCCCAAGGCGCATTTCCAGAACGAGCTTACCGTCGAGCAGGTGGTCAACGCCCCGATAATCGCCTGGCCGCTGGGTCTTTTCGATTGCTGCGGCGTCAGCGACGGCGCTTCGGTGGCAGTAGTTACCCGGGCGGACATGGCTAAAAGGTTTAGAGACGACCCCATTTACGTCAAGGGTATGCAGATTGCCGTCGGCGCCCGACAGGGGGCGATGCACCAGAGCTACGATTTCGTCCACATCGAGGAGAATGTCATCGGCTCGCGCCGGGCTTACGAGGAAGCCGGGGTGAAAGACCCGCGGAAAGAGATAAGCATGGCCGAAGTGCACGACTGCTTCAGCATCCACGAGATGATTGTCTACGAGGACCTCGGCTTCAGCCACCGGGGTAAAGCCCGGGAAGATATCGAGGCTGGCAGCTTTACCCTCGAGGGCGAATTACCAATTAACACCGATGGCGGCTTGAAATGCTTTGGCCACCCCCTGGGCGCCAGCGGCCTGCGCATGATGTACGAGGTCTATAAACAGCTCCAGGGCAAGGCGGGACCGCGGCAGGTAAAGAACCCGCATTTAGGCCTGACGCATAACCTCGGCGGCAATGCCGGCACGGGCATTTGCAGCTGCTTCATCGTCGGCAATGAGAAGTAATATGTCATTGCGAGGCATGAAATGCCGAAGCAATCCGTATTTCGGTTGCGACGGAATATGCTATTGCAGACAAGGAGGCAAGGGATGAAGAAGATGTTTTTTTGCATAGCGATTATCTTATGCCTGGTGCTGCTCGTGCCTGTTGCGGGCGGTTGCTCCGAAACAGAGGAGGAAAACACATTTGTAAAATTGCTTTCATTGTTACCTGAGACAGCTAGGGATGGGCGAGTTATTTCCATAATCGATTATGAACAACTCCGTCAGGTTAACGGTATTTCCATTTACGATGAGGATGGTCATAGAACAAACCGTGATGAATACCTTGAAAACCTTGGTGAAATGGCAGTAAAGGGTTCTTTATTTGGGGACAGCATGTTCCAGTTTGGTTCTTACTGGACAGGTTGCGGACCGTATGTATCTCGGGCACCAATACAAGATGAATACATAGGTTATGAAGTGACCGATGTATTTGCTGAGATCAACAATATATTCACCGTATCCTCCTACGTACGTGCTTTTTACAATATTCATCCAGATATTAATGTAGCCGCCATCGGTGAATTCCGCACACAATCTACAGAAACCGCATTGAAAAATAGCGATGAGTGGCCAGACCGGCTAGTAAATAATTATATAAGTGAGGATTATAATAATATTACTATTCACAGTTGGGGCAATAGTCAGGAAGTGAGTTTGATCGACAGTTTTAGCCCTCCGCATTTGGATCAAATAGGACGCGCATTTCCACTGGCAGTTTCCGATGGACGTTTGTTTATCAGTAGTTCTGTTGAGGGTATTAAATCTATGATCGACGCCAATCAGAATGAAGCAATGAGCCTGGCCGATATCCCAGAATACGTACAAGTAGTTAAGAGTATGCATGAACTGGGTGCTATCGCTGTAATGATTATGGATGAAGCTTATATTAGAGATATTTTTACGTCGCCGGAATCATATATGGGACCTCAAATTCAGAATTACCTGACAGTGGGCATGGGTCTTGGAAAGGATGAAAAAGGTGAATACATGGCGCTTGTACTCGTCTACAATGATCCGGTCTTGGCAGAAGAGGGTGCTACATTGCTGGAACAAAAAGTCGAAGCGTACAATGAACTCTGTAGAATAGGATTAAGAGAAGATGCTCTGATATACGATACAGAAATCAGATTTGAAAATGAAGTGTTGCTGGCAAAACTGTATAACGATTACAAAGGACTCTGGAATTGGTGGTTCTTTGACCAATGGTGGTTAATATCCGTAGGATATGCATAATGACAGTCTGTGCATGCTAATTTAATCGGAGGTACTTTTATGAAAATGGCGCTTGAGGGAATCAGAGTCCTTGATGTCAGCGAGGCCGGGCTGGCGCCGGTATGCTGCCGTATCCTGGCGGACATGGGTGCCGAGGTCATCAAGGTGGAGCGCACCGAGGGCGGCGACCAGACCCGCGGCATCCTGAAAATCAGCGGTAACGTACCAATTTATGAAATTAATTATGTATTTGAGTTCTATAATTTCAATAAGAAAGGCATCGCCCTCGACCTTAAGAAGAAAGAGGGACAGGAAATACTCTACAAGCTGGTGGAAAAATCCGACGTCATGGTGTGTAATTTCCGCCCCCACGCTTTACAGAGCCTCGGCCTGGAATATGAAACGATATCTAAAATAAATCCCCGCATCATTTATACTCACCTCAGCGGTTACGGACTACACGGGCCAGAGAAGGACGTCGGCGCTTACGACTTCGTCGGGTACTGGGCGAGGAGCGGCGTCATGGCGTCGCTGGGCGAGCCGGGCACGCCTTTGGCTTTCCAGGTGCCTGGCTTCGGCGATAACACCACCGGTATGTACGCTGCCGGCGCTATCCTCATGGCGCTTTTCCACCGCGAGCGTACCGGCGAGGGACAGGAAGTCTGCGTTTCGCTCATCGGCGGGGGGATATGGTCGATGGGAATCGTTCTCTCCTCCGTCCTGGCTACCGGACTGGAATATCCCAGAGTATCACGCCGGGTACAGAGTAACCCCATCTTCAACAGCTACGAGTGCGGCGACGGCAAATGGATTCAGCTGGCCTGCATCCAGGGTGACCGCTACTGGTCGGGTGTCTGTAAAGCCCTCGATATCGGCGACCTGGAAAACGACCCACGGTTCGAGTCCCACGAAAAGCGAATGGAGAATAATTTAGCCTTGATACCGATTCTCGACGAGATTTTTAAGTCGAAGCCGAGAGACTACTGGGCGGAAAGACTGGCTAAAGAGGACGTTATCTGGACGCTGGTAAAAACCCCGACCGAGGTCGCCGCCGACCCCACCCCCTGGGCGGACGGATATTTCCGGGAAATAGACCACCCCTCCGGGAAGAAACTCAAGATGATTATGCCGCCCTGGCAATTCAGCAAGACTCCTCCCACCGTCAGGACCACCGCCCCGGAGCTCGGGCAGCACACCGAGGAGGTGCTCACGGAAACGCTGGGCTACAGCTGGGACGACGTCACCGCTTTCAAGGATAAGGGAGTCATACTTTAAAGGAGATGATTATGGGAGAGCTACTCAAGGATAAAGTTGCCGTGGTCACCGGCGCCGGGCAGGGCCTGGGCAGAGCCGAGGCTATCGGTCTGGCGGAGCAGGGAGCCAGAGTGGTCGTTAACGATTTAGGCACGGCCACCGACGGCAGCGGTTCTTCGAAGGGACCGGCCGATAACGTGGTTGCCGAGATTAAGAAAGCCGGTGGTGAAGCCGTCGCCAATTACAGCAGCGTGGCAACCATTGAGGGAGCTGAGAGCATCATTAAAACGGCTGTCGACAGCTTTGGGCGTATCGATGTTTTAGTAAACAATGCCGGTTTTAATCGCGACCGCATGGTCTATAACATCTCCGATGAAGAGTGGGACTCCGTAATACAGACCAACCTTAACGGAACATTTTATACTACGCGCGCCGCCTGCAAAGTGATGCGGCAGCAGCAATACGGACGTATTATCAATACATCGTCCCATGCAGGACTGGGCAATATGGGACAGGCTAATTACTCCGCCGCCAAGGAGGGCATCGTCGGCCTGACGCGCACGGTCGCCTATGACATGGGCAGATACGGCGTCACCTGCAACGTTATCCGTCCTGTGTCCGGCACCAGGGGATTTCAGGAGATGGTCAGGGATAAGGGACTCCGCGAGGCGTGGACGAAGATGTGGGGTGAAGAACTGGCGGAAAGACGGCTCAAGCAGATGCTGGAGTTCAATCAGCCTGAGGACGTCGCCAGCCTGGTGGTCTATCTCGCCAGCGAAAAGGCGGACAATATCAACGGCTGTGTCTTCGAGGTCTGGCACGGGCACGTTGGTATTTACCAGGACCCCCCGCCCGTGGAGCAGGTGCTCTGGAAGGACGGCCGCTGGACTCCTGAAGAGCTCGCCGAGACCATGCCCGGTACGCTGACTCGTGATAAAGTCCGCGAACTGCCGCCCATTTTCCCGTTTTAAAAACTTACAAATATTGAGGGGGAAGTTATGGTAATGAAAATGAACCATATTGGTCTGGTCGTCAAAGATGTTGACGAAGCCGTGAAGGCCTATCAGGATATGTTCGGCTTTGAGGTTGTCAGTACTATGGAGATGCGGGGTGGCGAGGCTAAAGCGGTGACGATATCCTGCGGTGATATCACCCTGGAGTTCTTTCAACCGTTAAAGGATAGCGGCAGTTTCGCCGATTTTCTCAAAGAAACCGGTGGCGGACTGCACCATATATCCTTCGCCACCGACGATATTGAAGCGGATTTTAAGAAACTGAAAGCTCAGGGCCGAAAGCTCCAGAGCGACGAACCGATAGCTACACCATTCGGCAAGATAGGTTTCGTCGCGGCTGGTGATGAGGGTGTCCTCATCGAGCTTGTTGAGAGAAATCAGTAAGCAGCTACTTATGCTGTCATCAGTGGTATCAGGTTCCTGACGCTGTCAAGTTTATCCAGATTCTGCAGCGTTTCCAGCAGTTCCTTGGCTTTCTGCTTTGATATCTTATTAGTAAACTCTACGTTAGTCCAGTATTTGGCTATTATCTCGTCTTGAGACATCGGATTATGCTGCGGGTCGCCCCTGGCGTACTCCTGAGATTCGGTGAATATTTGGCCGTCATTTAGTGTAACGTTTACCCTGGCAGCTTCAAACCTGACGTCGTCAACAGCGGTAAGTTTTATCTTACGCGTAAAATCCATGATGCGTGGGTCGCGTATGGCTTTCTCGGTGAAATGCTCCGGTTTAACGCACCCGTGCAGGAACGCTGTGGCGATAACGTACTGGTAGCTGAAGGCGGCGCTGGCGTGGGGAAATTCGCCTGCCGTAAAAGGTTCGCCGCATTTATGGTCGATACCGCCCTGCGCCAGCTCCAGCTCGACCTCTCTGATGTCATCGGCCTTGATATCATATTTCTTTATTAACTCCAGAGCGCCGTCGATGGCCGCGTGGGTGATACGGCAGCAAGGATAGGGTTTTACCGTGCTGTCGGCATAATAGGCTTCTCCCAGCTTTCCGGTCAGGAACTCCGGCCTCTGGCAGCCTTCGGTGAACATCTGGTAGTAGCCGAATTTGCTCATAAGGGCATCATCGGGCCCTGTCCAGCCTGCTTTGGCCAGCTGCGCCGAGAAAATCCCTGCCCGCGCCGCCAGCCCCTGGGGTAGTTTAAAGGAGGTGGTGGCGTCCCATATCGTTTGAAAGGTGGTGCCCAGCATGTTGAGGACGATACCGAAAGCGTGCCTCATCTGCCGCTGGTTCAGTCCCAGCAACCTCCCCGCTATCCCCGCTGCCCCGAAAGCGTTGACCGTCCCCACCCCGTCCCAGCCCAGACTGAATCCGAATCCGGATGCCGCCAGGATACGCGTGGCGGCGTCGTCTCCCACCAGCAGGGCGGTTATCATTTCCTTGCCGTCGGCGTTTACGGATTCGGCCATCGTGAGCGTGGTCGGTACGGTGGTGCCGCTGATATGCCCCGGACAGCTGAAGCCCTCCACCAGGGGACTCACCGGCTCGAAGTCGAAAGACCGGGCCATGACAGAATTCGCGAAGGCGGCATTGCCCGCCGGTACCTTACCCCCGTGAATCAGGATGGTAGCTTCTTCCTTGCCGCCCGTATCCCGGAAAAGGTCGACCATCTCGGGATTACCGGTATCGGTGGCGCCGCCTATCAGGCAGCCCAGCGTATCGATGATGCGGTATTTTGTACGGCCTAGCGTATCATCATCGAAGTTTTCAAATTTAGTCTCGACCGCGTTGGCGGCTATTTTCTCGATGGCGGATTTATCCGTGTTATTCATGGGTATCCTCATACTACGGCGATTTATTTAATGATAATCGGGCTCTTGCCGGGCGTCATCAGCTTGGGCACCACCGCTTCGTTAAGCTCAACGCCCAGCCCGGGGCCGTCGGGCGGGTAGAGGTAGCCGTTTTCATACCGCGGCACCTTAACGGCAAGGTCGTTGGTGATGGGTTTACTGACCGTATCGGGGACGTTATACAGATTAAGAGGGCCTATCGCTTCCTGCTCTATCCGGCCCATCCACTCGGTAGCGGCTAAAAAGTGAGCCGAAGCCGCTGCCCCCAGGCCGGTGTCAATCATGCAGCCGCACATCACTGTCAGCCCCATCGACTGGGCTATCGCCACCCACTTGCGTGACTTCAGTATGCCACCCGCCTTGGGTACTTTCAGGAAAAAGCCGTCGACCGCTTCGCGCTGCGTAAGTTTTATCAAGTCGTTCAACTCGGCGGCCGCTTCGTCGGCGAACACCGGCATGTCCACCTTGCGGCGGAGTCGCGCCAGTCCGTCCATGTCCCAGTAGGGCACGGGTTGCTCGGCGATGTATATATCGTGCTTCGCCACCTTTTTCAGCATTCGTAATGCCTGGAAATAGTTCCAGCCGCCGTTGGCGTCTATCATTATCTTGATGTTGCCGCCTACCGCTTTCCTGAGTTCGCCGACCATTTCCACGTCCTCTTCGATGGTGCGGGCGCCGACCTTCAGCTTGAGGCATTTAAAACCGGCTTTGACCAGGCTTTGCCCCTCCTCGGCGACCGCATCGGCGCTGCCCGAGGACATCACGAAGCCCAGCGGTATTTTCTCGTTGGAAAGACCGCCTAACAGTTTGTAAACCGGCACGCCCAGCGCCTTGCCCATGATGTCGTATAGGGCGTAGTCGATAACGGCTTTCGACTGGTTATTGACTTTGACGGCTTTGTCCATCCTAGCGACTATTTTCTCGATGTTGAAAGGGTCCTCGCCGAGGAGTATCTGGGGCCCGAAAACGTTGACGATGTTGTACAGGATGGAGTCCTGGCTCTCGCCCATATACCACATGGACGTGTCGCCGGTCTCGGAAATGCCGGTAATGCCCTCGTCGGTGTGTACCTTGAGGAGGACGGCATTGGAGCAGGCCGCCGCCCCGCCCGACATTACTATGGGTTTGACGAAGTGAATAGATAGGGGTATGCATTCGATACTGGTAATCTTCATCGGTAGTCCTCCAGAGATATAAATATATAGAAAGTTACATTTACCCTTTCTGTATAGCATTTTATAAGGTTTCAGGTCAAACCGCGCGTAGGGATGTTCCGTTTGGTTTTGGTAATTATATTATTATCTTAGCCTCACCCCCTTTATCCCCCTCTCCAAACGGGAACATCGTGAAAATCTTGAATTATGTATTTGGAGAGGGGGAAGAAATAGAAAGAGGGGCTACGCCCCTTCGCAGGCTACCCTCTTTTAAAGGCGGAGGAAATTTAATCCCCCTTTACGGGAGGGGTACAAACGAAATGGTTATGAATGATGATTTGAAGTAGAAATACTATCGTCTCCCTTTGATAAAGGGAGAGGGAGAGGGATTTTGAGGCGGGGGGCTGTTTACCGGACAATTAGGCTGATGCCACAGGGCGGCTTTTTAAACAAATATAGCGATTGAAACTTTGGTTGTGACTTATATCATAGTCTGTGATATAGAAAAACGTGTAAAATGCATATAAAATCCTCTATCGAACACGACTTGAAAAGGAGGCTGCTATGGATACCAAGTGCCCCGGACAGGATATCAGGAACCTGAGGGCGGCAATGTATAAGTGCCCGAAATGCGGTAATGAAGTCGAGATGTTCTCCGACGAGCTTAGAATAAAGTGCAAGAAATGCGGTGAATACGTCTATAAAGAGCAAACGCCCTCCTGCATCGAGTGGTGCTCCTCGGCGAGACAGTGTCTGGGAGAGGAGAGGTGGCAGGCGTTAATGGGTGACCGACAAACAGAATCTGAGGAGATATAAAATGGTAACCAGGACGACCAGAAAAATAGTCAAAATAGATGAAGACGAGTGTAACGGCTGCGGTGCCTGTATTATTGCCTGCGCCGAAGGGGCTCTGGAGATTATCGACGGCAAAGCCAGGCTGGTCAGTGAGAAATACTGTGACGGACTCGGAAACTGTCTTGATTGCCCCGAGGGAGCTATCAGCATCGAGGAAAGAGTGGCCGAGGAATTTAACGAAGCCGCTGTCGAGCAGCATCTAAAAGCTAAAGAGGAAGATACTCTGGAATGTGGATGTTCTTCCGATACCGTTACCAGCTTTGAAAAGCAGGTTGGAAAAGCCCCGGCAGCCGCCGGTACTCCCCGCGAAGCTGTACCATCGCGACTGGGCCACTGGCCGGTACAACTTACCCTGGTACCGCCCACAGCCCCGTTTTTAAAAGGTGCCGACATTATACTGGCGGCGGACTGCGTACCGTTTGCGTACGCCGGGTTTCATGAAGATTTCCTCGGGGAGAATAACGCTTTACTGGTTGCCTGTCCCAAGCTGGACGATTTTCAGGCTCACCAGAAGAAGCTTAACGAGGTTTTGGAAAAGTCGGGAATCAAGAGCCTGACGGCAGTACATATGGAGGTTCCCTGTTGCTCCGGTCTGGTGCACATGGCCAAACAGGCGATTATCGCCAGCGGTAAAGATATCCCCCTGGCGGATATTACGATAAGTGTCCAGGGCGAACTGAAATACAGCTAAGTCGCCAGTCTTTTACCCAGTTCGTAGGCGTCGGAAAGAGCGGTGGAGTGTTCTTTTATCTCGCCTTTCTTATCGACACCCCTTATTAAAAGCTCATCCGTATACTTTGCATTAATCGCCTGGAAGAAATATCTAATCGTCAGTTTGGGCCCGTCGAACAGCTTGGCTCCCCGGGTAGCCCCCACGGCGATAAAAGCCCCCTTTTTCTCGGGGATATCCATGTTTTTCAGGACATATTTTCTTGCCCAGAGTGCCTGGCAGCGACTTATCAGCAGCATCAACTGGGCGCTGACGGTATAGAAGAATATCGGCGAAGCGATGATTACGGCGTCGGTGGCCAGCAGTTTATCATAGATATCGTCCATGTCGTCTTTGATGACGCACTTGCCGTCTTTAAGACAGCCGTAATACTCTTTGCAGGGAGCTATTTGTAGTTTGTCCACCAGTATCTTCTCGACCTCCGCCCGCTGGCTGGCCGCCCCTTTGAGCGCTTCATCGAGGAGAAGGTCGGTGTTGCCCTTCATCCTGGGACTTCCCATGATTCCCAGTACTTTCAACTCTGCCTCCCGGTTAATGGGTGTCGGAAAACAGTTCTCCGCCCTGGGCGATGTTTTCCATTTTCAGGTCAACCATTTCGATTTGTACTGCCGCAGGCGGGCACCCGACGTTTTTCACGATTGCATCGGTAACGTCTTTAGCCATCGCGCGTTTCTGCTCTACCGTTCTTCCCTCGATTATCTTGATGGTAACTAAAGGCATATGGTTCTCCTCTCACGGGCAGAAGTCTATTCCCGCCCGGTATGACGAAATATCAGGATATATGTTTAAATACCGGTCTGAAAATTATAATTCTATTTATTTTTACGAATACTTGGTTATTGGTGATATTACTTGGCCCATTTTTCGGCAAGGTCACCGGCTATGGGGACTTTATACTTCTCACCCTGGTACGCTTTAACCATCAGTACTATCCATAATATTACAAAAGCAATCCAGATGATTAAGGCAATAATCCAACCAATGAACGGTATCCATGTAAATATCATCGCAAGTACGAAAAGGACTCCAAAAACTAAAATTGATTGAAAAGCGTGAAACTTAATGGTCTTGTTTTCTGGTTCTAAAATTAGAAATACGATTCCGGATACCCAGCCCAGCACATAGCACAGCAGGCTGGCAACGTTTTCCTCAAGTTTTGTTGAAGTTTCTGCCATAGGTTAAGTCCTCCTGAAAAAGATATTCTTACCCAGAATATATCAAATGCCTTGCAGTGTCAATCAATACTAAAAATGGTACCGTTTGGCCGGAAGGTGCTTACCTCACCCCAGACCCCCCACCCCCCTTTTAGTATCTATTCCCACCCGACCGCCCTCGTATCATCAACAGCCAGTCCGGAAAAATCCCCCCTTTTGCCCAAGAGGGGATAGCCTGAGAAGGGGGGCGCCAGCCCCCCTTACTATTAATTCCCCCTCTCAAACAAAATATACAACGAGCCATAATAATAAACCTGTTTGAGAGGGGGATAAAGGGGGTGAGTATCTGAAACTAACCAAAACTAAACAGAGCTGTATATAATTGATTCGTCGAAAAAACGCTTTAGTGGCAAATCCTATCTCGACCGTTTTACCCGTGACACGAGTAAAAATATCACCACCAGTGCCAGGGCAATCATCACAACTTGGCTGGCTATTAGGTAAATTACCCAGTTGGGCACGGCGGAGGACGGGACGGCATAGGGCGGTTGTGCGGGAGGTAAAAGTGGTGATTGCTGAGTCTCGGGTTCCGGTGTGGAAGACGGTTGGAATTGATTTGAAAACGGCGATTCCGTGGCAGGAGATATAGTAACCTCGGCTACCGTCCCTGTCTCATCGGGTTCGGCCGCCGTGGTGAAAGCACTGGTGGCACTCCAGGCGCTTACGGTACTGCCGTTGACTGCCCTGACCTTCCAGTAATAGGCGGTCTCGTAAACCAGGGTGACGTCGCTCTGCCAGGCATTGGACGGCAGCCTGTTATCGTCTTTCCTGGTGATTACCGGGTCGGTATATTCCGGGTTCATCGATACAACCAGTTCGTAGGAGTCCGCCCCGATTATGCCCGTCCATTGAAAGAGCGGTTCCACCGGTACGTCACCGGCACCGGCCGCCGGACTTTCCAGCCTGAGCTTGTTGGCTACCGGGTCCAGAACGGTGGTGAATGACCACTTCTCTGACCAGGGGCTGAGTACCGGTGAGCTTACTCTTACCCGCCAGTAATAGGTCGTGGAGGAATCCAGCGGCGGCAGGATGATGGAGCTGGCCTGCGTAGTATCGTGGAAACCATCCGGGACGGAGTCCAGCTTGGTATCGCAGTCACATCGCCACTCGTAGCCGGTGGCTCCCTCCAGCGTTTCCCAGTCGAGACTGATATTCCTGATGGTGTTGTCGACGAGATTGCCGATACCCGAGATATTATTCTCGGGAGAAACCTGGATAACCGGTATCGTCAGCGTATCATTAATGGTCATGACCTTAACGTTGGTGGTGTCTATCGACCACATCCTGTGGCCGCACTGCCATAAACCATAAAGAGTAGCACCGTCTGTCAGACCGCGGGTTACCGTTTCGAACACCGGGCTTACCACAGAAGCTGGTTCGAGGCAGCGTTCTATGCCGCCGTTGGTATTGTAATTGACCGCATATAATGCTCCGCAGTCCGATGTTGCCAGCTGGTTCAGTCCGGCGCCAGCGGGTAGGGTGCCGTGAATTGATTCCCATTCGGTGCTGGTTCCGATGATAAAGCGGTAGATACCGCCGTCAGGGGCATCGCTGGCAGCATAGATTACATGGTTATTTGTATAATCGCAGTCAAAAGCGACGGTTATCTGTCCCGTCAGCGGCGGTGATGAAGCATCCGGGGGAAGCGATTGGAACGACTCGCCGCCGTCGTCCGACCGGAATACCCAGCCGTTGGTATTACCCGCTAAAATATTCGCGTCTGTTTCGTAGTCCGGTGATAGTGCAATAGCATTAATCGGCTGGCTGCCCGCCGCGGCGCCTTCGAAGAAGAAAAAGCCGCTGTTGATAGTTTTATAGATTCGTCCCTCGCTGCCGTCGTAGCTTCCGATGAACAGAGTGGTCTCGTTTACGATTGTCCAGGCGTCAATGAAAAAACCGGTACCGCTGTCGGGGTCCCGGGTGGATCGGCACCGGAAACTCTGGCCGTTATCAATCGATTCCCAGATTGATGGATTACCGTGGCTTTCCCCGGCAACAAAGACGGTCTCGTTATAGTTATTATATTGCGGAGGCAGCCCTACCAGCGTCAGGGTGTCTACGTCATCCCGCGAACCGGACAAAATCCTTTCCCATGTTTCGCCGCCGTTGTGGCTTCGCCACAGACTGTGTCCATTCCCGAAAGTAATCATAAAAAGGACTCTATCCCGGTCATAAGCTGGCGATGGCGCCAGGTCGACTATGGTGTCGACCCAGTTATCAATAAGGCTGAGCTGGTTCCAGGTAAAGCCGCCATCCCGGTTGATGGAAAAGGCGCTATCGGCACCGCTGGTGGCGACATAGGCGATGCCCGAGATTCGGAAATCAGGTGACAGGAGCACGCGGGTTGTCGACTCTCCGGTCGGTCTTTTACGACTTATCGTCCAGCTGTCACCGCCATCGCTGCTGAAATAGGTCTGGGCATTATCAGCTGCCCCGACCAGGAGACTGACAGTCGGGTAATCCCCGCTGGCAGCCAGTCCGGAAATATCGATGTTATCAAGTCCGGAAGAATATCCGGCGTTTAAATCTCTGGCAATTGAGTCATTAGGTCCCGCGACGCAAGTGATTTGGTAAACGTCGCCGTCACCGGTGCCGGTGTCAACAGCCACGTAATATACACATCTTCCTGAATACAGGTCATGGCTGTAATTATCCGGGAAGGCAATCGCCGCCGATATGGTTGTCGCCACGGGAACGTGGGGCAACGAGTTATCCTGTGAAAGTCTGGCAGTACCTATCAGGGTGTTCCAGCCTGCGTCTCCCGGTTTAACGGCGGTGTAGGTATCGATTTCATCGGTTATCACGGCTACTAGCTGTCCGTCTAAAGGGTAATTCGGTGAGAAAGCTACGGAATATACGTCATAGGTGCCTATTTCGCTATCCGTCCAGGTGAAAGACGTGTCCGCTTCGTCAAAAATATAGACCCCGCCGAATTCAAGGCTGTCTTTATCTCTGGTGCTTACGGCAACAATATCACCGTTCATGAAGGTAGCGTCTATCGAGGTTATTTCGATATTGCCATTGCCGGCGCCGCCCGGACCTGGCGGTAATGATTGAAAGCTGTTACCGGCATCGGTAGACCGGTATACCGTCGAGGATGTGGCGTAATATACGGTGTCGGCGTTCACGGGTGAAAAGGCTATCCCGACGATATCGTCCTTGACTTTGCTGATATATAACCAGCTTTTACCGCCGTCTCGGGATTGATATAGTGTGTAGGGCAACCCCCGGCAGTGAATGTATAGTGTGCCGTCGGGGGCTGCCGTCAGACACTGGATATCGGAGCCGGTTGCCAGCACCCAGTTTCCGGAAGTACCTTGTGCGGGCATACTAACACCAACCCATTTAGCGGCATCACTCGATGCCGTGGCTGGCAGGGTTGTGAGGCAAAAAGCATTGGAGCTTAGCAGTAACGCTGCTATCAAGATGAACAGACATAGTTTGGAATCAATACGTTTATAATATTTGACAAATTGCATATTTTGTGCTTTTCGTCGATACTATGCATTTGACACATGGCGAATTCTACTCTTACTTTAGTCTAATGTCAATACTTTTATCAGGTTTTTTTATTGAATTAGTTGAAGCTGGAGTATATACTGGATGAGTAATCACGCGAAAGGGATAGAAACCGATGGAGACAGATTTTACCGAGATTGATGAAGGGGCTGACTACGTTGGTTATCGGGAAGCCTTCAGCCTCATCAGTTCCAATGTTTCCCCGACGGGAGTTGAGGAAGTAACCTTCGATGCGTCGGTAGGGCGCGTGGCGGCTGAAGATATCCTGGCGCTGATAAGTTATCCATCAGTTGATGTATCGCTTAAAGACGGTTTCGCCGTTAAATCGGCGGATGTAGCTCTCGCTTCCAACCGGGAACCAGTGTGTTTAAAGGTTACCGGCTCTGTGTTTGCCGGTTCCGATTTTCAAGGTGAGGTAACGACCGGTAACACGGTTAAAGTATGCTCGGGCGCCCGCATCCCACCGGGAGCTGAAGCCGTGGTTTCCGGTGAATTCTGTGAAGAAACGCCGGCAGGGGAAGTATATATTAAAGCCGACGCCGCCAAAGGACGTAATATTTTACGCGCCGGCAGCGAGGTGAAAGCCGGGGATACCATTGTCAGGAAAGGGGAGACGCTCTATCCGGGTTATCTGGGTCTGGCAGCGGCGGCTGGTATAAACCACGTTGGTGTATATCAACGGCCCAGGGTTGCCGTTGTTGGTATCGGTGATGAAGTGGTAGCCCCCGGGGAGACCTTGCAGGCAGGCCAGCTCTATGCCAGTAACTTGGTCACCATGGGTGCCTGGTTGTCATACTTTCAAGTTGATTACGTTTCTTCGGTGGTCAACGACCATGAAGAAGCTATCAGGAAAGAGTTAGTTGATGTACTTCCTTCGGTCGATGTTATTCTCACCAGCGGCGGGGCTTGGGGAAGCGAACGCGACCTTGTTATTGGCGTCCTCGACACGCTTGGGTGGCAGGAAATATTCCACCACGTACGCATGGGACCGGGCAAGGGTATTGCCTTCGGACGGTGGCAAAACAAGCCCGTATTTTGCCTGCCGGGCGGCCCCGCCAGTAATGAAATGGCTTTCCTGC
>Ga0315537_1002033_pt1 | contig 15607 bp, 15 predicted proteins | sample SalMarSW160270MG_FD_203091 | JGI IMG/M metagenome (GOLD analysis project Ga0315537, IMG submission 203091) | Salt marsh sediment microbial communities from the Plum Island Ecosystem LTER, Massachusetts, United States - Salt Marsh Sediment SW1602-70 ... | reverse complement strand
CTTTAACCTCAATAAATTGCCTTTTGTGGGAACGACCCTAATTTTGTCACCACCTATTCTAAAATAAGGCGAAAATACGACCTATAAAGACTCCGCCGAACCGTGGTAGTATTGCTGAGCCTCTTCATCCGTAATCCGGTGCAGTTCATCGCGGGGTAACAGTGAGAGCATCTCCCAGCCCAAGTCCAGGGTATTCTCGATCGAGCGCTCCTCGGTCTCTTTTTGCGCAATAAACTTCGTTTCCAGCTCCGTGCCAAACTTTAAATATACTTGATCCAGCGGACTAAGCTCCTCCTCGCCGATAACCGATGCTAACATTCGAATATCTTTCACCCGCGCATAAGCCGCAAAGAGCTGGCTGGCGAGATGAGCATGATCGCCGCGAGTCAAGCCTTCGCCGATGCCATCTTTCATCAGACGGGAAAGCGAAGGCAAAAGAGCAATCGGCGGGTAAATCCCTCGCTGAAAGAGGTCCCGATCAAAAACAATCTGACCTTCGGTTATATAGCCGGTTAAGTCTGGGATGGGGTGAGAGATATCGTCATTAGGCATGGAAAGGATTGGTACCTGGGTAATCGATCCAGTTGAATTTTCGACCATGCCGGCTCGCTCGTAAAGGCTGGCAAGATCGGAGTAAAGGTAGCCTGGATAGCTTTTACGCGAAGGGATTTCACCCCGCGCAATGGAAATTTCCCTTAAAGCCTCGCAATAGTTGGTCATATCGGTTAAAACCACGAGGACATGCATATTCTCATGAAAGGCAAGATATTCGGCCATGGTCAGAGCCGACCGCGGCGTAATTAGGCGCTCGACGGTAGGTGCATCCGCCAGTGAGAGAAACATGACGACATTTTCCAGTACTCCCGAATCCCGTAAATTGTCAATAAAATATCGGGCAATATCATTCTTAACTCCCATCGCCGCGAATACAATTACAAAATTCACATCTTTGCTAATGATTTTTGCCTGGCGAATAATCTGAGCCGTAACCCGGTTATGCGGCAAACCCGGCCCGGAAAATAACGGCAACTTCTGGCCGTTGACCAGAGTATTCATGCCGTCAATAGCCGATATACCCGTCCGTATATATGTCGTGGGATAAGTACGAGCCGTGGGATTGATTGGAGCGCCATTCACATCCCAGCGCTCTCTGCTAATCGGCTCCGGACCACCATCCAAGGGATGTCCTAATCCATTAAATACCCGTCCGAGCATATCCCTGCTAACCGCGATGCGTAACGGTTCACCCCGGAAACGGACGCTGGTATCACTAAGAGTTAATCCGCTTGTTCCCTCAAATACCTGAATGACGGCAGCACCGCGGTCGGCTTCGAGCACCTGCCCGATACGCTTTTCACCATAGCTATCATTCACCTCTACCAGCTCATTAAAGCCGACGTTATGGATCTGTTGGACGTAGATCAGCGGTCCGATCATCTGTTGCAGACCGATATACTCACGATATTTCAAAAGTTCTGGATAGCTGTCCTTATTCGTTACCATCTATTACCTGCCAGGATAATTCATAACTTTTCAATAAAAATCCGGATGACCAAGCGCTTTCAGTTCCTGGTCCATACTGGCCAAAAGTTGGTCAAGTTTATCTAACTCCTCATTTGAAACAGTAAATTTCATGCGCATTATGGCACCTATGGCTTTGGTCCGTTTAATCTTAAATAAGGTTGTTCCCGCCTTAAGCGCCTCTACTGCAAGCCGATAGAAAGTGATGATAATTCTCAACATCTTGATCTGTTTTAATTCACACGAGTAGGTATCAATTTCATCATAAGCCGATTGCTGCAGAAAAACACTTTTAAAAAGCGCACACACTTCCATGATAATCCGTTGAGTATCCGGGAGAACATCCACCCCGACCAATTTAACAACCTGCTGGAGTTTCGCCTCCTTCTGCAATAGATCGAGTATCTCCTGACGCAGATCGGCCCATTCTGCATCGGCGTTTTCCTGCCACCACGGGGTCACATAGTCGACATACTCCGAAAAAGATTCCAGCCAGGAGATTGCCGGGTAATGCCGCGCATTTGCCAGATCACGGTCTAATGCCAGAAAAACGCGTACAAAACGCTTGGTATGCTGAGTTACCGGTTCCGAGAAGTCACCGCCAGGTGGCGATACGGCACCCACAACCGTAACCGATCCGGTCTGCCCACCAAGAGTTTCCACTAGTCCGGCTCTCTCATAAAATTCCGCAAGACGGGTCGGTAAATAAGCTGGGAATCCTTCCTCGGCAGGTAACTCCTCCATTCGCCCGGATAACTCCCTTAAAGCCTCGGCCCAGCGGGAAGTGGAATCCGCCATAATGGCTATGTGATAGCCCATATCACGGAAATATTCGGCAATGGTAATTCCGGTATAGATTGATGCTTCCCGCGCAGCTACTGGCATATTAGAGGTATTGGCAATTAAGACAGTTCGCTCCATTAATGGGCGACCGGTGCGGGGATCTATCAACTTGGGAAATTCATTCAAAACGTCGGTCATTTCGTTGCCACGCTCACCACAACCGATGTATACAACTATGTCGGCATCTGACCACTTGGCCAGCTGATGCTCAACTATAGTCTTACCCGTGCCAAATCCTCCGGGAATAGCCACCGTACCGCCTTTTGCAATTGGGAACAGCGTATCTATCACTCGCTGCCCGGTGATCATCGGCTGACTTGGTGTGAGTCTGTTATTGACCGGTCGCGGTTTTCGGACCGGCCAGCGCTGGAGCAGGGTCAGGGAATACTGCTCCTTATCGTTATTAATAACACATATTTCTTCTTCAACACTATATTCGCCCTGTGGCACAATTTTGACCACTTTCCCAGTAATTCCAGGTGGCACAAGAATTTTTTGGACTACTCGTTCCGTCTCTGGAACATCACCAAGAACCTGACCTGCTCTGACCGTCTCACCGGCTTTAACCTGCGGCGTGAACGACCAGCGCTTTTGACGATCTAAAGGCGGTACCCGTACACCGCGACGAATATATTGATCTGAAATTCTTTTGATTTCACTTAGTGGTCGCTGGACACCATCGTAGATTGTACCAATCAAGCCGGGACCTAATTCGACCGAAAGCGGCATTCCTCCACCATAAACCACTGCATCTGGTGACAGACCAGTTGTATCTTCATAAACCTGGATCGTCATCAGATTCTCTCGCAGGCTTACAATCTCTCCGATGAGCCGATAGTCACCCACTTCGACGAATTCCAGCATCTGGGCCTGAGTAGTAATTTCTGCCTGGACGACTGGTCCCAATACCCGGGTGACTTTTCCGATTATCTCTGACACCACTTAATCCTGTTGATTATTATCCATAAATTCCTGCATGACTGACCAACGGTGAGCCTCAAATATCCGCTCAACCCGAAGCGCGAGACAGTCGTCAAAACGGAGTCGCTTGTCGGCTGAAAAAAGAATCACTCCGGGATCGGGAATGACATCACTGGTCATTATCAGCTGGACATTGTTGCCACTCCCCTGATTGATTTCAGTCTCCAGGGATTTTAATATTTTGGGCGTAAGCAAAACTTGCTCTCGGTCTCCACCAGAGATGAGAACCTTCTCGACATTCAAAGCTCTGACTCCCTCGAAAACCATCAGTTTCAGCAGGCTCATATATTCTGGCGTCTGACGTAGTTTCAGCAATCTTTCCTTAACCTGTTTAAGAATTTCGCCAATAATTATCGTCATTGCTTGTAACGACAGTCTTTTCACCTCAAGAGCTGCAACCGCTATAACGCGCTTTTGGACAAATTCGGCCTGAGTCTTAGCTCGCGCAATGAGTTCAGCTTGAATCTGTTCAGCTTCCTTTTTGGCCCGTCGCAGGATCAGCTCTTTTTCGCGCTCGGCAGCTTTCTGAACAGCCTCGATTTCCTTTTCAGATTGCTGGCTGATTCCATCAATGATTGTATCGAGAGATGTCGGTCTATCTGGCATAATTCCTCATTCGATCCTAACCCCTACTGCAGCTTGAACGACATCTTTGATTGAAATCCGTTCTCCGACTGTGCCAAGTCGATCGGGAATTTCAACAATCAGCGGGTAGGCTTGATGAAAAAAATATTTTCTGACCTCAGGTCTAATCCAGTTTGCCGCCCTTTCCGACAGCAGGATAATGCCAATATCACTATGGGTCATCGCCGCATCTAACGCCCGGTGTGTTTCCTGAGCTTCACGCACGACAACTCCTTCCACGCCGACCAAGCCGAAGCCCAGTACCATATCTTCATCGCCAATCACAAAAAATTTCAAAAGACCTCCGGAAGATCAAAGCTTGCCGAGAATCATTATGGCAATGATCAGACCGTAGATGGCAATTCCTTCAGCCAAACCAACAAAAATTAGAGCACTTCCCACCATTTCGGGCTTCTCGCCAATTGTGCCCATTGCGGCTGTACCAATATTACCGACCGCAATAGCTGCGCCAATAGAACCTAATCCGACAGCTACCGCAGCTGCGATAAAACCAAATTTTGCTTTCGCCGCAGCAGCTGCCTCGGATTGGATAGTTACCGCACTCGATGCCGGAGCTGTACCCTCTTTAACAGCAGGAGTTGTTTCTGCCGACGTCTGAGCTACGGCATTCAACACTAAAAACGATGCCCCAACAACAACTAACATACCAATCGTAATTGCAATTGCCAGGAGCTTCTTGATAAAATTAGGACTTGACATATTTCGCAATCCTCCGCAATATTAATTTCAACTTATTCTATCCAAATATCATTCAATAGTAAGGTTCTCGCTGACCGGTTTATAAATTGAACGGCTGGGTCGAAAAAAACGGCTAAAAAATTCATAAAATTCCAATCGAATGGCTTGAATTGTAACGATCAATCCCTCCAATACAATTATCAGCAGATTACCAAATATTAACACAAGTACCGATGCCAGACCAGCCAACTTGCCACTTAGCATATCCGATAGAGCAAAGATCGCCATAAAAAGACCGGCATGTGCTAGTCCAAAAGCGGCAATACGGATAAAAGAGACGGTATTCGCTAAAAATCCCAGCACAATTTCGAGTATCTCGACCAGCGCTTGCATCAGGCTATTCGCAATTTCGCTTCCGCGCAGACGATAATTCTTTTTAATCAAATGAATAATAGGTTCGTGGAAAAAAAGGAGTAGGGCACAAGCAACGGCAATATATATCACAAGCAAGCCGACCCCTTCACCGGTTTTTGAAAGCATCAATTTGCTCACCAGAATAATCCCACACCAGTACAGAATGCCGCTGATCAAACCGGCTTTATCAAACAGTGAGCTGATCAAATTGCCGCTCCGAATCCCGTTGATCAGATTGATCACAATCGACAGCGATATCAAACCGATACCATAATAGATGACCACCTTGAATAATAACTCAATTGATTGCATCGGCTTGACCCACAGGGTTGGCAGCCAGTCTTCGACGCCAAAGACACTGCCAAATAGAAATCCGAAAACGATACTGGCACAACCGGCATATAGCGCCATCCAACCACCCTTACGTAGAGTATCCCTCTTGGTTTTCAAAGCCAGCCAGAGACCGGCTAAAGCCAGAACGAGTCCATGACCGACATCACCAAACATAAGACCAAACATCAACAGGAAACTGACTCCCAGAATCGGTGTTGGATCAATTGTCTGATAGCGTGGTAAGCCATATCCGGCAGTTAGCATCTCAAAAGGCTTGAAAAAAGCCGGATTGCGCAATTTTACCGGTACTTCTATCTGCCCTTCCCTAACTGATTCCACTGCCTCTGCCGGGGTAATGTTTATAACCGCCCGATCCTGGGTTACCTCTTCCAATTCCTTGACAAATGCCGGGCGCCGGCTTTCGGGCAACCAGCCGCTAAAAAGGCAGGTCTGTTCAGTCCGCCGGAAGAAGTGCAACATCCGGCCAAATAGCTGCTCATGCCGGACACGCAGAAATGCGGCAGTCAGAAATTCCTGATATTGATTAATAATAGACTGTAGTTTCTCATCGGCCTTACGCAGTTTATCGGCCGTCTGGGTTAAATTACGTTCTAAAATCTCAAGTGATTCGGCAGCCAGGGTGGCCGATTCTTTTTCCGTTCTTGACGCTCGAAAACCAGCCGCTTCCAAAGCACTATGGAGCGCATCTACGTCCCGCTTCAAAACAATCGCCACAATTGATAACATTCCCTCAACGTTCCCGATTGGCAAAGTAACGTGCAGGATCGAATCAAGCCGTTCCTCAAGGATCGCCAGATTCGTTTCAGGTATTTGACCAGTCTCTATTGCCAGGTATGAATAACTGCCGGTGACCTGGATACCCCGACCAATTCCCGGGAAGCGCTCATAGCGCCCCTTGAGTTCGTTCAGTCTCTGTAATTCTCTGGTATAGATTTCGCGCTGCTGAATGGCGGATTCAATCTCCGGACTGATCGCTTCCAACTGCCGGTCAACTTCAGCCCAATCGAGAGTGAGAGGTTGTACCCCTTGCAGCCGATCGGTCAATTTTAGCGACCTTATCAGGTTTTCAACTTTCTCCCGCCGGCTGCGAAACTGTGGCGTTTCCTCCTCGGTATAGGAGCGTGCCAAATCTTTAAGCCAAGGATTAATCTGACCAGCATCGGCAATCTGCAGGTCACCCTGCCGGATAACCGTTTCGGCTACACAGTCGGTATCCTTTTCAAGAAAGATAGCATTGATAAGTAACATTTTCTCGGGGAAAAACATCGCTATCCTCAGTAAACTAAATTGGCCAATATCTTCGGCGGTGGCAGTTGATAATGCTTGGCATTGATCAGCGACCGAATATTGCGCGTCTCAATTCTGAGCAGGTAATAGTATCCGACAGTTGAGCCGATCGAGAGGGGATATTCCAGAAACAGGCGGTTGGCTTCATAATACAGTGCCTGATTAAGAAACTGTTCCAGCTTTTCCAGTGCCCCGGTCTGGGTCGTGTCAGATGATTCGGTTGTAATCCCCGGCAAGAGGCGATCAAGACCTTCATCAAGTGAACCAGTCATGATCATTTTGCGCAATGTTGCCTGCGGTAAACGGTAACCATTTGGGATCAGACTAACTTCCATCGCCGCAATCTGTGCTTGGTAATATTTGCGAATCCGGGCAACCCAATCAAGATTTTGCAGATCAATCTCGATTCCAATCATGCGACGAACAATATGCTGGTCAGTTTTACTCAAGCGGGCCGTAATATTCCAGATTTCGCGATAGATACTTTTATCAATTCCCACCTCGACTTCAAAAAGACTCTTATGCCGCTCATACGCAGCTGCCAAACTCAAAAATGATTCATAGAAAAAGGCGTCGGACAGGTAACCGGCAAACTTCATCAGGGTCCTTGCCACTAGCATTTCCTGAACCGGCAAAATAAGCAATCCAGGACTCTCAATAATACCAACGACGTTTTTGTCCTGCTTCTGCCAGGCCCGCATTATTGTTTTAACATTTTGGGCATCAATACGAGAAAGTAGTGCCGCTAAGATATTCCGCGCCTGACCCTTACTCGCATTCATTATCCCTAATACCTGGCGAACCTCTTCCTGAAGCAGGAGACATTCGAGTGATTCAATCGAGCGTTCGGGAGCCTTTTTAAAAAGCGTCCCTGGCTTCAATCGAGCTAACTGATTAAGAGCATCCGAGAGACTGGCAGCTGACGCAAGTGCCTTATAGGCACTACCAGATAAAAGCGAACTGCGTTTGGCGCGAACCATAGCATTGACATAACCGTATGTGCTGACCGAACTCATTGTGAGGTAAAATCCCCCTTGAGTACGAGCTGCCATAATTTTTCTGCTGCAGTCTTAATTTTTTCCCGATTACTTTCCAGAACCTGCGCCTGTTGTGCATGTGCCTTCTGAATCGCGGCTTCCTTTCCCTGCTCAGCCTGGGCCTTAGCCTTTAATACGAGCTCCTCGGCCTCGCGCTGAGCCGTCGCGCGCGTTTCTTCAATTAAATTTTGAGCCTCAGCTTGCGCGGCTGCAGTGTCCTGGCGTGCTTGGACCTGAGCAGCCTCAAGCGCCGCGCGAGCCCGTTTTTCTTCATCTATAATCTCTTGAAGATAATCTTTAACATCGGGCTCAGATTGCAATCTATCTGTCGTCTTTAAATCCTCCGGTTTCAATCTCTGTCTAAAAGACCGAAAAAAGCGACGTGTAATTTAGGTCTTCTGACAATTAATAATAAAGACAATTTTTACCTAAAATACCAGACTTAAAAGTCACAAAGTTGGTAAATAATCAAACCGATTTTGAAAAAATCATTGATTAAGCAACTTTTCCGGCCCTAAAAGATGAAGATTCACTTGTAATTGGATTGAAAATTTTTAAAACTATCTTTGTTTTTCAAAGAGGATATATGATTACCAAAGAGATTGAAATCAAGGGAACCGATCCTTTACTAGTGCTAGGGGTCAATGATTCTCTGATTAGAATTATCGCCGAGCAGTTTCCCTTGAAAATTGTCGCCCGCGGTCATAAAATAATCCTATCCGGGGAAGCCAACATTATCGAACAAGTCAATCGGATTATTGGCGAGATGCTGGTAACCATCAATCGCAAAGGTACGCTTGACGAATCCGATTTGCATACTCTGATTCAGTTGGAATTAAGTGGACAGAAAAGGGATCTCGAAGTGACACCTGACACCGTCATTCTCTACAAGAAATCCGGTGTAATTAAACCACGCTCACCCAATCAGGAGCGCTATTATAAATCAACCATCCGTAACGACGTCGTATTTGGAATTGGGCCGGCAGGAACGGGAAAAACCTATCTGGCGGTCGCAATTGCGGTTGCCGCCCTGCGCAATCATGAGGTTAAACGGATCATTTTAACCCGCCCCGCTGTCGAAGCTGGAGAGAGCCTCGGATTCTTACCCGGTGACCTGACCGAAAAGATCGAGCCCTATCTAGCGCCGCTCTACGACGCCCTGCATGATATTCTCCCGGCCGATAAACTGAAAGTCTATACCGAACAGCACATTATCGAAATCCTTCCACTGGCTTATATGCGCGGACGAACCCTTAATAATGCTTATGTTATTCTCGACGAAGCCCAGAACACCACCAAGATGCAAATGAAAATGTTTCTGACTCGTCTCGGGATTAATTCCAAGGCAATAATTACCGGCGACATTACCCAAATCGATATTCCCGATGAAAAGGGTTCAGGGCTGATTGAAGCTCACGAAATCCTCCAGAATATAGACGGCATTGACTTTATCTATTTCGAGCCGGCCGACGTAGTCCGGCACCGATTAGTTAAAGAAATTATTAATGCCTACAATGGAGAAAGTAACCGAAAATCGCCAGAAAAATGAACCAATTTAATTAGGTGCATTTGGTACAATGACGGATCGAAATTCACTGGGTTATTTAAGACCTAGTGTAACAAGATATTGGTTGCTGACAATTCAGTTTGTAGTTACTTTGGGCACTTATCAAATACTGGCAAATCAAGGTATCCATCCGCAGAAGGTCTGGATCTTCCTGGATGAATCGCAGCTGTCTCCTGCTGAAATGAAGCCTTTTCAACTTTCCGCACGAGCACGAGAGCGTTCACTAACCAAAGGCTGCAACGCTCACGACAATCTTTCCGCCTCCCAACCAGGACAAGCTATTGAATCCATCATTGCTCAAAATACTGAGAAAATTCATTTCTATTCACGCGCTTTAAGAGCATACTCAGCCGAGGCAACTCCAGCCCAGATAAAGCAGCTGGAATTTCTGCCAATTGTACTCAAGGTACAACCAGTAAAAACATACCATAGTACCATAGATCCAAACGAACCAGCCGGAGCGCTGCGGTTGCCCAAAGAATCCTCTCCGCAAACTCAATACGGAGCAACCTATACCCAGCTGGCTATACTTAACGTACCGACGGCTCATGATTCTGGCTTTAGCGGTCACGGCGTGCGGATCGCCATGATTGATGCCGGCTTTCAGAAAAACCACGAGGTCTTCCAGAAAATAATTAGTGAAAATCGCTTGATTGCCGAGCAGGATTTTATCTTTGATGACAACAATGTCTCCGACGAAGTTAAAGAGGATACTACTAAGAATGGCCCCCAGGGAGATCATGGAACCTCGGTATGGAGTGTGATTGGTGGATACCAACCCGGTATCTTAATTGGTGTTGCCTGGGGTGCTGAATACCTGCTTGCCAAATCCGAGCGAATTGGCTCGGAAAGCATTATCGAAGAGGACCAATTCGTGGAAGCGGTCGAGTGGGCTGAAGCAATGGGTGCCGATATAATCAGTGCCTCAGTAGCCTATCGGGACTTCGATAATCCTGCCGACGATTATCAGTATAGCGACTTGGACGGGCAAACCACTAATTCTGCCAAAGCCATAAACTGGGCTTTCGAACGCGGAATTGTAGCCGTAATCAGCGCCGGTAATGAAGCCAATCATTATGATGACGTTGGCGGTCTATTGACACCAGCCGATGCCTGGGGCGCCCTAGCGGCCGGAGCGGTTGATACCAATAAAAATATTGCCTCCTTCAGTTCCTACGGACCCACTGCCGATGGTCGCATCAAACCGGACCTGTGTGCTCCGGGTGTCAGGGACTACACCGCAACGTGTTCGTCCACTAACAGCTATGCCTACCGTAGCGGGACCTCGTTTTCAGCTCCCCTGATTGCCGGGTGTGCTGCTTTACTTGTAGAAAAATTTCCTAATGCCCCACCAATTTTCATTGCCAACCGACTTAAACAATATGCGTCCTATGCTGATAATCCCGACCAACGTTATGGCTGGGGTATTCCAGACGTGGCGCTCTCAATTTTTACTCCGATTGCGACAGCTAGTCAGGACCAAATTACTGTCTTTCCTAATCCCTCAAACGAGGAAACGTTTTTCTTCTTCCACTGGAATCATATAGTTCCGCCGACCGGAAATACCGAGTTGTCAGTATTCAATATCTTGGGGGAACGGGTCTGGCAACAGCGCCTGCAGCCCAAAACCGCCGGTACCGCAGAATTACTCTATTGGGACCATCGCAACAACTCTAACCGCAAGGTATCAACCGGCGCCTATTTTGTGACAGTTAAAGACGGCTCAAACTATCTAAAAGGGAAATTTTTGATAATCCACTAAAAATCAACCGGAGAGATTGGCTGCTTTTGACAACCTAATAAGTTATCCATAGTCTAAAACAAAGAGATTTATGTATGGAACTCTTGGAAAAAGAACTAATCGAAAGAGTCAAAAATGGTGATGAAATGGCTTTCCGACAGATCATGAGCAAATATGGCGAACGCATCATGGGTTTAGCCTTCCATTTCACCAAAAATTATCAAGACGCTGAAGACTTGTATCAGGAAACTTTTATCAAAGTGTACAAAAACATTCAAACATTCCGGTTCGAAAGTGAGTTCTTCACCTGGGTTTATCGGATTCTGGCTAATCAGGCTTTTAATTATTACCGTAAATCCCGCAGAATGTCAATTGTTGATCCCGGAGAAGAGAATTATCTCTGGGAGACGATCCCAAGTGAAGATTCTGAGGCAGCTGATCAGGTAACCTTAAATACTTCGCTACGAGAGGAAATTGACCGGGCTCTGATGCGGCTCTCTTCCCAGCAACGGGTCGTATTCATCCTCAAACATTACGAGGGCAAGAAGATCAAGGACATCGCTACTATCCTCGATTGCACCGAGGGTACAATCAAACGTTACCTGTTCCGGGCTACCCGCAAACTCCAAACAATCTTGGCAAAAGCATAAAAAGGAGAAGTTTATGAAAAGCCACAAAATATATGAAGAAATGCTGCTGCTTTACTTTCACAATGAATTGAATTCCGGCGATCAGAAAATAATGCTACGTCATCTTGAAACCTGTTCTGCCTGCCGCCAGCAACTGGAGTCTCTGGGGACATTAAAAAATTATTTGGCAATAACACCGCGCATTATACCAACCAAAATCCTGATTGAACGAGTAAACCAGCAAGTCCTGACCAAACTCTTCCAAACCAAAAAAACTAAAATATTTGACCGGGCACTTGGCTGGCTTGAGAGTCTCCAGGATTCTGTCAGTGGCATAATCGCTCGTCCGCGCTATCTGCTGGTCACGATTGGTACAACCTTCATCATCGGCATATTCGTTGGAAAATTATGGTTGAGCAGCGGGCTGCAGCATGATCCTAACATGCTGGCAAATTTTGTCAATTATCAAGCCTCAATGACTAATGGAGAGAAAGAGATTCTGCAAAAAGCCCTGGCCAACTATCTGATTCAATCCGGAGGGATTGAGGTGGCTGACCTCTTTCAGGGGGGTACAGATAAAGACGGAGACGGCGTCGTTGAAGTCAATCTAAAAATCGAAAGTGATCTCGCCTTGAAGGGTGGCCTGGATGATCCTACCATTTTGAACATGTTGCGCTATTCGGCTCTGCACGATAACGATAAAGCCCGCCGGTTAAGAGCTCTTAAACTGCTGTCTCAAACTCCTCAAACTCGGGAAAACGAATCCACCATGATTGCCGTTCTCCTCAACAGCAGCGACCAGGAATTGCGGGTCAGAGCAATCGAATATCTAAACCACTATGAAATCAACAGCCAGATCATGGACACGTATAAAACGCTTGCATTACGAGACAGCAGTGATACTATCCGCAATATCGCTCTCGAACAATTGCACCAGAATGCGGACGAGTCGGTCATCCCGATACTGGCTTTGATCGCCTCAACTGATAAAAACGACAAAATCCGCAATAATGCCCAAAAGTATCTGAACCAAATAACTCATAACTCAACAAAAACCAATTACTCGGAGTAATCGCCATGAAACTAAATAATTTACTGCTAATTTTCATCCTTATTGCCGCGGTTGATGCCACAGCCCAGCAACTCGATTACGACGGCAAGTATTATCGGGGAGAAATTAAGAAGGAATATGAGATTCCCGAAAACGGGTTGCTAAACATGAAAAATATCAATGGTGACGTTAAAATAGTCGGCGAGACCCGCAACAATATTTTGGTCACCGAGCGCTACCGGATTAGTGCTTACTCCGAAGCCAGCGCGCAAAACATATTCGACGACTCTCACACAAAGTACATTTTCAAAGGCAAAACCCTAATAATCGAAGGGTCCAGCAGATCCCGTCGCTATCAGAGCAATTTTCTGATACAGATTCCGGCTAAATTCAACCTGGACGTTCAGGCCAGCGGGGGTGATCTCGTCACCGAAACCGTCAGCGGACAAATCGACTTAAGGACTTCCGGCGGCGATATTGATGTTGTAGACCTAAACGGAAAAATTGACCTGCATACTTCCGGCGGCGACTTGACTATCCGCCAGTGCCGCAAAGACCTCAATGCTACCACTTCCGGCGGCGATATCAGCATTAATAAGTTCAGCGGCCAACTCCAAGCTAAAACCTCCGGTGGCGACATCAACATAGAAAATCTGGACGGCAACGGGGAGATCAAGACCTCCGGCGGCGATATTTACCTGACCAAGATCAAAGGCGACCGCTTTAACGCCACTACTTCAGGAGGAGATATCGGTGCAGACTATATTGATACACAGTTAGAATTAAGCACCTCAGGTGGCGACATTAATGTAGGCCAATCTCGTGCCAATGCTTGGCTCCATACCTCTGGTGGCGATATCCAGATTGATGAAGTTAGCGGAAATCTTGAGGCAAACACTTCTGGCGGCGATATTAGTGTGCAGTATGTAAAAGGCGCCGCGATACTCCATACTTCCGGGGGCGATATCGAACTCGAAAGAGCTTTGGACAATGTCAAAGCAACCACTTCAGGTGGAGACATCATTTTATCCTATGTAACCGGATCGGTCTATGCGCGGACATCCGGGGGCGATATCGAACTCGAGAAGCATCTGGAAAAAACAAACAAAGATAATTCCATTGATCTGGTCAGCTCGGGAGGCGATATCGCGATCGCTATCCCAGACAACATGCCAGCAGATATTTACGCCAAGATCACCATTTACAACAAGTGGGATAACAATCAGATTCGCTCAGATTTCCCGATCGCTGTTACCCGCGAGGTTAAGGATTCAAAAGTCGTCATCACCGGACAGGGAAGTATAAATGGCGGCGGTGACTCGATTAATTTGGAAACCAGTAGTGGTGACATCATTATTCACAAATTAATGCAACAGTAATGCGAGAACCGAAAATAAAAATAGAAGACGTGAGGTTTTAAATGAAAGGACGTTTAATCATGGCTCTGGGATTGCTCCTGTCTGTCACTCAGGCCGAAGAGCTAATCACCGAAAGACATGATATTCCTTATCAGGGGGAAAAAGAGCTAGATGTCGGAATTGAGTTCGGTTTGGGGAAGCTGGAACTCAAGGGCAACGAGGGCGCAAATTACATCCTGTTATCTGAGGTTTCTTACTCTCGGGAATTGTACAAGCCCACGGTCGATTACAAAACGGTAGGAACAAGAGGTAAACTGCGGATCGTCTCCAAAAAGTTCGATGAGGACAGTCACTTCTGGGGCGCTCATAAAAAAGATAACTCCGATATAAGAAACAATCATTGGCAATTGGCGTTTATCGAGACAATTCCAACCAGTTATAACATCAATTTGGGGCTAGGCAAAGGCCAACTCGATTTCAGCCACCTGCAAGTCAGTGATTTGAATTTGGAATGTGGGCTCAGTGATGTAGTCTTGGGATTCAATTCCAACAATAAAGAGAGTATCCGTAATATGGTAATTCAGACTGGTCTGGGCAATGTAGAGGCTTACGGATTGTCATACGCTAATCTGGAGCGATTTAATATCGAGTGTGGTCTAGGATCCACAACACTGCGTTTTGACGGTGATCTCAATCAGGATATCAAGGGCCGCGTTACCGTTGGCTTAGGCTCTGTCAACATTAAAATTCCTGAGGAGTATGGCGTCCAAATCGAAGCCGAAAAGTCCTTTTTATCATCCCTAAATTTCAATGGTTTCAGAGAAATAGAAGAGAACGTATATCGCAGTAAAAATTGGAAAAACGCCAAGCGATACATCTACCTGATGATCGAGATCGGACTTGGCAGTGTGGACATTGATTGGATCGATTAGTTAAGGTGGAATACAGGTTTTATGGTAACCCTAAAATCATTGTATAAACGTCACTCTTCCAAATAATCTTCACGAATCAATACTAAAATATAAGAATGCGGCACAATCAGATATCTCTTGCTCTCCAGTTCAATCTCAATCGCATATTTTCGCAGAAAAATAGCATAATCGCCTTCCACCGCCTGGAGTGGTAAGTACTGTGGTTCCTTATGTTCGGGAGCCCAGGGCTCATCGCCCACATCATCAGTAAAAGGTAGTGGAAAGCCCGGACCGACCTTGATGACATAACCGCCCTGTACATTCTCCCTCTCCTTAACCCCAGGTGGCAGATATAGACCCGAGGGCGTTTTGGTCTGATCCGAATCAGGATCTATCAAAACCCGGTCGCCGACTAAAATGATCTCTTTATCGCCTTGCATTGCCAGTTAATTTACCGATTTGCCAAAGAGGATAAAATAAAAAAGAATTCCTAATAGGAACTTATGCCCAAAAATATTATAATTACCTTAGGATGATAGATGCTAGTTTTTCCTCATGATTATTAATGCCCCAGAAGTACCCAACGATGC